>Ga0206127_1001000_pt1 | contig 32060 bp, 35 predicted proteins | sample Helgoland_Spring_6_FD_148646 | JGI IMG/M metagenome (GOLD analysis project Ga0206127, IMG submission 148646) | Pelagic subsurface seawater microbial communities from Kabeltonne, Helgoland, North Sea - Helgoland_Spring_Bloom_20160419_1 | ecosystem: Environmental > Aquatic > Marine > Epipelagic ...
CTAACTTTTTTTTTTTCTAGGTCGAAGATTGTCGGTGGATATATTTAACATTATAGAATAGTTTCTTTAATATTATACCTACTCTTTTTTAGCTGTATTTATTTGGGTTATTTGGCATTTGTAATTTTTTATTATCTTAATTTTCAACACTATATAAGCGTGTGGATTGCAACAAAAATGCCAAAAGACTCTAACGGGAATACCTGTTTCGAAAGATACTTCTTCCCTGTTATTGGTGTTATGATGGCTATGGTAATCGCATTCGAATTTGTCCTTGTAGGAATCTATTCTGCAGAAATAGAAGATATTTCTGGTGTAGATACGCACTGTGACATGTTTATTCTCGGCCCACTGCTTTCTGGCATCGGTCTCACAATTGGGATGTGTTTTAACATGTTGTGGATCTGTGTACGTAGTTCTAAGTATGAATTGGGTCGTGTGGCTCTTTTGTTTTGGGTAGCTTCCACAATTGTTGGTATAGCAGGTGCGGGTGGAGCAGCATTCTCTACAGACTTTTTTGACGTTCATAAGCAATGCAATAAAGAACCTTATATTGCCATTCATTTATTTGCAATTCTTTTCCTTGTTGTATCTTTATCGGCCCCTCACTATTTCGCAATCAAAAACCCTGTAGATAAAATAGTAGGAAAAATTGACCGCATGTCGCGAGAGGATTTAACAAAAATAAAAAAAGCTATTGACAAAAAGGAAAATACCGTTAATGAAACCTCAGCGCTGATGGAAAACTCAGCGCCGCAACCTGCCAAACTTGAAACGGATTTAGATTTTTAGATACTAAATAAATATTTTTTTTTTGTTAAATCCAAAAATATATGTTAATAATATTCAACTATTTACTAATAATAAAGAGATATTAATAGTAAAAAAATAGCAAAAATGAAATCATCTACTAGTTCTTCGAGTTCTTCGAGTTCTTCGAGTTCTTCGAGTTCTTCGAGTTCGCATTGGAATACTTTTAATATGCCTTCAAGCAAGAGACAAAAAACTGAGGAAGCTTCAAGCTATAGTTTTCAAAGTTTGACTAACCCTATAGAAGTTACTCCGGATATCTGTCAGTCCGATTCCGTTACTCCTGAAAAGAAAACGCCATCATTAATGGTAGCAGAAACTAACTTTTTTAATCAGCGTAATATGGACTACTGGCATAGAAATGATTTGTCTCATTTGCGTCCCTATGATTTCCCTTATATCCGTGCCTTATTGCAACAACCCGCTTGTGACACTTTATCACCCGAAGATATTAAACATAAAGAACATGTCCGAGTTAGTATTCAAGTTGTTACTCGTGCTTATGAAGAAAAATATTTATGTGAAGCTGTTGGTAAACAACGTAGTTGTGTCTTAGGTGACCAATGTCAAGGCTTACATTTACCATATGTAACTGAAAATGCTTTTATTGTCCGTGAATTCTTATTACCAACCGAGGAAGAAGAATATCTCCGCACGGGTAACTTACCAATAGAAGCAAGATTATGTTTAATGTGTAAACGTTCGGAGATAGCTCGTGCATTTATTAATATCCGTGCTGATGGTATGGGCGTCAAAAACAATGTTATTTTACAGGACTACCGTAATATAGTAGGCGAACCTGGTGAATACTGTCTAGAAGATTGCATTGTATCTTCTCACTGTGTATTTCAGGGACTCTTGGATCCAATTGTTTTACATTTACGCAATGCTTATCGATTAAAAGTTAAGGATGGTGTTCGTTATTATGAACAATGGCGTATGAAATATCCTGGTCAACAAACACATTTTTTAATGCAGGCGCCCAGGGGTTAAGCCTTGGGCGTATTTCACCTTATGAATTTGATGACGGTACGCAACGTTGTCTACCGGAGCAACGTTTATACCATCATTTTGTAGGTACACCTTATGAATGGTTATTTATGGGTTCTTTTTGGGATCGATTACAAACAGCAGCCATTGATTCTAAAGAATCTCATTGGAAGGCACCCGATTTATTATCGTCAATCCCTAAAGTACAGGCGTTTGTTTCTATCGTCAATGAGATTATTTGTTTAACACAATTACCTGATTTACCTAAGAATATTGCCCTGAATATCCATGTGTATTATGATGCTCATGTCCCATTAATGTGTGCAATTGAAGATGCTCTTAATATTAATATATTACCTCTCTTTCATAAATATGCACCGAATACAATGAACGTTATTCAAGAATCTGGGTTACCAGACATTATCAATGAACATTTGGACTGTTCTTTTTGGAATGAAAACAAAACCAAAATGAAACCTATTGTCCATTTAATGTGTAAAGCATTACCACAAAGATGTCAGATCCGTAATTTGCGGGAGATTATTTCCAATTACTGTCAGACTGACGATACCGTTCACGAATTTATGCGTTCGGCCTTGCTTTGTTCGCTGTTAGGTATGTATGAGCATTGTCGTTTTCGATTGACCTGGTCTGCCCGCAAAGAAATTATTCGTCGTTTGATTTATTCAAACCCAAATCGTACTCAATTACAGGAATGGCTTTTTACTAATTATCAACACCTTTTGTTTTATACTATCAAAGAATTTATGACTTTTTCAATGCCGATGATCCCAGCTTTGTATGATGAACTCTGTGTTACCTACAAATGGAATATATTTGAAGATGCCGTAAGAACAGCCATGGATCGTGCCAGAGCTACCATTCAAGAGAATGTTCTTCAAGGTACTTCTATTAAAGAATGGATGCAACACGTTGAAGCAGCCTTAATTATAGTCAACAAACAGCAATTGGTGCATTTGTATCGACCTCAGCGCCAAACCTTTTGTCAGACAGTCTTGGCTATGTGTAATCGTATGGATGAACAAACGCACAATACTGATGTTTACAGTGAATTTCCCTCTGAACATGTCCATCTGTTACGTCTAATGACCCAAAGAGTACCACGTACTCATATCCATATTAATTGGTTGAAATATTTCAATGTGCAGCAGACAGCTATTGATTCGCTGTGTAATATGTATCAACATGTTCAACAGAATGCTTTTCGTACTGATCTCCGTAAATTACTAAATACTTTGACTAGATATGATTTTGAAGCTGTCCGTGCCTTATTTGCTGCTTTCCGTCAAACTCATTCAGTGATTCGAGTTTTTCAATTGCCTGCTCATTATTATGAAGCACAGTGTAAAGCATTACGTCGTAGATATGGTCTCGTACCCGGAGAAGAACTGGGAGAGCATGTTGGTCAAGTCTATCTCTGTCTTTCTTGTAATACCTTTAAAGGCTTTATTGTGAATAAAACAAGTAAGGTCAATAATCTATTTGCGAATGGTCATTCAAAGATCATTGTGGATGATGAAACCTTAAAATGTTATTGTGGTCGACGATGTGAGAAATCAGATACAAAAAAAAGAAATAGAGTTGAAGTCTTTTCATTAAGTGAACAGACAGAACAAACAAAACGTCGGGCAAAAAAAGAATGGAAAATTGCCAAAAAAAATGTACAGAATATACGTTGTGCAGAAACAGAATGTATGCAGATCAATATTACCGGGGTTATTTTACAGTTTTATGATAATCTATATCTGTTCTGTCCAAGCTGTGCTAACCCAACAACTTTTCACGCAGACCAACACGATCGACATGGTTTTACCTGTGGTCAGTGTCGTAAAGGTGGTACACTTTATACGAGTGTGAGTTGTTCGATTTGTGGAATTTTCAAGGGTAAGGATACTTGGTCAACAGTTGTGTGTATTAATGAGGAAAAGGAGAATGAAACTATTGCAATTTGTAATAGTTGTTATAAGCCGTGGATTAAGAATTATGATGGTAATGTACCCAGTGCTATTATTGAGCAGCAGCGCACCAAAATAAAAATTCAAAGAATAAATAAAAAGAAATAAAAAAAAATTTTTTGATTTGACTATAAATATGAATAGATTTTACATTATACTATGTCATCGATAGAAATCGAAGAAGATTACAACTGGCAGATACCAGTTTTGAACAAAGATACTAACAACCAATTAGAATATATGTATGGTAGTTTATTTTTTTTGAGTTTTCTCTTTTGCTTACACTTACTAAGAAGCTTAAAAGGCAAGTCGTAAAACACGGCCAGCCGTCCGGTTCGTGAGATTGGGCAATGTTTTTAAGACTTCAGTCATTGGCCAACCTGCATTTTTCAGTCGGTCTTTGTCATAAAAACCAGCTGAAACCAAATCAGTTAAGGACGGGTTCCAATATGTTTTAATATCTTCAAGACTAAACTTAAATATCCCCCAATTATCAACACTAGCTCCCATTTGAGTTAAGACTGACCAATCGAAACCGAGTTCCACCAATTGATGGGTAGTGTATTGTAATTTAGCCAACTCAGCCAGACTAATATTGGTTTGTAATAGTTTCTGCGCTGTCAATTCTAATTCGCGTCTTTGCTGCTGCCAAGTAAATTGACCTACTCCATCGGGGGTAATTCCCATTGCAACCATATCTTGCCAGGTAAACCCGAATGTTAAGATGTCTTGACTAGTGTAGGTTGCAGCTATTTTAGCCCATTGAATGCGTTCTTGACACGCATCCGATGGGCCGAAACCAGCAGAAGCAATAAAAGAAAGACGTTTATTATGAGACAAGTGATCAGAAAAATGACTAAGTGCAGGAGTTAATGGAGTTATTATATTACCAATGCGTTGTAGAAAGGTACTCTTGGCAATGCCCTTTAACTGGCGTTGTTGAATTTTGGAGGTTGTGTGTGCTGCAATGGCAATGTTCCGATCAAGACCGAGGTCGGGTAATAATGTTGTGGATGGTGAACATTCGTAACACAATGAAGAATAGGGATGTGATAATATACAAGATAAATGAAAAGAATGTCCACATTCAAATGTAGCTGTATTTCGATCAGAGATCTTCTGATTACATAATCTACAAACCATAGTGCAATAAAAATATATATGCTATTTATAATATCTTTTATCTGTTTAGTTTGAGAGTATAATTAATTACTTTGTTGCATCCTTCTTAGATGATTTTTTCTTAGCTTTTGTAATTTTTTCAGCCGGTGCATTTGATGTCATGGAAACATTTGCATCCGGTGCCTTTGGTGCGGCAAAAGTAGAGTCACGCGGACTGCGTCTACTGCCTCCGCCACCTCTAGACGGACTGCGTCTGTCGCGCCCATCTGCACCTCTACCGCTTCTACTTCTACTACCACGGTCTTCAGACTTTTCCTCAGGCGGCGCAGATGGGCGGCCGCTATTATAGAAATCCGAATCATCCAACTCATCCAACTCATCCTCGTCAGCTGCACGTCTTACACTGATAATATTACATCTGTGTAAGACGACATCTACTGGATAACCTGGTTTGGCATAAGACATTGCGGTACCCATAATAAATCGGGAGGCTAATTCATGAATTCCAGACTTTTGTGCATCTGAAAGAACCCTGGCCCCCCCTTCATAAAGAGTCTCGTTTTGTAATTCTCCCACTAATGTACGATGTGGTGTTACGGTGAATCCAATTTTACTATGTGGAATACCACCTTGTGCATTTGCTCTATTTTGAGCTCTTCCAGCAGCTCTTGCAGCTCTTCCACCACCTCTTCCAGGAAATCCAGTTCTGGGAGGTGGGACAGATGCACAAATTAAATCACCTGGATGTATATCCGAATCACCATTATTAAAGATTGTATTTAATCCAGCAACAGTAACAACAAAACCTTGTTCAAAGATATCAACTTCTGGTTTAAAGCCTGTAACAGCTACACCTGCATATTTTAATTGTGCCAAGGCTTCGTATCTTTCACATACAAAAAAGCCCCTAGGATTAGCCATCTCTTTTTTAAGTCCGTTAGCAAAGCCAAAACAATGCATCTGGTGGTCACCGTACCTACGCACCTGTGCTCCCTGATTCATTTGCATTAATACTTCACCCTCCATAACTTGATATCCCTCATCGGTATTACAGGTTTGAGGAAATAGTAGTTCTCTTTCTGCTTTAGCAGAGCCATATTTCTGCTGTTGCATGTGTCTAAGATCAAAGACGGCATTAAAGTCAAAAGAGGTTGGGCGGGCGAAAGGTTTAATACGGCGGCGTTTTTTATTAGTAAACATAGATTATTTTAATGAAAAACAAAGCGTTTTATATACCTTCTTTTTGTTATATTGGTAGAACCATTTAAGAGCTACAAACTATTATATATATTTCAAAATTAGATCTATTATAAATCCTTTTTCTTAAATTCTAAATTCTCATCAGTACTTCAATCCTTTCAAGTGACTTACATGATTCAGTATTATAGTGACCAGCTCTTATAGATGACTTATTGGGTGATTTTAATGTAACCTGTGAAACAATGCCAACTGGGATGACATATTCGGCAAGGTGGAATGCATTTTTCATATACGTCGTATCGTCCGAACAATCTAATGTAGCTCTAACTTGAAAATAAGCCCCTTTCCCACCAACTCCTGAGGTTTTTGCGACTACTTCTCTACTACTCCCATTTGGTAAAGGTATATCTGTAAGATGTTTGTCGTGATTTTCCTTAAAAAACCCCAAAAACAAGCATGTCCCCTTTTCTAAACGACCTTCCAATTCTGGTGGTTTCCAAAGACGGGCAACTCTCGATCTTCCTCTCACATTAATATTTAATAATCTTTGCCATTTTGAACCAGTGTCCATATCCGTATTCAAAATACCAAAATAATTCCAATCTTCTAGTACATCGGCCAAAGTTCGGTATTTGCGTACATCTCTGTCTGTCATTTCAGTGCGTAAGATATAATTAAGCACTGGTAAATTAGCTACAATATGATGCATTGATTTAGTGCGATGGGATGTTTCTCTTTTCACAAATAAAAGATCCCCTTCTGAATATCCCTTTTCAAATTTCTCCGCAAAGGGACGGACAAAAAGTGGAACAGAAGCAGTCGGATTAACCATTGACTCTGGGACAGAATTATGAAGAGTTGGACGCATCAATGCACTGACATTTGGTTTACCCGCATAGTCTGTCCCTACTTGGGATTGTGCGCCGAAACTAAACGGTGCTGCCGCATTTACATTGCCGGAAGTAGGCATACCTTGTTTTAACATCATTCCAATAGAAGCCATATTTTTTGATAGTAAAAACAACTCTATTTATACTGCTGTATTTTACTTATTGCTCTACTCACCTAGGATTCGAATCTAGGACAAAATACTTAACTGAATAATATAAAAAAAAAAGGCCATAATTTTAATTAAAACTATATGGTTTTATATTCGCCGTCGCTTTTCCAGAATCCTTCGAAAGTGTATTTTTATAATACTTAATTAAATCAAGCTTATGTTTACTTAAAGTAACAAAGACCTTTAAACTACTATTGTCTACCTTTGTCCGACCCGTCACATTATTTCGCGAGAGTATCTGGGATGAGCGGACATGTCTTTGCATAGTATTCACTTGTGCAATTTCATTACCGATCATTCTTTTCATGTTCAGTTGATGTTTGGAAAAATGTGCTCGACAACAATCGGCAGTGACCTCTGGACATTTGATACCTTGTCGTTGTAGTGGCTCTGCTACCTGTGTTCTATAAATTTCCGCTTGTAATTTGTAAATCTCACTGTCTTGTATTTTACCAACTAACTGGGAGTCAATTTCTTGCATCCGTGAGATAATCTGATTCGCTTGGCCGTTTGCACCACCATCACCATAGGCACACAGTGCACACTTGACGGGTTCTAGTAGATCATCTTCTTCTTCATCTCCAAAAGTGCAAGGTATATAATCTCCCAGATCTTCCTCCATCATGTTGGTATTTGTTTCAATTGGTTCAAATGGTAAAATGGGCAAATCATTCATGAATAGTAATATGTAATGGCTTTATATACGAATTTATTTCTAATAGTCATATCTTACATCCGAATGTGGAAATCGTCATTGATCTTTTGTAACAGGTATTGAGACAAGTGGTCTTCATCTGGATTGCTTCTGCCTTGGTTAATCTGCCATCTTTATCTGCATCACAATCCTTTAAAATTTGTTTAACCCCCCCAAAGAGTTTAAAGGGATACCTCTCATACCAGGGTAGATATGTATCTATCATCTTCAATAATTCGTTTTTATCAATATAATTATCATGATTGAAATCTCCGGACTGATAAAAACACAGGAGAGCCTGATTTTTAGAAGGACACGCAGTAATTGATGTTAGTAGTGTAAGTATTAATAAAACAAACATTCTTGGCTCTACTTATGCGGTGTAAATAGTAAAATTCTGTTCAATAGTAAAATTCTATATTTCATTGAAACCGTTTTGGAACATAACTAGAAACTTGGATTTAAACGTAATACTAGCTTGACCAAGACTATAAACTGTTTCTTGATTTCTTCTAATGAGATCCCAATGATTTTCTATAATCTACTCCGTGTTTTTGTAATACTTTGTTTTGTCCTTCAAATTCGCAATTTTAACCTCTACAATATTAAACATCAGCGTAAATACAATGAAGCAATGACCTATTTGTCTTCCGATGTCTGTATTGACCCTATCACCCGAGCAGATCTAGGGAAATTTAATCTGTGTGAAAAGGCAACAATAATTGTCTCCGAAAATCCAAGTACTGCCGCCTTTTATCAGATACTGGAAGATTGGCACCCATGTGGTAATTCGCGATGTATTGGTTTTACAGATTGGTGTATATCAAATCTTCATTGGTTTGTGATCGGTATTGGCGGGTTTGGGATATTGATCTATTTTAAGTGGGTAGATCATCAACGGGATATCTTATTTACCAAACTACGACTACCACTCAGTCTTACTGCCGGACATAAAGATTAATGAGTATATACATTGTCTTTTTACAAAAAGAAAATGGCAGACTCCTGGGTAGAACATTCTTTAGAATTTGAATCTCATAAACAGACCTCACAACAGAAGCAGACTCCACAACCGAAGCAGACAAATCAAACTATTAACAAGCCTCCTTTAGTTCCGGCAGAAGCTATCTGGTATAATGATAGTTCATTTCAAATACCTCAGAGTGGAGATACTCAAGCAGAACGACAAAGGATCTATCTTTCACAAGGTACACTTCCTAATCTACAGAAACGAAACGAATATACTACCGAGGTTAGAAATGATCCCTCCTATAAATTTTTAATGATGGTAGCTGCTTTCTCTAAACGTAAATTAGGTTCTGTTCTCCAGATAACGCCGAATAACGCCCGAAATAAAACGACAGTTTGTCAGCTCACGACCTCCGCGATTAGAAGTGACAATGCTCACGGTTGGCTTTTAATGCCAGAAATCTCTGGTATTATTCAACTTTCTCCGGAAATATATGGCCACATCAAAGAAGCAGAACAAATTCTCTCCAGTTTTGGAAATACTCCTTCATTGAAAACCTTAATTGAAGATAGAAATTACCAAACTCTTTTTGCCCGTTTAGTAGCTGTCCGTATGGGATTATCAGACTATCTTTCACATTCGGAAAAAGCAAAAGATAGAATCTTTGTACGATTACATCAAGAGCAAACGATGCTTTTACGAAGGTTGAGATCGGTTAAGATACCATACAATAGAGTAAATTGGTCACAACCAAATCATTAAAAAAAAAAATAATAAAAATTGATCTTTGTTTTATACTAACTGTTGATATACATTTAATGGTAGTGATAACCGTCCTCCTTTAACAAATTTAGGATTGAGTAATTCAAATCCAGGACAAGATTCTTGAATGGAGACTAAATTAGCCATTAATCTTTGAAAGACCTGGTGATTAGAATCAATTGGCGCGGAAATAAACTCGACATCTTGGGAAGGAGTTAAATTTAAAATATCGGCCGGTGACATCTTATCTACAATAGCAGCATCGGAAGAAAAATGAGTTAAACGCATATCAAGAGAGGTAAGACCCGTTAATCCGAGGTTATCCTCCAACATGCGAACAGCAGTACCTTTGATGGAGGGTGGTGTCATAACCTGGGTATTAAATGGGATTTTTCCAGACCAAGAACAGGTCTCTGCAATACGTGTGATATTACTGGGTGACATTTGTTCCCAACTGTAGTACTTGGAAGAGGTACCGAGGGTAGCTGGGTAAAATCTTCTGGTTTTACTCGTTAAGTTGTAACGGCGATAACCACCAAGTGCTGAAGATTTCATTAAAACCTCAGCCGAGCTCTTTTTAACCACATTATTTGTGAAGTGGAGATAAGTCATATCCGTTAAAATGTCATTGGTAGTATCGGAATAAGAGGGAGTACTATTAACCACTGTTGAGACAGATGCTTGACGGAGACGAGTTGATTGTCCTTTACCCTGAGTTTTCCATTGTAACTGGACTTCACCGGCAGTGAGTCCGTCCGATAACCACTTCTCATACATAGCAGAGACATTAGGAGCAGAATCAACTACCAAATGGTGACTAATTTCAGAACTACCGAACTCATCTGCAACAGAAGTTAAGAATTCGCCAACAGAAGAACTATTATTATCAAAATGGACTGCTTTGAGGTCAGCTTGACTTAAAGGGGCTGCCAGTTGAAATACAGAACGACCAGCACCAATATTTGGATGGAACCAGCTCATATCTTCTGGAGACATTTTATAATCTGGATTGACACAAACAACTAATCCCTGCGTTACAAGCTGACCATATTTAAAAGTATTGGCAGCATCAATTGAGAAATTAGCAAAGACCGTCACTTCTTTCACTAAATTAGCCTGTTTTTCAAGGGTGGTCAAAATTGATTGAAGGGCAGAAGATGTTTTGGTATCCAAGTTTTGATTTTTATAGTGTGTTACTTTAATAGACATTTTGTCACAAACTATAGCGTATTATATAGGTTCTTTTTCTTAATGTCGTTAACGAACCTTTGGCCTTTTTTTTGCAGTTTGACCTTTTTTGCAGGGAAGAGTTAGAGATTATAGTAAATTAGTTTCTATAGTTATTTAGTTTATATTATACATATTTTGAAAAAAAAAAAAAAAAGATATTATTCTTCAATATAAGGTACTGTTTCATTCCAAGCTTTATTCCATTGATCCCAACACGAGGAAGGAATCTCAATACGAATAGGCTCCCGACGTTTACAATCAGAATCATAGCAATGTTGATAAACATGTTGTTTCACCGTATCGAATCTAAACCAAATGTGATTGCCTTTATGTTCTCTCTTACTAATCTGACAGACTTTAGAACCACTCTGTACCATGAAATGACCATTTCCTTTTAATTTATATTCATAACGAGAGGTCTCCGCTTCTAAATTGGAGTCAAGCCAGTTTAAAATTGGATCGAATAACAGACAACAGGTAGAAGTAGATTCTTCGAGCGTAGCCTTATAGTTTATATTGGTACTGGCAATCCACTGTCCAGTGTCAGAGATTTGAAATAGGGATGAGGGATGAGAAGACGTGGAGACAGGGGTTGATTCGTCGATCTCATTACAATGCAACACCTCAAGTGTAGGGAGGGGACTTTGGACTAATAATTGTGTCCATGATAAAGGATGTTTTAATCGACGCTCAGAACCGAATTTGGTGGAACCATTCACTCTGAACATTCGATTTTTAGTATACACAGCAGTGTCAATGGCCGAAGAATCTTGACCATTATGTATCATAGTTAAAACCAATCTTCTAACAAAAGCACCGACATGATAGACATTATGTAAATAGAAATTAGTACAAATAATATGATAGGAAACTTTGGTGGAACTACAGGAATCTAACACCTGAAATTGTGGAGCTGCTGTCCGACCATTTGCTTTAAAAAAATATTGAATAGCAACAGAACAATACTTTAATAATGAATCAATATCAACTGGTGATGTTGATTCTACATCCAAAAAAAACCGGGTTGGTCTGTTTTCTTGTAAACATTCATACCAATGCCGATTAATTAAAGAAGAGTAAAGAACAGATAGGGATAGCACAGAATCAACATAAAATTGTTTATTCCCTGCCGAACTTTTATCCTCTGCTATAATAATCTGGTCAGAATCACAGGCATTTAACGCATCTCGCAAAAAGAAAAACTTTGGCATTTTTTTATTGTAAATACAACGGTTTATATTTCAAATAAATATATTATTAGCATATATTCATAGTTCCAAAAAAAAATGTTTACTGCTGCACAATTCAGCAGATTCTTACTATATAATGAGTCAATCTTATCTCAAATAAAATGTCCAAAATCCAACGCGCAACTAACCAACTTCAACTTAAGGAAACTTCAGATGTAGCAATTACTGCACCACAAGAGAATGTCGCAGAAACACCGAAAGAAGCATATACCACACGTGTAATTTTCGAAGCAAATGCCTCGGCAGAACAAATGCAAAACGGCTGCATTGTACAACTCAGAGATGCGTCACACGTTTTTAACGGCTCGGATGCAGAACAAGACGTTTCAAAAGGTATCTTGACTGGTATTACGATTAAAAGTATTTATTCTGATTGCTCGGAACCAGTGACATTTGCTTTGAATCTTTATAACACTTCCGGTCAAGAACCAGCCATTAAAAATAACGAGGGATGGTTACATACGCCAACACAAACCGACTTCGGAATGACGGCCACTTCCAGAGATGACGAAGGATATCGCAATTTACTTGCTGTTATGCCTTTTGAAAAATCTCGTTCCGAACTTAATGTATACCAGCCAAACGAGATTGCAACGGATCGCTACATTCAACAATACGGTAATCTCTCCAGTGAATCCTTATATTCCGGTGTGATTCCTTTCCCCGATGAACAATACTACCTAGTCTCGCAAGACCATGTTGTCTTGAATGTTATCCGTCAAAATTGGGAACAATTGGGCATTAATGTTGATTCTGAAGCCAGATTTGGTGGTAAATATGTACAAGTTCCCACCAAAGTCTTCGACCGTGTCATTTCAGATCTTAAAACTCAAGTCCTGACACGTATGCCATTTACCAATTTGAACGATGTCCGTGCTAAATTCTATTCCAAACCAACCAGTCACTATGCTGCTGAACACGTTGATGGTGTTGATGGTACGTACAAAGTCTGTATTGAATGTGCTTTTAATTATACTTTTCCAGCTACTACACCAGCTGACGTTGTAGTTGAGTAAATAGAACAATTCAAATAAAAAAAAATTAAATATAAAAATAACTTCATTTTTATTGATTATAATTATTTTGCTTATTCGTATATCCAACATGCAATGCCGCCTTTGACCGTGCTAATATAGATAACTATAAGAATAAGAGTAGACCTTCCAAAAACATTAGATATACAATCCAATTGGTGGTGGAGATTTGGTGAAAACTTGAGCATGATTTAAAAATGTTTTCAAGCCGTCCTCTAAATCTTTTAAACAAAGTATATTTGCTGCTTTAGAAGGAAATTGACGACACACAGCGTTCTGTTGCGCATGAAACAATAATTGATTTGAACTACCCCCTGCATGCTTCAGATACTTCGCATTTCTAGTAAAGAAATCACTGACCGACACACGGTCTTTCTTTGCTATTTTCCAACCATTTTGCTTGAGTTGATTGACAAAGATAGATTGAACCAGATCTGCACTGACCGCTTTAAAGCGGTAAACATACCCAAAACGACGCTCAAGACCATCATTACTACCCAGTAGGTTTTTCATGTCCTTTTCATACCCAGCCAGAATAAATAGCACCTGTTTATCTGGGTTTGACATTGCTTCCACAATTTCAGTTATGGCCTCTCTTCCGTACATGTCGTCACCGTCCTTAGCACTAATCAAACTATATGCCTCGTCAATAAATATAACACCACCTTTACAAGACTCAATTAGTTTTTTGGCTTTGGCAACAGAATGACCCTGATACTTACCAATCCAATCTGAACGTTTGGTAATTTTATAACGCTCTTTAGATATAATACCAATAGAGTGCCAGACATCAACTAATAAAGAAGCAAATGTTGTTTTACCACTACCAGGATTACCAAGTAACAAAGTGTGTAAGAAATGACCATTCAATAAATTTAGTTGGGTACGACATTGTTGAACATATAACGGATCTTCGACTTCTTCATCGTCATCCGAAGACGAATCACCACCCAAAGAGTGTGTTAATAATGCCATTAATGCCGTTTTAGCACTATCAATGATTTCTGGATCATAATCGGAATCATCTTCCTCGTCTTCCGTTGAAAAGGTACGCTGTCGTTTCTTTTCCATTTCCTTCTTCTTTTTATTCTCTCTTTTTCTTTTGGAACGTCGTGGTTGCTTCTCGTGTTGAGCGATAAAATACAAGACCATTTTGCAGACAGTTTCTTTAATTTCTTCGTGCCCTACAAACTGACCTAATTTTTTCAATGCTGGTAGAAGTAACGGGAATTCTTTGCTATGATTTTTTAAATATTGACCTAATTGTTCTAGTTTCATATTCGACATAATGGGGCAGTGCTTTCTATATATACACATATAATATAGACATATGTTTCACATATATTTTTTTTTTCGGATGTGTCACTATATTGTTAGGTATAAAGTACGACTTCCTCGAACGATACTATAATGAATGCTGCTATAATGAATGCTGCTATAATGAAAAACAAATATCAAAAACTATTTCCAATTACATTCTTCACCAACTATAATAAATATTCTTCTCCAACCCAAATCCAAAATCAAATCCCTTATCAATCTTTTTTAGAGGTTGGTGATGAAATCACCTCAAAATGGCAGTGGGGCCAATGGTTTATAATCGAATCCTATTTTTCCTAGGGTTGTCGAACAGGCTCCATTTACTCGTAGAGAATATATTTACGGAAACACCAAAACAGAAATTCGATGTTTCCGTAAATATATTCTCTACGAGTAAATGTGGGTGTTTGGAGTTTGTCCAAACAATAAGTATTCAAGATTTTTTTTTGCTAAGTTTTATTATTTTTGAATTATTCTATAAGAATAGTATTGGAATTGGCGGAAGCTCTCTATTAGTATTACCAACAATATTTCCTATCCAACAACTCAATAATTCACTTAGACTTAGACCAATATGAACTATAATTAGAAATAATAATATAAAAAACCATAATCTCATTTTTTTTGGATATATTCTATATTTAAATACTTTAAAAATCTGCATCTAAACTTTAAAAATCTGCATCTAAACTGAAGCTTCGCTCTTCGACAGTACCTAAACTTGCCATCACGTATTCGCTCACTTTTTTTTCGAAGAAATTACTTTTAGCATCAATTGAAATCATATCCATAAATACCAGTGGTTGCGATACACCTTTAAATAAGGGTTGGTAATTACCATCCAACATCGATAGTAATCGATTACCACAATGTTTCACATATTCGCCCATTTGAATCGCATTGATACCGGTTAATGATTTGGGTAGGGCTGCCTCAACAAAAGCAATTTCGAGATCAACTGCTTCTAACATAATACCATGTATCTTTTCTTCTGGTAATGGTGGTAACATGTTTAACATTTCAATCCCGAACTTTGCATGTAATCCTTCATCTCTTTGAATTAATTCATTTGAAAATGTTAACCCTTTACATTTTTTTTGTGTTCTTAACCAGTAGAGACTGGCAAAGGAGGCTGAAAATAAGACTCCTTCAAAAATACAAAAGGCCCAGAGACGTTCTGCGAATGGAAGACTCGGATCCATATATTTTTGAGCAAAATCTGCTTTTGCTTTAGTTGTTGGTTCCTTTTCCACTGCATTAAATAACGATTGCTTATGCGCAGGAGCAAATTTATGCAATGCAGTGGAATAAGTCTCCGCATGAATCGTTTCTATAAACGCCTGTAATGTGTAAAAAGAGCGTGCTTCAGCAACTGTTACTTCTGCCATAAACTGTCCCATTAGATTCTCAACAACTAAACTATCGGATGATGCAAAAAAAGCCAGAATATGTAATAAAAAATCCTGTTCAGATTGTTCCAATGTAGACCAGTCGTCCAAGTCTTCACTCCAATCAATCTCTTCAGTCGTCCATAAAACAGCCTGATGCTCTTTAAAAATATCCCAAAGATTTGGATGTTGAATAGGATGTAAAACTAATCGTTTCTGAATAGGATCAGTGAAAAAATCGTCAGTTCTGGTCATCGCCATTTTTGGAATAGTTCGTCAAAGATGGCTATATATAGATGATTTTGATAATAAAATATGGACGAATTATTATGTGTCAAATCCGACTGGGAAACAGGATTGATGCTTGCGATTATTGGTTTAATTATGACGTGTAGCGGCTGTGTCTCCGTTTTATGTGTCAAACCGTTACTTAGTCCAAAAGGATAACAGCAACTATTCTTTCTGACGATTCTGACGATATGCCACCATATAGTGTCGTTGACAGAGATTCCGGGCAAATGAGATCCGGTTACATTGTAAACAAGTCGTCGAAGTATAACATTTAAAACACTGTCCGATATATGCCACTTTTTCACAGCCATTCGTCGTACATAGTGTTGGGGGTGGTAGTTCTTTACGACGATAATGATAAAGACATGCTTGTTTACAGAAACTGGGTCGTTGACACAGAGGGACATTGCAACGGACAGACCATCCGCGGAAGCATCCCCTGCACAAAGTCAGGCAAAAGACCGGTCGATTGCAATTGTGCATTGTGCAGTTATGCCAGTTATTTTCCATCTTGATTTGGGTTGACTAGGTTATATAGTAATCAATATATACACAAAAAAGAATGGATTAATAGTAGTATATAAATGAGAGATGCTCTAATCAAAAATGGAAAGACATACAAGTTATGGATTATGGATAGCTATTATTTATTTAGAAATTGTCACTAGTACAATTTTAACGCAACTAAGCGATGATCCATGGACTCGATCTGCACCTCTTTTTGCACTCATGTTTACCCTGTTAACCTTTATGTCTTTTCTGATTGATCAATTTGCAAACTTTCGAACTATTATGCTTACTGGTTCATACAGTGTCCTTATTTCTGTTCTTCTTGTCTGTGAAAATTTTTCTCTGATAAATAGTACATTTGTCAATTACGGTGTTGCAGTTAGTGCTATTTTGGCCTCATTCTTTTGGTGCGTGTCGAGTCATCAGCTGACTAAAACAGACCCAGCTTGGCATTGGTATGTTTTCTCCTGTGTTTTTATGCTTAGTCTCTGTGCAGCATTTAATAACAAGACAGAAACAGCGCGTAATATATATATTATAAATATTATATTATTAGCGATTCTTCAGATTTGCTATTTCTGGAATGTCATTCAAACACAAGTACCGGGACGACGACGTTGTAGGCACTTAATACGGGTAGCATTGGTTAGTCTTATAGCATTCATTTTATTGATTGCGAGTGTATTACAACAGTCTTCGATTGTCTCTGTTCTGGTCTGGGAACAACTGATTTTAGTTTTAGAAGTTATTATTGGATTTATTCTGCTTCTTGATTTTTGTATAACAGATCCTATAAACTATTCGACAATCGAGGCAACCGATGCAACCGATCCTTGATACCATTGCTTTTGCTTTACTCTTTGTAGTTGTCTTCCTATTTGTACATATTCTGTTCAAGAACATACACCAAGTTCTTTTATGGACGTGTAAAATAGGAATAACTACCTATATTTGTTTCTGTTTTTATGTTGGCTATCAATTACATCAGTTACCGCAGTGGGAGCAACAAATGTACGACTCCTTTCAAAATTTAGCTAATATGACACAGTTTTTTAGTAGATCTACCGAACTTTGACTTTAGATAAATGATTATTACTGAAATAACCATTCGGCAGAAAAAGAAATAAATCTTTTTCTGTATGCAATGCTTCAATATAGAAAATTCCATTTGTAATAACTTTATATTGAGCATCGTCAACCAGAATAATATCACCGGCTTCTATCATACCGCTGAAATAATAATTGCAACCAGAGAGCAGAGAGACAATATAGGGTTGTAAAGCATAACCGATTCCCAATCCAAAGCCTTGTAATAAAGAGACCATCACCGTTTCCCCAGCAATGTGAGCCAATAAGAAAAGAAAGACAAAACTGAGTAGTAAAAAGATTATCGATTGGCCTACCCATAACGAATAGCGAAAATAATGCTGAGTGACTTTACCAATAGATAATATTATTGGTGAAGCGACTAAAATAACACCAAAACAAAGGACAAGGTCATCCACGGATGACCACGCTTTATTAAGTATATGTGTAAATGGTAAATCAGAATCACCGAGAATAGACATAATATAAACGAAAACCTATATCTTTTATATTCTTTTTTTTTATAATTATGGCAGAGCCCATACTATTATTTTCCCACATTGATCAGAGGAGAGCTGGAGTAAATCGGTAGTAACATTTGCAAGAACCGATGTTTGTAGATAATAGTCTTTTTTACCACCCAACTCACACACAACTAGCTGGGGATGAATTAGACAGTCCAAATTCCATTGATAACCAATGGTTTGATTACAATAATGTAGGATTGCAGACATTACCGGCACCTCAGTCAGAGCCATGTCCATCACAGTCATAATTTCAAAATAGTAATTCCAGATTAGGATTACCATCGTAAATAACATAAACATTACTACTAATAATATTGAGACACGCGTACAAAATTGTCTATTTGTATTCTCACACATTTTTGCCATGTTTTTATATTAAGTCAGTAGTTTTTATAGTAATTACCATCAAAATTTTCCTGTTTCTGCGATTTTCCTGTTTCTGCGATTTTCCTGTTTCTGTGATTTTCCTGTTTCTGCGATTTTCCTGTTTCTGCGATTACGAAAAAACAGTTTTTCGGTATTATTTATTACGACCAAAGTTAAGATATATGAACGAAAGATCGACAAACGAAGGATCAAGATTCAGACAATTGGTACAAAAAGCAATGGATCAAAAAATGGAGATAGCGAATATGAAAACGTGTACTATACTTAATAAAGCAAAAATTGAGCAACAATCTATCAAGATTATGGAATTGAACAAAAAGGTACACACATTGGAAGCAAAAATAATTACATTGGAAGCAAAAATAATTACATTGAGACAGCAGAAGAGAAAATATGTTCAACTTAACATGGCACTGGTCAATGACAAAAATCAAACGACTGAGGAAATCAAACGCTTAAAAGGTGAAATAAGTCGACTGAAAAACACAATTGATGAATTAGTAATGAAATTTATATATAAACCCCAGATAACAGAGAGGTTGGCTGCCCTGCGACAAGAGAATGAATACAAAAAGAATTATAATTTAATTTTTTGACCCTATTATGTCTTTCAAAATACAAATAAATCAATTATTATTTTTTCTATTTATTATTACCTGGACTGTAAAGTTTTTGTTTCTTTGAAGCGGGACTGTACGCTGGCGAGGTTGGGCTATACATTGGCGAAGTGGGACTGTAAAGCTTTTGTTTCTTTGAAGCGGGACTGTACGATGGCGAGGTTGGGCTATACATTGGCGAAGTGGGACTGTACGATGGCGAGGTTGGGCTATACATTGGCGAAGTGGGACTGTACGATGGCGAGGTTGGGCTATACATTGGCGAAGTGGGACTGTAAAGTTTTTGTTTTTTGTTTTTTGGCGTGTATTGGGGCGAGGTGGGACTGTAGACCTTCTGTTTTTTGGACGATGGGCTATCGTTTGGAGCATAATTTGGTGATTCTGGTATGTATGTTCCCGGTGAATATATCCTCTGTTTTTTCGACGGTGGGCTCTCATTTGGACTGAGAGCGTAATTCGGTGACTGTGGAGCGTAATTCGGTGATTCTGGAATATAATCTGGCGAATTTTGAACAGAATTTTTCGGTGCTTGCTCCCTGGCTGGTACTGACGGAGCTTGATTGACTAACCATCCTTGTGTTTGAACTGGTGCCTGCACGTTTTGCCATCTTGGTATTGACGTTTGTTGTAGTTGTTGCCAAGCTTGTACTTTTGGTGCCATATCTATTTGCATTTGCCAAGCAGATTTATTTGGAGAATGATTAGTATTGGCCGTCGCAAAGGTTTGGTGAGAACTCCAGGAAGATGCGACACCTGTCCAATCTCCGAATAAATCTTCTTCATCAGAATCTGATTCCTCCGGTTTCCAATCATCTTCGTCCCATTTTTTTTGATAATCTGGATCAATAACAACATCGTTATAATAAGAACCAATTTTGGGCGGATTACCAATAAGTAATTGTTCTGAAACTCCCGACAAGGTATCTTTCAGCCCCTTAACGGCAGCATGATGAAAAATCTCGACCGGTTGTTCAAAGGTAGCCCTTTTTAAAGGTGTAGAGTCATCCATCATTTTCTTAACACCATGTCTGGTTAAGGCATTAATATCTCCTGTCCATGTCATCCAATCAATAATAACCATGAAATGTCGCATATTGACGTAAATGCCATAAGCAGCAAGTACTTGATGCATTTCTTTTAATAGTACAGCTCTGGCTGCTTCGATACCTAATGCTTCCCGAATAGCAAAAATGTCGTTACATATTGTTCTATTTTGATCAATCGATTGTAGTGTTTTTAAATGCATTAGATCAATCCCATCTGTTTCTACAATAAAACCTTGTCCTTCTTTTCTAATATGGGCTTTGTCGATATATTTGGAACCTCTAATTGTAGTCTCCATAATTATTTTAGCATATTTGAAAAAAGTAGTCTCATCTCTGACACGAACAAAAAGTTGAATGTCTAATAAATGATTGTCTGTATATGCTACAACGATATTTTTGCCTATATCGCGTACTCGATCTACTATATTTTGTATTGATATATCTGATTGTATCATTTTTTGACGAGAAAAATGACAAGTTAGAATATGTGAGGGTATTGTTGCACTCCAACGTTGATTATCGGGACAGTCCAAGTAGAATTGCAATTGAGGACTAATTGTATTGTCATAGGTATGTTTAAGAAGTAGGTCTTTAATCAATGTTTTTTGAATCTGTGTTTTAATTTTCCAAGCTTTTTCTGGTCTCAAATCGGTAGTTGGATAAACGGTAGAGCTTGGCGTTTTCATTTTTTTGGAAGCATTAATAAGTTCTTCGAATCTGGGTACGCCCAACGTGACGTTTTTGGCGGAATTCCCGGCCTGGTGGAAAGTATTTAAAGTCATCTGTGTAGAAAAAGAAAAAAAAAAGGTTAGAAGTTAAAACACCGGCGTTTGTTTACAAAAGACTTACTTGTGTGGTTGGTTCTCCTATAGATTGTGCAGCAATAGTACCAACCATTTCACCAGGAGCAACAATGGAACGATACCATTTTTTCAAAAGTAAATCTACAATCTTTTTCAACGATTCTGGTGAACAGGGTAAATATCGAATAGCGAAAACGGAAAAGACATAGGCTTGTACTAATGGTACTTCTTGAACAGCATCGAGTAAGGGTTGTACAATAGAACGTACATCCAAAGTACTACCACCGTCTTTATATTCTTGGACAAGTCGGCCAGCAGGTACTGAAATAGCCCACTGGTCTCCTATTTGAAATTGTTGGTTCCATTTCCACATCTTATAGACTTCTATCAATTCTGGCCATAATTCAAGGTCATAGTTGGCAAGGTCGTCGGTATCAAATCTACAGTCTACCATTTCATGATACATCCCATCAATCCCATCTTCACCATATTTAAATTGAATCACTCTTTGTTGTGAATCACGGACAGTGTTGTCATTTGTTACCACAATAGATTCTAAACTCTTGACTAATCGACGTTGAATATAACCAGTAATGGCTGTTTTGACAGCTGTATCGATTAGCCCTTCTCTACCACCTACAGTATGATGCCAATATTCATCTGGAGTTAATCCGTCAATATAGGAGTGTTTTACAAATCCTTTCGAACGGGCTGAATTATCGGTTGCTCTAAACATCGGAATACTACGTCCATGTAAAGTTGCTTGTATACGCTGACCGGAACAATTCTGTTGACCAACGCAAGCCATAATCTGTAAAATATTAACCATGGATCCCTTGGATCCGGATTTGACCATTAATCCTAGACTATTTGTTTCCAACATGGCGTTTTGTGCAATTAATCCCATTGAATCTCTTGTTTGATTGAGCATGCGGTTTATTTTAGGTTCTGCTAGATGGGCGTGTTTGACACGTAATAGTTGCACATCTCCATCCACATTAGCACATTCTTCTTGTACTTGCTGTGCAGTAGCGTTGGTAATCCGCATATCACCAATACCTATTGAAAATCCTTGACTTGTAAACCAGATATGATTAATTCTTTGTAATTCATTAATAAATTGACAAGTACGATCAGCAGAATAATCATTATACAAACAATGAATGATTGATCCTTGTGAGCGTCCAAGTGCTTTTTTACCTAATGGGCCTGAAATGCATCTCCCGTTAATAATAGTCTCTTTCCAATTAAAGTCTGAAGGGAATAAAAGAGAAAAACATTGTAAGCCTGTCCACAAACGTCCGTCAATTTCTGGTTCTGGTAAAACTGCATTTTCTATCCACATGCAAATATTGCACATCTCTGCTTTATCGAGTGTAACTCCCGGACTTGTCATCATAAATGAGGATAATAATGAATCCTGTACAATGCCCATTACTGGTTTATTCGACTGGGGCGTAATAATATTTTGGGCAACTGACATTAGTTCCATTGCATCTGATCTTGATGCATATGTCTGTAATGCATGTAAATTCATTTCATCTCCATCCTAAAATAAAGGTCAGTTAAATAAAAATAAAAACAGAAATAAAAGTTTACTTACAAAGTCAGCATTGTACGGTGTTGTACAGGTTAAATTCAACCGAAATGTTTTACCAGACATAATTTTGGCACGATGGCACATAATTGACATCCTATGTAAAGAGGGTTGTCGATTAAATAAAACTAGATCTCCATCTTGTAATATTCTTTCAACAGCATCACCAACTTGTAAATTGGTTTGTCCCCGAATAGTCAACATATCTAATCGGGTACCATCTTTTTGAACTATATATTTGATGGATTTGTCTTGTTTGAGTACTTGGTCTCTTATTTTTGGATAATTAAGTCGGTTAACTTGTTCTACAATAGTTAGGACTTCAGCTACTTGTCGGGGAACGCCGACTTCACGCATATCCAACATAGCATCGCCAGTAATGACTGTTCTGGCTGTATAATTACAGCGTTTTCCCATCAATGAACCACGCATTCTGCCTTCTTTACCAACCAGACGTTCTGAAATAGATTTTTGTGAGGCACGGGTTGTCCCTTGTGTCTTCCGTTGATCAATATACATATGTACTGCATCTTGAAGACGTTGTTCACTGTGTTTTTTAACAACCGAGTTTTCATTGATGGATTTCCGTGTGGATGACGCTATACGTATTACATATAATAAGCGTCGTGTTATATCATCTTCTCCTCTAACTTCGTCACCGTCCATAGTAGGACTTGGTCTTACACAATTGGGTGGTATTGGTAACACTGTTAATAATAACCAGCTGGGGTGAAAATCATCCTGTACTGTTCGATAACGCTGTACATTCTCTTGGGGGATACATTTCAATCTACTATATGCTTCCACAGCGGTTAAAATACGATGTCCATCTTTATCTTCAATGGTTAAGGTTGTTGCATTTTTTTTTCTAATTTTACTTATTATTGCATTGCATTCTGGACACTTTTTACCTAAAGTTAAATTACTGACATAACCACAAGTACAACTGCGACGAAGCCAGTTTTGTACTTCCAGCATCCACCCCACATGATATAAAGGACAAGGTAATTCATAATGGCCAAAATGACCCGAACACTCACTCCAAGTTTGATCACAACATTCACAGACACCTCTGCGTCCCGCAACGCCAAATTTTGGATCTCTCAAGCCACCAGCTTTCGGTTGACCATTCTCATATAATTCATCAGTGATGACTTCAACAACGGAAATATCTCTAATTTTTTGAGGCGAAAGAATTCCAAAATGTAAGTCCGAGATTAGTGACATCTGAATTATAGTAATTATAGTTCAAAATAGAATAGGTGTATCAAAATAGAATATGTGTATCATATATGTTGAAGTTAGAAAATGGAGACATTTAGATTAAAACTATAATTATTGGTTATATATTTATTATTGGTTCTATATTTATGTTAAAACTATAAAATTGAAGTGATTAGGAGAAACAATATTATTTACAAACCGTTAATATTGGAGATGGTAGCCATTCTATCACGGACGTTACCGGAGCTATAACCAGACAACGCTTTAAAAAGTTCGGGATTGCGCTCTTTAACAGAACCCATCGAATTCGATGTTTGATGGGTATTGAATGAAAATGGATTGGGTTTAGAAGAGGCAGCATGGACAACAGAATGCGTTTGTGGGGTAGTGCTACTAGTAAGTCGACGTTTTTTAGTGACAATATCCATAACTTGGGATTCGAGAGCTCTTTTAGTTTTAGCCTGTGCCGACATAGCTAATGCATCTAAATCGGTTTTATATTTAGCACTTGCTTTATGGGCAATTTCCAACATTTTGACACTTTCCTTAGGGTAGTTTTGTGCCATAGCAAAAATGGCTTTTTTGTTTTCATCGGACATCATATCTGCTGGAAGAGAGGCTGACCAACTATCAACTAAAGCTTTGGACAAGGCTTCTGCTTTACTTTTGGTAGCTAATTCTTGATTTTCCTGCTGTGTTTTCCATTCTGCTTGCATTTTGGCTAATTCTGCATGTGCTTTTTCTAAAGCCATTTTGGTATCACCGAGTTCCGATTCTTGATTAATCACTAATTTCATTAAATCTTCTTGATTTGTACCTACTTCTTCAGTTGGAGTTTCAACAATTGTTTCAGTTGGAGTTTCAGTTGGAGTTTCAGTTGGGGTTTCAGTTGGGGTTTCAGTTGGAGCAGACATTTTGTTACTGGCTTCATGTGTTATATAGTCTGTTTTTTTTGTTTCACTCGGAAGATCGGATTGTTGTGTTGTTACTACATTACATCCGGCTCGTCTTGGCTCAGCACATAAAGAAACTTCTACTGCTCTTTTGGAGGTAGAACCATCACTATAGGAAGTATGCACATGTTGTAGTGACAGTCCAGTATACAACCTATGGCCAGTAGAACTCGGTTGAAGAGCATTCGAGGCAAATCTACCTTCTAATGTGGAGTCATCTACTTTACCTAAAATCCATTTTTTCCCATCGTCATCATTCCAGTGTCGTTGAACAGTGCCTACTGACAAACCTTCGGCATGCTCTAATCGTATCGGGACGTCAAGTAAATCTATATTCGCACTTTCTTCCTTGGAAAAATCAAAGGTAGGGTCATTTTCACCTTTAGAGTCAGTGGAGGGGAGTACATTTCCTACAAAAAAAGAAGGCATCGATAAAATACAAAGAATTACTATTTATAGTTCTATTTGTTAGTTTGCATTAGAGATGCCTTTCTATCATATCTCACACTGTAGAGAAGAACAAATACCATTACAAGAGCAGCGGCAGCAGAGATAAGCATGGCCTGTAACCGATCCAACCGATAATGCTCATTAAGACCCAACCCAACACAACTAGTTGGTTCCATACTATCTTTAACCAGCAATAAAGCACCCTGATGAGCTTGTAGAACAGGGATAATTAAGATAGTAGATAAAAACATTAAGAGCGCAGTCCCGAGTGCCGCAATTCGATATAAAACTCCAGTGACATAGATCAAAGGCTCCCCGCTTAATAGCAACCAGCTTTCGTCATAGACAGAGCCCATTTGTAGATCTAATGAAGGAGCAAGAACACCCAGTCCAAACAGAAGAAGAGAGAGGTAACCAGCAAATAGACTCGTACCGCGGACAGAGAGGGGGCCATAGAGAAGACCACGGACGTCAGTACTGTTAGTGTCGGGGGAGAGTAAGCCACTAGCGTTCACATTACAGAGACCACCGAGAGGTAGAGTTACATCTGTATTCAAATATAAGGATTCATTAAGAAAATAGGTAAATATAATCAAAGAAAGAAGTCCAGTAAATGCAATAAATGATTGTGTAAATCCCATTCGTTTTTTGAATCAAAGGCAATGCTTTATATACAGTCAAAATCCGAAAAAAGAAAATTGGGATGAGATCAGTATTAGGATGAGATCAGTATTTAAATAAGAGACCATCCAATATATATGTCAGAAGAGACATTACAATTGACCGTAGAGGAACAAGCCTCAGTAAGAGCATTGCTGAAGTCATTCGCTAAGGGTACAGATAGTACCCAACGTGGAACTCAAAGACAATCGTGGTTAGAAGTAGATATCGATGTAATACATGAGGCAGAGCCCGGGACTATGGTCTCATGGCTTCAATTGACACCGAAAACCCGAAGATATACGATTGTAAGAGAGACTCGTGCAGTTTTTGTTCCTTATATTTTAGATAAAATTCCAATTACTCTATCTGGATTATCAAAGAGATGTCAAGAATTAGGTATGAGCGTGACTACACAAAAATCGAACTGTACTATATGTAGTTTAACAATGTGTGAACCAATAAGAATATTTCAAATAGAAACAGAACCTACTTCTACAGGTGTTATAATAACTAATATAATATACATTGTTTAAAGTATAGATTTTGAAAAAAGAAATTAAACAGAATTTATTACCCAATTAACTGGTTTAATTTTTGTTTCAATTGAGACTAATTGAGAAAGCATTTCTAACCGGAATTCAGCCATCTCTTTTTGCAGCGAGACCAAGATCCAAAATTGAGCAACAACAAGGACAAAGACCAAGATATAGATAGCCGACGGTAGAACAGAAACAGAGTCTAACTCGTCGTCGTGGGTTGGCATTGGGGTCTCCGCATAGCCATATCTAGAGTGTAACTGAGAATCATGTAGATCACGAGTTTGTTCGGAAGGTAAATACATCTCGACCAATGGTGGGCCATCAGAGTCAGCGTCAGACATAGTAATAGAGAACAACTTTATATAAATAGATAGAATAGAACGCAACGCGATGGATTTTTTTTTAGAATTTTAATTTGATATCTATTAAAGACTTTTTAGTTCTTTGTCTTAGTTGAGGCAGTGATTCATTAATATCGATTACAGATTGAGCCGCTACGCTCGGTAGTTCTCCCGGTACAGGTGTCTTTTCAATTACAAAGGAAGGCAAAATATGGATGTCCGGTGGTGGAGGAACGCTAGGAGAAGTATACCATTCATTTGGCATAAATAAAAGCAGTAAACCGAAAGCCGATAAAATACCCTCTATCATTAAAGCACTGATTGCCAACGAATTCTGAACAGAGATAAATGTAATCGCAATTGAGATCAAGGTAATAACCAATAAGAGTCCGAGAAATGTACCCTCGGGTTGATGTGCCATATAGATAACAATAGGTAATGCGATCAAAGGCGGTGTGGCCATGACAGAATATTCACCGTTGACAGCCATGGCAAAATTGACAAGGAAAGCAAAAGGCACAGCCCAGGTTAAAACCACGCGCAGTCGCTGAGTGGCAGAAGCAATGTAGGTCTTGGTTTGGAGAATAAGATAGACAGTCCAGGCTTGATACAAGTCAAGCAGTGTTAATAATCCCAGTAATCCCAAGACAATCAGACTAAAAGGAAGCGTTTGTATACAACCACCCTCACTTAAACAGCGTACAGTAACTATTAGGCCGAGAAATAAGACTACTAAATCCAGAACAGAGACAGCGACAAGCGCCATTATGGCAACCATCCATGCTACTTTGGAAGGGATCAGCGAACAGAGCAGGACAAGGAAATAGAAGTAGCTATTAGCACCAATTATAGAAATAGCTTTACCCACCGCGTCTGAGGACAGAGGGACAAATAGATTGATGAAAATAGAAAACGCAAAGACTAAAATTATTCGTAATCTTACACCGTTTTGAAGATTGACAGGGCTTTTTGTCATATTTAGAGAAGATGTAATAGATGTTTATACTAAAATATTATTGATGGTATAACAAAACAAGGATCTCACACCAGACGCGGTTGTCGTTTGAGATCTATTATTCCTTGGAAATTGATAGTAACACAAGTTGACAATTGGAGTTGAATACAACAGAACCAAATAAGAACCAAAAGGGTAGGACTGAGGGCAACAATAGCCAGAGTAGGTGCCATTACTTGCAGAGATTGAGTACAACCAATAAGTATACTAACAAGAACAATATTAATTAGACTCCAGATAGTTAACAAACTTTCAGAATTCCGATGGAATACAAAGACAGGAGTAAAAGCCTGGGTAGAAACCATACAGATTATTATTATAGCCTGTAAAAAAAACGGGTCAACCAAAAATAAATAGAGACCCGATGAAAAGACGAGAATAGTTGGTAAATGCCTCACAACTCTATTGGGTAAACGAAGAGAAAATGGAGTCAGCTTATACCAAGATGTAGCCGAAAAGATCGGAACAAATGTAAAAATCTGCCGAGAACGAACACCAAATGCAATTGTTCTGCCCACTACAAATGACCAGGAACAAATTAAAAATACATAGATGATGTTTAACATTCATTCTTAAGCTAAGTCTTCCTTTATATCGAATTTCGTTTGAAAAAAAAAAAATCTGGAAACTTGAATACTTTTTGGATCTCGTCAGATTACCAGGATTTCCTCATATGTAGGGAATATATTTACCAAAACATCGAATTTTTTGTTTGGTGTTTTGGTAAATATATTCCCTACATATGAGGAAATCGAGGGGTCAAGATGTTACCTGAAAATAGTTAAGAGAAATATTTCAAAAGTTTTTCTCATGCAAAAATAAAAAAAATCTGGAAACTTGAATACTTTTTGGATCTCGTCAGATTACCAGGATTTCCTCATATGTAGGGAATATATTTACCAAAACACCAAACAAAAAATTCGGTGTTTTGGTAAATATATTCCCTACATATGAGGAAATCGAGGGGTCAAGATGTTACCTGAAAATAGTTAAGAGAAATATTTCAAAAGTTTTTCTCATGCAAAAATATGGGATAACCAAGGCAAAGAATGGGAAATTGATCACATTATCCCATTTGCTGCATTTGATTTATCCATTGCGGAAAATCAGTTTATCGTTTGTTGGTATCAAAACCTTCAGCCACTGTGGGGACACGAAAATGCAAGTAAAGGTGGAAAATATACGGAAGAGGGTAAGCAATCGCTTATCTGTAAATACAATGAACATAAAAAAAAGGCGGAGGTTATTGAAAAACACTAAAATGAACTGATACATAAATGCAATATCAAATAAATACTATTAATTCAACTCATTTGAATCCAATCTTTAAATCCAATGTTAACCTGTAAAAAGTGTTTTGTCTATTTTTTGAATGAAAAAGCAGTATATAAACCCCACTGTTAAACCTAATCAAAAATCATGTCACTTCAAGCATCACACTTAAACTCAGCCCAAGATGGATCAATCAATAATCCTATGGCTCCCTTTTTCGGAGATATCGACCAGCGATACAAACAGATGTATGCAGAGGATAAATTTGCGCACGAGACATATAACCTCCCAAAAGCCTATGAGGGAAAGAACAAGCACTTGGAAACGGTGCTTGATTACCTCATTACTGAGGAAGATGCCTGGTATACTTCTGCGGTCTTACCATGGGTTCTTACCGATGATTTATCTGTGAAATGGGATATTTTCCGTTTCAATAAAACACTTATGGATCTGGAACCTCATCAGGGTGTCCCCAGATACGTAACTGCTGAACGTGAATCTCGTACTGACCGCTTGGTTAGACGTGGTTTGGCGTTTATTATTGAACACGGATTTTACAAAACCGATCAAGGACGTCAGCACTACCTTATGAACCTTAGACAGATCGTGGATTCCGTGAATGAGACTGCGTATCACGGAGTTATCCACGCTCTCTTGACTTGCAAAAACCATTACAAAGAATGGAATAGACAACATGGCCCTGCTGTGACTCGTCCAGGTCAATTGTTGCGTGCTCAACGTCGCAGATGGGCTCTTGTTCAAAAACAAGAACGTGGATTTTATTTACTTGATGCTGAGTTAAAAGATCAAATGAAATATGAAGGTGTCAAACCAGACGTTTGGATCTTACCGTCCAAAATGTCTATCTATGTCACTATGGTACCATCTGCCGAAGTAGAATACTACCGTAAAGGTGCTGGTGCTGCTGCCAACCTTGAAAAGGGCCCAGCCAATATGTTATCCTTCCGTGGTAGTAGAGTTTTTGAAACTCGTCCATTTGACATTGATTTCATTGGTGAACCCCGTGATTTATTGGTGCGTGAGCGTCAAATTGGTGAATTCTACACCTTTCCTATGGCCTCAGAAGTAGCAGATGATGATGATGATGATGATGAAGACCTTTCCAAACGTCGTAATATCTTTATTTATGATATGGAATCGGATGACTTTGAAGAAATTGAGTTTAATCAGGTACAACAGATTGCAAGAGATTCCTATTTTAATATGCTCCAAGCGCAAGGGGGTGATTACGCAAGGCTTAGAAACGTTGATGAGGCTTGCCCACTTGATGAAGGTACTGTTATGTTAGTTCGTCCATTCATGACCTATAATATGGCTTCTGCAATTTTGATGAAAGGTGGTCTTGAGACTGGCTTTACTGCTCATGGTCATCATGATTTTATGTTGACGGATGATGTCATCCACAAAGTGCACATTGGTCACTACACATTTTATCACAAATCTGTTGTTAAACAACCTAAAAATGTTATGATTGCTGAAGATATCTTTGCACATTCTTATATTAGTGGAGAAGGAACTGCGCTGTTTTCTGGTGAAGAGGAACTCCAAAGACAAATGAATTCCAGCCATTTTATTGCTGATTTGATTCCTATTTGGATCACTGAAAAACATGTAAGAAGACGCCGGGGTGAACCTCAACCGGACACCACTAAAATGCCTAAAATTACGAATCCACTTGATCTAACTGGTTATTACGGTTCTAACATCTTAAATGATCAGAATAGTAATCTCACCGATGATAAACCACACTACCCAATGGCAGAGCAATTGTCTAATCTCTACCAGTTTGGTAAATACAGTAATTATACTGGGGGAGACGATGCCTTTTTAGCACCAATTCGCCACCTTAACACTATCTGTTTCAGAGGTCATTCTATCTCATGGAGTCAAGCTAAAAAGTCACACACTGCCATTACCCTGAATACTGGACATTGGGGCCCTAACGTATATCCGGGTTGTCGCGCTGTCCGTAATGGTGAGAATACATTCTTAAAGGATATGGAATATGCCAAATACAGAGTTGGTAATAGATTAGGAGTTCATTAAAGTCCTAAAAATAAATCTGTAAAATATAAAAAAACAATATTTAATCTTTCAAAACTATTTAATCTTTAAAAACTATACTATAAGAACTAGTGTTGAGTACCTATATGTCAGATCCTACCAACAAATCTTTGTTTAATACTGAGATTAAGATCTTCAATTGGAATTGTAATCAGGTCTCAATCTATCTAGTTGTACTTGTCTTATTTTTTGTACTCATTGTTGGTAGACATAAACTTAACACTACTATCCATCAACAACACCGAGAGGCTCTGGCTCTCCTACCCCAAAAACGCCACCTTACTCCGATTATTTGTTTAAGTGTAGTACATACTCTACTTCATGTTGTTTTTGTTCTCTTTATTTCCTCGAATAATCTGGGGTTTATTATTGTTTCTATATTTGCTCATGCCATCGGAGTATATTTTGTCTTCAGATATCAAATAAAGGATCAGAAACATCCTATTCATAGTCTAGCAAATGCTTTAAGAAACTACGATAGAAATGACAAACAAACTATGGAGGATATCAATATAATTCGACAACAACTGGACAAAAACGACAAGATTAAAAACAAGAAACCACTTGCCTTATAATTTGATAGTATATAAAGTAATTTAAATAACTCTATATAATGTTCAAAACTTTTACACCTACCTTCTTAACTGCTGAACCCAAACCTCCTGTACCTCCTGAACCTGCCGAACCTGCCGAACCCAACTCTTTTCCACTTGGAAGTAGAGAGAATCCATACACTGTGTCAAGTGGAAGTGACGAAGATGATGAACCTGCTGAACCCGTTCAGCCGAGTGCACCTCCATTGTCAAGTGGAAGTGACGAAGATGATGAACCTGCTGAACCCGATCAGC
>Ga0206127_1001003_pt1 | contig 32019 bp, 40 predicted proteins | sample Helgoland_Spring_6_FD_148646 | JGI IMG/M metagenome (GOLD analysis project Ga0206127, IMG submission 148646) | Pelagic subsurface seawater microbial communities from Kabeltonne, Helgoland, North Sea - Helgoland_Spring_Bloom_20160419_1 | ecosystem: Environmental > Aquatic > Marine > Epipelagic ...
TATTGTTGTTTTCAAAAAAATAAAATACTTTTTTTGAGGGGGAAATTAAGTTTAAACGTGAATGCATGCATTTAGAATTAAGGGGTTTGGTGTAATGTGTTATACTCTTAAATATTGTACAAACAACAAACACCACCTATTCTGGTACGACTGGGAAAATTATAAATAAAATAAAATATGAAGTCCCTCAAACTAATTATACTTGCTATGAATAAAGGCGGGTTTATAAGTAGGAGTCAAGCGTTTCTAAAATACCTGACCATTGGAATTTTATCCATAATCTTGGAAGAATTAGTTAGAATTAACTTTCTAATATATTATCCTATGGGATTGATATTACACTTGCTCTTTTTATACAGTGTATACGTAATCCTTACTGATAAATGGAAAAGTTACCAGCTCAAAGAAAAAAAGCCTAAAAAAAGGGTAGGCGATCATCAACGTAGATATTTTCCCATGGGTGAAGCTAAGCTGGTAAAAACGGTGGGGACTAGCTTACTGGGTACCGCCTCTTTAGTTTTGGGTTATCAAGCTGCGGTAACTACTGAAAATTTTCATTTAGTCGCTGTATTACAACAGCATGAATGTGATGGTAATCTAGCTCTGATGGAATTATTGGCTAAACCGCGATTTACTCCGTGGAATTATTTTAATAATACTTTACCACCCGGTTTTTTATTTCCAGGAGGTTACGTGCCAATCTATAGCAAACCTGTAGTAGGTGTAGCACCCACGATTACCCACTATATAGAATTAAGTCGTCATTTATGCACTTCCGAAATGAATAAATTAGAATTACTTGAATATTTAACTAAAAGCGGCACTGTAAGGCTTTCAGAAGAACTAACTTTCGAACAAATGCGTAGCGAAGCCATAGGTCTACTATTAAAGTAATACTTTTATTATTTCTTAATAAAACCGCATCTAAACGGTGCGGTTTTTATTCATTATGTACAGACTAAAAATCGCACCGTTTAGATGCGATTTTGTAAAAATTTTTGAATATTAGTTATTAATATCTAAGAGGGTTTCATATCTTTTGTGGTTTCTAAAGCGCGACTTGCGTCTACCGTACCTAATTGTGTGTAATCACCAGAGTTAATCTGCTGTTCCCTTTCAATCAAGGGTTTTTCTTCCGGACCCATCATACATAGAGAGTCCGAATCCGCGTTAGAAAATAATACGAATAAACAAGCCCCAATACTCATCAAATTACTAAGGCTCTCGTTATACTTTTTAGTAAGTAAGTTGGATACCAAAAAGAAAATTCCTATACATATTCCACTACAAAGTACCCATTTAATTGTGATACTCACTTTAATTAATTAACTTATTTTTCCTTTAAAATGGAAACTTAATGAGTTGCTTCAATTTAAAACTTTACTCGACAATAAAACGCACCTAAGTGGTGCGTCTTCGTAAAAATTTTGGAGTATTAGTCTCTATAAGCTAAATATATTACTATATTTACACTCTAGAGCTATCGAAGTAATAGTCTTTTACACTCCTCATTGAAAATTCTTCAAGGGGTTGGCTTCTTGCTTAGATGCTTTCAGCAATTATCCAGCACAAACGTAGCTACCCGGCACTGCCCCTGGCGGAACAACCGGTACACCATTGGTTAGCCCTACCCGGTCCTCTCGTACTAAGGTAAGATTCCCTGAGTTTTCGTTTATCTATAGTAGATAGGGACCAAACTGTCTCACGACGTTCTAAACCCAACTCACGTTACGCTTTCATCGGCGAACAGCCGAACCCTTGGGACCTTCTTCAGCCCCAGGATGCGTAGAGTCGACATCGAGGTGCCAAACGACTCCGTCGATAGGAGCTCTTAAGAGTCATTAGCCTGTTATCCCCGGCGTACCTTTTATCCGTTGAGCGATGGTCTTATCACGAAGAACCACCGGATCACTATGACCGACTTACGTCCCTGCTTGATATGTCTATCTTACAGTCAAGCAAACTTATACCATTGCGCTCTACAGTTGAGTTATATACAACTTGAGTTTACCATTGCGCACCTCCGTTACTTTTTAGGAGGCGACCGCCCCAGTCAAACTACCAACCATACAATGTCCTATATTAATTAAAATGTTAGTGAGTGAAGTGAAATCATAAGGGTGGTATTTCAAGGTTGCCTATATAATTGGCTTGCGCCAAGATATTAAAGGCTCCCACCTATTCTACACATATAAAATCTTTCCACACTGTAAAGATGTAGTAAAGGTGCACGGGGTCTTTCCGTCTAGCTATAGAAAGGCCGTATCTGCACAGCCATTTCAATTTCACTGAGTCTATGTTGGAGACAGCGGAGAAGTCGTTACACCATTCATGCAGGTCGGAACTTACCCGACAAGGAATTTCGCTACCTTTGGACCGTCAGAGTTACGGCCGCCGTTTACTGGAGCTTCAGTTCAGTACAAAAATACCTCCCATTAACTTTCCAGCACCGGGCAGGTGTCAGACCCTATACATCATCTTACGATTTAGCAGAGTCCTGTGTTTTTAATAAACAGTCGCCACTCCCTATTCAGTGCCGCCTTAATCAAATTACCTATTCAATTAAGGCACCCTTTCTCCCGAAGTTACAGGGCCATTTTGCCGAGTTCCTTCAACATAGTTCTCTCAATCACCTGAGTCTACTCGACTCGCCTACCTGTGTCGGTTTAGGGTACGGTTCGTAATTTAAAAGTTATTTCTTGTAAGATTTTCTTTACAACTCAAATCCATTTAATGAGTTTATGGTATGCAAATTACAACCTTAGTCACTTTTAAGAGAACTTAAATATTTGTTATATTTTACCCATCGGATAGGACTTTCGTCTTTCCCTTAGGGGCCGTCTTACCCTTCGCAGTTTAACCTTACGTCGGAACCCTTAGGCTTACGGTGAGAATGTTTTATCATTCTTTGTCGTTACTCATGCCAATATTTTCACTTCCGATATCTCCAAAAAATCTTTTGATTTTCCTTCTTAGACTTACGGAACGTTTCGCTACCTTTTATACCTATGTATAAAAATGCCGTTTTGATACCTATCTTGAGTCCCAATATATTTTCGGCGCAAGAAAATTAAACCAGTGAGCTATTACGCTTTCCTTAGAGGATGGCTGCTTCCAAGCCTACCTGCTGATTGTCTTTACTTTCTCACCTCCTTGTCCACTTAGATAAGATTTAGGGATCTTAACGTACACTGAGGGCTGTTTCCCCCTTGACCTTGAATCTTAGCACCCAAAGTCTGTCTATCTAGATTGGTGCTTACTTGTATTCGGAGTTTCCCTAAAGTTGGTAAGATACAATATCCCCCTAGTTTAATGAGTGCTCTACCCCAAGTAATTAACCCTAGATGCTCTACTTAAATAGATTTCGCGAAAAACCAGCTATTTCCGAGTTTGATTGGCCTTTCACCCCTAACCACAAGTCATCCCCGCATTTTTCTACATACGTGGGTTCGGTCCTCCATTGAATGTTAATTCGAATTTCAACCTGCTCATAGTTAGATCACTCGGTTTCGGGTCTTATACTCGTAACCCTACCCTATTCAGATATGTTTTCACTACGCCTACACCTAACGGTTCAAGCTCGCTACGAATATAAAGTCATTGGCCCATTATGCAAAAGGTACGCTGTTATTACTTTTTGTAAATCCAACTGTTGGTAAACATCCAGTTTCAGGTCTTTTAAATATTATTACCATACCGGTACTTTTCACCTTTCCTTTACAGTACTTGTACACTATCGATCACTAAAAATTTTTTAGACTTTGAGGGTGAGCCCCCAATATTCAAATAGAATTTCACGTGTTCCATTTTACTCAAAGTTCAGTTTTACTTTTTTATTCTACAGGACTTTCACCTTCTCTGGTATGAATTTCAAATTTTTGTTATTCTGAACAGGTCTAATCCGCGTTCGATCGCCACTACTAACGGAATCTCGGTTGATTTCTATCATAGTTACTTAGATGTTTCAGTTCACTATGTTTGTGAATAAGTTTACACTTATTTTATGAGTTTACTCTATGGAAATTTACAGTTTATTACATTTTAGATACAATGTTTTTCCGTAACCTTTCGTATTTTATTACGTCCACGATAGTTTTTAGTGTCTAGGCATTCCCTGGATGTCCTTAATTTTTTATCTTTTTCCTTAATAATCGAATTTTTATCCTCTAGTATAAAAATCTTTGGCAGATCCAACATCCATCGGGGTGAAGTAATGAATACCCGATGGTATTGGGTTCTCTAATAGGATGCCAACAAGTAGCTTATAATTAATTTCTAAATATTTAGGTGCCGGCATAAAAAGAGAATTCTTTCTAAGCCTTGAATGGACTTCTTTAAATACCAAAGACCAATATTTAGGATTTATTTCTATTAAATCACCTTTTTTAACATTAAAGCTCTTAGAATTTGTCTTTATACCGTTTACAAATACGAATCCGTGATTTATTAATTGATGTGCTTTAAATAATGAACCTGCAAAACCCATCCTATAAATAAGTAGGTCTAGCCTGCTCTCTAGTATTTGGATTGTGGTAATAGAATCAATCTCAGTATTCATATCAGATTGGCGGAAAATTGACTTTAATTGCTGATCTTTTATAAACCCAAACGTACCTTTTACCTTTTGTTTAGAAGACAACCTGTATTTATACCATTGTCGAGCGGGGTACAAATTTTTTTTCTTTATTTGTGAATCAATAAAATGCGTTTGTAATGAACTCGAACGAACTTTTGACCACTTTTTACTCTTAAAATTAGAAAGCTTCTTCTGATAAGGAATACTATGGCCAAGGGTACTACAGATTTTTCTAATACTTACTCTTTTCCTTCTCATTATAATTATTTATCTGTCTAGTGCGTTGGTTATTAGTTTGAAATAAAGATAGTGCGCCTTAGGTGAATCATCATTCCCCGGGATAGGATAAGTAATCCCCTTTGGGTCTGAATCACTATCTAAAATAGCGATTATAGGGATCATTTTTTCCCGAGCTTCTTTTATGGCAGTACTATTATTATTTGTATTTAACAATATCATTAGTTTTGGTGGCTCTAAATTAGCCGCTGTATATGAAAAATGTTTAGGATCCCAGTTGGTTAAAGAACCTCCAACCCACTTACCTGTAACACCGTATACACGTTCTCTTTTGACTACATCCGCGGTAAACATATGGTTATCTTTTGTGTTACCCACAATTAAAATGTTACTTCCACCTTGGTAAACATGGTCTAATACAGAAATAGCGCGCTTTATCAATGGTATAGTTCTCTCCAAATCGATAATATGTAACTTGTCGTAATTAGCCAATAGGTATTGAGCCATCTTAGGATTCCAGCATGATACTCCATGCCCAAGATGTACATTAGAGTCGAACAATAACTCTAATATTTTTGAGAATTTATTATTATTATTTAGCATATTCTTATTGTCTAGCCTACTTTTTTACCTTCTTTACGTAAAATACGCTCTTTTTTAAAAAGGATTCCCTTACCTTTATAAGGTTCAGGTCGCCGTAATTTGCGTATATTAGCCGCTTTTTGCGTCACATGCTGTAAACTGCTACCATTTATTTGTATAACGTTAGCTTTTGTTATTTCAAAAGATACACCATGCTCTTCTTTGATCGCAACAGGGTTAGAATACCCTATTTTCAAGGATAGCCCTTCTTTTGTTTTTTCTGCTCTATACCCGACACCTACTAAGTTTAATTGCTTGTTAAAGCCAGTGTGAATACCTTTCATATTATTTTTAAGGTTACTACTAAAAGTGCCTAATAATCCACGTAAATACTTACTTACAGGCTTATCAATCTCTTGAATTATACTCACGGAAACTTTATTGTTACCACCAGATATGGACAAACCTTCGGGTATTTCCATAACGAGTTGGGTAGAGTTTCCTTTTAAAAAAATTGCGTATTTTTCAAAGTTTATACTTACAGATTCTGGGATTGTTAAAATTTTTGTCATTGTATGATTTTTTAACTTATTTTACATAAAACTTCACCCCCTACATTTTGTAAGAGAGCCTCTCGGTCGGATAATATTCCTTTAACGGTAGAAATAACGTATATAGCGGAAGCATTATTATAGTTTGCTATTTCTTTTACCGATTTATAAACACGTTTTCCTGGCCTTGAGACACATTGAATATTTTTTATCGTGGGTAAGCCACGGTAATATTTAAGTATAACTACTATACTTAAGTATTCTTTATTTTTTTCTAAAGAGTATCCACTAATTATACCTTCTCTTCGCATAAGTTCCACTGTTTTCAGAGATAATTTTGTGCATACTAAAGATATACTTGGTATATAAGCTCTTTGCCCATTCTTTATATTAGATAAGGCATTGGCTAACTGATAATTCAAGGACATATTTACCAACTTGATTTTGTCATTCCCGGAGCGAAACCATAAGAAACTAGATTTCTTAAAGCGGTACGGGATACTTTAAAATGTTTATGAACCGCTCTTGGTCGTCCACTAATTACACACCTATTTCGTATACGAGAAGGTGCGCTATTACGTGGGAGTTCAGCTAATCGCATAGAAATCCTCCACCGTACACTTTGGGGTAAATGTTGGTTTCTATACAGTGCTTTTAATAGTATACGCTTTTTTTCGTACCTACTATATAAATTACGTCTTTTTTTATCTTTTTCTATTAAATATTTCATGTAATATTATATGAATAATGGAGACAATCGGAATCGAACCGATGACCTCATACTTGCAAAACATGCGCTCTACCAATTGAGCTATGCCCCCGTCCATTATTAAAGAATTACCAAAGAGGGGAATCGAACCCCTACTCTTTACAGAACTAGAACCTAAACCTAGCGCGTCTACCAATTCCGCCACTTTGGTTTTAAATACTCGCTATCGGACTTGAACCGATAACCCTAAAGGGAACAGATTTTAAGTCTGCAGTGTTTACCAATTTCACCAAGCGAGCTTCAATTGTTTATTTTAAAATGTACCATTTAACCGAATTAAGGTACAGACTGGCGTACCTTTTAATAGGATACGTAACAGCTGTAATTACTGCTTACTTTTTTTCAGAGGAATTATTATACATAATTGCTAAGCCTCTTCTATACGACGGAAATTCATTAGAAGAAAGACGTTTAATATACACAAATATTACCGAAGCTTTTACCACACAAATAATTTTAGCACTATACGTGGGCTTATACATAATAATACCTAACATTATTTATCAAGCCTGGTCTTTTCTAAAACCTGGATTATATTTTAATGAACAAAAATTCTTAAAGAAAACATTAGGTCCTTCTATTATACTTTTTGCCCTGGGATTGTTCCTTACTTTTAGTGTTTTAATACCCGCGATATGTAAATTTTTTGTTGGTTTTGAAACTAATTTAGAAGACGGGGCTATTCAGATACAACTGGAGGCCAAAATAAGCGAGTATGTTTTTATTGTTACATACACAATATTTTTGATAAGTATATTATCCCAATACCCCTTGATTATTTTGTCGTTAATCTACTTAGAGGTTATTGACTTTGAATGGTTAGTTAAACAGCGTAAATTTTTTATATTAGGCTTTTTTATACTTGGGGCAATGTGTACACCTCCTGATATACTAAGCCAAATATTTCTAGCGTTGCTCCTAATAACTTTCTATGAGGGAACTCTTATAAGTTTATTAGCATATAAGAATTACTCTAATTCTCTTCAACAATGTTATAACGGTTAATGAATTTAAGTTGTTGGCCTTTGTAAGTTTGACCTTTATTAGCACCTGTTACAGGAACGCTCCAAAGTAAATGATTATAGATGTCTGTACTAATGTCGGTATAGCGTTTAGTATTGTTGTTTATACTTGATTTATATGTACTACCATTAGACAAAATGATAGTTGTTTCTTTTATAAAAGGGTGCTTGGTACGTTTCATAATTAGATAATTTTTGTATTCTAATAGGCTAGATAACATAATGGTAATGTAATGGATTGCAAATCCACAAATGGTGGTTCGATTCCGCCTCTAGCTTAATTTATTATTTGTCCAAATTTGGGCTGGTGGGATTCGAACTCACGATTACCCATATCAAAAACGGGTGCCTTACCACTTGGCCACAGCCCAGATGAAAAATAAATAAAAGAATAATTGAACGGGTATGTAGCTCAGTAGGTAGAGCAGTGGACTTTTAATCCGATAGTCCTGGGTTCGAATCCCAGTATACCCAAATTAGTGGAAGAGGGACTTGAACCCCCGACATTTGGATTATGATTCCAACGCTCTAACCAACTGAGCTATTCCACTCATTTCTCTATAGAATGGAGAAATTTATCTACAACAGTGCTCCTTCAAGTATATATCCACTGCATTTTTATCTAACCCGGCAATAATATCCTTTGTATAATTCAAAGTTCTATTTACATGAGGTTCTACTTCGATCTCCACAAAATCGACTGGTCGTTCCCCTATCTCATTCGGCAAGAAGTAAGTAACGGTATGACCTTCGATAATTTGTCCGGCCGGCGATAGACCAAACATTTTATGAGCGAACGTTATAATGGGCCTAGTTGCATTATAGGTCGCCGTATCACCGTTTCTTGCAGCCTCTAGTACAACTGGAAGTACCTTCGTTATATTATGATGGTCCGCATAACCCAGGTAAGAGACCATCGGAACTACAACCGCGGCTAATGCAGGTTCAACCTTCGCAATAATATTACTAAAGAAACTCCAAGTCTCTTTAGGGCGGGCTTTCGGAGGCCCTAAACGAAAATTTTTTATTCTTAGTCTAACCAAAGTTATCAAAGAATAAGCAGTGAGTAAGAATAAAATAATTCCTGCTGGATAAGATGTCAACAAGTACTGTTGGATCATTGTTTCGACTAAACCGATTACTGTAGATAACAAGAAGTAAAGTAATAGGCATTTAAGTCGATTTGGAATAATACCGACATATAACCCAAGTATTATTTTTTGTATTTTATTTATAAAATACATCGTTAATTTTATTGTGTAGTACCCAGAGCTAGCTACTCTGAATTTTCTACGGTCACGATATTGCCATTTTGTAATAACATATTTAGACGACATCAAGTTAAAGACGAGCAATTTATAGAAAAACGGGGCACCTTAAAGCGCCCCCTATAAATTGCTTTTATTAGAAAGCATATAAAATTAGGAAAGCCATCATTAGGGCGAATAGAGCCATTGCTTCAGAGAGAGCGAAACCAAGCATTGCTGTTTGAAATAATTTTTTCTCTAAAGAAGGGTTTCTTGAAACACCGATAATTAGGCAACCGAATACGATACCAATACCAGCTCCGGTTCCTGCAAGTCCGATAGTTGCCGCACCTGCTCCAATTAATTTAGCACTTTGTAATAACATGGTGATCTAAATTTCTTTTTATTTTTTATTAAGAATGCTTTAGCAGAAATATATTTAAGAAAAGAGAAATATAATTAGTTATTATTCCCAATCTAGAGCCCCTTTTTTCCATTCGTAAACGAAACCTACGGTTAGTAACAATAGGAATACGGCCATAGTCCAAAAACCAAACCCTGTTAGACTACCCAGGGTAACAGCCCATGGAAATAAGAAGGTAATTTCTAAATCAAATATAATGAATAAAATTGCTACCAGATAGAATCGCACGTCAAAAGTATTTCGGGCGTCTTCGTATGGGTCGAACCCACACTCGTAAGAGGATAATTTTTCGAAGTCCTGTTTATGCACAGACAACAAATAAGATAATCCAAATATGACACAGGCTAAAACAATACTGATTACAAGAAAAACGAAAATAGGTAAGTATTCTGTATGAAATAAACTCATTTATATTATTAATTTTTGGAGTACATATATGGGCTTAAGTAGATTCGAACTACTGACTTTACGCTTATCAGGCGTATACTCTAACCAACTGAGTTATAAGCCCCAAATTTAAGTAAAGCTAAAACAGTTTTACTATTATCCTATTTTGATAACTTCACGAAGAATGTAGTACTTACTTCGAATTTTTCCATTTAACTCCACGAACTCTTGGTTTAAACCAGGATATTCTTTATGACTTAAAGTTTCTAAAGATCCTTTTAACCAAACAGAACTGTCTTGTAGAGTACCGCTAACTACGTTTCTAGAACTGTCGGCAGAGTTAATTAAAAGACTTTCATAACTAGAATTAGTACTGTTACTTTCGTCTGCAAAAGCAGATCCTGTTTGTTGTGTAGCTTCTAATCGTTTTTTACGTATTTTTACTATTCGTGTTAATCCTGGTAAGAAATTACGTATAACAACCATGTAAAAGGCAAAAAAAACTATAGTAAGCCAAAATATTTGGGGTAGAAATGTTACTGAATCGAATTGTGGCATTTTTTTTTGAGATAGGTATTATGTTCTTATGGTATTTTCCTTAATAAGTTACTTAGAAGGCTGAGTATATCTACGTAATACTAAGCGCTGTTTTGACGGATATAGCTCATGGATCTTGACTAAAATCACATCGCCTAAGACCGGTTTCGTTTGAGTTAACCAGTTTGCAAAGGAGTTTGATTTTAGACTAAATAAAAATCTGTGGGGCATAAATCCTGTAAAACCTAATATACCAATACTACCCCCACCTTTTATAAAACAAATGATTCTACCTAATATAGGTAACTTAAGCTCATGTATTTTTTCCAAAAGGGACCAAACATACTCTTTTGAAATACTTTTCATATTTATAAGTGTCTCCATATCATCAACCCCACTTGTACAAATTAAAGGCCTTCCATTTAATTTAATTTCTTTAGGTTGCAAAAAAGCAATATCGGCCTTTTCTAAATTTATAGTAGCTTTAAGACCTAAATCAATATGAACTAAAGACTTATTGATACTATATATAGAACCTTTTAAAAGCCTATTGTTATAACTAAAGGAATATCTTGATGTATCCTCTAGGATGTTATTAAACGTTTTCATTTATCTATTTTTAAATGGGCCTACTAGGACTTGAACCTAGAGCTGTACCGTTATGAGCGGTATGTTTTACCAATTAAACTATAAGCCCCTACAATGATTTACAAACGATCCTTGTATTTACAGGTAATTTTTTTGCACCAGATTTTAATGCTTGAACTGCGAGTTCTTTAGGTACCCCACTGATTTCATAAAGAATAGATCCCGCACGTATACGAGCAGCAAAATAGTCTACAGACCCTTTCCCCTTACCCATACGTACTTCTACAGGTTTACTAGTTACTGGTATGGAAGGGAAAAGTTTAATCCACAACTTACCTCTCCTTTTAATTTTGCGGGTTATTGTAACCCGTGTAGCTTCGATTTGGCGCGCAGAGATGCGACCGGACTCAATAGATCTAAGCCCATAAAGCCCTTTATTTAAATCAAGATTTTTGGAAGCGTTTCCTTTTATACGGCCTGTTCTTTGCTTCCTAAATTTAGTTTGTTTAGGTCTTAACATATTTATTTAGATATCTTATCAAAACACATCCAGACTTTTAAACCACATACACCATACACAGTAAATACTGGTTTATAAGAATATCGTATTTTTACGGAAATAGTCTGTAATGAAATACTACCTGCTTGGAAGTTTTCCTTGGTTGAACGTTCTGACCCGTTGACACGGCCTTTCACTTGAATACGGATACCTTTCAACATCGGATAAATATTTACAAACTCTTGTATAATTTTACCCAGAAAATCAAGAAATAGGTTATGTCTAAAATCTTTTTGTAGCTGTGCCGCTATAAAATTAGAAAATATTTCAACACTTCCTGTACCTGCTGCTGCATCCAATACACGAAAAGTTTCCTCAAAATAAGGCCGATTCTTATATTGTACAAATTTATTTGGTATTGATGTCCTTGCCTGTATAAAACGTAAAGCGTAGGATCCATTTCTCCCTTGATAAGTAGAATCTTTTGGTTTTTTTTGAAAGAAAGCTTTCATGTCCACTAAGTATAAGAAAACGTGGCTTCCAGTAAACTTCTCAAGAACTTTCTTTATCTCTGCTATTCGGTTAGAAGTTGTGATCTCCTCTATATAAGGAGATTCTAATGAGTACATATATGCATATACATGGACCGAATCTGCTTTTCTCTTAATGGTTATATGGCCTTTTAATGAATTTTGTTCTTGAAACAAGTCCGTTAAATATTCTTCGATTAAAAGGTCTTCGTGTAATGCATTGGCGTATGTTTTGTCTAAAAACCAATTATGCCGATTTTTAGAATCCATTCCCAATCTTAAACTAAGGGGATTAACTTTTTGTCCCATTTCTCTATTCTATTTATTACCCTTAACCTTATGCGTAGGGCGTGTACGAGTCATCGAAAATTCGCCCAATTTGTGGCCAATCATATCCTCAGTGATGGTTAAATTAAAGAACTTCTTACCATTATGTATTTCTATGGTACTACCTACAAACTGTGGTAAAATAGTGGACCTACGGGTCCAAACCTTTGAAATTTTTCGTCTTTTCACACCTTTCTTTAATGGGACCAAAAATTTATTTACTAAATGTTGGTCCACGAAAGGGCCTTTCCAAATTGATCTACCCATTATATTTTATTTCTTCTACGTTTATTACGTCTAGTTGGCTGACCTTTTGTTGGCCTACCCCAAGGTGTTACCGAAGGACGACCTCCAGAGGTCTTACCTTCACCACCACCATGAGGATGGTCTACAGGATTCATTGCCACTCCACGTACAACTGGTCTCCGTGATAACCAACGGGATCGCCCCGCTTTACCAATTACCTTATTTTGGTGTTCTGAATTTGATATAGTACCAATAGTAGCATGGCAAGAAGATGGTATCACATAGTGTTCTCCTGAAGGTAACCTTACTTTACAGTATTTTTCGGTTTTTTGTAATAATTGACCCTTACAGCCTGCACTTCGTATAAACTGAGCACCTTTACCAGGTTTAATTTCTACATTATGTACAAAAGTACCTACGGGGATGTCTCTTATTTTCAAAGAATTACCTAGCTTGATATCGACTTCATTACCAGAAAAAATGCTCATCCCTTTGTTTAAACTATCCGGAGCTATAATATAACGCTCTATACCATTAGAATCTAAAATCCGGGCAATATTGGCCGACCTATTAGGATCATATTCTATAGCCGTTACTTCACCATTTAAATTATAACGTTTAAAATCAATTTGTCGGTATCGCCTTTTATGACCCCCACCACGATTAAAAACAGTGGTACGACCTGTATTATTTCTACCTCCTGATTTTGTAAGACCTTTTAACAGGCGCTTTATAGGTTTTATTTTAGATAGGCCAGGGTTCTCTTGTAATCGAGTTTTGCTCATTAGAGCAAATAGTACTTTCACGCCTTAATAGTAATATAAAGGGAACGCTATTAGTTATCATTATTAGATGACAGGTCTATTTATGGCCTATATTATGACAAAAAATTAAACATAAAATGGCACGAGGTATTGGTACTTTTGACAATTCAAAGTCAACTATATATAAAGGTCTAACATCTATATATGGGATAGGACGCTCTTCTGCTTACAGAATATGCGGTCACTTTAGTATATTGCCGCATACACGTATGGAAGAATTATCCGAGCAACAAATACATAAAATAACTGGGTTCTTGATTAAAAACTTTCTAATAGATTCAGATTTAAAAAAAGAAATCCATGCAGATATCACTCGATTAGCTTCTATATCCTGCTATCGTGGAGTAAGACATAAAGTTTCGTTGCCCTTAAGAGGTCAGCGTACTTCCACAAATGCTAAAACGCAGAAACGTATAGGTAATCGTTATAAAGGAAAAAGAAATTAATTATATACAATGGAACAAAAAGATATTTTAGATTCTACAACAGGGGTAGCTCACGTGTATTGTAGCTCTAACAATACTAAGATCACCTTGACAAACACAGCGGGTGATACTTTAATGTGGGCTTCCGGTGGGCTTGGTGGTACTAAAGGAACTAAACGTTCCACTAGTTACGCAGCACAAGCCGCAGCAGAAATTGTTGGTGAAAAAGCTTACAAAACAGGGATACGTAATATCCAAATAAAATTAAAAGGGATTGGTAAGGGTAGGTTTACAGTGGCTAAAGGATTGAAATCCGCGGGCTTACAAATACAATCTGTTTCAGATGTCACACCATTACCACATAATGGATGTCGACCACCTAAAAAACGTAGGGTTTAGTTAAAATGGATGGGTGATCGAGTGGTTTAAGGTACCAGTCTTGAAAACTGGCGTGTGTAAAAACACCGTGGGTTCGAATCCCACCCCATCCGTACTTATCAATCATAAATAAAAATTTTTATAAAAAAAAACTATGTATTTAATAATCGTATTATTACCCCTATTCAGCTCTATAGCAGCTGGTTTATTTGGGCGCTACATTGGAGATAAAGGGGCTGGTTATATAACAACTAGTTGTATAGCGACCACTTTTTTCTTATCTATGTTTGCTTTTTACGAAGTAGGGTTTTCAGGGTCTCCTTGTTATATGACCACCATCACTTGGATGGATTCAGAAATGTTCCACTGTAGTTGGGGTTTTCTATTTGATAGTTTAACCGTTACTATGTTAATTGTCGTTACAGGTGTTTCAAGTTTAGTCCACTTATACTCTACAGAGTATATGAATGGTGATCCTCACCTTCCTAGATTTATGTCATACTTGTCTTTGTTTACTTTTTTTATGCTGATTTTAGTTACTGGAGATAACTTCATACAAATGTTTGTAGGTTGGGAAGGTGTAGGATTATGTTCTTACCTCTTAATTAATTTCTGGTTTGCTCGGTTACAAGCTAACAAGGCAGCTATTAAAGCAATGATGATGAACCGTATAGGTGACTTTGGTTTAGCACTTGGTATAATGGGTATATTTTTAGTTTTCCAATCTGTGGATTACGCTACTGTTTTTGCCCTTGCACCTTCAATGGTTGGCCAAACTATGGTGTTCCTTAATATGGAATTCAACACATTTAACTTAATATGTCTCCTATTATTTGTCGGTAGTGTTGGTAAATCTGCCCAATTAGGATTACACACTTGGTTACCCGATGCAATGGAAGGACCTACACCGGTTTCAGCCTTAATTCACGCGGCTACCATGGTTACTGCGGGTGTTTTCTTACTGGCTAGATGCTCGCCTTTATTCGAATTAGCACCAACTGCTCTTATTGTAGTTACTTGTGTCGGTGCAATGACTGCATTTTTTGCAGCTACGACAGGTTTATTACAAAATGACCTAAAAAGAGTTATTGCGTATTCTACCTGCTCACAATTAGGTTATATGGTTTTCGCCTGTGGTATTTCAAGTTACCCAGTAGGTGTTTTTCACTTGGCTAATCACGCTTTTTTCAAAGCCCTATTATTTTTAAGTGCTGGTTCTGTGATTCATGCTATGGCAGACGAACAAGATATGCGTAAAATGGGAGGTTTACAAAAACTTTTACCCTTTACTTATGCAATGTTTGTTATAGGATCTTTAGCCTTAATGGGATTCCCTTTTTTAACAGGATTTTATTCTAAAGATGTTATCCTAGAACTAGCATACGCAAAATACACAGTAAGTAGTCATTTTGCCCACTGGTTAGGTACCTTATCGGCATTCTTCACTGCTTTTTATTCATTTAGATTATTATACCTAACATTTCTATCAGATCCGAATGGTCCTAAGAATGTGATCTCTCATGCCCATGATGCTCCTATACGTATGGCATTTCCTCTAGTTGTACTTGCTTTTGGTAGTATATTCATTGGTTACTTAACAAAAGATATGATAATAGGTGTAGGTACCCAGTTCTGGGGAGCTGCTTTATTTACATTACCCTCAAATATGAGCTTACTAGAAGCAGAGTTTATACCACATTCTATTAAATTAATTCCGGTTATATTCAGTATGACTGGTGCGACAACCGCTTATCTATTATACTCATTTTCAACAAGCCAGTTATACTCATTTAAAGTATCTCTACTAGGTAGAAGATTATACACTTTCTTAAATAGAAAATGGTTCTTTGATAAGATATACCATGAATTCGTGTCTCAAGGTGCCCTTTCATTTGGTTACCATACTACTTATAAGGCGATAGATAGAGGTATTATCGAGATTCTAGGTCCATACGGTATTTCTAGTTCGGTACAAGTTCAAAGTAAAAAAATGGCCAAAGTTCAGACAGGTTATTTGTACCACTATGCTTTCATGATGTTAGTTGGTGTTACTATTCTTATAACTATGATTGGTTTAAAAGACCAATTATCCACTTGGTTAGACTTTAGATTATACCCACAGTTTATCGTATCTTTAAGTATCTTATATTACTATTCATCGAAAAAGTAATTAAACACAAAAACTCTTTTTTACGGGATGTGGCGTAGTCAGGTTAGCGTACCTGTTTTGGGAACAGGTGGTCGTGTGTTCGAATCACACCATCCCGAGAATAAATGTCTCACACAAACAAAAAAATTACGACACGTTGATACAATAAATAGTATGAACCTTGAATTAATTCTTTTTTACTTATTTTCTAGTGTAGCAATAGTATCCGGTCTTATGGTTATTAGGGCGGAAAACCCAGTACACTCTGTTCTGTTTTTAATACTTACTTTCTTTAATGCTTCTGGTCTACTATTATTACTTGAAGTGGAATTCCTAGCTATGATATTCATAATAGTATACGTAGGTGCAATTGCAATACTTTTTCTATTCGTAGTTATGATGCTGAATATTAAGATAACTAAAGATAGTAATGAACTTTTAAAGTACCTACCTATAGGTGGTTTAGTAGGAATCATATTTCTTATGGAAATTTTCTTAATCACTGAAAAAGACTATGTACCACTATTAGATGGTAACATAGACGGGGTTGGTATTACCGAGTGGGACAAAACAATAAATACTATGACCAACGCAGAAGTACTAGGTCAACTTATGTATACTTACTACTTCTATTTTTTTATAGTAGCAGGTTTTATCTTACTAGTTGCTATGATTGGTGCAATTATCCTAACAATGCAAGCGCAAAGTAACGTAAGAAGACAACAAGTATTTCAACAAGTTTCACGAAACTTAGAAAGTGCCATTTTTCTAGTAGATAACAAAAAGATATAGTTACTCTAGATTATAATACAGATAATTTATTTTAGGAGGTTAAATTTAAAAACTTTTCATTATGACAAAAGTTTTTGTTAATGATATAGAAGTTTTAGTAAAACGAGGATCTACCGCTTTACAAGCTTGTGAAGCTGTTGGTATCGAAATCCCTAGATTTTGTTACCACGAGCGTTTATCTATTGCGGGGAATTGCCGTATGTGTTTAGTTGAAGTAGAAAAAACACCTAAACCTGTAGCTTCTTGTGCGATGCCTTTAATGGATGGTATGAAAATATACACTGATACCCCGTTGGTGAAAAAAGCACGTGAAGCCGTGTTAGAATTTTTACTACTTAATCACCCTTTAGATTGTCCTATTTGTGATCAGGGTGGTGAATGCGATCTACAAGATCAAGCTATGGTATTCGGTAGTGATAGAAGTAGGTTTTATGAAACAAAACGCTCTGTTGAAGATAAAAATTGCGGGCCGTTAGTAAAAACAATAATGACACGTTGTATACATTGTACAAGATGTGTACGTTTCTCTACAGAAATAGCGGGTGTTGAAGATTTAGGGACAACTGGCCGTGGTGAAGATACTGAAATAGGTACATACGTAGGTAAGACTTTAGAGTCCGAGTTATCAGGAAACGTGATAGACCTGTGTCCTGTTGGTGCATTAACATCAAAGCCTTATGCATTCACTTCGAGGCCTTGGGAGATTAGGAATACTAATTCTATAGATGTTTCTGATGCCGTTGGTTCGAACACTCGTGTTGATTTCCGTGGGACCGAAATATTACGAGTGTTACCTAGATTTAATGAAGGTATAAATGAAGAGTGGATCTCGGACAAAGCTAGATTTATGTATGACGGATTGAAGAGACAGAGAATTGGGTCTACTTTTCAGAAGACAGAGGGACGAATAAAACCGGCTTCCTGGAAATCATCTCTTGGTCGAGTAAATACTTTACTAGCAAGTACAGATCCAAGTAAAGTTTCTTTCGTAGTTGGCGGAACCACAAATACTTCTACTTTGGTTATCATGCAAGATTTCCTTAATAAAAGTGGTATTTCAAACTCAGCCTATAGTAATTCGCACCAGTCTTCAACCCCTGATTTATCTAAGGATTACTTATTCAATGGAGCCATTGCTGATATTGAAGAAGCTGATGTGTGCCTAATTATAAATAGTAACCCTAGGTTAGAAGCAACTTTATTAAATGCCCGGTTACGTAAGCGATATTTACAAGGTGGTTTTGATGTTGCCTATATCGGCTCTCAAACTGATTTAACATTCCCAGCTACCCATATTGGAACAAGTATCCATTCATTAAATAGGATCGCCGAAGGTAAACACCATTTTTGCCAAATATTAGCCAATGCGAAAAATCCGTTGATACTTATTGGAGAAAACGATATAAATAGTAGTATTGCATCTAGTTGTATTCTTTCTTTATCCGCAAAAATAAAAGAAAACCTAGAGTTATCTGGCTCATCCGTAAGATTCTCATATCTACACACAACTGTGAATAAGGTAGGGGCCCTAGACTTAGGGTTATATAAAAAACCGACTACTATCTCCTCATTACAGTATCTATTAGATACAGATGATACAAGTAAAGATAGTACATTACAAGGCTTAGGTAAAAAAGGTACTTTTTGGAATAAGTTATTCCAAACAAGCAGAAGGACTGTACTTTATCAAGGTCATCATGGTGACATTAGTGCAAAAAATGCTAATATCATCTTACCAGGCGCCGCTTTCTCAGAGGAGCGTTCTATATATATCAATATGGAAGGGCGTGCCCAAGATTCTAACCGGGTACTTAAAAGTCCGGATGCTGCACGGGAAAACTGGAAAATATTAAAAGCTATCGCAGGTAGTTCTGTGCAATATTGCACCTACAATGAATTACAAGATAGAACAGAAAAATTAGTACCTGCAACCTTAAACTTAGGTAGCACACTACCTTCTAGTGTATTTGGTACTCTAAATAGTAGACTTGTTTACAAAAGTGTGCCTTCAAGAGGTCCCCAATTGTTAAGATCTAAAGTGGATAACTTTTATACTACTAACGTAGTAGCAAAAGCCTCACGAACAATGGCGGAGTGCTCTACAACTTTTGTTAAAAAATTAAACTTTATTTAACTTAAAATAATAATATGTTTTATACATTGACTATAGTACTCAAAATACTTTCTATTGTTTTACCATTACTTATATCAGTGGCCTATTTTACCCTTGCGGAGCGTAAGATTATGGCCTCTATGCAAAGGCGTAAAGGACCTAATGTTATAGGTACTTTTGGTTTATTACAACCTTTAGCGGATGGTTTCAAACTTCTTATTAAAGAAACTGTTATACCAAGTAACGCCAATACCGTCGTATTTATTCTAGCTCCGATTATTACCTTTTTATTAAGTTTATTGGGCTGGGCCGTTATACCTTTTGGCGAAGGATTAGTACTCGCGGATTTAAACGTAGGTATAATGTATCTTTTTGCTGTATCATCACTAGGCGTTTATGGTATTATTACAGCAGGTTGGTCGAGTAATTCTAAGTACGCTTTCTTAGGTGCTTTACGATCAGCAGCCCAAATGGTATCATACGAGGTATCATTAGGGGTGATCATCATTACTGTTCTTTTATGCGTAGGGTCTTTGAACTTAAGCGACATAATAATTGCGCAACAAAGTGTTTGGTTTTGTATCCCTTTAGCACCCATGTTTATCATGTTTTTTATCTCTGCCCTAGCCGAAACTAATCGTCACCCCTTCGATCTTCCCGAAGCGGAGGCTGAATTAGTTGCTGGCTATAACGTAGAATATTCTGCGATGGGTTTCGCACTATTCTTTTTAGGCGAGTACGCTAACATGCTTCTAATGAGTGGGATGACTGTTATACTGTTTCTTGGTGGGTGGTTAGCACCAATTAGTATTATACCATTTACTTGGATACCCGGACCTCTTTGGTTTGGTATTAAAATGTGTATATTCGTAGTCCTTTTCATTTGGGCACGTGCAGCTTTTCCACGTTACCGGTATGACCAATTAATGAGATTAGGTTGGAAAGTATTTTTACCCTTATCTTTAGGTTACTTATTCTTAGTTGCTGGTATCCTAATAAGTTTTGGTTGGTTACCTTCTGAAGCAGGGAATATGTTAGCTCTTATTTAGACTACAAATAAAATATAGTATATAAAATGGTTCTTAGTATAACAAATTACTTAGCCGTAGCCTCAGTACTTTTTTTGATTGGCTTATCCGGCATAATTCTAAATAGAAAAAACATTATTGTAATGTTAATGTCCGTCGAACTGATGCTCTTAGCTGTAAACTTAAATTTCATCATATATTCCGTTTATTTAGATGATATAATGGGTCAAGTATTCGCTTTATTGATACTTACAGTGGCCGCTGCTGAAGCTGCGATTGGTTTAGCTATCCTAGTGGTGTATTACAGAGTACGGGGAAGTATCTCTGTCGAAAATATCCATTTACTTCGAGGATAATATCTACACAAAAATAAGGGTATCTTATGATGCCCTTATTTTTACTGTTTTTCTGATCCCTTACGGTTATTTACTTAACTCCCTTTACCGAGTTTTATTACTATTTTTTTACTGTATACGTCTGGTAGGACTCGAACCTACAACCTACGGAGCCGAAATCCGGTACTCTATCCAATTGAGCTACAAACGCATTCTTATAGAATAGAATTAAAATGATACAAACACAAAGTAAACTTAAAGTCACTGATAATTCTGGGGGTAAAATAGCCCAGTGTATTAAAGTCTTAGGGGGTTACCAAAAGCGGTATGCTCGTACCGGTGACCAAATTGTAGTTGCTGTGAAAAAAGCTAAAATACCAGTAGGACGCAACCTAAAAGTTAAGGTTAAAAAAGGTTCCGTAAATAAAGCTATTTTGATAAGAACTAGAAAGCCATTACAACGGAAAGATGGTAGTAGTATAAGCTTCGCAGAGAATGCGACACTCTTGTTAAATGCACAGGAACAACCAGTGGGTACTCGTATAATTGGTCCAATTCCCTATGAGTTGAAGAGATATAAAGGAATTCGACTAGCATCTTTAGCATCCGGAATTATTTAAGATCTATATAGTCAAATAGTATGATACCTACAAGTAAAAATATCTCATATAGTAAAGATACATCATATGATATGGCGATGCGGTTAAACATAAAAAATGTCGTAGATATACCGAGCATTGCCAAAATCGATATTAATGTAAGTAACCCAAGTGTAGCCCTTAACAAAAAGAGTATTTTACCCATTTTAACGGGCCTAGAATTAATTTGTAAACAACGGCCTACTATAATAAAGTCTAAGAGAATTATACAGCAATTTAACATACGTAAAGGTGCTCTCATTGGTGCCAAAGTTACTGTTAGACAGAATAATGTAGTGAGTTTCTTAGAGACTTTGGTCTCTCTGTCAATGCCCAAAATACAAAACATTAAGAGTTTTAACAAGGTTAATCTTAGTAGAGACGGTAATCTTAGCTTAACGTTAAAAGATCCTTTAGTTTTTCACGAATTGGAGCAAGAATTCGAAAAATTTTCCAAAGTACCCAGCGTGAAATTATCCGTAAATACGACGGTCTCGTCTAAAAAAGAAGCGCTTTGCCTATTATCTTATATAAATATACCCTTTGTATAGGATTTACGCGAAAGTAACTCAGGGGTAGAGTGTAACCTTGCCAAGGTTGAAGACGTGGGTTCGAATCCCATCTTTCGCTATTATTCATTGGATTAACCCCTTGAAGAATTTTCAATGAGGAGTGTAAAAGACTATTACTCCAAAATTTTTACAAAATCGCATCTAAATGGTGCGTTTTTTAGAGGGTATATAATAAAATAAAACAATGGTCCAAGAAATAATAAAAAAACTCAAAAGCATTGGTATTATTAAGTTCGAGTTCATTTCTATGGGTAGTATATACACGATAGCCGCTTTTCTGGGTTTATCTAACGGTATGTATGGTACTAACTATAATTACTTTTTGGTACTTTGGCCATTAGTAACATTAAATATCATAATCTGCGAAATTATTCTATGGAATAACCGTAAAAAATACTACAGGTTCATGCGTATAAAAATCTATCTTTTTCTGAAGTATACGCTAAAATCTAGATTTTACTAGACGAAATAAGACAATAATTAACAACTTTTATGAGAAAAGCAGGACAATATAAAAAAGTGGTGACGGTTTCTGCTATCGTCTATACGTGGGCGCAGACTGCAAAAACCGTTCGAGAAACACAAGCTATTACCATTCCTTCAGATTTACCGAAAGAAGTTCCGCCAACCCCAACTCCAACTTCAAGTCAGGTCGATTTGCCCAACCCCCAACTTCCTAACTCGTCCGATTTAATACCACTAGCTAGATCTTTTCCGTATACCAAGGATCCCATAGCTAAAACTAAAAATCAAGATGATACTAATAGCGACTTGATTGATCCTCTCACTCCAGATATTGATTTTGATCCCGGGCTGTACCATTCTAATCCCAGTTTCTTTCATTCGGATTTACCTCCTAACTATTTGCCGAATGGATTTATAGAAAAAAGTATTGAAGCCGCTGAAATAGGCAAGCTCTTGCTTAAAATAGGGCTAGGTTAATAACCCCTTCAATGAGGAGTGTAAAAGACTATTACTTCGATAGCTCTAGAGTGTAAATATAGTAATATATTTAGCTTATAGAGACTAATACTCCAAAATTTTTACGAAGACGCACCACTTAGGTGCGTTTTATTACCAAGTAAAGTTCGAAATTCGAGCAACTCATTAAGTTTCCATTTTAAAGAAAAAAAAATTCATAATTAAAGTGACCATTATAGGTAAATGCGTACTTATTAGTGCAATATTCATAGCGACTTTATTTTTAGGGTCTAATTTACTGGCTAGGAAATATAACGAGGTTCTTAGTAATTTGATGAGTATCGGGGCTTGTTTATTTATATTATTTTCTCACTCGACCCCCGACTCTCTATGTATGATGGGCGCAGAAGAAACCGCATCTTCAGAAGAGAAATCCTTGATTACAAGAGCTTGAAAGACAGACTCTGGAGATCACGATCAACTCGGCACGGTTGAGATGCAGCTTAATTTTCAAGAGAAGAGAGCTGAAGAATTGGAATCTAAAGCCCAGGAATGTCAACAAGCTGCGAGTTTCACTCACAATTTTGCGGTAGGTAGTGGACTAGCTTCTATTCCTACCTCTCCAGTTAGTAAAGCGCTTGCTGGAGTTGCAATTGCTTCTCAGGAATTGTCTGGTAGTTATTCTTCCACAGGGGCCGACGCAAGTCGGGCTTTGGAAATTACGAAAGAAACCATATCTGCTTTAAAAGATATGAAACCCTCTTAGATGTGAATAACTAATACTCCAAAATTTTTACAAGATCGCATCTAAATGGTGCGTTTTTATTATATACAGTGTAAAAATCGCACCATTTAGATGCGATTTTATTAAAAAGTAATAATGGTGTTACTTCAATAGTATAGCAATGGCTTCACTTCTCATCTGGCTTAAAGTAACCTCTTCAGGTAACATGACAGTTGCGTTTTGAGACAAATATTTTAACAATTCGCCCTTGTCCATTTCGGTCGTGCATAGGTGAGAGTTCAATTGTAAATAATGGGAGACTTCAGGAGGCATTCCAACAACAGTTTTCGCGTAAATAGGAATAACACCGCCCTTAAAAAAGAAGCCAGGAGGTAATGTATTGTTGAAGTAATTAAACGGGCTCCACCTCGGATTAGCTGAGATCTCAAGTAAAGCGTGATTACCAGCTTGTTGATGGGCTTCTAAAGCACTAACAAGTAGATAATTTTCACTCGTGACGGCAGTTTGAAAACCTAGCACTAACGATGCGGTCGCTATTAATGATGTACCCACCGCTTTCGCTAACTTTAATTCAGGGGCGGGGAAATATCGACGCTGATCACCTTTTTTTGACGTGCGAATTTTGTCCCCAAGTCTATATTTTTTCCACTTATCGTGGAAAATGACATATACGCTGTATAGAAATAACAAAAGTAATATTGACCCCATAGGATAGTAGATTAGAAAATTAATTCTAATGAATTCCTCTAGAATTACAGATAACAGCCCCACACTAGCGTATTTTAAGAAGGCCTGAGCCCTATTGGTGAATCCACCTTGATTCATACTAAGAATTATAGATTTAAGTACTTTCATGATATTTTTTATATCGACCCTGGATTGTCCTCTAATTAAGTTGAATAATATCACACATTACAGTAAATATAGTAAATGCTTTTATTCTAAAAGGCTCGATTCTCACTCAAACTTGAGAATTCCACTCGGGTAGGGTGTTTTGTTTTTTTGAAAACAACCGTACTTTTTGTTTTAATCAGGCGGTTACCCTATATAAATTCTTTCAGACGTAGACATATATTTACGAATATAGAAAATACACCATATATTATATTATTTAATATTTTATAAACAAGAATTAAGTGTTTGATCCTGGCACCGAATGAACGCTAGTAACATGCTTAACACATGCAAGTCGAATGTTTTTTAATTAAAGCATGGCGAACGGGTGAGTAATACGTGGGAATCTACTCTGTAGTCTGGAATAACTATATCGCATTTCGTGAGAATTAGTACATTAATTGTATTAAGTAGAAATACTGGATAATCAAAGATAATACTTCGCTACAGAATGAGCCTTCGTAGGATTAGGTAGTTGGTAGGGTAAAAGCCTACCAAGCCGAAGATCCTTAGCTGGTCTGAGAGGACGATCAGCCACACTGGGACTGAGACACGGCCCAGACTCTTTCGGGAGGCAGCAGTGAGGAATATTGGACAATGGGCGCAAGCTTGATCCAGCAATGTTACGTGAGTGATGACAGCTATTTTGGTTGTAAAGCTCTTTCAATGAGGAAGATAATGACGTTACTCATAAAAGAAGTCCCGGCTAACTCCGTGCCAGCAGCCGCGGTAATACGGGGGGGACGAGTGTTATTCTAAATAACTGGGCGTAAAGGGTTCGTAGGTGGATAATTAAGTTGAAAAGGAAATCTCAGGGCTTAACCTTGAAAGTTGTTTCAATACTGATTATCTTGAGTTTGGAAGAGGATAGTAGAATTTCTAGTGTAGGAATAAAATCCAAAGATATTAGAAGGAATACCAGGAGCGAAAGCGACTATCTGGGACAATACTGACACTAAGGAACGAAAGCATGGGGAGCAAACAGGATTAGATACCCTGGTAGTCCATAGCTGTAAACGATGAGTGCTCGTGTTTAGGGAAGGCGTTCTTAATCTGTTTCATCTAGTCAGTGAAATATACAGCAGATTCTGAATAACTACTCTAGTCACTTAGCTAACGCGTTAAGCACTCCGCCTGGGGAGTACGATCGCAAGATTGAAACTCAAAGGAATTGACGGGGGCTCACACAAGCGGTGGAGCATGTGGTTTAATTCGATAATACGCGCGGAACCTTACCAGTCTTTGACATATATGTAAAACTTTATTGAAAAATAACTGTATACTTATACAGGTGTTGCATGGCTGTCGTCAGCTCGTGTTGTGAAACGTTTGGTTAAGTCCTTTAACGAGCGCAACCCCTATCGATAGTTACTATTAAACTATTCTGAAATTCTTTAGATATTATCGAATATTTTAAGTACTCTATTGATACTGCCAATGATAAATTGGAGGAAGGTGGGGATGACGTCAAGTCCTCATGGCCCTTATAGACTGGGCTACACACGTGCTACAATGGTAATTACAGTGGGATGCAATAGTGCGAACTTGAGCGAACCCCTAAAAATTATCTTAGTCCGGATTGTAGGCTGCAACTCGCCTACATGAAGCTGGAATCGCTAGTAATCGTAGATCAGAACGCTACGGTGAATATGTACCTGAGCCTTGTACACACCGCCCGTCACATCACGGAAATTAGGTTTATCTGAAGTGAGGTCATTAACTTTTGAACCAATGGTTTTTAGTATAATAGTACTAATACTCTTGATACATTAGAGATTACTTATAAAGATAGGCTTTTTAACTATGATGAAGTCGTAACAAGGTAGCCGTAAGGGAACTTGCGGCTGGAATATAAAGATAGTCTACGTCTTTTAGCGAGCATATTATTAGTTGGTAAATGGTCTGCCTTCCAAGCAGAAGTGGCTAGTTCGAGTCTGGCTGTTCGCAATCATGAAAATTTTAAGAAAAATAGCAAAATTTATGGATAAATACGGGATGATCAGAGCCCTCGTATTTTCCTTGGTTCTTAGCTTTTTACAAATGTTTATCTTTGCTCATACTACAATGACCGGCGAAATGTTGGGCTTATTTCCAGTATTTAACGTATGTTTGGTCCTAATTCTATTAGAAATAAGGCTTTTTATAATTGACGTTGGATATAAAAGATTTTCTTTTTGTGATATCTCTAGTTTAAGCTATGTTACCTTGATTCCAAGGACTAGTAAAACTAAAGTCTCTATATTCTTGTGACAACTCAAGAGGTTACCCTTTTTTGAATTTCGTCATAACGCACATCGAGTAAAACAGTGGGGGCTCATATAAAACCGAACCCCCGATATAAAACATTTAACGTTAGTACATAGTAATTTAAGGAACCAAATTCCAACCAATAATCTGATTGTTAAACGCCTCCGAAAAATCAGTTTCTGATAACATTGTTAGAGAAAGTTGTAAGTCCTCTTGAAAATCAGTACTATTCTCCACTAGCAGCAGAAAATCCTCTTTTTTTGCAGAAGAATTCAAAACACCTTTGGCGTTATTTTTCAGCCGAGATGTTGCACAGGTAAGCTTATAGAGTTGGGATCCAAAAGGTTTTTTTAACGATGAATCCTCAGATTTTAATAACCGTACCGTGGGTTTATTATGCAAAGTCATAACTTTGTATATATATATTGGTCGTCGAACCGGTCAGTGATTTGTGTAAAAGTGTTAATCACAATATCAGGTACAAAAAGAGGGGAAAATCGGCTAGTGGCCTTCCCCCTGTGAAAGATTAATTATTAATACCAAACGCGGTTGTTGGTAATACGCTCTCCACTAGTTAGTGTACTATAAACTATATAGAAAAATAGTATAGCACCTACTACTGATAGTTGAGAACCGAAACTCGCGATAGCATTCCAACCATCATAAGCATCCGGATAATCCGGAATACGTCTAGGCATACCAGCAATTCCTAAGAAATGCATTGGGAAAAATGTTAAGTTTACTCCAACAAAGGTAATCCAGAAGTGAATTTGGCCTAATGTTTCTGGGTATTGTAAACCAGTGATTTTTCCAATCCAGTAGTAAAACCCACCGAAAATTGCGAAAACAGCACCCATTGAAAGAACATAATGGAAGTGTGCCACCACATAGTAAGTATCGTGTAATGCCATGTCAATACCTGCATTGGCTAAGATAATACCAGTTAATCCTCCAAGAGTGAATAACACAATAAATCCAATTGTCCAAAGCATTGGTGTTTTCATGATAATATCACCACCCCACATAGTAGCAACCCAACTGAATATTTTAATACCAGTAGGAACAGCAATAATCATAGTCGCTGCAGTAAAGTAGGCTCGAGTATCTACATCTAGACCTACAGTATACATATGGTGGGCCCAAACAATAAATCCAAGAAGACCAATCGAAACTATAGCATAAACCATACCTAAATAACCGAATACCGGTTTTCTACAAAAAGTAGATACGATATGACTAACAATACCGAATCCAGGTAAAATTAGGATATATACTTCTGGGTGACCAAAAAACCAGAATAAATGCTGGTATAAAATAGGATCACCACCACCTGCAGGATCGAAGAATGTGGTATTGAAGTTTCTATCGGTTAGTAGCATAGTAATTGCTCCTGCTAATACAGGTAATGATAGTAACAATAGGATTGCAGTGATAAGAACAGCCCAAACGAATAAGGGTAATCGGTGCATAGTCATACCGGGAGCCCGCATGTTCATAATGGTAGTAATGAAGTTAATAGCACCTAAGATTGAAGAAGCTCCAGCTAAGTGTAAGCTGAAAATAGCTAAATCAATAGATGGTCCCGAGTGTGCTTGTACACTCGCTAAAGGAGGGTAAACAGTCCATCCTGTACCGGCTCCTGCTTCTACTAAAGAAGAAGATAGTAATAATAACAATGCTGGAGGTAATAACCAGAAACTAATGTTATTCATTCGTGGGAACGCCATATCTGGGGCACCAATCATAAGAGGTACAAACCAGTTACCAAACCCACCAATCATAGTAGGCATAACCATGAAGAAAATCATGATAAATGCGTGTGCAGTAACAATCACGTTATAAAGTTGGTGATTTCCTGCAAAAATTTGGTTTCCTGGGTTAGCTAGTTCGGCTCGAATTAGTATAGACATGGTAGTACCTATTACACCAGAAAGACCACCAAAAATTAGATATAGGGTACCTATATCCTTGTGGTTAGTAGAAAAAAGCCATCTTGAAGACCAATTATATATATTAGTGGTCATTTGTAAAGTTGTATTTTCTCGTTAAAATGAAAACTTAATGAGTTTACTTTATTCTAGAACAGAATGGTAATAAGAAGGAGGATAGCTCAATTGGTAGAGCGATGGTCTCCAAAACCATAGGCTAAGGGTTCGAGTCCCTTTTCTCCTGTTCTTTTTTAAAATCTGTCGAAGCGTTATCTTGCTTTTTTTTATTATCACTACCAGTTAGGGTTTTCATACCCCTAGTAATATCCTTAATTATATTAGGAAAATTACCGAAAAGAACCAGTCCTAACAACAAAATTACAAAGATTTGCCCTATACTTATGGTCATCTAAAAAATTTTAATTATTAATCGTCAGAAGTTTCTAGCTTGTTAGAAATCCATGAGATATAATCTTCTAACTCAACACCTTCAACAACTATAGGCATAAATCCGTGATTTACCCCACAGATTTCACTACATTGACCGTAAAAAATACCTGCTCGTTTAATGAATAATGAGGTTTGGTTTAAACGTCCCGGACATGCATCTATTTTCATAGCGAAAGAAGGTATTGCCCAGCAATGCAGTACATCTGCTGCAGTAACAATTACTCGGATATGTGTATTTATTGGTAAGACAATACGATTATCTACCTCTAAAAGTCTTAATGGACCCTCAACGGTTAAATCCTCTTCCGGTATCATATAACTATCAAAATTGATAGATTCACCTTCAGAAGAAGTATAATCTGAATACTCGTAACTCCAGTACCACTGGTGTCCTACTACTTTTAAAGTAACAGCAGGATCTAGTATCTCATCCATTGAATATAATAATGCAAATGATGGTACCGCAACGAACATTAAAATTACCGCCGGTATAATGGTCCAAATCATTTCTAATGTGGTACCATGTACAATATTTGTGGGATTTGGGTTGTTCTCAAATAAAGAGATACATCGGCCCAGTACCCAAAATACCATAACACCGATTACAGTTAGTAGGATCATCAGGTCATTATGGAAATCAATGATTCCTTCTAAAACAGGTGTAGCTGGGTCTTGGAAGTTTATTTGCCAAGGTTCCGCTACGTCCATCGCGGGGTTAGGGTAAAGCCCTAGTATATTGTTACTAATAATTCCATGTATAAAGTGCATTGTTGCTTTAATTACAATATATATGTGATGTAAATATAGAAATTTTTGGTATCGGTAAATTTTATGTACTCTCTAGGTTGGGTTCGAACCAACGACCTGATAGTTAACAGCCACCCGCTCTAACCAACTGAGCTACTAGAGAATTTTTTAATGATTAATACCAACGATAGTGGGTAAAGGCTCTGTTAGCCTCTACTAACTTGTGTAACTCATTACGTTTTTTTATAGCCTCACCTTTTCCATTGCAAGTCTCGTAAAGGACTTGGGCTAAGCTTTCGGCCATAGATTTCCTGTTAGAAAGTCTAGCACTTTGAGTTAGCCATTTCATAGCAAGCCCTACTTGTTTAGATTCTTTAATAGGCACCGGTATTTGTTGGGTTCTCCCTGCTATTCTTATAGATCTCATTTCAAACGAAGGACAGGTCTGCTGTATGGCCTTAATAAAGAGTTTGTCCGGATCCTTATTATATTTTTTTTCGATAATGTCTAAGCTTTCGTTAAGTATTTTTTCTGCTTTCACTTTTTTTCCTGATAGCATCAAGACATTTACCATTCTGTTTCTAAAGTTCATATAGATTATTTATTTTAAGAAGCTCTTCTGGTACCATACTTGGAACGCCCCTGTTTCCTACTTTTAATACTCTGTAAGTCGAAGGTACCTCGTATTATGTGGTATTTTATACCTGCTAAATCTTTTACACGGCCCCCTCGTACTAAAACAACCGAGTGCTCTTGTAAATTATGTCCTTCACCAGGAATATATCCAGTTATATGTCTATTGTTGGTCAACCGAATTCGTGCAACTTTACGTAATGCAGAATTAGGTTTTCGTGGTGTTTTTGTAAAAACACGTAAGCAAACCCCTTTACGTTGTGGACAGCTTTCCAGAGCAGGGGTACTTGTACTACGATTTTTAGGTACGCGTGACATTTTACATAGTTGGTTAATGGTTACCATTTAAATATATTTATTCTTATAGTCGATTTTTTTATGTTAGTATTTCTAAATATTTAATAAACTTAGTGCAGCTTTTAAGAATGCATAATGTATCGTGCACCCTTAGCTCAGTTGGATAGAGCGATAGCCTTCTAAGCTGACGGTCCCTGGTTCGAATCCAGGAGGGTGTATTATGGAAAGGTGGCTGAGTGGCTTAAAGCGTTGGTTTGCTAAATCAAAGTAAGGTATAACATCTTACCACGGGTTCGAATCCCGTCCTTTCCGTAACTACAAAGTAAACTTATGGGTACGTTTTATACCGATCCCGGGAGGTGTTACTTTTTGTATATTATTACCTACTTCCTTTTTTGAGGTATTACTACTTTTTACATTGAACACACCCGTATGAATCCTTATCTCGAATTGCTCTCGAGCAGTTTTATTTACATGAGGCGACTTCAACAGAGTGAATCTCTTTATATGGGCGGGCATTCTTATCAAAGAGGACGAATCACTTTTTTCGAGCAAATCTGTTAGTGTAGGGAGAAATTCATTTAACAGATTTGCTTTATAAGCTTTTAATTGGAAATTATACATTTATAATGTGGAGTTATCGAAATTGAAGAGGACTTCGAATAATATTTCCCTTGTCATAGGTATCTTTTACACAAAGCAGTAGTACATACATGAAGCAAACACTTTACAGGTTATTTCTGTTTTGTTAAGAAGCCCCTTCTATTAATGATGTACTCCAAACAAATTTAGATAAAAGGGTATGCCTTGTGTATACCTACTCATATAAACTAAATATAAGGGAGACGCAAAGAGCCTCCTTTATATTTAGTTTATAGACCATTATACTATGCTACCAACCCCTGTTATAAAATCAGATGCATTCTCGATGGTGATAAATTGCCCGGGTTCAAGATTTTCAATGGGTTTAGCATTTTGGACTGTCCTATAAATCTTAGAGAAACTCTTACTCTTGATATCATGAATTATTTCAGTAGATAGCTCGAGCGCAGGTTTTTCTCGTATTAGTTGTTCGAGGTACCGATATTTTTCCTGTAAAGATTCTTCGTCTAATACTTTGTTTTGTACAGTAACTAATTGATTAGTGTAACCGAGACGCATCAAAGTAAGAAAAGCGGCACTCGTCATAGCAATACCAGTTAACCGGGGGGTCGTGTATTTCATCATGATTTCCGGGTGTTTCAAAAGTGCTTCTCAACCTAACATGGCAGGTATGGGTATCGCGAGCTGTGAGTAGGTAGCTAATTGAAGCGCGTTTACGGAACCTTGAAGCCGAGAAGCCTCAACTTTGTGTTTAGTAGTTCTGTTAAGGCTTTCTTTT
>Ga0206127_1001006_pt1 | contig 31963 bp, 32 predicted proteins | sample Helgoland_Spring_6_FD_148646 | JGI IMG/M metagenome (GOLD analysis project Ga0206127, IMG submission 148646) | Pelagic subsurface seawater microbial communities from Kabeltonne, Helgoland, North Sea - Helgoland_Spring_Bloom_20160419_1 | ecosystem: Environmental > Aquatic > Marine > Epipelagic ...
TGTGTAGCATCGCCCTGACATATGCCAGAGTATGAATTAAAGTGAGGTGGTAATTCATCCATCTCAATTTCAATAACAGCGCCTTTAGAATATTTAGCGGCGTTGTCGTATGAATCAGTCCAGTGTGTGATATTACGAGTTTGAATATCCTGTGCTAATTCGTTAGCTTCTCGTTGGCATGTGCCTCTGTAAAATTTAAACATTTTGTTCTCCGTTAGGTTATGGTCTGTCTGACCGGTAAGTTTCATATAGTGTTAATACTAGTACGTATAGTAAGTAAAAGTAGGTTAGTGCAATTAAAGTTGCGATTATCATTGTGTTCTCCTTTTGGGTTTCTTCATTATAGAGGGTCAAAAAACCCCACTTTTTTAGGCGATGTTTTGATAAAAAAGGCCACCCCCGAAGGGATGACCGTTGTATTTATTTTCTGAAATTACTTTCTTTATTTTGTGCATTAACACCACCAGCAATTTGAGGCATCATCTTAACAATCTCTTTACGAGTTTGTCGTGATACGTCACCTTGCACGTTTATGTTAAATGACTGTTGTGATGAGTTGTTTTGAGAATTCATGTTTCTAACAGCGTTCTTAGACAATACCATTTCACCCGGCATTAACATTGCTGGGACAGAGTCTTTTCCTGCTTGTGAGAAAGACGTAGATGGTACAGTACCACCTTGAGCCATTCCAAATCCTGAAAAGAAGCTTATGCCTTTAGTAATCATGCCACCTATGTCGAAGCCACCACCAGCACTGCCACCGATGTTGCCGATACCTTTGAAAAGGTCAGTCATCATAGGCATTAAGTTTTCCATAGCAGTTTCTGTGAAGCTAGATGCAAAAGAGTCAATTACTGAAGAAGTAAAGTTGTCTAACAATCCAGTAAGGACTTCTTTCAAATCACCACCATGTAGTACTTCTGAAAGACCGTTCTTAAACGCATTAGAGAAGTTCTCAGCATAGCCTTGCGCTACCTTAGTACCTTCTTCGTCAGTGCCTTTAAGACCTTCAACAACATTCTTCTCACCACCTTCTGTTAATAAATCAACTTGTGATTGATTAAGGTTGTTAAGAAGTTTAAGCTGTTCAATGATGTCAAACTGGTCATCTTCTCGACCATCAGCTTGTGCTCTGATTAGTTCTATAGCTAGTCTGTTGCTTTGACCTGTTATACCTAGTCCTGTGAAAGCACGACGACCCATTGGGCCACCTTGGTTTCTAAACTTAGGCATTACTCCTCGGTTAATAGCATCCATATATCCTGTACCAAACTTCTGTACAGCAGATTGCTTCATTACATACTCACCTGTAGACAACATCGCAGGGATATCATCAGAGGTTCCTGTACCGGGGCCACTTACTGGTCCACCTGTAGAGAAGTTCTTCATTCTCTCTTGGTATTCCTGTGCTGTTTCTCCCGGTTGTATTACTAGTCTACTACCGTCTGAGCTTGTTTCACCATTACCAAAACCAAAGAAGGTTTTAACAGTATCTAGTTTCCCAGACAACCATGCCCAAGCATCTTTAAAGCCTTGTAGTATGTTATTGCCTAAAGTAACAGGCATCTGTATAACGTACTTATCAAACAATGCCATAGCACTGTCCCATATACCTTTTAACTTAGCTACTACATCTGGATTGTTAAGTGCATCAATTAAGAAACCACCTACACCACCAACCGCCGCACCGATTGCCGCACCAAGAGGTCCAGCTATCATAAGTCCAAGTTGTCCACCTAGAGCGGCACCACCTATAGCACCGTCAAGAGTTTCTCCAAAACCATTAAAAGCATCGTCATCGATTAAAGCGTCAGCGCTTGATTGAACTAGCCCTGCCATCATAGCGGCATTTAAAGATTTACCAGCAATAGCGCCTACTCTGGCACCCAAGCTTTTTGCTCCTGATTTAACTCTAGCTTTCTTACCGGCGGCAGTCATACCATGAAATAATTGATTACCCAATCTTGTAGCAAGAATACCTCTAGCAGAAAGACCAAAGATAAATTTCGCCATCATTACGCCCATAGCAACTAAACCTGCTCTGGCTTTAGCACTTAGTACAAAAGCACCTATAACTAAAGTAATTGAAGTTGCAAGAACGTCTGCAAACTTAGAGTTAAAGTCTTCTCCAAACATTCCGTCTATAAAACCAGTACCAATAGAGCTAGCTAGTTTTACTATTCCTGATAGAATATTTTCTACTAAACCACCTTCACCGTCTTCAAGATACTTGCCCAATAGCTTACCAAAGCCTCTAGCTGTTGCTTTAACTGATTCTTGGAATTCTGGGTTATCTTGTAGTGAAACAACAGAAGCTAATAAAGCCGCGCCTATAGCGTTAGCAAATAAGAATTTTCTTATGCTTGTGTTAAAGGCCGCTAGCATAGCACCTGCAAATAAAGCACCCGCAACGTCACCTTCAAAGTCTAAGTATGCTTTAAAGTCTTCTACTATTGTATCAAAGTTTTCTTTTAAAGAACTAGATACGCCTTTAGCACCTATCACAATACTTGTGTTGTTTAACAAAGTAACAAACGAGTTAAAATTGTCTTTAACTTTCTTTATCGCCGCATCAAACTTAACACCCATTGTCGCCGCAGAAGGGAATAATGATTCATCAGAACCAGAAGCCTCGGTTAACGTTAAGTTAAACGTATCCCATGCTGTACCCATTCTTCTTAATGAAGCAGTCCATAGCTTTTCTACAGTTAAGTTTACAGTAGGTTTTAATCCTATTTCGTTAACACTAGTAACAAGACCTTGCCATGTGTCATATATCTCGAAAGAAGCATTTGAGAAAGCGTTAGAAAGTCTACCTAGTATGCCTTTTGATTTGTTTACTTCAATCTTTAAAGTGTTAGCAAAGCCAACCTCTCTTATAGAAGTAACAGTCATAAGCCATCTATCATAAATTTCAAAGCTTATATTGTCAAAGGTTTGTACTAAAGCAGAACCCCACAACTTAATTTCGTCAAGAGGTTTGTCTAGGAATCGTCGTATACTACTACCTATAGCAAGTGTTTGTCCCGGCTCCATATGGCTAGGGTCAAATATGCCTGTCCAATAAGAATTACCAACAATAGCGCTCCACAGGTCTTTAAACACTTTAGTGATATTTTCACCGAAGGTTTTAACAGCAGTTAATGCAGTACCCATGCTTGGGAACATCTGTGTTAGTAGGTCTACTTTTTCAACAACAAAGTCTACAGAGATTTTAAATCCCTTTTTAACTTTAGCCTTTGCAACTTCAAAGCCGTCAATAATGTTCTTACTTATTTGTTCTGTGTCTAGGTCAGCTGAGAACAATCCTTTAAGGAATGAACCCACGTCTCTAGCAAATCTTTGAACTGAGAGTTTAGCTAACAATAACTCACCTGATACTAGTGTAGCAAAGGATATAATATTCTCACCAAAGCTTTTAATAGCAATAGTGGCAAACATTATACCGTCTTTAATACCCTCAGACGTGCCTATAGCTTTGTCTAGGTTAGCAATGGCTCTTGTCCATTCATTACCAAACACAGTAGCCAGACCACCTACAGTAGCGTTAAGAGTGTTAAACTCTTCATCTATTTCATCAGCACCGTTTAAGATAGCCGCATAAACAGCTTCAGCAGTAATCTTCCCTGCCATAGCTTCTTCACGTAGCTTACCAAAAGGTATGCCCATACCATCAGCAATAGACTTAGCCAATCTTGGCATTTGTTCTAATACTGAGTTTAATTCTTGTCCACGTAACTGACCAGAGGCTAAGCCCTGTCCTAACTGTACGATAGCCGCTTTAGCTGATTGCGCTCCGGCACCAGATATAACAGCCGCTTTCTGTACTGCTTCAGTTACTTTTAATAATTCACCAACAGGCTTGTTAGAGTCCTGTAGTGCTAAACCAAATCGGTTAAATGTCTCAGCGGCGGCATCTACACTACCACGAGACCTAGACGCTATCTTGAACAATTCGTCCATAACGCCTTTTGTTTTCTGAACATCTCTAGTAACAAGATTAACTCTGTTACCAAACTCTGTCATTGAGTCTGCACTCTTAGTAATACTCTTAGTTAAAGCACCACCAGTAAAAGCCGCAGTAATACCTAATGCTAGGTTTCTGAATGCCTTTGCGGTATTGGTAGCGCGTTTGTCTAGATTAACAACCGCTTTTTCTACTTTACCTATTTCTCTCTGGGCTTGAGCCGCATCTGCTCTTACCCGAATCTTTACACCACTCATATTGTGTGTCTCCTTAATAAAAAAGCCCCCGATAAGTTTCTCGCATTTCGGAGAAGCCATCGAGGGCATAATATATTAATCAGCTTGGGGTAATAACGCCGATTTTAACTAGTGTTTGTTCTATGAAGTATTTAGGAGCTTGTTTACTCCATCCGGCATTTAGTCTGCCTATGTATTCTACTTCGTTTATGATATTGCCACCACTAAAGCCGCCATATCTGTTTTTCTCTATTTCATCAAACCAACCCATACGAGCATTACCCTCATCAACGGGGGTTACTATCTTAAGCTGGTCTGTTCCATAGTGTATTAAGTCTTCTATTTCTTTATTGGCAACTTCTTTGAGTTCACGGTCTAACCGTTCCATCTCTTGCCTAAAATCCACAATCTCCAAAGAGACTAAACTATTATTTTTTGCCATCGTTCATCCAAGGTGGGGTCCAACCAGAGTCGTCTTTATCTTTAGACTTCATCATCATTTCTAGGAACTTGCCTTTTGGCAATGCTCTAACTTCAGCTGGAGTATTATCTTTCATTTGCTTAAGTGTAGCAAACACGTCTTCAGGTTTACCTTTGAAACCTTGTGCCTGTAAGTTTAAGAAAGAACGTTGGTCTTCCTTGTAGCCTATAGGTCTTCTTTTAAAATACTCTACCCACTGAAGAAGTTCGGTATAAGGCATTTCCTCCCGTAACTTATATACAGGCATCTTTAACTCATACGCAATTTCAAATATAGTTTCTTCAGAACGAGTTAGTTTCCCGCTTCTTCATCACCCGATAAACCAGATAATGCCATTACTCTTGTAGATAATTTGTTTAGTTCTTCGATAGGGAATGTATCAAAGTCTTCGTCTGATAATTCATCAGCACCTAATACTGCTACTTTAATTATTTCACGAAGGAGTCCGATTTGCTTTGCGGCATCTTCACTGTTGCCTACTTTAGCTATTACTTTCTGTAGTGATAAAATCTCACCAACAGTTAGTTTCTTTACTTCTACTTCATCGCCCATGAATGGGACTTTTTCTGTTATTGCTTTTCCAACGAGATGTTTCATTGTTTTGTTCCTATTAATTTAATTTATCTTTTTCTGAAAATAGTTCTGGGTTGTTTGCTTGAAAGTCGTCTAACATTTTTCGTACTGTATGTAGAACACTTAATGTCTCCATAATCTCACGACCTGTTGTTGACTCATTATCAAAGTCTTTAAATCTCTCAAACGATTTGCGAATACTTATATCTACACTTCTGCGCATGTGGCGAAAAGTTGTCCTCATGACAAAAGCTTTACTAAATGGTTTATCCATTGTTAACTCTCTTGTTTAGTGAGGCTCCTCCGAAGAGGAACCCCGTTATTCTATTAAGCCGCTAGTGTAGCTGGACCAAAGAAATCTGATTGTGCTGACAAAGTAACAGTTGCAGTTGTTGCGTCTGTTAATGCAGGGTTAACCAAGATAGCTTCGATTTTACCTAAGAAGTAAAACTCTGTGTTGTTTACTGCTAAAGTAGCTGATGCGCCTTCGTCTTCAGTAACAGCTTGAGAAGCCATCATGAAACGGAATACACAGTCAGTTCCAACTAAGTTGTGGATTTCTGTCATGTCGTCAGCAACGTAGTTAACAGTTACTTCTAATGTAGGAGCATCTGCTTGACCTTGAACCTGTGAAGATGTCTTCTGACCGTAAACAGGAACGTTCACGATGTTTGCAGGTGTGCCGATTGATGGGAATTCACGCACTGAAGGCATACGGACGTGGTCTGCGTCTGCAGTTCCGTCAACTGTGCCTACGAATAGCGCCGCACATTCTGCTACTGTATCAGTAGAAGCAGGTATTGTGCCTTTGAAGATGTCGAGGTATGTGAAGATACCCGCACCCAATGATGATATGTGTGCCATTTGTTATTCTCCGTAATGTGTAAATGGAATTATGTAAGATGCACTCGAAAGTGCTTTGTTCGAAGGGTCTACCCCCTCCACTGTTAAATATGATGTTCCAAGCTTTGTACCGTTAGGTAGTGTTTTGTTGTCAAGAACGATGTCAAGTAAGTCGGCCATAGCCATAAATCTTCCCTGACCTTCACCGCTCTTTGCAAACAATTTTACTGCTACAAGACCTGTAGACTGCTTACTTACCCCATATGCATAGTTTTCGCTACTCGAAGGTAACACAGAAACCATTGCATATTCTCCATTAGTTCCACCCTTACACCCTTGATAGTCAACAGGGTAAGTTGGAATACTATTAGAAGTCCAAGTAGTTGAGGCGAAAACGCCTTCTACATCTCTAAGTATTAAGTTATACATTAGCAACCTTCCTTTCCTAATGATAAGGTTATTACAAACCCGTCATCAGTAAACTCAGATATGTTGTATACGTCAGTACCTATGGTTAAGGTATCGTATCCGCCTATTGCTGTTCCAGACTTCATCATTGCTTTCGCAGTTGTTGAGTCGCCTGTTGGCTTAGTTTTGGATTCGAGTACTACCTTAACTATTTTAGAAGATGCAGTTGTTGTGATACTGCCAGAAGCAAAATCATAACCACTTGAAGTATTGCTGGATAAAGTTGCAGAAACCGCTAAGTCTCCTATAGCAAGAAAAGCCTTATCTACTGCGGCCTTTACTCTAGCCTTCATTGACATTAGTTAGCCCTCCACCAACCTGCTCCCTGACCTACAGAACCTTTAACTAGTAAGGGTCTTATAGATTTAGTTGCTTGTGTTGACTTAATTGGAGTTCTAGTAACGTCATTGTTGCTATCTGATATAGAGATTGAACCAACAGAAATACTTTCAAAAGTTTGAGTAGTACCCATTAATAAATCTTCGTTGTTTATCAGATGTAAAGCCTGTTCGTAGACAGCTACTTTAACACGACTTGGGACCTCGTCTTCGGCTATAGTTATAGTCATCCCTAATCGAGAATCATTGTATATAGCGTTCTTACGAGGCCAAGCCAAAGCTTGTGAGGAACTAACAGCAGAACCAATCCAAGAATTATCATCAACTAGTAAACTAGCTGTAACAATTGCTTGTTCCTTGATTTCGTCATCAGCGTCAAACCAGTTGGCACTGTCAATACGAGTTTCAAAGTAGTCATCAGCGTCTGCTGTTTCTACGTAACTGTTTGTATTAAGAACCAGAGCCATTAGTTCCTCCTTTTATTTATGCGTGGAATATTGGTAGGATACCTAAGTTCAAGCTATCCATTTTACGTGTGTAAGAACCAGCCGCGCCAAGAGTTGCGTTAGTTGCGAATGCATTTGATGCACCAGCCCAGTCGTAACCCATTGGGTGGTTGATGTAGCCCCAGCGATACCAAACGTTAGTTGAACCACCACCTAAGTAAGAAGCCGCCGCACGGTCTACTTCTACTGGAGTTGGCATGTTGATTGCTGTTGCCGCAACTGAACCCGGCTTGATGATGTATGAACACTTAGTTGAAGAAGCATTTAAGTCTCCTACTGTAGCGCCTGAAATCATTTGGTTTGCACGCGTCATTACTAGACGGCACCTGAAATCATTTGGTTCGCACGAGTCATTACTAGACGGAATTTTCCACCGAATACTGTTGAGAACTCAAGGTTGCCGTCTTTGATACGGTCTTCGTCTACCAAGTTAGCCGCTCTCATTTCAGCCATAACTTCTGGTGAAGTAACCATGTACATGAAATCTGGTTCGTAGTCTTTGAATGCCGCTCCAACAGAACGGAATAAACGCTCACCACGAGCCGCACCCATTGCTGATGAATCAAACAATTTACGAGCATCTGAAGAACCAGTAGCCGCCGCACCGTGTAAACCTAATGCGTTAACGTCCATGAAGAAACCAGTAGCCGCCGCGTCTGCGTCTGTGTCGAAATCGATGATTCCGCCGTTACCAGTTCCACCTAAGTCGCCTAAAGCAACTTCTGAAGCTGTTACACCTTTAAGAACTGACAACAATGCGTCATGCTCGTCTTGTGCACGTACTTCAGCAAAGTCACGAGCGATTTTCGCTAGACCGTCTTGCTTAGATACTACTTCTTGCATGTTAACTTGCTCTGCACCGAATGTACGAACTGTTTTCACGAAGTTAGCAACGTCTGTTGCGATGTCTGTGTATGTACCGTCTGTAGCAGAAGACAATGAAGCAACGTTCACTGTTGACGCTAGAGGTTTGTACCAACGGAATTGTCCTACGAAAGATTCGCCTGAAGCGTCAATTCTTTGGTCAGCGGCAACGATGCCTGTTCCGTTTAATTTCTTAGCTGTTGTGTAAGCTTCGTCTGAGTAAGCAGAGATTGCAAGAGCAATGTTCTGAAAATCTGTGTTTGTAATAGCCATTTTGTTTTTCCTTATGTGCCAATATTGGCGTTAGTTTTTAGATATTAAAGTTACCTAGTTTACCTTTTGAGGCAAGAGCTAGAATTTCTTGAGTTGACATTTCGCCAATAGATTTGGCACTGTCAGTCGAAGGCGCTCCAGCTGGATTGCCTGTACCTGCACCTGTGTTAGATTTAACACGGAACAAGAATGAGTTATCTTCGGACTTAGAATAAGCTTCTACGTAGTCACGAATATTTGAACCTGTTGAGTGCACCCATGCACCCTCTTCGTTTTGAACCAATTGGTCAACAATTTCTCTGCGAGCCATGTCACGAGACTTATCGTTGCGGAATTCCATGCCGGCTAATGCGTCATTTAAGACACCATCACGCTTTAACTTAGTTGTTTCTACTGCGTAGACATCTAGTTTAGCTTTTGCTTCAGCAAGTTCCATTTCAAGAGCTTCTTGTAATTTGCCTTCTTCTTTCATTCGAGCTATAGTTTCTTCTTTTTGTTTAGACTCTAGTTCGACTTTAAGTTTAAGTGCTTCATCACGCTCACTAGCCATACGGTCCATGTTAGCTTTCATCTTAGCTAATCGTTCTTCTACGATTGACTCGATGTCGTCTTTAGGAGCTTCTGGTGTAGCTGGTTCTTCTGTAGTAATTACTTCTTCAACAACAGGTGTTTCTACTGGTGTTACGTTTTCTTCGATTTGATTATCGCTCATTTTATTTCCTTTCAAGCACAGCTTGGGTTGATGTATATATTTGAGTCACAGACTCGTTTGTTTGTTTAGTGGTCATATAGCTATTACAAATATCTATGGACCGATTCCATACCAGTCGTTTCCGTCTCGTATAGGTTCTAGCAACTCTTTCGGAGTAATTTTATTTGGTGGGTCTATTAATCCGTCGTCTATTGCTCTTTGATAGTATTTATTATATGTCGCCCTTGACATACCAGATTTTCGCATCTCTGCCAATGTCTGTTTAATCGTGCCTCGTTTTAACGCATCTGCATAGATTTGTCTTAAGGCCGATTTAGCGGGAACCGCTTCACCAAGGTTCGAGAAGAACGCATCATGGATTGTTCCAGTATCTACGTTATTCTTCTTCCCCCAAAGGTGGAATTGTCTAACAATCGCCGCGTCATTGCTGTGATTGCCATTAACACCAAGACCTATTGACGCATCCTGTATACTGGCTTGCGACATTAGTTTACCGTCTTTTGATGGTGCTTCATAAATGTTGAAGACTTTTTCCCCGGTAACAGGGTCTTTAAAGTCTATTCTTGTCTGTTCTTTCACTCGGTATCTTTGCATCATTTTCTTACCGTCAAATGTCACCCACGGGATGTCAACTGACCCAGACTCTGCAACATAATCTTTTGCAACGTCCTTCCAGAACTTGATAAATTTACCAGTAACAGGAACCTCTTCTTCGAGTTTAGCACTCATAATCTTAGATATCTTATCAAACAATCTTGTACCAATTAAGTCACCAGATTCATCTTTAAGTTTAGCTAAGAACATGTGCATGTCCTCGGAATTCTTTACACCGTCTCTGAACTCTGCACGAGCAGTTTCATATAGTGAGTCAGTGATGGAACTACCTTCTTTAGAAGATAATACCACTTGTTTCTTGATATCTCGTAATTCATCGATTCGAGACCAATTCTTTCTATCCATTTCAAAGCTTATCTTAGCATCTATAGCTTTCTTAAACTTGTCAACCTCTTTAGTAGATATAGCTATCTTGCCTTTCTTAGCAAGAACTTTAGCAAACTGATTAGCAACATTAGCAGACTTAGTAGCATCACCGGCACCATAGAAGGCAACCATGTTTTGATTCTTTGCCGCTTTCATTAAGTCAGTCCAATCTAAATCCATCTCAGCTAATTCAGGTATAGCTAGGAATTCAGCATCATCAACAGTACGTTTAGCAATCTCATCATAGAGTCTTTGTTTCTTTGATGTTTGTAATACATTAGATAACTCAGCAGAAGCTCTGTCACCTGTAGATAAAGATATAATTTGCGCTCCACTAGAGGAAGCATCGTTTTCTATCATCATCTTTGTTTTGTATTGTGCTAGTCTTTGTCGTTGTGCGTTAGTCCATAAAGACTTATTAGTAACCATTTCACCATTCATGTGCTTATGTATACGAGTATACTCAAGAGCTAGTCTAGCTAACTTACCAACTTCCTTATCTTCAGTAACCGCTACAAGAGGGTTAGATAAGAATTCTTTGATACGTCTGTCTGGTTGTGTTGGAGACATCATAGCCTCACCTATTTCTAGTAAGTTCTTTTGATTGTCTTTAAAAGCTTTTATTCTACCTTGATTAGTTAATGTGTTTAGAGGATTACCAATAAGTGCACCAATTTGTACTTGTAGTTCTTCTACAGCATCAGCATTAATAGCAATCTCTTTAGCAGTGTTTAAGAAAGGTCTAACAGCCTCACCCTTAGTAGGTGTAAGTAAACCACGATGATAAACACGTCCTCGGAAATCTATTGAAGCATCAACAGAGAATGATTGTCCTTTTTGTCTGTAGTATTTGGCTGTAGCCATAACACCACGACCATCATTACCACGACCAATAAAGAGCTTCTTCATTTCATTGATGTCGTCCCACTTCTTGGCTTCACCGCGTTTATCTTTAAAGTAAATAAGGCGTTCTGTAAAGTCAAAGAACTCAGGGTCAACTTCATACTTAACTGAGTTAGCATGATTAAGCATCTTAGCCAAATCACGGTCTATCTGGGCAGGGTCATAATCTCTATAAACCTTTTCAGATACAACTGGCATACTAGTCTTCCTACCACGAGCATCATAGAACTCTTTAGAACCCGCTCTAGCATAAACTTTATTCTTGTTATCGTGATAACCGAATCGTCTTGCTGTACGGGCTTTCTCTGAAGCTATCTGTAGCTGTCTCATTGGACCATTAACAACAGTAAGTTGCCTAGTTACATTAACACCACGCATAGCGGTATTACTAACTGGTCTCCCTGTCATCAAGTCTATAGGAGAAGATGTGCCAATATCTCTTATTGTTGTAGTACGAACCATTCCTTGTTTCTCAAAGGAAGCAATTATCTTACTACCATCTCTATGGAACTCTTTAAGAGTCTTAGAACGGAATAAATTTAAATCACCTAATTCATCATCAAACAACTGGCCAATCTTAATAGCTAACATATCATAGTCAGCACCATCAGCTTTAGCAATAGCTTCAATAGCTTTAGCAGTAGCGTTAATAGACTTATCTTTTAAAGCAAGTTTAGCTTTGGCTCTTTTCCTAGCATATAAGAATTCCAAGTCTAATAGCTCACGAGTGTTACCTCTTAGTTTAGCCAACTGGCTTGTGAACCAAGAATCACTTGGAGGCTTCTTAGCAAATAAAGCTTGTAGCTTTCTCTTTTGCTTTACGCCCGGAATGTTATCAATAAGTTTATTCTTAAGGTTAGTCATAGAAGGATAGCGATTAATAATAGGTTGAGTGTACGCCGCTATAGGAGCTTTATTACTGAAGTAAGCTTTTCTAGCTAGTTTAGCACCTTCTGTACCACGCCATGTATCAATGTATCTGTTGTCTGCAATCTGAGAATCAATTAGTTCACCAATAGTGTATCTCTTGTTATAGATAAATACTGCAGGGTCATTATCTAGAGCAGTAGTTAAACCACCAAATAATTTACCTCTATCAGCTGAACGGTTAAACATTAACGTACCTAAGTCTTGAACAGAGTTAAGTGTGAACTTCCTGAATACAGAAGTAGGTTTACCCCACGCTTCTCCAGAGGAGTTGTATCGTGTAAATGTTTGTCTCATAACGTCTGTAATAACAGAGCGTTGATTGATAGATATATCTCTGCCTAAGTCATCAACAAAGTTTGTAATGTAATTCTTTTGTGTATCGGTAAGACTGTCACTAGCAGTTACTTTAGCTAAACGCTCAGTAAGAATATCAGGCTCTTGAATCTGTAGATGTCTTCCCGCGCCAGATGTATAGTCAGCACCTTCAGCGTTCATCACAGCACCATCACGGTTGTTCTTAAATGCTCTTCTACTACTTTGCTTTTGAGATAAAGAGTTACCTTTAAAATCAGTCAAAGCTAATGCTTGAGCATTCTCAGCCGCATCATTCTTAAAGTGTGCTTTCAAAGCCGCTGTATTAGATTTAGAGGTCATTAGCTCATCAGGAGTATTAAAGTCTAAACTTATAACACTATCATTTTTAGCTGTAGGTCTCTTAACTGTTTTATTACCACGTCGCATTAAGCCCTGTAGAGATAATGCTTTCCCTAAAGGAGAAACAAACTCAGAAGCTTTAAGCCGACCTGATTGAAATAGCTTGGCTTGTCTTTCACCGCCTAATTGCTTTACTTGAACATCTGTTCCTTGTCTTCGCAACCATGTTGTGTAGTCTTTAATTTTACTAGTTTTGCCATCAAGTTCTGATGACCTAACTTTCTTAAGATTTCTAGATTTAATATTCTTTGATTTAATTGCTTCAAGCTCATCTTTAGCTTTAATGACTGGCACCATTGTAGAACGACAGTTCCAGTGTAAAGGAGGCTGATAACGTCTGTCATCGATATCATATAATTGTCCGTTATGATAAGAACAAATCGCACTTGTACGACCATCTAATATAGCAGTAAACATATAACCTTTTACTACTTCTGCATTAGCTTCCATTACTTGATTCAACGCATTTGTTTGTGTTGTAGTAATCGATGTCCTTGTTAGTGTCTTTGCCTGATGTTCTGTTATCTTAGTTGTTTTCATAACATCTGAAATAATTTCATTCTGGGTTAAACCCTTGGCTAATCCACCTTTAACTTTTTGTTGTATTCGAACCAATTCACCTGCCGCTATGTTGGAGGTATTCTTCTTAAGAGTCTTAACACCTTTAATCTGTGGTCCTGTTATTTCTGCTAGAAGCGCTTTAGTCTTAGGCTTCTGTACTCGATAGAACTTCTTTAGTTCAGCATCGAGGTTATTCTTGTGAAAGACCCGTTGTGAGTTGGAGAACTCTTTAATGCTCTTATCTTTGTGAGCAAGTAGTTCTTTTCCGAAGCGAGTTACTTCTGGTTTCACGTCAGCACGGATATCCCCTTTCAAGAGGTCTCTCAAATTCTTTCTGTGTTTCTTAATTATGACACGGTTCTTTTTCTGAACACCGTTCTCATATAAGCGGATGTCGCCATTGTGGTCAACTATCCTATCAAATATCTTTTCATTGATTGACATAGTATTTCTCCATTACTATAATTCGTGGATGTAGTCGGCCTCCCCGAAGGGAGACCAGAATGTTTATTCTTCGTCTAGATTGATTTCATCATCACTAGGCGTGTTTGTCAATGGGTCTGTTTGTATTGCTTGAACAGCTTCTTCATCGTCATAATCAGCCGGTAAGAAGTCATTGTACTTAGCAATGTTAATAAACGTGTCTCTAGAAATAATACCAGATTGGTACCATTCTGAAACTAGACGCATAGAGCCTTCTCCACCTACAGTAGCGGCGAAGTCAGCAGATAGTTGGAATTCAATATCGTTACCTGTGTAATCACTATCGTATTTCCAGTTAATCATAAATGCTAGTATCTCTTGCATAGTGCCAGATATCTTAGCGTTCATTGTTCCTAACTGAGCAGTTTGAGAAGCATTACGAATCTCTAAAGCAACACCCGAAGCGGCTTGCTCTGGAGATAACATACGAATACCCATCTTAGCCATTTCAGTAACAGTAGCTTCAATAGCTCTGTCCATGTCTGATAATGCACCAGTAGGTGTTTCTAATACTGTTATACTCTCATCTTTACGAACACGTAGCCAAGTACCTAAACCTGCGCCTACTAGTTCTTCGAACTCTTCATCAGTCATATCTGATTGAACAACAGGAGTGTAAGTAGCGGCACCCATTAGTAGGTGGTTACGACGAGACACTTTGTTGTATAAAGCAACTTCTCTGTCTATCAAAGGCATTAGTACTGGCTCAACAGGTTCTAACTGTCCGTTTAAAGGGAAAGCAGGTATTCTGTCTAAGCGCTCACCAAACTTCATTGGATAAACTGTATCATATTTTTGGAATCCACCATCAGCGGAATCTTCGTATTCTTGTTGTATAACACCATTCAGTGATTCTACTTCGTGTGAGCCATGAGACTTCTTATAGTAATCTAATACTAAGAAACCGCCTTCATCAAGGTAATGGTCACAAACAGTATCAACATAGTTAGGATGCCAAGGGTTCTCATCAGAGTATTCTTCTGTGATGTATCTTGTAGTCCAACGTGATAATGATTTAACACGAGTTACTGGGTGTGTTTTAACTTGTACGTTAATAACATTCTCTGCTTTGATTAACACAGGGTAAGGAGAAATCATCATTCTCTCTTCTGGTGTCATCATTTCTAATTCAGCATCAGAAACAGTAGGTCTATCAATATAAACCCAAGCACGAGATGTTTGTAGTTCTTCCCATATGGCACTATCTAAGAAGTTAAATAATGATGCACCATCAAGGGTAATATCTTTTGTAATCCAGTCGTATACTTCATCAGGAAGTTCATCAGGTAAAGTTAGTGATGATGGTTTTCTTAATAAAGCACTAATTAGTACACGAGCATACTGAGTTGTTAAACCCGGTAATTCACCTTCTGACTTGTAGAAGTCATATTGTGCTTGTGACATACTAGGACTAAAAGGTAGTAATAAATTAGAATAGTCTTGTTCAATGTATTCATCGTGAGCTTTAGCATGAGCTTCACCTTGAAGAACAGCACGAGCTTTCTTCCATAGTGGCTTCAGCGATAAGTACGAAGCACTAGGAGTCTCGACACCACGCTTCTGCGTATTAGCCGCAGTCTTGATTAGAGCCATTAAAGCCTCCTTTTGTTAATGTTGTTTATTATTAATTATAATTAAAAACACTATACACAATAGTATCTTAAAATATATTTAAATATAATATAAGGGGGGTGTTGGGTCATTATTCCGCCCTATTTTCTTCCTTATTTTATAGGTAGCTCCCCGGAGAATTTCCCCGGAGAGTCCTGATAGGACTGTCAGACACTTGAGAGTCTGTCCTTGTATATCATTATTCCGCCCTATTTATTATTTTCCAACAGCTTACCCTTGCCACCTTGCTTTTTCATTTCTGACATCAATATGTGTGAATGTTTTATAGCGACCTAAACCACCTTTGTGAAAAGTATTTAGATAGTTATATACCTTGCTTGGGGGTGTTCCTCCGACTCTAATGTCAGCCGCCATACCTTTTACATGGTAAGAGCCTTTGGCACCACCAACAGCTTCGTTATGTGAAGGACTTCTGTAACCGCTTGTAATTAAAACAGGTGCATCAAAGTGTTTTCTGATTTTTTCTAACAATGCTACTAGCGCAGGGTCAATACCTTCTTTTGGTAAAGTACCAGTTCCTTTGCACTTGAATTCAGATTCTTTAAAGTTTTCAGATAAGAACTCAGACTTCTTTTTTGTCTTAAACATCTTACCTAGTTTAATTTTATTAAATATCATCATGTTACTGCTTCCATTTATCGACCATCTTCTCACCTGAACGTCCAACAATGTAACCGCCTACACCAATTTGTAGTAGGTTCCATAGCTCGATTGGCAAATCAATAGCATAGGTTGTTCCCATAAACATGTTTGCTACAGGAAATATTAAATAATTGAGAGCGACTATTGCAATGATAACCATCATCAACAAAGGTCTCCAAGAAGCGGTTAGCCAGTTAGACGACTTTGCTTCTTCTAAAACAATCTGTCCACGTAATGCTTCTAGGCTGTCTGTGTGTTCTAGTAGAGCTAATTTAATTTCTCTTTCTATATCATTCTTCTTATCACCATCTGGGATAAGTCTTTTCACTAAGTCACCCATGATAGGTGCTAGTGCTGTAATTAATGGTGTCATTTTAGACTCCTTCTGTTTTTGGATAAGAAAGCCCCCGAAGGGACTCTCTGTTAATTATGATACTTCTCTGAATACCCACGTACCGTCTGGTTGTTCATTCTGCATATACGGTGATGCACTACTGCTTCCACCTGAAGGCCAAGAGATTCCAACATTACCGGTGTTATACCACCAACCATTAGCGTTAATGCGAGACACATTAGTACCTATTATATCGCCCTGTGAGAAACCATCTCCACCACGTTCACGACCATATACCATTAGCTCGTTAGAAGCCATTGATAGTGAAGGTGCGTTGTTGGCGATGCCGTTGCTGTTCACACCCCAACCACTACCTGTTGCAGTGTAGTCACGGTTCACTTCCCACTTTCCGGGCATGAGTATTAGAAAACAAACACCCCAACGCCAAGTATTGAACCTGTTCCATGCGTAAGATATACTACCTAACTCATTGTATGGTTCATTGATTTGCGCGGTAGCCATGTTAGCGTTACCGTTATGTGTATCCGTGTACTCATTGTATAGAGTATAAGATGGCGAATATGACGATATAGGGTTTGACCTGTTGCTCATACTACCTGATGCAGAGATGCCAATAACAGTAGTCCACTCACTGCACGCAAACCCAATACGTGACTGGGTGTTAGTGCAAGTTTGAGGACTGCCGGGGGCGGCCCAAGGGTTGTTTAAGTGTTTATCATTGTAATCCACCTTACCCTCTGACCCGCCGGGCAATATTTCGGTCATCATCCCTAAACGCTTGTAGCTTTCAAAGTTCTGTATCTTTTGGACAATCGTGCCTTCTTTGTATAAATTGTAGTAGTCAGAAAATTCTAAAGTGCCATTTTGAGGGACACTTGCGTTATTTCCGTAGTTGTTCCTAATAACATTTCCACCTCTGTATAAGTTACTAAAACTTACTGCACCAGACAAACCAAACTCTGTACGCATATCGCTTACGGATATTGCTCCGGAACTTTGTAAAGCCATTACGTAATAGTCCCTTGATAAGCTGTGATGTTTCCATACACTAACATATCACCCGCAGAAGTGAGCTTCATTCTGTTTACGCCGTTGTTAGCAAAATAAAGATGACCACTTGACTCAGTAATAGTCCAATCACCCATATCTATCTTTGTACCAATGTTCAAAGTAGAGGCGTTGAATTCACTATTGATATCACCGTCAGAGTCACTAGCCGCTGTTAAAGCAGTTTGTAATCCAGTTACTTGGGCTATTGTGTGAGTGTGTCCTGCAGGGTCAACAGTAGAATTTACTGTAGCACCGCCAGAAGCAACTGTAAACAGAGACACCCAAGCACCTCTGTATATTTTTAATATTGGGTTTGTTCCGCTAGTGTCTAGCCAGAACTTACCATCTAAGACTTCATCAGTGGGTGCGGAAGAACCTGAATGACAGGTATCCATTGCCGCTAATGCGTCGTTGTAGTCTGCTGTATAGGCTGTACCATCTTGGTTAGCCGTTACGCTTCTTGTTGTTTGTGACATATTATATCCTTATTGTCCAATAGCTTGCCAGTCAGTATCTCGTGAAACACGACTACCGTTGTTATAAATTGAGTAAGAGAAACCAACACGGTCTCTTGAAGTTATTAAGACTTCATCTCCTAAAGAACCTCCGATGATTCCAAGACCAACAGAAGGTGCAGTTGTTCCACCGATGCCCGCATAGAATGGGGTTGCGAAAGTAACTGTTGTATCGTTAGTTGTGCTAGTTGTAGCCGAACCAACTTTAGTTACATCTTTCTTATCAAGCAATATTGCTAGCTCTGTTAATATTATTCTTGTGTTAGTGTTTTCAGCTACGCCTAAGAATCTAAACCTGAGTCCACGACATGTAAAGCTACTTACAGTAAGAAGCTCATAACTAGACCAAGTAGGTGAACCACTATTAGGGTCATCCTGAGTAGTTGATACTTCAACCTTTAAACTAGCGTTCTGAAGAGGACCCGCAATGTTATCAACAAGCGATATATCTTCATAGTCTTCAATGTCAATACCTCTGAGTGTAACAGAAGAAGTTATCTGAGGAGAAACCCTTACAGATATAACTTCACCTAAATCAATTACATTATCAAAGTAGTATGTCATATCGGTTTGGTTAGTGTCTAACACTAGGAAATTACCAACCTTTGAACAATTAGTCTTAGCACCTAGCCATTGAGTATGCTCATCTATCAAATCAATTTGGTTAAATGAACTATCAAAGAATGTACTAATAAACAACGCAGGGTTGTCCGAGTAGTTACCCCTAGAATCTTTAAACTTAATTAAGAAGGTTCCTTGTAATGTAGGTACAGTTTTGTTGTTAGTATTACCAGAAAGTGATTCAACTAATATAGAAGCTGTTTCCCAAGAAGCAGTAGCATTTGCTTCACTGTGGAATCTAATTTCACAAGTACCACCATACACAACATCAAGGTCTGTTGACTTATCCCATGAAAGGTTTATCTGTCCTTCGTTGATGTTTCCTGCAAACCCAGTAGGGTCTGAAGGCTTAGCATCTAGACCAACTATTGTCTTAACAAACGTCACCGCCGCACCCGCAATATGAAAGTCACTATAAGGTGTTATCTTAAAATCATAGATAGCGTGAGATACGTCTGGAACTGTAATATGGTCAGCAGAAACTGTGCCTAATGAAGTAAAGTCTACATCTCCCGCTTTCCTGTATTCAACCAAATAATAAGCAGGGTTAAGTCCTGAAAGGTCAGGTGTCCACTCTAGTAACGCTCTTGATTTAACACCAGCGGCGTTGTTAGTTACGTAAAGTTCTTCTGTAGCAGTAAGCGCAACAACAGCACCCGGAGCGTTAGATACCGTTACATTTGATATCGTAGTACCGGAGCTTCTTTGCCCTAAAGGTGTTCTTACAATTACTTTAAAGTCATATAAAGAATTCGTCTCAATGTCTACTAGTCTCCCAAAGTTAAAGCTAAGAGCATTAGTTGTTCCTAAGAATACAAAGGAAGCATCTGAACTTTTCTTATAACACACTTCGTAAGTAAAGTTTCCATTACCCGCGTCATCTGCGTAAGACCAATTTAATTGACCAAACTCAAACTCCCTTAAAGCATTTTGAGATAGTGATAAGGCTGTTACATTAGGTGTAGAGAAGTCATATATCTCTGCCTTTGGATAAGCAATACCGTCTGCAATATTCCAAGCTAAAATATCTTCACTAAACCTATATGCAGTTATTTTAACATTAAAGTTTTCTTGAACCTCTACAGATTGAACTCTGAAAGTTTCAGCAGTAGTCATGCCCGCTTCATCAAGCTGTACTGTAATAAAATCCCCCGGCTCTGTCTTTAAACCGGTTCTGTTAACTACAAAGTCAACTGTGAATATTGCTCTAGAAGAGCGCACTAGTTGTTCCGCCTTTGCAAGAGCGTGATAAGGGTCAGTTATAGTATCTGGTGAGACTGAAGATTCAAACTGTTGGTTATTATCTTCTCCTACATAAGTGCTATGTACAGCACCGCCTTTAGGTGGCCAAGACACAGAGTCTGATTTAAAGTCTTCATGTTCGTTTAAATAAGAAATCGTCATATGGTTAAATCTATCAGAAGCAGAAGGGAATGTCGTGTTGAAACTGTCTAGTATAATACTATCTTTATCAAAAGCTTGAGTAATTAAAGCAGTAGTTTCGCCTTCGGTCTCAGGATATTCTAAAGATAGCTTATATTTACCATCGCTGTCCCAAGTAAGTTCTGCGTAGTTCATTGAAGTCATAATCGCTTCAATATTGTCTCTAATAGGTTTTTCGGTATCTAATGCTACGTTACATTCATACAAAGGTATATTTCTAGTTGGTAAAGTAACCGGAACATATTGTCCTGTAGGGTTATCTTTGTCACCACCAGTTTTAGACCAACTGTAATAGTTTCCTGTAGCATCGTCTTTTAGATACATGTCTTCAAAACCCCAAGTATCCGGGTTAGGGAATTGTGCATATGTAGGATAATTAGAATAGGGCTTGGCACTATTGACGTGTCCAGCAATATCCGCACCTATTAGGACTGTTTCTTCACAAACCTGTGCGGCGTTATAAAATGTTTCTAAATTAATTTCCGTGTCATCCAAACCTTTTCCGTAAGTAGAGTTAGTCAAGTAGTCTAACAATACGTAGGCGGGGTTGTTTGAATATTCTCTAGTTGTGTTTACTGTGTACGTTCCACTAGTGTTAGTAATCTTTCTTATCTTCATACCTTCAACATAGAACTGAACGTTAGGCGCACCTGAGTAATTGTTCTCATCTCTATCAAGACGGAACACCTGTTCTGAATACGCTATGTTTGTAAACTTATCTAAGTTTGAATAACCATTAGCAGTAAGCATAGTAGACGCACCGCCGTTAGGGTGTACAACTATACGCTGTCCGTGTTGGTATTCTCTGTGATTCCAAGCCTTGCTGTTGACAGTTACGTGCACTGCACGGTTAATACCGCCTACACAGATAGCTTGTTTAGCATACATGAACTCATTCTTAGTTCCTGATACACTAGACCCCATACCATTAATAAAGCTATTAGTGTTAGCATCGGGCGCTCTGTGGTTATAGTTTGGACTTATCGTGTGGTCAAACTGAACACCACCCAGTAGTTGTTTTCCGTAAACAAGGGGCAACGCTATCGCATCACTTTGAACAGTGAATTGAGAACCCTTACGAGCCTCTGCCGCCGCTTGTTGTTTCTTCTTCATCTTCTTATGTTGGTCAACCTGAAATGCGGTTGATAAGATGAACATAGCTATTTGTACTTCTATACCCATTATGTTTTACCCCATTTAAGTTGTAAGCTGTAGCCATCATGTATTCTGTCGAAACAAGTATCACCTGTATCGTACTGGGCTATGCCGTATTTAGTTGTAAAGAATGGCTTAACTGCATCTAAGTCAGCCATAGGTGAAGAACACTCTATTGATAATATCTTTGTTTCAAAGTCGTTAGTTATGGAAGGCGCATCAACGTACCCGCTATAAACATAAACCAAATCATTCACACCTGTAAGTGGCCCAAGAGTGTCATGTACAAACCCTGCACGTATTTTAATTCCCTTACCAACTATCCCTGCACGAGCTTCTTGCATAAGCTGATTATTAGGGTCGATAAAGGCAATCTTATACGCATCTCTATCCACAACAGAGTTCTGTTTAGGAGGGTCATAGTTGAATATAGCCCCGTTAGCAGTGTATACGTAACCGTTTTCAACTATATCTTGGGAGTGTGTTGTCATGTAGTAGTTTGAGTTTAATTCTAAGTCTACTAAAAAGAAGTATTCTACATAGTCTTGCGATAAAGCTTGAGATACTGCTGTTGAAAATGTTCTCATCTTACAAAGCCTCTATTATTGTAGTAGTTCCCGGACTTGCGAGAATACCATCCTGATAAGTAATTCCCTTTGCATTATCTATGCTTGGGAAATAAGATATAAGAACTTCTGCTCCTAGTTTTATCTGAGCGGAATCCGGTACAGCAACTCTAAGGCTTGGGTATATTTCTATGTCTACTGTATCTGTGAGCAACATGGTGTCTAAGTTTATTGCAGTTTTAAGCAAGTATATTTTAGTGTGGTTAGCGAACTTTATAAAAGAACCTTTAGGTACGAAGCCAACACCCTCTAGTCTGTGGATAGTTATAGTAGTTGAACCAGCGGCAGTTATTCCATCAGAGAATAAAAGCGGACCGTTGTTAACTACGTAGTCACCGTCTGCTGTATAAGCATCATCAACTTCTTTTAATTGTGGCATTATCATAGTAGCAACATTAGCTTGACCGTCACAAGAAGCTAGTAGCAATTCTACTGCATTATCGTTTGTAGCTGTATCAAAAGATACTTCCCATCTCTGAGCATTCATAGCTGTTCTAATTTGTTTCAAAGAAACAGTGTCGCTAACGAAAATAGGTTGGTTGCTCTCTATAGTTAGCGGTGCTAATATAGGGCTACCCTTATAGTAATATGTACTCATTTTATGTTCCTAAATCGATTGGTCGAGCGTGTATTGTAAGATTAATCTCTTTAAATATCTGCTTTCGACGTGGCCTTACGCCTTTGTTACTTTCGTGAGTTGAGAACCAATAATTATTTTCCGCTATCATTGCGGTTGATTGACCCTGAATGGTCTCAAATGCTATATCACCAGTAGTTGGTTCTCTGTTTTCTACTAGCGCAAATCCCATAGCTATTGTGAAGGCTTCCAAAGACGCATAACCAAGGTTAGTTATTTCTGCCATGAATTCAACTTCATCGTTGTATGTGATATCTATATCTTTGCTTAACGAGGCATCTCCCCTTAAGGCTCTTTCGTATTCTAATAAGAAAGCAAAACAGTCATTATGACCTCGGATATATTCTCCGGCAAGTAATGCTCTCATGTTTATTATTCTTCGTGCCTTGTCTAAGGCTACTTCTTTTACTATTTCTTCCATACTCTCTGCTCCAAAGTGGCACGAGGACAGCCTCTAGCAACGTCTTGATAATAGTCCCCATCAAACGCTACCAGAGGCTCTCTCTGTGTGTTACATTTCTTCTTCTATAAATAGTCTTACTAGGTCAGCTACGATATCGCTTCTAACAATATCATCAACGCCGAATTCAATTACAGGTATATCTAAACCCGCACCATTAACTTTACGACAGAATGTCATAAGGTCTCGACCATCTTTTACATCGGATTGAGCAGGGTCTCCCATAAGCACTAGCTTAGAGTTCTCACCTAGACGGGTTGTAATCGCCTTTAGCTCATCCATACATAAGTTCTGTGCTTCATCTACAAGCACGAGAGCGTTCTCATATGAACGACCTCTTATTGTTTCGATAGGTTGTATTTCTATCTCACCTTTAGCAAGCATATACTCATACTTGCCCTGTCCAAAAGCTTTACTCAAAACTTCTAGCATTGGCATCAGCCAAGGTGTCATCTTCTCTTCTACAGTTCCCGGAAAGTGTCCAAGGGATTTTCCTGTAGGAACATTTGCTCTTGTAAGAACAATCTTCTTATATTTTCCCCACATAAATAACTGCCCTACCGTTCCTGCGCTACAGTACGTTTTTCCGGTACCTGCACAGCCTATAGTAACTGTTATTGGGTTATGTTTTATTGCATTAATCAAGTCATCTTGTTTTTCATTCTTTGGTAAGACATGAAAATTAGTATTAAATTTCTTATACTTATTCGGATTTCTCCGTTCATCCTCTTCTCTCATGTATTTAGGCATACGTGAATCTTTTTTAGTTGCAAAGCGAGAATTCTTTTTTGACATGAATAGTCCTTATGTTTGAGTAAAGTGTAGCCACCCCGAAGGGTGACTGTTGTTAGTTTTGATTAGTAGTAGATACGAATGTTTCCTGCTCCGCCAGAACCCGGTGTAGTTGGTCCACCACCAGAGCCTCCGCCCGGAACTGAGCCGTTTGTGCCTGTTGAGTTAGACGCACCACTACCGTTACCGGCATACTCGGAGTGACCCCCAAAAGTTTGCTGACCACGATGACTTGTACCGTCGTTCCAGTAACCAGCACCACCACCTCCGCCATAAATACTGGAGTGCGCTCCTAAAGTACTCGTAGCGATTGCGGCACCGTCTCCACCATTAGACTTTGTGCCTGTTATTGCACCAGAAAAGCCACCGACTGTTTCTAATCCATAGTATCCATCAGGGCCAGTAACGGCAGATGAACCAGAGCCACCAGCACCGCCCGGAGCAGTTAGAGTGCCTTCTGTAACAACCATTGAAGTATCGCCACCGGCACCTCCGTTAGAAGAACCACCTGCCCCAATAGTCATAACAACTGTTGCGGGTATGTCAGAACCTTTAACGCTCAAGATTACCCCTGCGCCACCGGCACCTCCACTAGCATTAGCGTGAACTGAAGCGCCTTTCTTGCCGCCTCCGCCGCCACCAACAAGGTAGAATGTTACCCAATCATCATCTCCAATAGAACCCGGTTTGGTCCAAGTTTGCGATGAAGATATTGTTGTAGTAGGAGACGCAATAACGATTGTAGGCGCACCTCCCCCACCAGCAGGGTCTGCCCATACTGCTGTACCAGAAGATGAATACGTAAGTATTTGGTCTGTCGCACCACCAGTAGGTATGTGATTGTTACCCGCACCTGTGGGGTGTGTGTAATTGTTGGCCGCTGTTTCTATTCCAAACAACTTAAGAGACTCGTCATCAGTAAATACATTGCTGTCTGTTGCGGCCTCTACTGCCGCCCGAATTTCAGCATCAGTTTGGTCTGCAGTAGCTCCCGATTCGATGCCGTCTAGTTTAGTGTCATTTTCTTGTAATGAAATTTGAGTCATTTAGTTTTCCTCCTAAGTTTTCATAATGTAAGCTAAGGCCATGTACGAAGGTCTGTTATCAAAACCAGTAGTTGAACCTGTAGAGCTTGTTGTACCCGATAGGGTGTGTGTGTGTGAACCATTACTATCTATTGTCAAGGTGTGAGTGTGTGCTCCTGCAGAAGACGTATCTGTACTAGATGTTCTTGCCCAACCTGATTGGTTTCCTTGGTTACCACCACTTTGTGGGTAAGCCACACCACCCAAATCAGTAATACTGTGCGTGTGTGCTCCTGCACTTGCTGTAGAACCTGTGTGGTTGTGGTTGCCTGAACTAGCTGTTGTCGCAGAAAAAGTGTGAGTGTGGCTTGGAATGTTAGCCGTACCTAATGTTCTAGTGTTAGCACCACCTGTAGTTGTTTCGTTTGATGCACCCGCTCCCATAACAAATCTGTCAGTAAGGTTTGGTGTGCTATTGTTTCCGTCACACAAAACCCAACCACTAGGTATTGCAGAAGTTTGGCCAGACCACATAACAATAGCCCCGGAAGGTACGCCTTCAACACCTGTTAAACTAGAGCCATCAATAGCTGGCAATGCGCCTGACAGGTTGGCAGAACTAAGTGTAGAACTAGAAGTCAAGTACCCTGAACCGTTAGTTAACTGGTTATTGTTGGTTATGTAGTTGGCATTGTCATCAACTGTGTCAAGCTTAGTGTCTATAGCCTGTACTGAAATTTCAGTCATTTAATTTCTCCTTTAATTAATTTATTAATCATACCCTCATAATTTATTTTATGAAAGTTAGTCAATCGAGTAAGTCTCTTAGGACTCTTCTCGTGTGGGTCAACATGATAAAAGTTAACCTTTTTGTTTTCTTTTATAATTGTTTCAAACTGTATTTGCCAGCCAGTGCTGTCTGGTGCTATAAAGCTTTCTGGAGTATAATATAACTCTCCAGAGTATACGTTATTTACCTTGCCATCTATGCCAAAGAAATCCATACCTACTAAAAATATATTGTCTGATTTAAACTTATCAATAGCAACTTTAGTACCTGTTGCTCCTGACGAGTAATTGTTTTTAGCTTTATAATGGCACCTAAAGTTAGGATACATTTTTAATATATAATTAGTGATATCTTCGTCAGAGGTTATTAGAACGTCTGGCTCGAATTCGTGCTTAAAGAACCAGTTACACGCTATTATATTAGCGTTATGTATAGCCTTTAAGTCTTTGTCTTTACGGGATTTACCGTTACCTATTACAACTGAGTTTAACAAAGGTTTCCTCCAGTTCTATAATAATTTCTTCAGGGAAGCTATGGCTTTCAAACCAAGCTCTATCCCAGATATGTTTAGTTTCCGTATCGTTGTGCATAACAATAGGGATTTGTTGTTTGTAGTATAGAGCACACGCTATTCTGTGCGCACCACTATTTATTCTTTTTATAGAATTACAGTGTATAGGGTAGTCCTGATTGTATCCGTGTGTTTTAAAGTTATTAATTAAACGGTCAAAACTATCAGTATAGTCTTTTACTGTATTCTTACGAGGCTGATTAATGATATGCATATCAGTAGGCTCTAGGCCTCTAGTCTGTTTAAATATGTGTTCTTCGTATATACTTTTATAATGCCTATGATTAGAGCCTTCAGACTTAGACTTCACATATAAGTATTTACACATGAAGTCTAGTCTGTCAGCATCTAAAAAGTATTTAGGGTCTACGACCTTAAACATTTACTAATATTTTGTTATACTCGAAATTAGTTGTTAAATTTAGACCTATGCCGTTTTGAACATAGTCAGAACCTAAAGGGTTTTCACCCAAGTCATGGGGGTAATCTTCCCCTTCTACTATTACTATTTCAGGCACCACAAAACCTCTATCATTTGTTTGGTCACGCACAGTCATAGTCTCGCACATAACATGAGAGATAGCCTCAAGCCTTTTCTTTAAGTTTAACTCAATCAAGGATTTAACTTTCTGAGAATTGTTGCAAAACACTTGTTGCCCACCCCCTGCCCAAACTGAGTAAACAAGATAGTTAGAATTAGGCAAGTTAGACAACTGCTCGTGATTTAATGTTCCAGAAAGCGTAGTATAGCTTCCGTCTTCATTTACCTTTACTAGTTTAGCTTTAACTAATTTACTGAAGTCTTCTTTAACTTCTGCTATTTGCCCTAACACTACGGCTTCTGCTTCTTCATAAGTTTCGTAGTCTTGTTCTCCGGTGTTAGCAAAATAAGTTAATACTGTTTCTTCTTCAAATATTTCTGACATGTTATTACCATTTACCTTCTGGACACGACTGCCCTAAAAGTTTAGTTTTAAAAGGCATGAAGCATCCGCATTTAGTGCAAGTTCTAAGTTTATAGAACGGACACGCTTTACAAATTGCAAGTCTTTCTTGCGCTGTTTCTTTGTTTGCTAATTTCATTATACACTCCCGTACACTGTTCCGTTGTTAGTATAGGTATAAGATTGACCTGTAGCAATAGCTTCACCAGCGGCACCGCCACTGTTACCACCCGCTACACCCCAACCACCGCCGTAGTTAGAACCTGAACCGTTTACGTTAGATGATGCGTCTAATACAGAACCACCAGTTGCACCGGCTTTGTTTACACAACCACTTAAGTTTACACCACCACAACCACCGCCATAGAATGAACCACATGATAAACAGCTACCGCCGCCACATGCTTGCCCAGAGACACCTTGTCCACCTTGAGGGCCACCAACACCGTTACCTGAATAGCCGAAGGTCGCACAACAACCACTGGCAGAACCGTTTGTTCGGTTTAAACCACCGTAGCACAGATAACCTGTACCCGAACTTGTGCTTGCACTTGCTGAGTTAAGCGTTGATTGTCCAGCACCGCCACCGGCACCTGTACCGCCACCGCCGCCACCTGCTCCGGCAATAAATGCACCAGAGTTGTTTTGGATAGTAACGCCGGAAACCGTAATACTTACAGCATCACCGCCGTCAGTGTCTTGGCCACCCGCTCGACCTGCTATTTTACCATTGTTTATGAGGGTTGAACCTGCTACGTCTATTGTTAAAGCCGCAGTACTTCTTGTGTTTGAATGCACATAAGCACTTGAGGATACCGTCATTATAACCGGAACCGTACCGTCCCATCCCGCCGCAGTAGCTAATGTGCTCATACTTGTAGGGGTATCGCTAGTGCCTGAGTATGTAAATGGAAATGCACTTTGTGCACCGTACCACTCGTTCATTGCCATCTGAGTGCCAGAAGCCTTATCAATAAGGCCCCTGACATCTTCATCATTTAAAGCAGTTTGTCCAGTGATATCTAATTCGGTCATTATATCGCTTATTCTGATTTGACCACTACTAGTTACTGGCATAGCTTACCCTTTCAATGTTTCAATTTCAGCTTTCAGTTCTTTGATTGCTTCAATTAATAAACCTGTTAATTGGTCATACTGAACAGTCTTGTACATAGTTTCGTCTTCATCACCCATTTTAAGAGGTAACTTGTTTTCAACTATTGCACTAGGCAGTACCTTTTCAACTTCTTGAGCGATAACACCAGCAGACTTCTTGCCATCTGCTAAGTATTCAAATGTATAACCACCAAGTTGTGATACTTTGTCTAAAGCTCCATCAATCTTAACGATGTCTTTCTTAAGACGCTCATCTGAGATTGTTGTAGAGAAAGCAACAACGTTACCATCAACGTGTAAGTCACCATCGTTTTCAAGACGCATATCTGTGTTGCCATCTAGAACGAAGTTGATTTGAGTTGTTTCAACACCGATGTAATCGTTAGTATCACGACCCATGTAAAACAAATCACCACGAGCATCTGACTCTAAGCTAAATGTTGTACCTGATAAATCAAGTCCAGAACCAGCACTGTAAGTTGTGTTAGTGAAAGATGTAATGTATCCTGCACCGTTAGTTATTTGGTTGTTGTTAGTGATGTAGTTAGCATTTGTTGCACCCGTATAGCCTAAGTTAGCTAATGTTAAATCACGAGTAGCTACTGTAGCATTTGCATCTGTTACGTGACCGTTAGTGTCTGTTGTGATGTTAAAATCTAAGTCAGATATAACTGTAGCACCTGTTAAAGCGCCTGTGTCTACAGAAGCGTCATCACCCGGATGTGTTGGGTGTGAGTAAGCGTCAGAAGCGTTAGCTAATTCAACCCAGTTACCACCATGAGCAAAGTAACCTTTACCTGTAGCGTGTACGTGAGCAAACATACCGTGATATGTTGTAGCACTTGGCAAGTCACCAGTTGTTGCATACATGTTAGCAAACAAACCTTTGTTACCACCACCATCAATATCACCAGTCATTGTTCCACCAGCTTTTGGTAACTTAGTACCTAGAGCAGTAGTTAATGTAGTGTTATAGTTTGCATCATCATTGATAGCCGCCGCTAGTTCGTTAAGGTCGTTTAATGTACCCGGAGCGCCACCGATAAGTGTTTCGATTTTGTCTGTAACGAAAGCTGTTGTAGCAATCTTAGTAGAGTCATCTGTTTCAGCTTGTGTTGTTGCTGTGTCTAAACGAGCCGCCGCTATTGTACCTGTTAGGTTAGCCGCTGGAAGTTCAATTCCAAGACCTTCAATGTCAGCTTTAGTTTGGTCTGCAGTAGCATTTGCTTCAATAGCGTTTAACTTGTCGTGAGCGTTGTCATCAAAAACATTAGTGTCTGATTCAGCTTCATATAGAGCTTTTATTTCTGCACCTGTTTGGTCAGCTGTAGCACTCGCTTCGATAGCATCTAATTTGTCTTTAAGAACTGTTGTAAAGTCGTTTGCTGTAGCCACATAGTTAGCATCTGATACTACATTAGCATCGTAAGCTAAAACATTAACACCAATGTCAGCGTCTTTAAGGATGGTAGTATCTGCTGGCTCATAGTCCGTTGAGTCAAATGCTTTAACGTCAGCTAAGTTAGTAACTTCAGAATCCATTAAGGCTCCTGCCGCAGTTACGTTAACGGTGTCTGTTACATCAGCTAAAGCTTCGATGCCGTCTAACTTAGTGTGGTCAGCTGTAGTAAAGTTTTCATCTGTCTTTACGTAAGTAGCGTCTGAAACGATATTCGCATCGTAAGATTGTACGTTAACACCTATGTCCGCATTTTTTAAGATTGTTGCGTCAGCTGTCTCATAATTACCTAAGTCACTGATTTGTGATTCAGTTATAGTTAGAGCCGCCTCGTGAGCAGTCACTTCTGCTTCAGTTACAGCATCACCCGCCGCCGCTTGAGCAACTAAAGCCGCCCAATCTGTTCCGTTAATTGTTGTTATGTTTTCGATATTACGTGAGTCATTTATAACTGTAGTACCTGTTACTTTAATTGCCATCGTCGAATTCCTTTTCTATTAGCATTAAATTGTTGCGTTTGTGTCTAAGCTTGCTACAGTCTTTAAGTCGCCTGTAGATGTTATTTCTATTACGGGTGTTCCACTAAAGTAGAAGTAGTAACTAGAAGCGGTATTCCCCGATATTGTTGCGTTACCTTCGAAATCTCCGGGAACTATCAAGTCACCATCTTCATCTACTGTAATCATGTTTGTTTGTCCATATTGGAAAAAGAAGTCAGTTGTCGAATGGTGATAAGACCATTCAGTATTCCCTTGAACCACTGAGTTAATAGGTGTGCTAGGTACAGTGCCACCTTGGTATAAATCACCACTTATGTTTATTCCACCATCTGAGCTAAAGGTCATAGCGGTAACAGCACCATACTTAAATAGTATAGAGCCGCTTGATTCTACTATTGACCATTCTGCAGTACCCGGTTCTCCAAGTGTCCAAGAGCCAAACGAAGTTATTTCGCTGTCTATTACATTAGGAGCCATTTCTACAACGGTTCCGTCTGTCTGTTTTGAGTATATCTTTCGGTCTAAAAGGTTAAGCGCGAGTTCCCCAACTTCTAAGTCAGTTGATAAAGGTATTTTCTCCGCTACCGAAGATTTCTTATGAATAATTTTAGTTGCCATTGGGCTTCTTTCCTATGTGTGAGGAGGAGGTGACTATAGAGCCACCCCCAAATCTATTGTACGGGCTTAGTATGAACCGCCGTCTAGAATTACGTTTTGTAACTCTTCGTCGTTTAAGTCCCATTTGTCGTCTGTTTCATTCCAAACGAAAGATACGTTAGCGTCTGTTCCACGTTCAACTTCAAATCCACCGTTTTGGGAAGCCGCACCAGTTTCATCTGAGTTTAACACGATGATAGAATCACCGATAGCTACTGTATTGGAATTAACTGTTGTTGTTGTACCGTTAACTGTTAAGTCACCAGCGATTACAACTGTACCAGTGTTATCACCAAGTCCTGCAGGGTCGATAGTGATTGTTGAGCCACCTTCGATTAAGTCTGTAGTTACTTTGTTGAATGTTACGTCTGATGTTGTTTCGACTTCTTGACCGATAGAAACTACACCGCCAGCTACAGCTACACCAGTACCCGCAGTAATGTGAGCTTGTACTTCAGCCGCACTTGGGCCTGTGTATGTATAAACACCGTTAGCGTAAGTTAAAGAACCGTCGCCACCAGCATCTACTACTGACATAATTGCTTCAACATCTGTCTCAAAGTTAGAGTTTACAAATGCTGTGCCGTTCCATGTCAGGTGGTCGCCAGAAGCGATTGATGTTAGTGTAACATCTTCTAGAGCGTCTACAGTTTGGTAGCCTGCCGCTTCGAAGTTAGAGCCATCGTATGCTTTAAGTTGGTTAGAACCCGTGTCATACCAGATGTCACCTTCAACAGGGTTAGCTGGTGCTACTGAGTCAACATATGCTCCAGTAATTTCAACAATGTTATTGCCGTTATTCTTTGTGTAGATTTTCTGGTCTACGAGATTGATTGCCAATTCACCTTGGTCTAAATCAGCGATTAACGGGGATGCTCCACCAGTAACCGACTTTTTGAGTAATATTTTAGTTGCCATTAAAAGCTACCTCCGATAATATATGTTGTTTCTTTTTCAATGCGATTAGTCGCTTGGTATTTCTGTGCTGTGTTGTCATACACTAAGACTGCACCATCTTCTTTGTTGGTGTTATCTATATCAAGAACTTTAGATGTTGTTAGTTGATGGTTCTTCCATTCGTCTGCAACGTCGTCATAAATTACTACATCGCCCTCTGAAGGGGTTGTAATAGATACGTCG
>Ga0206127_1001008_pt1 | contig 31913 bp, 32 predicted proteins | sample Helgoland_Spring_6_FD_148646 | JGI IMG/M metagenome (GOLD analysis project Ga0206127, IMG submission 148646) | Pelagic subsurface seawater microbial communities from Kabeltonne, Helgoland, North Sea - Helgoland_Spring_Bloom_20160419_1 | ecosystem: Environmental > Aquatic > Marine > Epipelagic ...
GTTGCTGGTGCTGATGGTGCTGGTGGTGGTGGTGCTGGTGCTGGCGGTGGTGGTGTTGTTGCTGGTGCTGGTGGTGTTGTTGCTGGTGCTGGTGGTGTTGTTGCTGGTGCTGGCGATGGTGGTGGTGGTGCTGGTGCTGGTGGTGGTGGTGTTGTTGCTGGTGCTGGTGCTGGTGCTGGTGCTAATGTTGGTGCTGGTGGTGGTGGTGGTGGCGGTGGCGGCGGTGCGCATCGTGAGCTGCCGCTGGGCGAGCAGACGGGGGAACCCGTCGTTGCCGCCCATACCGATGATACTACTACCCCTCCAAGAGCTGGTGCTGTGGGGGTACCTGGTGGCGAGGTGGGGGGTATTCCAGGCGTTTCGGAGGAGAGTAGAGTGAGTGCGATGGCGGAGGATGCTGCTGCCGCTAGTTCTACTGTTGGTGCTACTGGTGCTGGTGGTGTTGTTGCTGATGGTGGTGGTGGCGAGGACGAGCACAAACAGGATGCCATAATTCACAACCATCTGGATCCTATTTATATGAAGGACATGAAATGGCCGAGGGTGGACGAGTCGCTGGCGAAAGAGGGTGTGGATAAATACCACACCAACACAGAGCTAGCCGAGAAGAGAGAGTTGGCCCGTTCCAATAACCAGACCGGGGGCGGACGGGATCTGAGTGAGTGGTTGAATAATACATTTACTAAAAAAAAATTGGAGGATGAAGTGCGCCGTTTCAATCGCGAAGATGTGGAGGAGCCGCGCACATTCACAGTTGATCAAATCGCCTCCGCCGCCGCCGCCTCCGCGCGAGCGTTACCGGGGAAGCCACCCCTTACAATTGTATATGGGTTGAGCGTCAATTACCTGCAGGATAACCCTTTAGGTAAAACGACAGAAGACCACAACTGCATTGTACAATTGGCAAGCCAATTCAATTTCCTCGAGTCGGTGAATTCTGATCTAATGGAGGTGGTGAATTACGTAAGCGACCTCACACAAGGCCCTCAGTGTTCCATTGAGGCAGCGGCCGCAACATTATATCGTGATGCAAAAGTAAGAAAGGGACAGCTGCAAAGTATGATCTCTGATGTTGTTTCGGAGGCTAAAGGCGCTACGGCAGCGGTGCTGGAGACTAAGGATAAAGTGTATAAAAATGGATATCTCGAGCTGTGGAAGGCGGACAGAGGGGAGCTGCCCGCCTTATTGGAAAATATAGAGAGCAATATAGGGAAAATGAAGATCCTTCCACAATGGGTTACGTGCGAACCCACCGGAGCCACCCAGCTACACGTCTTTTGTGCCGCACCATCGTGGCAGCCGCCGGTGGCGGGCGGCAACTCGGCAAGGGTGGCGGGCGGCAACTCGGCAAGGGTGGCAGCGTCGGTGGAAGAGGCGGCGAAGGAGAATTCCATCTCCGGAAAGATTGCCGCTTCTTTAGTGAAAGCACAGTACGAGGCGATTGGACAGCTGGCCGCGATGCAGAGTGTAAAAACAAGAAAAAAAACAAACCTTCACCTGACAATGGTGGGGATGAGTGCATTTCAAAATCCACAAATTGTATTCAACGCTTCACTCGCCGCCGCGCTGAACGCTGTAAGGGGCTACAAAGTTGCAGTCTACCTTCACGTTTACGAGAACAGTAAGAAGGATCAGCTTAAGACCGCTATAAATGCAATCCACGCGTGGAAATCTGCTGGAGGGAAGATGGACGAGGTGGGAGTCACGAGTTGGAAGAGGTGGCTTAACGTTGAGGGGGAGGAGGAGTGGACAACGGATGAACGTGACGTGCAGAGCAAGGTGGTGGACATCAACGCCACTCTGAGCGCGCCGACAAGGGCCAAAACTCCCTCATTTCGGGGGGCAACAGCGAGTGGAGTGGTGCGTTCGGCCACCTCACCTACGGCGACAACGTCAGAAGCAGGAACAGGAACAGCTCAGATTGGGAGAGACTACGACGAGTATAAGTCGGAGCCAGCAACAGCAGACGGGGTAAATGATCTTTGGTTCGGGAATGAGAAGAGCAAGGAGGAAGCGCTTGCGGCGGCGCCGGCGGCAGCGGACGACACGACGCCGCTCTACGATGAGGATACAGGGGCGCCCTTGAACGCCGCCGCGGACGCGCAGGTCGAGCAGGTCGCGCAGGCCGCGCAGGCCGCGGCACCCCAAGCGAAAATGATCGATGCGGCAAAGAAGCAGAGACACTGGCGGCCCTGGAGAGGCGGTTCTAAAAAGAGAAAGTTAACATATAAAAATAGAATAAAAAAAGCCAGATTAAGCTTGAAGAAGTCAAAGAAAAAAGCTTCTAAAAGGAGAAAGTTAACATATAAAAATATTAAACAATTGGGAAGAAAAAAATCCAAACTAAGCCTTAAAAAGAGGAGATAAATATCTTATCCGGGATAGGTAAATCTTTAATTATTTTATTAAAATTAATTTGGTTAGTGCGACAATCAAAATATGTAATGAAATTGTTTCCAGAGGCAATGACGTTAATAATACAGGAAGTAATACGGAAGAGATTCGATTATATGCTTGTCGATTATATGCTTCGCATAATGTTATAGCTACACTAACATATGTAATAAAACTAATAGATGATAGTATAGTAATAACTCCAAACCATGCTGCATAAATTATCATCGCAAAGAACGGTAATCCAAATATTGGAAATAAAATATTGTTTTCAAAATACAAACTCTCTAGAATATTCTCTCTAGATTTACGAATAATTGAATATGTTTCTGTCGCATAGCTTATTAGCGACAGATTGCAGTAGTAAAACACCGACTGATATACATCGAATGGATTATTTATATTAACTATAATATAAATAAACCCCAGCATTAAGCTAACAAATATGGTGTGTTTATGCATATAATTATGCTTATAATTATATGCATACTTATAAAATCAATTTTTATGAATTTTATATGACTCTGAAATGACTCTGAAATAAAATTGATTTCCTTTTTTCGTTTTTTTCTAACTGCAGGAACTGAACAAAACAACTAATATAATGGAACTTTCTGCGAAAGACAAGACGACTTTCTGTTCGTATTTGGCGAGAACTGGATTGGACGAGAAACCGCACCAGTTGGAGGGTGTGGCGTGGGCGCTTGACCAAGAGAGGGAAGGTAAAGTAGTGGAGGCGGGCGAGAAGTCCACAGTTGTCCGCGGGGGACTTCTAGCGGACGAGATGGGACTCGGGAAAACAACGGTGATGATTGGGATGATGGTCTGCAATCCTCTGCAGCGAACGCTGATTGTCGTGCCCCGTGCACTTGTGGAGCAGTGGCATCGCGCTATCCTCCAGACAACCGGGCACGACGCACTTATCTTCCACGGTTCATCTAGGTTTGAATATTCACCGGAAGAGATTTCTGCGAGGCACATCGTAATTACGACATACAACTTGATTGCGACAGAAAAAAAAGAAAAACAGGGAGGCAAAGAAAAACGGGGAGGCAAAGAAACACAGGAAAAAAAAGGGGGAGTTATTCACCAGATTGAATGGAGTCGCCTTATCTTCGACGAGGCGCATCATCTTCGCAACGACAACACCGCGATATTCTCTGGGGCGTTTAAGTTGAAAGCAGATGTCCGTTGGCTCGTCACCGGCACACCTATTCAAAACCGCAAGAAGGACTTCTATAGTTTGTGTGCCCAGATGGGACTGCCGTCGTCTTATTACGGTGACTCCGACAACCTCCTATTGTTGGTGAGGTCGTTCATTATGAAGCGGACGACGTCGCAAGCGGAGATTGTATTGCCGGAGCTGTTGAGGGAGACGTGCGTGGTTGGATGGGAAAGTGAGGAGGAGAAGCATCTTGCTGAGAATTTCCACGCCTTGCTGAACTTCAGTAAGGTAAACAAGAAATACGCCGACAATTGCATCGCGCAATTGGACTTGTCGTCTCTGACTCTTCTTGTGCGTTCTCGGCAATTATGTGTTTTGCCGAGACTGGTGAATCACAGTCTTCAATACTATTCTGATGCGGGGTTGATCGCAGACGATGCGACAAATGGTGTTTGTGGAACGAGCAAGTTAAATGCTGTGGTGGAGAAGATCGTATCTCGGGCTCCGAACGGGAACTCAAAATTGGTGTTTTGTCATTTCCGCGGCGAGATTGATTATATCAAGGAGAGGCTTGAGCGTGAGGGAATGGACGTCGAGACGTTTGATGGCCGCGTTAAGGAGAGCGAGCGGGTTCGCATTCTCGAGGGGACGTGCGACGTATTGATTCTGCAAATACAGACGGGGTGTGAAGGGCTTAATCTTCAGCAGTTCAACGAGGTGTATTTCGTAAGTCCTCATTGGAATCCGGCGGTTGAGGACCAAGCGGTGGCCCGATGTCATCGTATCGGACAGGAGGAAGAAGTTCACGTATTTCGCTTCACGATGGACGCATTTGATGAAGATGGACAAACCATATCTCTTGATAAATACTCGTCCGAAGTCCAAGAAGTAAAGCGGGAAATTATGAATATCTTGGAGGTTGAGAGCGAGGAAGAGGATGGTGCGCAGAGGTGAGTAGATAGATTAGTAGTAGATAGATTAATAGTAGAATATATTGTAGATTTTTTGTTTATTATTTAGTTTTTATTATTTATAATCTATATATGAGTTTTAAGAAATCGTGTTGCACCCCTTCCATAAAAACAGACATGACTGAATTATTAAAGGATATAGATGAAAATATGCTTATTTCTTCACAGAAAAGCATATTGGAATATTTTAAAAAGTATAAGTCGGAAAACTATATATCGTTATCTCAAAAAGATTTTGATTATGGGACACGCCGAATTACCAAGCCGGGATACTATATTTTAAAAGAGGATATTGTTTTTCATCCAAATCCCGATAATGATTTTAAACCTACAGCTTCACAAATAAAATCTGGGTTATATCCCGTGCCGGGTCCATATAATTTGAATTTCTTCGCGGCACTCACAATTGAAACCGAGGGAGTAGTTGTTGACCTAAATGGACATACGATTAAGCAGTCCAAAGAACATTTTTTGATGCAACGTTTTTATGCAAATATTGAGTTGGCTAGCGCGCCATTTATTGGCGTACAGGGGCCTAGTCCGGGTATTTCCGGCGCACACGCATCGGGTAAAAAAGTAGCAATTATTAACGGAACTCTTGGTCTATCGTCTCATCACGGTATTCACGGGAATGGTTCCAAAGATATTCTTTTAGCAGGATTAAATATTGTGGATTTCCAGGTAGCGGGAATTTCGTTAAATGGCCTATCTAATGCGGTCTTTAAAGACATCACTATAAAAAACTCTTCTAAAGATGTAGCGGTGCTATCCTCTTATTCTCAGGCTATTTTTGCTCTTCCGTTTGTCGAAAGGCTACTAGAAAGGAAACCTGATGCGACAATATATATTCAGGGGAGAGAGAAAGGAGTAAAAGATATATACGATGAATTAAAGAATTCTATAGAGAAAAGTAGGAGGAAAATTCTTAAAACGGGAAGAACATCCGATAAGTTATTTCATAATGAAGGTGGATTATCGGATACTAATATTTATGGATTAACACTTAACGTAAATGGTGTTTTAATTGGGGGGTTTTTGAAAGAGCGTCCGGATAAACCCGATATAGGAAATGATAATATCTATTTGCAGGGGGTGACAATAGATAATATTTGCTCTCATTCTCGGGAGATTGTGGGATTGTCCGATTCTACTATTCTCGGAAAGAAAGTGGATAGTTACGGAAGGGGGAAGCCGGCGATAACTGGACCGGTGGGTGGATTATTTAACTATCGCGCTTATACCGGGCGTGGAGGAAACTACATATCTAATCCGTTGGGGAATGCACAAGCGTTGCTTGGATTACACTCGTCTAGGGGAACAGTTTTTTTCACTCGACCAATTATTGACTGGATGAATGGGGATATTAACATCTCTGAGGTATTGGCTGACCGTAATATAAATGAAATACGCGGGGCTGATTCAATGAATCATAAGATGAAGGGAAATATAGGATTTTTTGTTTCAGGCGGCAAGAACGTGATATGTAAAGAGTTGTCGGTTACCAATGTTGCAAATACCGGTCGGTTTGAAAGTGGAACTAAACGTGGGGGTCTTGTGGATGGCGAGAAGGCATTTACGCACGCATTAGTTGCGTGCGAAGATATTACTATTAATGGAGAGAGCTATACCGAGAATACATTTATCTAAGTTTATGGACGACGCCCATTAGCTTTTGCATACGCCCATTAGCTTTTGCATACGCCCATTAGCTTTTGCAATATGTCTCCCCCGCATTTTTCAGGTTCTATATAACTTGCGGGGAGGCACCATTTCTTTGAGAAATTAGGACAAATAGTCATTATAATGTCGCGTATAAAAAAATTAACGCAGAATTTCTTTCTTAATTCTGCGTTTGTTATTTCCTGTTGAAACATTTTATCGATCATCGAAAACGCGGTATTTAAAAATAATATTGTGTCGATAATATTTTTCTTTTCTTCAAAAAGTTCTGTTAGTCTTTTGCTATATATGGGAGGTATATTATAATCCTTTTGTTTTTGCATTGCATTTATGAAGCGCAATTCATTCTTAACGTTTTTTAAATTTGTTAGTATTTTTGCCCGATAATCGTCTATTTTTTTAATCATTGCAAAAATATTTGTGCTGTAAATAAGAGGGTATCGGTATCGTATTGATCGCGGAATAATAAATTGGTTTGTTCCTTTTATATCTTCTATTTTTTTACTGATATTATCTATGTCTTCCTTCATAACCTTTGTAAGCTCTTTTTCGGCCTTCTGACGCTCGGCGTATATCATTTTTATTTTTTCCTGTTGTTTCTCGTGGAGCCACCGTCTATATTGCGATTTATATTTTTTTTGTATTGGACACGATAATATTATTACTCGTTTATATTCATCCCACTGACGTAATACATTTTCGGTAGTGAGCATTGGATGACTAAAAAGAAGAACTTGTCCGGACTGAAACTCTATATATGTTTGTATTTTATCGTATTGGTGTGCAGATATCTTATGTGCCTCTGAACACGCATCTAATTTTAAATAGTTTATTATTGCCAATAGTAGTGCGACAAAGGCGGCGATTGCCGAAAGTATCAATTCGTTATCTTCTTTACATTCCAGAGAACCCTGTATTACCGAAGTGGCGGAAGTTAATACTATTGCCGGAATCATTAAACAATTTAATAGATATGTTGTGTGGTTTCGTGCCTCCATATAGATTATCTTTTGTCCTTTTAAATAACTCGCCAAAATATCCAATGCACTGGAATATCGGTGGACTGTGTCTTGTTCATACGAATGATTTATTTGTCTCCTCACGCTATTATAAGACAGTTTTTTATATTTTAGTTTTTCATATTTTGGGTTGTCAGAGGGGCCAGTATCGCCCCCGTATTCTACCTCATAATTTTTGGGGGATTTATGGGGTTCATCGTCTATAATATTTTTATATATATCGTCGTCGGTGTCGCTGTCGCTTGGCTCGCTCCCCAAACCGTCTGTTTTGAATGATTTAGCATCATCGTCAGAGTATATTATTTTACTAGAAGTATCATTTATATCAGATAAATTTTCTATATAGCGAGCTTTAAGAAAATTTTCTTGTTTTCCTGCGTTGTTTTTTTGCAGTGGTTGTGCGTCATTTAAGTGGAGATAGTAATAATTTTTCTGCCTTACTACAGTTTCTAATTTTGTATGTTTTTTTATATTTAATTTTTGCGGAAGTTCTTTGTCTTTTATAACTATTTGTATGCTGTCCGAAATGTTTTCTTCCATTATATAAATATGGTCAATACTTTTTATTATAATGCAGAACGCCGCCCGATTAGTGTAGCCACCGACGGTGTATATAAGGTTACTATCTATAAAAACCCTATTCAGTATGGTGGCGACGTTATGTCGTCGGATAGTGACAGCGGCTTTCGGGATCTGGCTTTTCCTCTTCCTCCGATATCATTATGGAAAAGAGTAGCTACGTCGATAAGAACCAGTAATTTTAAAATGTGTCAGGGGGGAATAAATCCGGGATTCTTCTCTGGGGATACTGTAGAAAATGCTAGTGTTATATTTTTACTACACCATATTTCCAAAGGCAGAAGCGGTGTTCACAAAGAAGCGTTAATAGGGTTTGCGTTAACAACAGATTTACGAGAGGAACGAGATGAGGTTTCTATGGATAAAGGGACTCTATATATTGATGCTATTTGCACAAATATGGATGTGCGCCATTTGCCGACCGGTGGACTAAGAGGCGGTGGAGGACTTTTAATGAATCAGATAGAGCAATATGCTTCCGAACCATATAATGAGTTTGACGGAGACCCCTATACAAGTATTAAACTTTCTGCATTACCATATGTAATAAATTATTACCGCAAACTAGGATATAGACACGTTAATTCTTGCGATGATTTGACACGAGATATGGGAAGGCCGGCGGGACATCAATATGTTGAAAAAAATAGGGATATTTTGCGTGTTTCTGACCAGATTGACAAAATGAGATTACGATTTAAGAGTGATAAAGAATTAGATTATGCGTTATTAGTTGAAATGGCCAAAGATAAAGAATTTCTTGCTACAGGAAAATACGCGGAGGAGGAGAGAAAGGATTATTTAATTTCTAATTTGAATGAGTATTTTAAACCGGAAGATATTATTTTTAGGCTACACCGTGATACTGGAGGGATTATTGCAGTTGGAAAAACAACCGGGAAAACTCATCCGTTTATTACTGGACTCATAGATACTGATAATAGTGCTATCTTGGATCTTGTTGATAAACTGAGAACCGCGGGATTTGCCGTATCTTGTGACGAACCTCAGCCGCGACATATTCGACATAATATTAGGAAAGATAGTGATGGAGATATAGAGTTTCATTGTCTTGGGGAGGGTTTTACTATGCGGAAATGTATGTATGTTGATTCTGGGGGACGAGGTAATATAAAAAAAAAGCATAAACGGAGCGTATCGTGGAGGGCTCTATCCCCGAATAAGAAAGAACGGACAACTATGAAGAAGAAATGTGGGAAAAAATGTTTTATTGGTCGCGGAATGTCGTTTCCTGTTTGTGCGAAGAAGACGTGTAAGATAAACAAGAAAGGGATGTGGGCTGCTTTTATAAAAGCAACCCGACTTAATACTAAGAAGAAGTCATATAAAATTAAAGGGTCTACGCGGCGACAGAAATATAGCACTATTATCTCCAAAGCAAAAAGGGGATTGTCTCGAAAAAAATAAGATATATCTTATAAGATATATCTTATAAAATGTATTAAACTATTTAATGACTTATTATACATATTAATGTTTTCTATGTTTTCTAAAATCGGGGATGATATAAAAGAACAAGGTCCCGCAATTACGGATGAAGAACTAATTTTATTATCTGGCGAAGAAGTCATATCTTATGGGGACTTAAATAATATAATATCACCAAAAAATATGACGGATGCAAAAGAGAGTATACCTAGACCTCGCCTAGTTATTCCAGATAATAACGAGTTCAATCACGAACAATTTATAAACAAATTTGCCGACGTCAACTCCGATATTACACACGGCGGAGGAGACGAGGTGTGTGTTGTCGTGGTAGAGGAGGAGGGTGTGGCCGTGGATGGCGGCGGTAAAGACGTTGCCATATGTATAGACGATGATACCGTGTCGGAGAATGTTGTAATAAATTCTAACTTTTGTTATGCTTGTTCGTCTATCTCAATAATTATATGTGGTATTATTGTTGTAGGAAAAATAACTATTTTTTCATAATATAAACTCTGTTGTGAAGTTATCGCAATTACGACACTCACAATTCAATGACCAAATACATCCGGGGTGATTCAAGCAAGCCTTGGTTGTAGAGTGGGGCTTTTCTAGTTTATTTTTTTTAATTTTTTTAATTTTATTTATTTTTTTAATTTTATTTATTTTATTCACGGGTTCTCTCGAGGCCACATAATCGGTCGACATTAATTTTTTATTATATATAATAACATATTAATTTTATATGTTATTAAGCAAAATGTATTAATCGTTACTGCTCCACAGCCCTAAAATCTGCAATAGGGAAAGGAATATGTTTATGATGTCCAAATAAATATTAATAGCGGCCATAAGAGGTTCTGGACGAATGTAGTCGTCTTTCTCACAGCCGTTATATAGCCTATTTAGGTCATATGCGAGTAGAAGGGAAAATACAATTACGCTAATTCCGGCAATAGTAAGCTGTAGAAGTGAACTATGGATAAAGATATTCAAAATGCTGAGGGTAATAATAATAATCAGAACTCCTAGCAAAGACGGACCCATAAAGGACAAATCCCTTCCATTATTTGCACAGTGATAAGCGTATAAGTTTATGAACCCAACCATAACCAAAAGAGTTACCGTGGCGGTTAGGACAACATTCGGGGCATATTGAATTGCGCTTACACCAACCATCATACTACAAGATATGGTAAATAGACAAAACAACGCTTTTTTTATAGGAATTTCATCTCGACTAGAGAAACAAAACATACCCATAAGTGTTACGAATGATAGAATTATCGGAATCCACACGACACCACTGTGAGCGACAAGGTAGGTATTTATAGCTGTCTTGTTGACGTACATCGCGGTGGTTACGGCGGCGGTGGTGCAGAGTTGTGCGAATACATAATTTAGTGTTTTGTTCACAAAAGACGAAATCGACTGTTCGTCTAATTTTGAGAACGAGTATATACCCGGTGAGTTGTGTGTTACTAATCCTTGCGACATCGGATTGCAATACATTTGTTGTCTTTCCCAAAACGTGTTTGGTGGCGATTTATTAAAGGGTTCTGCGCCGGGGTTTGGGGACTTATGCACATTCGTCTCGGGGATGTCGATTTTATAAGATGTTTCGGGTACAGAATTCATATGCGTTGTATTGTAGTTATCTCTGGTGTTTTTTGACATTGCATATATTATGTTGTCGTATATGCTTTTCAATTATTTGTATTAAAAAATATTAATATTTGCTGCGCTTATATTTGCTGCGCTTATATTTGCTGCGCTTATATTTGCTGCGCTTATATTTGCTGCGCTTATATTTGCTGCGCTTATATTTGCTGCGCTTATATTTGCTGCGCTTATATTTGCTGCGCTTATATTTACCTCCTACAGCTCACCGCTCGCATAAGGGTGGCGGCTCTGGGTGGGGCATAAGGGGTTTGAGTTGTATGTTGTTGGGTATGTTGCGAGAGTCCCCGGAAGGCCGCGTCGACTGGTTTACTTCCAGCATCTAGGTCTCGGAAGTTTCCGATGTTATACGCGCGCTCATTTCCCTGAGATGCAGAACGGGTGTTTAAATACATATTTCCCAAATTTTTGGAGGCGGATAGACTTTTGGTGCATACATAAATATCATCGCAAAGATTATTCATAAACACGTCGTCTATGAGGTTCTTCTCCTCCATATAATCTTTCATTTCCAGCATAAACTCGTTGAGATGTTGTTCAAATTCTTTATTGGTTGTCCGTGTTGTTTTTACGGGGATAATATAATTAAGAAGCTCTATCATTGCTGTTCGAATAATACGAGAGGTTGACTTTTCGATAATCTGTTGAACCGTTTCCCCATCAGATGTGACCATATCGGCATCAGCTCCCCGATTCATAATTGTTTCGAGAGCCTTTACGTTTTGCTGATGAACTGCGTGGTGAATGAGCCCATATCTCCGTGGAGGGGGAAGACAATTAATTAGATGCGGCATCTTATCGAGCATATTGCTAACAAGAATCCACTCGCCAGACTTGGCCATATCTAAGATTTCGTGTTCCTCCGTCAAATATTTATCGGCGGTCGCGATTCCGTTGTGTCGGAAGGTGGGCTTGACAAATATATTGCCGCCCGCGCCAGGGTATAGCTGTGCGGGATCAGGCGGGGACTTCGGCTTATTAATAAATTCGTTTACTTCACTCATAATTTCCTGCGTTCTCTGTCTCCACATATATTTCTCAACGCTGGAGTCGATTTCGCCGTCTGGCGGGTAATCCGGATGAACTTCCTTGGATGTTATGTGATTTTCCGACAATAGTTTATATGCTACGACAATTGTTACGGGAAGCTGAATCATCTCAGATGTTTCAGCGTCTTGAGCGGCGGATGCGGATGCTGCGGATGCGGATGCTGCGGATGCGGATGCTGATGCTGCTGTTGCTGATGCGGATGCTGCGGATGCGGGTTCATCTGCGCTAATTGTTCGAATATGCCACGTCCTCGTTTGACCGGAGGAAACAGCATCAACCGTGAGAATTTTTCCCCACGTGTTCGTCTCGTAATTATAAATGTCCCCATTATCTACCCTAATTCTGAGGTTTTGAATGTATTCATACAAACTTTTGTATAGGATCTCTCCATATACCATCCCGGCATTCTCCAGACTCTCGACAAAGTAATACGCCCCCTTCGGAATATCTCCCAACTTACGCATAAGATTCGCGTCGTGATGAGTTCCGAATCCAATAAAAGTATTTGTGATGTTATATGCCGCGACGCGGCGGCGATCGTAGCACTTTGCCTTGAGAATATCTATATCTTGGATGCCCTGCGTAATATTACCGTCGCTCATAAACAGATGGGAAATTTGGCGGACGTTAATATCGGCATCATCAGCGGGATACTTATCAATAATACCGCGAATATGCTCGTCCGCTAAGCTGAGGGCATCGCCGATGTTTGTTGTCCCACGGGGTTTAAGAGTGTCGAGGATAGTTGCGATGGTTCCCGCCGCGCTTTCGGTAATTTCGAGACAATCGCATAGAATAATCGCTTCGTGGTCAAACGCGATAATGGTAATATATTGTTTAATTGTGGGGTGGTCTCTATTTAGCTTAATGAAATAGTCTACCATATTTTTAAGGGTGTGGTGTGTGTGTTCCATCTTTGTTTTTCCATCGGGGCACATATCTTGCATAGAGCCGGACCTATCAACATTTAGGACCCAATTTATTTCTTTGAATTTCGATTCTTGTTGCTCGGTCTTCAACTGGAAAATCCCGAAATTCGAGGAGCTGTTTGGTGGGTTTAGAAATTTGCTGGAAAACATAACGGGAGACATACTAATAATATCATTTATATGTTTTTAATATGTTTCAATTTTTTATATATACTCATTTATTTATTTATAAATAAATCTCTCAACTCTTCTACGCTATTCGCTTCTAATGTTTTAAATAGCCGTTCCTCTGTGATTTGGCTTTCTTGGGGCACCGCTGCCGCATTATAGTTGGTTATAAAATTCATATTATCTATACGGTCATAATCATTTGACCCTCCGTCCCGACGAAGCATAAATGTTTTTGTTTTTTTATTCCACGACAACACGATGATGTGACCCATCCCATAATAGCTCGTTGCTAAATCACATATATTGAATTGTTCCTTTTTTTGAAACATTCTATATCGACGATCTATCTCGTCGATAGGCATAAATGAAAATATATTATACGAGAACTCCCTCTTGTTGGAGTCCAACAAAAGAAACATATTGAGCAAAATATCCGGCAATTCGACATCGTGAGAGATGTCTAGTATTTTAGTATTATCCTTACTTGGCTTATTGATTACGTCTTCAATTGTTACCGAATCATATGTCGGCGTGAAAAAGGGGGTCTCTGTGCAGCTGGTCGTAAGTGTTGAGAAATTGCATCTAGATAAGATTTCTGTTGCTTTTTGTAGAGCAGTTTGGGGCATTATATAGTATACAAAAATAATATGAATTAATATTTATATTATTTGGTAAATGCATTTAATTTATTCGTTATAAACAATATTATTACTTTTATTGCAGAGCTTGTCTTCGTTTTCTTTTGTCCATTTTTTATCGAATTCGGTCTCGTTTCTATTAAAACCAACTTCTTGCCAAAAAGCGTCTAGTCCTCTGACTCTTCCTATTCCATATGGGTCGACCATTGAAAACATCGGGTCTGTCATTATTCTTTTTAATTTTTCGTGTGATTCTCTGCTTTCTTCGTTAAACCCATCATTATCTTTATTGTCTGAAAACCAAGGAGGCGACACCGACTTATATTTGTGGTAAACATAGTTATGCGGAGGAGAGTATATGTCCCACCCGTTGGTGTAAGCCAATATAGCCAGAAGTATTTCTTCTCCTTCGAATATATGTTTATATGTTGTATCTAATCTCGCCTCTTTGCAAAATTGGCCATACGTGAATAAAAACCCCGCTGCAATAAAGTGAGATTTATAGAAAATCCCGCTTTGCTTCGCGATACCTTTTAATGCTTGCGGATAATCTACACCGGAGCTGACACCACATATATGCGTTGTGTTTATTTCCGATTTTTCCTTTCTCATATCATCTTCCATATTTATTTGGTCGCTTGGATATGTGCTCAATATTGGCTTTGGTATACCGCTGTTTCTTAAGTATTCTAATTGTTTTTTCAAGTTAAAATCCCAATCTTTTGTAAACCGTGTATGTGCATCTATCATCATATAATATGATTCGTTTTTATACAATTCTTTGAGTATTCTCGCTCTCGCGTATAGAGGACCCTTTGCCTCTTTGTAACTTATATCCAAATACCTTATATTATTTTTATATTTTGTTTCTATCTTACACGACTCGCTGTCGTCTTTATTCTGAGTAAATATTCCTATGTAAATTAACTCTGGATTTTTTGCTGTTTCAAATAAATTATTTACTGTGTTTTTACAATCGGCGTCACGATAACTCGGGATAGATACAAAGAGTGTATTACTTACTTCGTTTGTTCCTACTTCGTTTGTTCCTACTTCGTTTGTTCCTACTTCGTTTGTTCCTACTTCGTTTGTTCCTACTTCGTTTGTTCCTACTTCGTTTGTTCCTACTTCGTTTGTTCCTACTTCGTTTATCAAAGAAAAGTTTTCTTTCGAAGTATAATATGTTTTCCACGCGTGATGAATTATTAAAAATATAAAGAATGTTGCAAACACACATAATATTATATTTTTTACATTAGTCGTAACGGACATCGCGTAATATAATATAATAAAATATAATAAATAATTACATCTTATATATTATATGTCTGGTGTTATTGTGAAAGGAATGTCGACAGGGATTATTGTTCCTCATATTTTAAGTTTATGTGGGGCAGCCATTGGTCAATCGGGTGTTGATTATTATGCAGAAATTCACACAAAACCTCTTAATTCTTATTGTCACACAATCGGTATGCCTTTTACAATTTACGGTATGTTGTTATGGATTCCTGTTTTATTTAATCTTTCGCATATGCAATATATTAACATTCAGAAATTTTTGTATACTTCGTATATGACACATTATATCTTTATGAATTACGCGATTGGGGGGGCTACTGCAGTTGTTTACTCTGTGCCCCTATATTATGCGCGTAAGAAGATGAATTCTACATTTTTGTATCTTGAGGATAATGGTTCTGATAAATATTCGTCTGACTGGGAGTATGCAAGAATGCACTTATTCATTAAGGGGTTAATGGTTTCGTCTGGGGCGCTTATACTTCAGGAATGTTTAGGTCATTGGTTGTCGGGTGATCAAGCCAGTCGCGCGGAAGCCGTCCCTAATGCAATACTATATGCTATGTATTACTCTATTAGTCATATGTTTTAATGGAATAATTTCATATTCTATATATTTTTATATTAATATATATCATAATGTGTGATAGTGTTTTTTGCGAAATGGAATTCCCCGAAGAATCTGCACCAGATGGATTAAACCGGGCTGAGTTATTAAAGCTTTTTCAAGATGTCTTGTGGGAAAACGCCGAAACACAAGAAGAGTATGATGAGATGGCAATGCATATACCCCGTATCCCGGATGATATATTTGGAGGGGATTCTGACTCTGGTGGTGGCGGGCGAAGAAGAAAAAAACATACTAGAACAAAAAAGGGGAAAAAAGGGAAAAGGAGAGGACGGACTCATCATCAGCGGGGCGGGATGACTGCAAAGCAGAAGCGTGAAAAACTCGCGTCTATTATGTCATTAATCTCTTATGCCGGCACTATAGCGTTACTTCCCAGAGGAGCTGCCGCGTTAACTCAAAGATGGGGGTCTATTGAACAATTGCTAGTCTCTGTTGAGTTTCTCCCCAGGTTATGTTCTCATTCAGAAAGAATGCTTGAATTAATTATTCCGTGGGGAGGGGAATGTGCACTCAATGATGAGCTATATACTACTATTGTTAACCGTTGTGCTGCGGCCATCAGCTTAACAGCTGGGGCTTGGGTTGCCTCGAATGGCGGCGTCAAGGAAACCATTAAAGCCCCGTTTAATTGGATGAAAACTCGTTTTGCAGATATGATAAAAAAACTAGGTGTAAAGGACCTAGAAGATATCGCTCAAGATGTCCGAGACGCTAATGGTAATTGGACCGACGAAAACATCGTTGATTTTACACTCTTTTATAAGGAAGAATTAGAAGAAGCTGGTGAATACGGCGGTGTTCCGGAATATATGGGTAAATTGGAGAGCGTCTGGCGAGAAGACGATGAACCTGACTCACAGGACCACCGGGGGCCAGATTATGAAGGTCTGGGTTCTCGTGGGAGAAGACATTATCGTGGGAAAAGACATTATCGTGGGAGAGGACATCCTCGCGGACATAAACGTACAAAAAAACGTTGCCGCTAATATAAATTTTATTTACTAAAAATAAAATTTATCCGTCTTAATCTATTTATGACGTCTTTTACTAGCTCTCTTATTAACTCTATTATTAGCTCTCTTACTAGCTCTCTTACTAGCTCTTTTATGAGTTTTGTTACCGCCTCGGTGATAATGGTTGCGGATATCTTTTCCACCGCGGCCTCGTTTACGGGACATCTTAGACGATGCGGGGGAGGATGCCATCGCCGCTACCGGTTTTCCTGGCGAAGGACCCCCCTTTTTTTTTGATGCCGCACCTTTTCTTGATTGTGCCGCACCTTTTCTTGATTGTGCCGCACCTTTTCTTGATTGTGCCGCACCTCTCGGCGATGCCGCACCTTTTCTTGATTGTGCCGCACCTCTCGGAGCTTTCCTTCCTCTTTTGGCTGCCTCCATACTACGGCTTATCGAACTCTTACTCGCATCTTCACCTGAAGAACTACCATCAGATGAGCTACCATCAGATGAGCTACCATCAGATGAGCTACCATCAGATGAGCTACCATCAGATGACGAGCTTCTTGCTGATGAGCTAGCAGGTGTTATGGAATGAATTGTTGAAGCATCACTGGCCATTGAAGCAATAGATGCATCGCTAACATTTGAATCCACAGCAGCGGCGGCCGCTGCTGCCGCCGCCGCCGCAGCCTCCGCCGCGCTCTGAGGTGGTGTGTGCATCGCGTATTCGCCAGATTGTCTTCTTTTACGTGATTGTTTCTCGTCTTGTTTTTGTTTTTGTTTTTGTTTTTGTTTTTCTCCTTGTTTTTTTTCTTTTAATGCTAGTTGTTTTTCTTTCATTGCGGTTTTCTTTGCTAGCTCTTTAGCTTTCTTAAGTTTCTTTGCCGCCTGTCGCTGTTGTTTGGGAGTTCCGAATAAAACGGCTTTTACCACAGCGTGTGATTCGTTAAAAAAGTTTCTCACTGTGGCACTCATAACTCCAAGTCCACCACATACTGCAATTATAGCCCCAAGTCTAGTGGAGTGAGCTGTTGCGTGGTCTTCGCAGGTTTTGGCAAATCCTATTTGAGCCAGCACCTTCCGTGTAGTGTGCACCATCATATTCTGTGGACATAGTGCAGGCAATACACGCATCGCGACTAAAAAACTTGCGGCTGCGTTGCTGGCCAATATTGACATCCCTCCGGTGATGATAATCATTATTGTGGTGACTGCGGCGTTTTGTTGGGCGGAGCTTAGTCCGCGTCCTTTTTCTGAAGTTGGCGTATCGCTAAACGCGGATTGTATTTCGCGAGGTTTCATTCCCGTTTTATTTACAATATCTTCAATATCTTCTTTGGTGGGATGATATCTTACACAATGTGCGGGGGGTTTCATACATAACTCTCTATCTTTTTTCGTGCTCATATATATTATATTATATAATTTTTATTATTCGCTATTTTATTTAAATTATTTTTTCAATTTCACACATAAATCTTTCTAGGTTTGGTGGTGTTAGTTTAGAATAATCAATTAGTTTGCTTTGGTCTCCATATGTTTGAGGCTGTAATCCGTTGACTTTAATTGGATATGGCCAATGTGAAGTCGTCCTGCGCGTGTCAAAATATTTCTTTCTCTTAGCTTGCATTGCTGTCGTGTTTTCTGGAACATTTTTCGGCATAAAGCATACGTATTGAACAATGCGCTCTTCTGATCCCGGGGCACCATATTGGTTTTGATGAAATGTTCGAGAATCCCACAGAACTAGCGCTCCGGCTGGAATGTGAAGAATTCTCTTTAGATGAGCGGCGGCTTCTACATCATCTTTATCTATTCTCTGCCAATTTGCCTTGCTCGTATTTCCCTTCTTCGTAAAATATTCGTGGTGAATGAGATGCGTTTTATTGTAAACGACAAGTGTCCGTTCTTTGTTTTCTGTTAATGCGACGAATCCTTGGTAGCACGCTAGCCTATTTACAGTTGGAGACTGGTCGCTATGCGTCCAAATGTTGTCCTTCTTTTTGCAAGATTTAGGAATGTAGCACGAACCGTCAAAAGAAACAACTACATCTTCTGTCTTCCAGATTTGTCTATAAACATTCTGAAGCTTTGGGTTCGTTCTAATAAACCACGCGTGCTCTTGGTGCCCGACTTCGTGGTGCTTATAAATTCCGTGCGGATCAATAGTTGAGTGAAGACGATCGTGTTCGGGAATGGTCTTTTGCCAGTTATAAAAGAGTCGCTTCGCTTCATCTATTTCGCTTCTAGATAGAATATCGGGGATAATACACCATCCGTGGGTTTCTAGATGTTGAATAAATTCCATTTTGTTATTGTTTATTCGTTTTAAAACTTTTCAATTTTATGCAGAATAATCATTCATTACAACAGAATAATAATAAGACATATAAGACAGCCAACCTGAAATACACTTTTTTTAAAGGATGGCTTATTATGTCTAACGCGTTCGGCTGTAGTCATTTTAAAAATCATCTTATTGCATATTTAATAAGATAATTATTATATCAATTTTATATGAAATTGTTATATAATATTTATATAATATTGTCTTGATTCAAAAAATTATTGGACAGCAATTTAGATAATATAAATACGCGTTCTTTCCTCGAGTTTCTATGTCTTGGAAACTTCAAAAACATTTAATAACAGTGCGAGAAGCAACCAAGTAATCAGAGGAACTAGTAAAATACGGCTTTCAACATCAACCACGTTCATAGTCATTATCACAGCTCCTATAGATAATGCAATGGAATACACTCCCCATACCTTCTTATTCTTGCATCCATATAGAAAAATCCAACTAGCCAATAATACCGAAATACTTATATAGCATACTTCGATATGGGTATTTTGTTTTCTTGTTTTCGCAGCAATCACCCAGCTCAATCCAATCATAATATATAATAATGGCCAAACTATACCAAAAACATATGCCGGAGGACGAAATGCTACGGTCGCTCCCGCTCGTTTACCGGAAACCTTCCACCAACACGATTGACTAGTTAAATATCCCAAAACCATAGGCATTATAAAACGCACAACATTCCCCATATTCCAAGTAATACTTGGTAACAACGTAAAGTTTTCCATTTTATTCATTATTATATATAATGAATAATAATAATTTATCTTCTGCGAGACTTGCTGCGCGATCTGCTGCGCGACCTGCTGCGCGACCTGCTGCGGGACTTGCTGCGGGACTTGCTGCGCGACCTGCTGCGCGACCTGCTGCGCGACCTGCTGCGCGACCTGCTGCGGGACTTGGATTTCTTTTTCTCTAAATGTAAGAACTTCTCAATCGAACCTTTCAAACTATTTCCTAGTTTAATATTCTCCGCAGCACGGTCTCTCGAAATTAAAGTTTTTAAATATTTAAGCCGTTTACGTTCTCCAGAAGAAATAAGAGGGTTGGCACGACGCACTTGTCTTGTTCCGCGTTTCTTCGCCCGCTTTAAACGTTTGCGGGTTTTTTTAAAGAGTTTCATTAGTCTATTCGGCATTATATATTATCTTAATATTTAATAATTATTAAATATAATTATTAAATATAATTATTAAATAATATTTTCGCTCGGTATTGGGATCGAACCAATGACCCTACGATTAACAGTCGTATGCTCTGCCAACTGAGCTAACCGAGCTTATATGCCGATGAACGGCATTATATAATACATTTACATATCTCTTTTGAGATTCGTTGTGCTGTTAAATGCACTTTAATGCGGGCATTTATTCCACGCGTTAAACAATCTTTCCATATATGCCTCCATTTCATATGCCTCCATTTCATATGCCTCCATTTCATATGCCTCCATTTCATATGCCTCCATTTCATATGCCTCCATTTCATATGCCTCCATTTCATATGCCTCCATTTCATATGCCTACTCCTACTCCTACTCCTGCTCCTGCTCCTGCTCCTGCTCCTGCTCCTGCTCCTGCTCCTGCTCCTGCTCCTGCTCCATATAAACATATTACAAAACTATATTTTATAACCGCGTGGAATATATATGTTCCGCGTAACAATACAATTTATTTATATTTATGACGTACCGTGTTTTATTGTGAACTCACAAATAAACAGGGTAAAGGGACTCTCACCATTAAAAACTATAAACCTATAAAACTATAAACCTATAAAAACTATAAAAACTATAAAAACTATAAAACTATAAAAACTATAAAAACTATAAAACTAAACCAACATTTCATCTGAATGTGGGGCTATATGTGGGGCTATATGTGGGGCTATATGTGGGGCTATATGTGGGGCTATATGTGGGGCTATATGTGGGGCTATATGTGGGGCTATATGTGGGGCTATATGTGTGTGACCGTTAGTGTGGTTAAAATATATTTTAACCGATGGAGTTTATACCATCGGTCTATATTTTGGTATTTTGCAGACAACTTTTATTTTTTTTGCTGTTTGTTGTCTATATACAAATAGAGTATATGTTGTGTCTTTAAATAGTATATTTAATTTATCTTTTCTTTTCTTATTTATATGCCCCGTAAATCTAGAAAAGACGGAACGCGTAAAACTAGATCCGGTAAAACTAGGCTCGATAAAACGAGAAAAGACGAACCACATAAATCTGTTATGACGCAGGTAAGAAAGACTATGAAGGGGCTAACCGAATCTTTAAGGAAACAAAGGTCTGCGGAGAAGAAGCGGGATGCTTCGTTTATTAATAACGCACAGAAAAAAAAACTAGTTTCTATCGTGGAGAGGATTGCTAATGGAGAGAAAGTAAAAATAGGGGAGCTTAGCTGGTTGGGTCCCGGAGTTGGTTATGCTTCGGGACGCGGAACGAAGACTGCGCGGCGGCGGCGGCGTTCTACCGGGAGATGTAGACGGAATTAATATAATTCTTTACATAAAAGCTTTATTGTGTGGTGCTGGATGGAAATAATTTTTTGTATAGGGGTGGACTGATGGGTCTTTAACAACATCTTCTACATTCCACCATTTTAGTTCACTATGCTGATCGTCGGGCAAAGGGGTTATATCGTCTGTTTCCAGTACAATATTTACAGCGAATACTACATAATGCGTGCCGTGGTCTTCATTTGCAAAATTATTGTGATAGACGTGGTGATATACTCCAAGGTCGCTCGTTTTAGTTAACTCTTTCCCAAGCTCTTGTTTCGTGATTCGTTTAACCGCGTCGTCTATTTTTTCATATATACGGACTCGGCCTCCGGGGACAAACCAAGTGTCTTTAGCAGGCTCGTTGTTACGTTTCCCCAGAAGAACACGCCCTTCTGTATTAAATACAAGAAAATCAGTTGAGATAATCTGGGTTTTTTTTATTACCTCAACATATTCCTCTTTCGGAATAAATGTACCTTTTGTATAAAAGGTCTTACTCATTATTATGAATATATTAAAATTATGTATTTATATTAAAATTAAAATTGATATTGCCTTAATTGAACTTACATACTATAAATATGTCTAAGGTCTACGCGTTTTATTTTACATTTTGCATTCTTTCTGGTGGCGTCGATGCGGGAACTCGGCGGCGGCGGCGCAATCTTTATAATGACCGACCGTGCTCTTCGGGAGAGCACGCAATTCTATCCGCTTCAAAAAAACTAGTTGTTTCGTGTGAGCCGTGCAAGGCTAACACATATAGAGTTGATGTCAAACACTCTTTGGAAGAGTGTCTTGTGTGCGAAGCCGGGCGATACTCCAGTAGCGATTTCACACGTTGTCTCGGGGATATTTGCGCGAAGGGCACGTATGGCAGTCTGGGGAGCGACAAGTGCTCGGTGTGTCCCGCGGGAAAGTATTCTATAACAGGACAGTTTACGTGCAACGAATGCGAGAGTGGACGTCATAATAATCACCCCGGTTCAAGCGACTGTCTCGGTGATAAGTGTCCAAGTGGAAAATACGGTTTACTAGGACAAAAGTCCTCTTCTAGTTGCCTGGCGTGTGATTGCTTGTCGTGTGATGCAGGGAAGTGGTCGGTGGATGGAGCTGGTTCTTGTAGTAATTGTATAGACGGAAAATACTCTTCCGGTGACTCGGCGGAGTGTTCTTCTCACGAATCGTGTCCGTCCGGTTCGTATTATACGAATACTCCGTCGTCTACTTCATCGGATATATCGTGCTCTAAATGTATTTATGCATCTGATGTCTATACGGCCGCGTATTTGTTTTCGATTATTGTATCAATAACGTATATTATCGTATTCTTATTTAATCCTAAAACATACTGCTGCGTTATCGTATTTGCAATTGTTTCTGGTATATTTGCTCTTTCTCTATTCCGATGTAATTCTAAACCCGGTGACCAACTTGCCATCATTGCAATTGTTATTGATACTATATTCCTTATCCATTTGAAAGAGATTATTTCCGTGAAGGCGTTTACTAAAAAACCTGCGGAAAGTAATGTTTGCACAATGAGAGCTGAAGAGGTGGGCGTTGTTTAGAATATTGTATTGTATTGTATTGTATTGTATTTTTCAATATAGCTTTAAAATTGAAAGCTTTTTAATGTTATTTAAATAGAGTATGCTATGATGTCCACTCTTGCAAAGACACCCTACAATTATGAGGAATATATTGTTTCGGACGGAATGACTTTTGTAGATGGACATTCCCAACTGTCGGCTACTATGTTTAAGGATTCTGGCGCGAGGTGTCCTTGTCATTCGACAAGAATCCACTATAATAAGTATAGCTTCGCGAGCCAGCACTGCAAGAGCAAGAAGCATATTGAGTGGCTGGCTAAAATGACGAGTAATCACGAAGGAATTGTGCGGACTGGGAAGGACCGTGCTGTGGAAATCAAGGACCTTCGCGTGAGACTTGAAAAGGAGGAGCGAAAGAATAAGCGGCTTGAGCGACAGCTTGGAGAGTTTGATAAAACTATTCGGGAGAAGGATGCTTCTCACGCACTTGAGCTAGAGGAGATTAAGGCTGACTCGGCGGCTGTCACCGAGGCATACGAAATTCTTTCACAAAAGCTTAATGATAAGACGGAAAAACTTGATGCGTTTCGCGTGTGGGTGAAGGTTGGGGTATCAGAGATTATGGGTCGGGAATGGGAGGAGTCTGACGAGGAATCAGACGACGGATTGTAAGAGGATTGTCGAGTTTATATATGGAGTTTTGCTTCTTAAATTAAATATTTTTTCAATGTATGGGGAAATATTGTAGAATAGTATTCCCATAATCACCCCTATCGATGCACCTATTATTATTTGAAGTGTCGTGTGTTTTTTATAGTTGTATCTCTGATACATTGTTAGAGTCGTCTGAGCTATTGCGCATACCGCCATTATTGGGTTTTTTGTATATAAAATAATATATACTGCTGCTGCTGCTGCTTGTTGTGCGTGCCCCGACGGCATCCCACACGAATCTGGTGGGTGACTATCCCACGTATTTATATATTCACATCCTTCCGGTCTTGGCTGGTTAATTATATATTTTAATAATCTGTTTAACAATTCATTAATTACAACAAATAATAATATTATTTTGTATTCACAAGATTTGCTTATTATTATTATTACGATAATCATTATCAGAGGACCAAAATATCCTAGCTCTGTCAATAAAAAATTCATATTATTTATTATTATTTATTATTATTTATTATTATTTATTTATTATGAATACATATTAACCCTTAGTAACCATATAGCCATTACAAATATATCTGCTAATACTACGAGCGAGAGGTTCTTGTAATCAGTCGTTGGTTCATCGTCGCCTCTATCGTCGTCTCTATCGTCGTCTCTATCGTCGTCTCTATGTGCTCCAAGAGGCGGCGCATCCCGCAATCTCTGTTCACGATTTGTTCTTATTTGTCTCCGTTGATGGGCTATGGCGTCCCTTTCGAAGTTGTCCCTCTGTGCCTGCCACTCTTCGGCTTCTCGCCGCAAGCTTCGCGGTGTAAGGGTATGTAGGTCTCGGATTTGCGGGGCGTGGATTTGCGAGGCAAGGAGTCGTGGGGGGTGTCTTACGGGCTGTCGGTGGTGGTCTAAGCGCGGCAATTGTTCATTATTTTCTCGATAGACGACTCTACAGATTGGACAATTATTACTTTTTTTATTATGCATCATAAAACATTCGGTACACATTAGATGGCGACAGTCGAATATGATCCGACCCTTTTTAGGAACCTCTAGGCAACACGGACATTCGGGATTATATGCTTTGATACATTCTGATTTAATATTTATTTCGACATCTTTGAGACTTTCCATTTTGAATTACTTATAGTTAAATATAATATAATATAAATAATCAATTTTATCTATTAGTATATAAATGAAAACGAAGATAGATTGTCACGATAAAACGTGCTTCTATAAATTTAAATTATTTTTTTGTGGACGCGTCGCATTATGTTGCGGGTGGCGGGCTTGTAAAAAGAATCGAGCAAATAAGCTAGTTGAGACCGATAATATTATACATATTCCACCGGTTTGCCGTGCTCCATCGTGCTGTAGCCCGCATGCTTCTCGCGATTTATCGATTGATGATGTTGACAGCGTGGAAGGGATCAAAGGAAAGTGCGCCATTTGTAAAAAAAAAAGCGATGATATTGTTATTCTTCCGTGTGGGCACGGGGATCACTGCACCGCTTGTTTAGAGAATTGGTATGATACGAATGATGCGTGTCCTATATGCGGAGATAAAACTATAGATGTTGTCCAGTGTTTATAATATATTTATTATATTATATTTTATTATATTTTAATCTATTTTATTATATTAACTTATTTTATATAATGGGTGTCATCGAAGATATGTTTTTCGCGCCTTTAGGCAAAGAGTATTGTTTATATTTCTACTACAGTTCTATTATTTCTTTTATATTCTTCGCCGCCGGTCTAGTCGGAGGAGTTTATCACGTAATGCAAAAAAAGATGAATGTGTTTTCGCTTGTAATGGGTATTATGTCCCCCGCACTACTTTACCTGAACAATCGTCTTCTTTATTCTATGTGTGTCGGTATGAGACACCAATAAAGTCATAACATTTATTTAAACAAATAATTGATTCCTATTAATAAACATTATTAATATAAATCTTTTTAACATTAGCAATATGGAAATTATGATTAGGCACCGAGAAAATAACGGAAACGACTCAGTTGTTTGTTTAGCAGAGAACGCGATCAGTTCTAATCTATATGTTGGCTGGATGGAATATCTATCAACTACTGAATTATATGGGGGACAAACATCATTTGGTGAAATTCCTAGACTACAGAGGTATTCTTGTGATGGCGGCGAGTTCTTTGGGAAGCGGGCTGGTTGGAAGGACGACGGGAACGATAGATGGATTGCTCGTAAATATGACGATGGGCTTCTCGAGATTCAATCCTTTGTGCAAGCTTATTTTGACACGCATATTTCCCCGATGAATATTCCCGGTGTTAGTCCAGGTATTACGTTTGATTCGTGTCTTACTAATTATTATAGGTCGGTAAAAGATTCTATCAAACCGCACCGCGACAGTGAGGTTATTTTCGGGAATAATCCAACTGTTATGATATTGTCTTTTGGTCTTCCTAGAGAGATTATATTTGAAAGAATTTTATACGACAAAGATAATCTTAATTCTATTAAAAGGGACAAAGCCTTCTGCGGGGGTCAAAAAACAACTAGAATTATGATGCCGGCGAGAAGTATTCTGTTTATGGGCGGCGAAGTTCAGAAATATTATAGTCACGAAATTAAAAAGGTATTCGGCGATGTTCTTCCCGAAGACGAAGGGGCTCGATATAGCCTTACGTTTAGACAATATCACACATAAGAATTGTTTCACATAAGAATTGTTTCACATAAGAATTGTTGAATAAGCTTCCTTTATAATTTTTTCTGTTTCTTCTATGCTAATGCAGCCGTCTGTAATACTTATGCCGGGTAAAAGATAATTATAATTATGTTTTTTCAGGGTTTGCTTTCCTTCTTTTATATTAGACTCTATCATAACACCTATTATGCTGGTGCTGGTGCTGGTGCTGGTGCTGGTGCTGGTGCTGGTGCTGGTGCTGTTTTTTATTTGGTGCATTACATTTTGTAATACACCTTTTTGGTTTCTGTGGTTTTTTTGAGAGTTTCCGTGCGAACAATCCACCATAATTTTCGGGGTTAATCCATTTTCCCTCATTATAGCTTCGGTTTCTTTTATATATTTCTCCTCGTAATTTGGACCATCTGCCCCGCCGCGCAATATAATATGACAGTCGGGGTTTCCTACTGTTTCGTATATTGCCGGATGACCGTCGTCTGTTATCCCCATAAAACAGTGCGTATATGCTGCGGATACAATCGCCTCCGCCGCCATTTTTATCGTTCCACCAGTTCCGTTTTTAAAGCCCGTAGGCATCGATAATCCGGAGACCAACTGGCGATGAACCTGGCTCTCTGTTGTTCTCGCACCTATTGCTGACCAAGAAACAAGGTCACATATGTATTGGGGCGTGATCGTATCTAATACCTCGCTTCCGCACGCCAGACCAATACGGTTTATATATAATAATAATTCGCGCGCGTGGTGGATGCCTTTGTTTACATCATATGTCTCATTTAGGTCGGGGTCATTTATAAGTCCCTTCCACCCTATGGTTGTTCTTGGTTTTTCAAAATACACTCTCATTACAATTAGTATTTTGTCGCTTACCTCGTCTGATAATACCTTTAATTTTGCGGCATATTCTTTTGCTTCTTCGAGATTGTGTATGGAACACGGCCCTACAATAAATAACAATCTATTGTCTTTTCCTCTCAATATATTTGCTATTTCTTGCCGGGTTTCCATTACAAAAACATCGGTTTTTCGTGGAGACGGCATCTTGCGTTTTAGCTCTTGTGGTGTTATTATTTTTTTAAAACGGCGGATTCTATTGTTGTTTATCTTATCTGGTATAGTAATATTCTCATACATCATATTTATTTATCTTTATTTATCTTTATTTATCTTTATTTAATAAAATTGATGCATTTGTTTATATATTATAAAACTTAATTATGTCTTCAAGTGTTCTTGTTCCCGACGATATATGGTTTATGATAAAGGATTTCTTATTTTCAAGAAAGTTTGAAGCGATAGCCCTTATCAAAAAACACGCGTCCCTTCCATATGCGCTGTCCCTCCATAATTGTAAAGGACTGGATAATAATATAAATTACTTGATGAGGAATGAGAGCTGGGTATTCCACGTATTACATATGAGACAGGTTGAGAAAACGATTAGAGACACAGAGGCGTATATGCTGGATTAAAATATATAAATAACCGAATTGTTATTTATACGCATAGATTTTTATTCTTTTCAGATGAGTTTACTAATTTATAATATCTATTCAAAAGGGGATTCGCCCACCCGGTTAATATACAAAAATTATTATCATATGTTTGATGATGTTTTGAATGACTGTCGGTTGAAAGAATCAAGCCATATTTTTGTAAAAAAATAAAAATATTGGAGACGGGTTTCGAAAATGTGTTATGATTAATGCAATGAGCTTGATAATGTGATAACTGAACAATATTTATTAATCCAGTAAATATTAAAAAGTAAAAACTCAAAAAATACGAGTTAAGTATATTAAATAGTAGAACAGACTGTCCTGTTTCTGTAAAAACAGTAAAGATAGGGCGTTCTGTAAATTCTTTTGGATTTTTATGATGATTTTGAAATCCAAGTGCGTGTGGTTTAATATATGGGTTTTCTCCTTTATAATCGTCCAAGAATATGTGTAAAAGTCCGCTAACAAAATCAGAAATATAAATTAATTGTAATAAATTGAAAATGCTAGGATTCGTATAATCTATAAAATATACTGGATACGCATATGATATAATAGCCAAATACCCTAATTCATATGAGTGTGTTTCTTTCAGAATATTCATATACAATATTTATGGTATAATTTATAGTATAACATTTAATATATATTATTTCATATATATTACTTGATGAGGTCAGATAGCTGGATAATACATATATGGTTATAATAAAACGATTTGAGACACAGGGGCGTATATGCTGGATTAAAATATAATGTCTTGATAATATATAAATATGGGTTGCAAGTGCAAGTCAAACTCTTTGAACCGTTTTTTTGGTAAAGTATTTAACGGGGGTAGAACAAGAAGGAGGAAACAAAAACGGCGGCGAAGAAGAGGACAGAATGGCGGCGAGGGAAAGGGACAGGTTAACAGGTTGGGAAAAAACAAAACGCAAACTAAAAAGGTGGTTCATCCATTGCAAAATAAAACGCGGCGTTCTAACAAAAGTGGTGACCCGGCGGTTCATCGTATTAAAAGGGGTTTGAAAGAAGGTTTCAATAAAGCGATGCGATATATCACGGAAAAACAACAAATTATGAAGACTAATCTTAGTGGTAAGTTTGAAGAGGTGAAAGATGTAACTTCAGGCGCTGCTGAGAAGGTATTACAGAATGGAAAAGATGTAGTTAAAAAGGCTACAAACAAGATAAATAATACCACTGCTGGCGTTAATCGTAAGTTTACGGATATGAAGAGGAGGACTTTAAAAAATAAGAGGGATTCTTTATGCAATATGGCTGTTAGCCTTATGAACGCAAGCCAGCGAGCACAGTTCAAAAATATTGACTGCGGTGGTCGCAAAACAAAAAAACGGTCTATAGGTAGCCTCCCTGGAAACAGGGTTCTCAATAGAGAACATAGACATTCTTCTACTAAAAGATGAATTGGAAGTTAACCCTAGAGAGAAAAGATGTATTAATCCTATACAAATGTAATATAGGATTAATAAAATAGTAAATTGATTAAATGGGGATTCCCGGAATAAACCAATATTAGATACAAGCGATAACATATACCCGCGAATCTATCCGTTGAAGCCTCCGCCCCTGCCCCTTAAGTCCATTATAACATACTTTACACCGTAATCTACATTTTCCCCTAACTCGGAAATGAGTGGGATAATCAGATATGAGTCACAATCCATATACCCCCTTTAAACCTTATTCTACATCTTATTCTACAATCCCTCTACTCTTTAATATACAATCTCTCTACACCGTAATCTACATCTTATTCTACATCTTATTCTACATCTTATTCTACACCGTATTCTACACCGTAATCTACATCTTATTCTACATCTTATTCTACACCGTATTCTACACCGTAATCTACATCTTATTCTACATCTTATTCTACACCGTATTCTACACCGTATTCTACACCGTAATCTACACCGTAATCTACTCTTTAATCTATAATCTCTCTACACCATAATCTACACTTCTATATACACCGTAATCTACTCTTCTATATACCCTAACTCGGAAATGAGTGGGATAACTAGATATGAGTCACAATCCATATACAATAAAAAAACCTTGCCTATAAGGATAAAGTTATTCGATAACTTTCATTTCACTACTACTTTTTTATTTTGTTTTACTTTTTTACTTTTTATTTTGTTTTACTTTTAAAATTAGCAATCCGTGATAATCGACATCACGGGATCCCACACACCAACCTGCTCGTGCGTCGCTGGATCATAGAGCTCATTCGTCTCCCGCTCGATAAGGTAATCCTTACCATCGTGGGAGAACTTCTCCACCTCCGCCTCGCCATCATCGTCGGAACCCGAGCTGTCGTCAAAGACGCCGTCTGCCGACAGCTCGGGGGCAGCCGTCGTGGCGATAACTGCGGAGGCGGCCGTCTCCTTCTCAGCAAGCCTAACAGCCTTGGCTGCATCCGCGAGCTGCTTCTCTGCGAGCTTCGCGGCCTTCGCATTGGCCTTGGCTGCATCCGCGAGCTGCTTCTCTGCGAGCTTCGCGGCCTTCGCCTCGGCCTTGGCTGCATCCGCAAGCTCCTTGGCGGCGAGCTTCTCGGCCTTCGCCTCGGCCTTGGCTGCATCCGCGAGCTCCTTAGCGGCAAGCTTTGCTGCCTTCTCCTCGGCCTTGGCTGCATCCGCGAGCTCCTTTGCGGCAAGCTTTGCGGCCTTCTCCTCAGCCTTGGCTGCATCCGCGAGCTCCTTAGCAGCGAGCTTCTCGGCCTTCTCCTCGTCCGACAGCTTCTTTGGCGAACGCTTCGCAAGCTTCTCGGCGATAGCTCCGCTGTCGCTGTCAGACTGCGACGACGACTCAGAAGTGCTCTGAGCCGCTGCGACAAGCTGTGAGATGAGATCGTCTCCGGAGGTGCTGATAACCTTCTTCGACTTCTTCGGGCGGCCACGCGCGCGCTTGGGCTTTTCCTCGTCGTCGGAAGACGAGGAGTCCTTCTTCGGGCGGCCACGGCGACCCTTCACCACATCGAACTCGGACTCGGGAATCGTGACACCTTGTGCCTCCGCCTCAGCCTCCGCCTGCTCCTTGGAAATGCCCAGCTTCGCCATCACATTCCCGTAGGACACAAGCTTGCCCACCGGTTCCCAGTCGCAACCGAGAGCGCGAACCCGAATGTCACCGGCGTTCGGCTTCGCGCTCTCGTTCGTCGATGCCTGCTTCGAGCAAGTCTTGCAGTAGTCGCCATCACCCGACCGGATCTGACCACACTGCGTGTGAAGTCCGTGGTTGACTCGAATCCCGAAGCACTGGTCTTCGAACACGTGTCCGCAGAAAGGGATCGGGTGAGACGGCTTCTTCTTCTTCGGAGCCACGGACTTCGTCGCCGCCTTAGACACCGTCCGCGTCAGGTTCAGCTCCGCCATCAGCTCCGCGCTGTCAAGCCCGTGCTTCTCCGAAATGAAGCTAATCGCCTGCTCCACCGCTCCCGTAATCGCCGCTGCGATGCCGCGCTCAGTCGCCGCGCTCACGCTGAAGTTAATGCTCATAGACATAGTTGGTGTTGGTTGTTGTTGTTGATTTGTTTGATAGTTTTATCGTATCATACTCTTTTTTCAAAAAAAGAATTTCAATTTTTTTTCAAACTCTTTTTTGTCTCATTTTCTCTCCACATACTTCTTTTTATAACTCCATACTATAACACACTCATTATAGTATAGACTATCTAACCTTCTCTACCTTTTCTCTACCTTTTTTCTTTCTCTAGAGAGATTTTTATTCATTCATTTCCTACTCCGTCTTGATTTTCCCCTTCCACTTCTTCTTGTGCGCGAACTACGCGTTCTACGACAAAATGAACGCTTCTTTCCTAAAGCCATCTTACAACCACTGCGATTTCGGCATTTCGCTGTCATTAATCCTCTACACGGCGAATACTTCCTACGCAACGCATATGAACGTCGTGCTGATGAACCCACCTTTCTCATTATATATATTACTCCACATTTTTTTCTCTTTCTATTTCT
>Ga0206127_1001011_pt1 | contig 31849 bp, 30 predicted proteins | sample Helgoland_Spring_6_FD_148646 | JGI IMG/M metagenome (GOLD analysis project Ga0206127, IMG submission 148646) | Pelagic subsurface seawater microbial communities from Kabeltonne, Helgoland, North Sea - Helgoland_Spring_Bloom_20160419_1 | ecosystem: Environmental > Aquatic > Marine > Epipelagic ...
AGAAAAGGTATGCGACATCATCGACCAGGCCATGCAGGTTCACGGCGCCACAGGTATTTCGCAATGGTCCCCACTGTCTGGCATGTACACCGCGCAGCGCACCCTGCGCTATGCAGATGGCCCTGATGAAGTGCACCACCACGTGATCGCGCGCGCAGAGGTCAAGGATTACAAAGAATCCAACCTGCGCACATCCCGCGCCCGCGAAGAAATCGCAACAGGTCGGACACGGGGCGGCGTATGAGCCTGTTTGACCTGACCGGAAAGGTGGCGCTGTTAACCGGTGCCTCCAAAGGCATGGGGCTGGCGATGGCCAAGGCCCTTGCCGAACAAGGGGCGACTGTTGTCATTTCGGCGCGCAAGCAGGATCAGCTTGATGCTGCTGCCGCTGAAATCAACGCGCTTGGCAAAGGCCAAGCATTCGGCGTGGCCTGCAACGTGGGCTACAAGGATCAGCTGCAAGCCTTGGTCGATGAAACCCACAAAGTTGCGGGCAAGATCGACATCGTGATCGGCAATGCCGGCGTGAACCCCTATTACGGGCCAACGTCGGAAATCCCTGACGATGCCTATCAGAAAACCATGAACGCCAATGTGCAGTCCAACCTGTGGCTGGCGCAGATGGTTGCCCCTGACATGGTCGAAAAAGGCGCGGGATCGATGGCGTTTACGTCCTCCATCGGGGCGTTCAAACCGTCCGTGATGCTGGGCACCTATGGCATGTCCAAGCTGGCCTTGATCGGGCTGGTGCGCAACCTTGCGGCTGAGTTCGGTCCGAAAGGCATCCGCTTTAATGCTATTTGTCCCGGCCTTGTTCGCACCGAATTTGCGCGCGAACTGTGGGACAATCCCGAAGTCGAAGAGCGCATCAAAAACGACATCCCGCTGCGCCGTTTGGGTGAGCCTGATGATTTCGCGGGCCTTGCCGTATTCCTGGCCTCTGATGCCAGCCGCTACATGACCGGTCAGGCGCTGACCGTGTGTGGCGGATCGAACATGTGGACGTGAGGGGCTGATATGGAACTCAAAGACAAGATTATCGTCGTCACCGGTGCGGCAAGTGGTATCGGCAAGGCGATGGCCATTCGGTTTGCTGCCGAAGGCGCCAAGAAAGTCGTTTGCGTCGATCTGAACAAGGACGGCGCGCAAGAGGTTGCTGATGGCATCGGCGGCGTCGCGTTTGGCGTTAATGTTGGCGTCGAGCAAGAGATCGCGGATATGATCGAAGCGGTCGAAGCTGATATTGGCCCGATTGATTTGTTCTGCTCTAACGCGGGGATTTTGACGGCTGGCGGCATGGAAGTATCCAACGACGATTGGCAGCGGATTTGGGATATCAACGTGATGTCTCATGTCTGGGCCGCACGTCATCTGGTGCCCCGCATGACCGAACGCGGGGGCGGCTATCTGTTGAACACCGCGTCGGCGGCAGGCTTGCTGAACCAGGTCGGCTGCGCGCCTTATGGCGTGACCAAGCATGCGGCGGTTGCCTTGGCCGAATGGCTGGCGATGACCCATGGTGATGACGGGATCAAGGTTTCGGTGCTGTGCCCACAAGCGGTGCGCAGCGAAATGACCCGTGGCCACGAGGAATCTGTTGCGGCTCTGGATGGCATGCTAGAGCCTGAACCCGTCGCAGAAGCCTGTGTAGAAACCATCCGGAACGAGACGTTCCTTGTGCTCCCTCACCCGCAGGTGTTGGACTATATGCGCAAGAAAACCGACAATTATGATCGTTGGATTGGCGGGATGCGCAAGCTGAACCGTCAGTTTGGTGACATCCGCAACCCCAAGAAAGCATCCTCATGATCGGGTACACAACAGTTGGCACTGCCGACATGGAACGCGCCAAAAAATTCTATTGCGATCTGTTCGAAAGCAAAGGTGCCAAAGTGCTGGTGGATGCAGGGCGCATCGCCATGATCGGCACAGGCCGTGGCACACCGATGATTGCGGTTTGCGAGCCTTACAACAAAGAGGCCCCCACCCCCGGCAACGGTGTGATGGTGGCCTTCACGGCCGAGACGAAGCCCGAAGTGGATGAAATCTATGCCCGCGCGATTGAACTGGGGGCGACCTGTGACGGCGCTCCGGGTCAGCGCGTGCCCGACCGTTTCTACGGCGCATATGTCCGCGACCATGACGGCAACAAGCTGTGCTTTTTCAAGTTCGCTTAACCTAAAACGCTGCCGTCCGCTTTATGCGGGCGGCAGATCATAGACGCGGCGCGCTGTGCCGGAAAACAGCGCCGTCTTTTCGCCTTCCGTCTGATTGGCTGACATCTTCTTGAACGCGTTCCAGATCACCGGATAGCTGACAGCGGTGCGGTCCACCGGAAAGTTGCTTTCAAACATGCAACGGCTTGGCCCGAATACTTCCAACATATGCGCATACCATTTGCCCTGCACCTCGACGATTTCATCCGAGGAAGGCGGCGTATCGCGGTGCATATAGCCATAACCATTGTCCGGCATGCACAGCCCGCCCAGCTTGGCCATGACATTAGGGCATTCAGCCAGCTCGGCCATGTGATCCTTCCACGCCTTGAAAATCTCGTCGCGCATGCCCTCGAACCGGCCAACACCCAGCGGGGTGCCAAAGTGGTCAAGGATCAGCGTCGTGCCAGGAACCGCGCAGGCCAGATCAAGAAATTCCTGATGCTGATGGTGGTAATGCCAACTGTCCAGCGTTAGCCCGCGTTCGCCCAGTATCGCCGCCCCGCGTCTGAAGTCAGGGTCACCATATTGGTTCGGCACCCCGCGCCCCGGAATGGCAAGGGTTGCGGGTTCGGGATCGCGGGCACCGGAATTGCGGATGCCTTTGAACAAGCCCTGTCCCGCTTCGGCGTGCGCATCCAGCGCTTCGTGCAGCAGCGCGGGGTCCAGCACCAGTTCGGTTTGCCCGATGATCCCGGCGATCTTGGCTTGCCCGTCTCCAGCAGTCGCTGCCATCCGCGTGACTTCGCGTGTTTCAGCAACCGATTGCAGATGTGCCGGTGCCTCCAGATCCCAGTAGGACCGGCATTCGATGTACATTGTCTGCACAACATTATGCCCCGATCCGGTATCCCGCCACAGCGCGTCCATCTCGTAAACTGCCGGGTTTTCATCGGTGCCGTGCCGCCACAGGTGATGATGCGGATCGACGATTTCGCGGTCAGGGTCGATGATGGGTTCATCCACCAACCCCAGCCAATCGTCACGCAGTTCAATGCCCGGGTGCCACCCCGGATAGCGGCCACCGGACTGGGTCATCAGGTCTCTTTCTTCTTGTAGGGACGCATCAGGCCTTCCTGGGCCGTACTTGCCGCCAGTTGGCCATTTTGGTTGTAAATCAGCCCGCGGTTAAACCCACGTGCCCCGCCCGTGAACGGCGCATCAAGTTCGTAAAGATGCCAGTCTGAAAAATCGATGGGCGCATGAAACCACATGGCATGGTCAAGGCTGGCGGTCATCACCTTGCCCTGAAACCACGTCAGCCCGTGCGGGCGCAGCGACGACCCCAGCAGGTTCATATCGGACGCATAGGCCAGCAGACATTGCTGCATGATCGGCGATTGCCCCTTGGCTGCTTCCATCCGGAACCAAAGATAGTTCTTGTCGGTGGTTTTTTCAGGCTCGAACAGATCGCGCGGATCGACTTCGCGGATTTCGATCGGGCGTTCGCGCAGGAAATCATCGCGGTATTCTTCGGGGATCTTGTTGATATACGGCTCGCGCAGGTCGGGGCGGTCCAGCCAATGTTCGGGGCCTTTCACATCCGGCATTGCGTGTTGGTAATCCCAGCCATCTTCTTGCACATGAAATGACGCAGAGAGGTTGAAAATCTGCTTCCCGTGCTGGATCGCGACAACCCGTCGGGTGGTGAAACTGCCGCCGTCGCGGGCGCGGTCAACCTGATAGATCACCGGAATGGACGGATCACCGGGGCGGATGAAATAGGCGTGCAGCGAATGGCACATCCGGTCGGGTACGGTGCGATAGGCGGCCATCAACGCCTGTGCGATGACATGGCCGCCAAAGATGCGTGTCGTGGTTTCGCCGCCCGACCCGATGCCGCGAAACAGGTCGACCTCAAGCTGTTCGATGTCGAGAAGTTCAAGCAATTGGTGGGCGGCATCTGTCATGGATTAGTCCTTTTGGGCCGCCCGCTTTGCGGCATAGGCGATGTAGAAATCAAAGCTGTCCGGATTGGCCATTGAATCGCGGTTCACGACCTTTTCGGGATCTTGGCCAAGCAACAGCTTTTTCACCGGAACCTCAAGCTTTTTGCCCGAAAGGGTGCGCGGTATTTCCGCGACCTCGATGATTTCGTTGGGGATAAAGCGGGCCGACACGTTCTTGCGGATAGCTGCGTTGATCTTGTCTTTGAGCGCATCATCCACCGCCACGCCCTTTGCGGGAACCACAAACAACGGCATGAAGCTTTCGCGCCCGAGAAATTCGAGGTCAACGACAAGGCTGTCCATCACATCGTCAAGACCTTCGACCGCTTGATAGATTTCAGCACTGCCAAGACGCAGGCCCTTGCGGTTGATCGTGGCGTCCGACCGGCCATAGATCACCGATCCGCCTTCTTCGTTAATCTCGATCCAGTCGCCGTGACGCCAGACACCGGGATAGGTGTCGAAATAGCTGTCGTGCAACCGGCTGCCATCGTCATCGCCCCAGAAAAACAGCGGCATCGACGGCAGCGGTTCGGTGCAGACCAATTCGCCGACAACGCCGGTCAATTCAGTGCCGTCTTCGTCAAAGGCGCGCACGGCATTGCCAAGCGCGCGGCACTGCATTTCCCCTGCGCGCACGGGCATGCCGGGGTGCCCCAACACAAAAGCCCCGGCCAGATCGGTGCCGCCGGAAATCGGGGCAAGCCACACATCGGCTTTGACGTCGCGGTAAATCCAGTCATAGGCGTCAGAGCTAAGCGGCGATCCTGTCGACCCCAGCGATTTCAGCGCGCTTAGGTCGACTTCCTCTCGCGGTTTGATGCCTGCCTTCATGCAGCCGCTGAAAAACGCGGCACCTGCGCCAAAGAAATCCAGCTTTTCATCCGCAACAAATCGCCAGATCACCCCCATGTCGGGATGGTTCGGTGCCCCGTCGAACATCGCGACAGTGGTACCCTGGCCAAGGGCGGTGAACTGCGAATTCCACATGATCCAGCCCGAAGACGTCAGCCAGCAATAGCGCCCGCCGCGTTTGAAATCATGGTGCAGCGATTGCTTGGACGATTCCAGAATGATGCCGCCATGCCCATGCACGATGGGTTTCGGGTTGCCCGTGGTCCCCGACGAATAAACGATCCAAAGCGGATGATCGAAGGGCACTTGGGTCGAGGAATATTCCGCCTTGTCATGCAACAACTCATCCCACGCGATATGGCCTGCGGGCAGGGCACCGACAAAAGGCACGGTGATGCATTGAGCGAGACTCGGCAGTTCTGCCTCGATGCCTGCCAGAATTTCGCGGCGGTCGATGGTTTTGCCCGCGTGAACATAGCCGTCTTGAGCGATCAGCACTTTGGGTTCGATCTGTTTGAACCGGTCCAGAATGGCGACGTGGCCCATATCAGGCGCGCACAGAGACCAGATTGCGCCAATACTGGCCGTTGCCAGAAAGGCGATCATCGCGGTTTCGGTATTGGGCAGCACAGCAACCACGCGGTCGCCTTTTTCGACGCCCATGCCGCGCAAACGCGCAGCAACACTGGCGACTTGCGCGCGCAGGTCCGACCATGACAGCACCTTGCGACCAAAGGTTTCGGATTGCATGATCAGCGCGTCCCCGTCGGGTTGGCTGTCCACGTGCTTCATAATCTGATCGGTGAAGTTCAACATGGCACCGGGGCACCATTCGGCACCGGGCATCTGGCGTTTTGCCAATACTTTGGTGCATGGCACGCTGGCCTTTACGTCGAAAAATTCCCAGATCGCGCCCCAGAAAGCATCCAGATCATCCACACTCCACCGCCATATGGCGTTGTAATCCGCAAAGGTCAGGTTGTGTTTTTCCTTCAGGAAACGCTCGAACGCGGCCATCGTCGATGCGGCATAGCGTTCTGGCGTTGGGGTCCAAAGGATATCGTTCATGTCATCGCTCCGTGAATAAGGGCCTTGAGCTGTGGCCGCGCAGGATAGGAACTGGACGGGGCAAGCTGGGTAAAGAATACAACGGATAGATCCAGCACCGGATCAACCCAAAAGAAGGTGGAAGCCATGCCGCCCCAGCTGAAGTCACCCACGCTTGACGGGACACGCACGCGGCCGGGGTTCATCACAACAGCGCCGCCAAGGCCAAAGCCCATGCCTTCCATCGGTTGTTCGGCAAAGCTGGCCGGACCCATCGACGCGATGTCGCCGGGCAGGTGGTTGCGCATCATGAAATCCAGCGTTTTTGGCGAAATCAGCCCAGCCCCGCCGGTGCGCAGCATTTCGGTAAACTTGAGGTAATCATCAATGGTGCCAACCAAACCGCCCCCGCCCGAATGCATTTCAGCTTTAAGGAATGGCGATTGTTCGGGACGGTCCACACAGCGCAACGTGGGTTCAGACGGTTTCGCCTCGTTCAGCGCATAGGCACTGCCTGCCAGCGGGGTATAAAGCGCGGCAAAGCGATCTTGGGCACCTTTGGGAACGGAAAACCGGGTTTCGTCCATGCCCAATGGCCCAAGGATTTCGTCGACAAAAAACTGCTCAAGCGTTTTGCCTGAAACAACCTCGACCATGCTGACCGAATATTCCCAACGGCTGCCGGGCTGGAAGGCAAGCGGCAGGGCGGCAACACGGTCGGTCATTTCCGCCAGTGACCCCTGATCAGCGCGAAACAGGATGTCGTGTTCATCCATCGCCTTGGCCAGCACACCGGGGTTGAACGGATAGCTAAGCCCCGATGTGTGGGTCAGCAGGTGGTGCAAGGTCGGCGTCTGGCAGGGTTCGGTCTGGCCAATACGCGTGGCGCGGGGGATCAGGCATTCCATATTGGCAAAGGCGGGAATGAAATCCGACACAGGGGCATCCAGATGGAAAAGCCCGCGTTCTGCCAGCATCATGATCGCGACCGACGTGATGGGTTTGGTCATCGAATAGATGCGCGCAATCGTGTCGCGCTCAAAGGGTTTGCCTGCTTCCACATCGCGCTGGCCGGTCGCGTTGAAATACACTTCGCGGCCCGCTTGCGCCACCAATACAGAACACCCCGCAAAACGGTTGTGATCCACATAGCTTTGCATCCAGTCGCCGATACGGCCCAGCCGATTACTATCGAAACCCATAAAAAATCCCCCTAAGACGCATCAGCGCCTCAGGAGGATGAGGCCGCCAGAAGCGACGTTTTTCTAACCGGCAGAAGCGATCCGAAGATCAGACTTCGAGCCATTCCTTGCGCACATCATCACGTGCTTTCAATTCGGCAGGCGTGCCTTCGAACACAACCTGACCGTGGCCCATGACATAAACACGATCCGCAATATCCATCGCGATGGACAGCTTTTGTTCGACCAGCAATGTTGAAATACCGCGGTTTGCGATTTCTTTCAGCACTTCGGCGACCTTTTGAACCATCTGCGGGGAAAGCCCCTCGGTTGGTTCGTCAATCATCACCAGATCAGGGTCGCCCATCAGCGTGCGGCACATGGTCAGCATCTGCTGTTCGCCACCCGACAGAACCGACGCTTCGACATCGGCGCGGCGGTCAAGGTTTTCAAACATTTCGAACATGGCCTGCATCGACCAACGGCCCGCGCCATCCTTTTGGCCCGGTTTGAGGCCCAGCGTCAGGTTCTGCCGCGTGGTCAGACCGGGAAAGATATCGCGGTTCTCAGGCACATATCCGATGCCCATGTTGGCAATTTGAAACGCCTTCTTGCCGGCGATTTCCTGACCCTGAAACTTGACCGATCCGTGCGGTTCGACTTCGCCCATGATGGCCTTGCAAGTGGTGGAACGCCCCACCCCGTTGCGGCCCAAAAGGGCGACGATCTCGCCCTCGTTTACATTCAGATTCACACCCTGAAGGATGTGAGATTTGCCATAATAGGCATGCATATCGGTGACTTCGAGCATCATTAGTGTTCTGCCTCCAATGCAGCGCCAAGGTAGGCTTCTTGAACGCGTGCGTCGGCGCGCACGTCTGCGGGTTTTCCTGTGGCGATGATTTCGCCATAGACCAGCACCGAAATGCGGTCGGCCAGACCAAAGACCACGCCCATGTCATGTTCAACCATGATCAGGGTTTTACCAGCCGTCACCTTGAGGATCAGGTCGGTGATGTAATCGGTCTCGGTGTTGCTCATCCCTGCTGTGGGTTCGTCCAGCATGATGACATCAGCGCCACCGGCAATGGTAATCCCGATTTCAAGCGCGCGCTGTTCGGCATAGGACAACGTGCCAGCCGGAAGATTGCGCCGCTCCAGCAGGTTGATCTGGTCCAAAATGGCCTCGGCACCTTCGGTCAGATCGCGCTTGCTGTTGACCAGATGCCAGAAGCTGTACTTGTACCCCTGCGACCAAAGCAAGGCACAGCGCACGTTTTCAAACACGGTCATCGCCGGAAAGATGTTGGTGATCTGGAAAGACCGGCTCAGGCCTTTGCGGTTGATCTGGAAGGGTTCCAGCCCTGCCAGATTTTCACCATGCAGCTTTACCGTACCTGCCGTCGGCGCAAACCGTGCGGTGATCAGGTTGAACAGTGTCGATTTACCGGCCCCGTTCGGGCCGATGATGGCGTGGCGTTCGGCTTTTCCGATGCTCAGGTCAATGCCGCGAATGATCTCGGCCTTGCCAAAGCTTTTCTTGAGGCCGATTAGTTCAAGGGCTGGTGTGCTCATGACGCGCCTCCTGCTGTGTTTGCTTCGTTCCATGCTTCTTTCAGGCTAGGTGCTGTGACCTTGGCGATGCCAAGACCGATCACCGTGATCGCAATCGCAATGACCCAAGGTAGGACATCGTGGCTGTTGAAGGTTGTCCAAAAGAGCGTCATTTCATCGTCACCTGTTGCGGCATGGCGGAAATGGAATGTCATTTCGACCAAAGCTGCCAGACCCAACACGCCAATTGCACCGGGCAACAACGTCTTGAGGTAGGGCATGACAAGACCGCTGGACTTGCCCAGTTTGAAGGCAGGGACGTGCATCATGATCAATCCGGCCAGGCCACCCGGAAAGAACATCACTGTCGCAACAAACAAGACACCCGCATAAAACGCCCATAGCTCAGTCGAAAGGCTAAGAACCGTCTGCAGAAGGGTAAAGGCAATCGCTCCAATGATCGGCCCAAAGAAGAAGCCAACGCCGCCCAAGAAAGTCACCAGAAGGATCACGCCGGAAGACGTGGTGTTCAGGTTTTCTTCGGTCAGGATTTCATAGTTGATCGCGAAAAGCCCGCCCGCTATGCCGCAGAAAAAGCCCGATGCGATAAAGCTGTAGTAGCGGACCCACCGCGAGGAATAGCCAAGGAATTCAGCGCGCTCGGGGTTGTCGCGCACGGCGTTCGCCATGCGGCCAACCGGCGTGCGGCTCCAAAGATACATAAGCACTGCGGAAATCACGAGCCATGCGATGGTGAGGTAATACACTTCGATCTGCTGCAGGAATTCAACGCCAAAGAAGGGCTGCGCATAGGTTCGGTCGCCGCTGATCCCTTCTTCGCCACCGAAAAAGGCAACGATGATAACGGAACAAGCCGCGATCAGTTCACCGACCCCCAGAGAGATCATGGCGAATACCGTACCGGCAGACCGCGTCGAGAACGAGCCGACGATCATCGCCAGGCCCATGCCGAACAAGCCGCCAAAGATTGGCAGGATGACCAATGGAATGGATTCAAAGAAATCCGACATGTTCATGATGTGCATACAGGCGAAGCCGCCCACACCCGCATAAACCGCATGACCAAAGGACAGCATGCCCCCCTGCCCCAACAGCATGTTATAGGCCAGCGCGAACACGATTGTGATCGACATCTGGTTCATAATTGTGAGCGCGGAATTGTTGGTGAAAACCGCCGGCAGGAACACCAGAACCAAAATGGCAATCAGCCAGGGGGCCAACGTCATTGTCATGGAACCAGCGCGCATTCTTTGCGCCGGTTTCGATGGATCAGTGGTAATCTGCTCTTTATAGCGCGCGCCTTCTGGAACGTCGTGTTTAGGGTCTGATACTGTCATGACTGGCGCTTTCCGAAAAGACCTGCTGGGCGGAAGATAAGGATCAGCACCATCAGGATATAGGGTAGAATATCAGCGATCTGCGGGCTTGTGAGGCTCCAGAAATCGCGAAAGACGCTGTCGCTCAGGTTTTCAGGTGTTGAAATCCCGATGGCGTTCAGCACGTCTTCCATTTCGATGTTATAGGATTTGGCAAAGGTCGTGATCCAACCGATCAGCAGGGATGCAACCAAAGCGCCCCAAAGGGACCCAAGTCCGCCGATCACAATTGTCACAAACACGATAGACCCAAGCACAAAAGCCATGCCGGGGAAGGTGCCAAGGACAGGGCCGGCAATAACGCCAGCCAATCCGGCAAGTGCCGTCCCGACGCCAAACACACCCATAAAGATCAATGGAACGTTATGGCCCAATGCCTCGACTGTGCGAGGATAGCTTAGCGCGGCCTGAATGATCATACCAACGCGGGTCTTGGTCAGAATATACAGCAGACCAATAAAGATCGCGACCGAGATGAAGATCATAAAGATTTTATACGCAGGGATGGAGTTGCCAGAGATGGCGAAGGCGGTGAAGTTCAACACTTCGGGTACCGAATAAGCCATCTGGTTCTTGCCCCAGATGAATTGCACCATTTCTTCGATCAGCAAAGCCAGACCAAAGGTGAAGATCAGTTCGGGTACGTGGCCATATTGGTGAACGCGGCGCAGGCCATAGCGTTCAACACCGGCACCCAGCACACCCACCACAATTGGCGCTATCAAAAGCCCCATCCAGAAACCAAGCGCTAGGCTGATCTGGTAAGCGAAGTATGCGCCCAGCATGTAAAAGCTGGCATGGGCAAAGTTCAAAACACCCATCATCGAGAAAATTAGGGTCAGACCGGCGGAGAGCATGAACAACAGCAATCCAGTTACCAGCCCGTCGATCAGATTGACGAGAATGAGGTCCATTAGGCCCCTCCAGTAGAGTGGTGGTGAATATCAGAGAAAATCGGCCCGCCAGGGTCTTCCCGACGGGCCGTCAAAACGCGGGTTAAGGGCGCTTCATTTCGCAGGTTGTTGGGCTGTCCATCGATGCCATTTCAACTGTCGATTCTGTCAGAACACCGAAGCCGGAGTTGTCATAATCAAAGTCGAGGCCTTCGTTCGTGTGAACACCAACATGCATGTCCTGGATCGCTTGGTGATCCTGTGGGCGCATAAAGATCTTGCCGCCCCACATGCTGTCATACTCCATACCTTCCAGCTTGCTCGCAACCGCTACAACGTCAGTTGCGGTGCCCGCTTCGGTGATCGCTTCGGCCAGCATGCCGATAACGTTGAAGATACGGCTTTGGTCGATGTTGCCTTCAGGGTATTTCGCCTCGAACGCCTCATATGTCGCACGTGCTTCATCGGTTGCGATCGGGTTGATCCCACCTTGGGAAATCAAACGGATGCGACCCTTGCCGCTTTCGCCGAATGCACCCGTGATACCGGAACCAGCTGCGTAGTAGGTGTAGATCGGGCCGGTAAAGCCGTTTTCGATGACTGACTTACCCAGACCCAGCATGTCTGCGCCCCAGTTACCGGTGATAACCGCGTCGGCACCCGAGGATACGATTTTGCGGGCGTAAGGCGTGAAGTCCTTAACCTTGCCGATTGGGTGCAGTTCGTCGCCAACGATTTCGATGTCGGGGCGCTTTTCACCGAGCATCTTGTTTGCAGCAGCGGCAACGGCCTTACCAAAGGAATAGTCCTGACCGATCAGGTATACTTTTTTGATGCCTTCGTCTTGCGCGATAACATCGGTCAATGCGTCCATTTTGATGTCGGCGTTGGCGTCAAAACGGAAATGCCAGAAGTTACACTTTTCGTTTGTCAGGGCCGGGTCAACAGCGGCGTAGTTCAGGAACAGAACACGGCTGTCCGGGTTGCGTTTGTTGTGCTTGTCGACGGCTTCGGTCAGCGCGTTCGCAACACCCGAAGAGTTACCCTGTGCGATATAGCGGATGCCCTGGTCGATCGCGACCTGAAGCTGGATCAGCGATTCTTTCGGGCTGATTTTGTTATCAAATGCAACGATTTCCATTTGGTCGCCGCCGAGCAGACCGCCTTTCGCGTTGACCATATAGTCAGCAGCGAATTCGAACTGGTGCAGACCATTTGTGCCGGTGCTTGCAAACGGGCCGGACAGTGGGTCGATAAATGCAATTTTGATGTTTTCGGCAAAGGCTGCGCTTGCGCCCAAGACCAAAGAAAGCGCAGAAACCGCGCCCAGTTTAGTGATATTTTTCATTTTAATCCTCCCAAGGACGGCCCGGCGCTTTGATGCGATTTTTTTGAATGCCAAGCCTTGGCCGAAGCCTTGCATAATGGCCTCCATTGTCAAGCGCCTCTGTTCAAAAGTTGCGGCAAACGGGGCCAAGTTATGTCATATGTTGCGCTGCCTTTCTCGTGCCCAAGATATGCGCAATTTTGGACGCTCCGCCCAATTTCAAAGCAATATACCCGCTAACATCTTGTAACTTATGTGATTTTCAGAAAGTCCAAAATTTGCATATCTGCATCCAAAATAGACGGCATCCTGACAATTGTCCGGCAGGATTGATCCAGCAATTTTTTTTGCCCTTACGTCACTTTTTTGCAGGTGTGCAGATTGATTGTCGTGGAATCCGGTATGTGGTTCGCAATGCGACACAAAACCCGCCGCAAGAGAGGCCCCGACGCGTTGTAAATTGATTCTGAACAGTAATTGTTCTGCAAAGGTCCGGGGGTCAGTACCGGATGCTGATGGCTTCCGCCGCTTTGATCAGACGTTTCGCATAGACTGTCTCAAGCTGCTTTTTCTTGACGTGAAATGCCGGGCCGCCAATGTTCAGGCCGTAAACAATCGATCCGTTTGGCGAAAACACGGGCACCGCGATGCCATTCACATCAGGCCGCCAGTCCCCATAGCTGGAACAGAACCCTTTTTCCGCAAACTCCGTCACAGCAGCGGCATAGCTTGCCCGCCCGCGCGCCTCTAATTCGGGATCAGTCTGCGCAGCGATCGCAAAGGACCGCTCGCGCATGACGTCGTCCATGCCGACCATGATGGCCCGCCCGATGGCGGAATCAAACAATGGCAAACGGGACCCGACCCGCATTTGCAGCGCCACGTCCTCGCGGGACCGCTTGGTACAGACATAGACCACATCCAGCCGGTACGGCTCTCCTATGGCGACGGTGATATAGGAATTCGGGCCGTCGCGCAGCGCCTTCATTTCTTCGCCAGCACGGTCGCCGATTTCCATGCTGGTCAACACACCAAAACCTAATTGCAGGACCCCCGCGCCCAAACGGTAGGTGCCCGTACGCGGATCAACGACAAGATAGTCAAGCTCGCACAGCGTATGGGTCAGCCGTGATACCGTCGCCTTTGGCAGCCCCGTTCGTTCTGAGAAATCGGTGTTCGTCAGGGCCGATTCATTTGCACGAAAACACCGCAAAACGTCAAGCCCACGCGCCAAAGCCGTGACAAAGTTTCTATCCTTTGCCTCTGACGGGTCGGTCGCGAACTCGTGGTTTGCCATCTTATTTGCTATCCAATGCTTTCAAACCGTTGGCCGCAAAGACCGGCACATAGGCCCCGACCTTCATCGCGCGTTCGGGGTTCGACGCGTTACCATCCAGCGCGCGCTTTAGCACACCCTGAATGATCGCCGCCATGCGGAAGAAACAAAACGCCAGATAGAAGCCAAAGTTATCAATGTCTTTCAGGCCACGGCGCTCGCAATATTTTGCGATAAACTCTTCATCCGTTGGCACGCCAAGCGTTTTGCGATCCGCGCCGCCGAAACCGCGGCCTTCGGGGCCTGCGGGCATCTGCCATTGCATGATAACGGCGGCCAGATCGGCGTAAGGGTGGCCGATCGTCGACAGCTCCCAATCCAGCACGGCCAGACATTTCGTGCCGTTCTTTTCAAACATCATGTTGTCGATACGGTAATCGCCATGCACCAGCGTGCGCTGGCCGTCATCCGCCGGAATGCTGGCGGTCAGACGCTCAATCAGCTCGTTCATTGCGGGCTGGTCTTCGGTTTCGGACGCGCGGTACTGTTTGGTCCAGCGCCCGACCTGACGTTCGTAATAATTGCCGGGAGGGCCGTAATCCGCCAGCCCGACTGCATTGATATCGACCTCGTGCAGGGCCGCCAGCACGCGGTTCATTTCGTCCATGATCCCGGCGCGCGTTTCATTGGTCTCGTCCGGCATGCGGGGGTCCATGAAGTTGCGCCCGTTGATGTGGTCCATGATATAGAAGGCGGACCCGATCACATCGTCGTCTTCACACAACAAATGCATCTTTGACACCGGTACATCCGTATCCTGCAATGCCTTTTGCACGCGGAATTCACGATCAACCGCATGGGCTGATTTCAACAAAACCCCTGGCGGTTTGCGGCGCAGCACAAAGTTGCGGCTGGGTGTTTTCAAAAGGAAAGTCGGGTTCGACTGCCCGGCCTGAAATTTGGTGACCTCAAGCGGGCCTTCAAAGCCGTCAAGGTGTTTTTCCAGATAGGCGGTGACCTTTGGAATATCGAGCGTTTGTGTATCGGTACTCATGAGTTTATTCCTTAGCTATAGGTCAACATGCCGGCGGCGTCGCCGGACATCATATGCGGTGTCGCGTTGAATTCATGCAGAAAAAACGCGGAATTGGTGAAAACAAATTTCGTAATCGACGTGTTCTTGATTTGCAGGTTCAGGGTCATCATCATCTTGTCCGGCGCACCCAATGACGCCGCCGTCAATTGCCCGATCACCCCGCCAGAGCTGACAGCAAGCACCCGTTCGGCACCGGTGGCACAGGCCGCAAGACGGGCGGCCTCGACGCGACCGGTAAAGGTGCCCCAACTTTCAGAGGGGCCTTCGATCTCGTCCGCTTGCCACTGAAACACCGTCTCGCGCAGGGTTCGGAAATGAACTTTGCGGTCGCCTTTGACCAGCTCGGGCACGTCGCCTTTGTAGCGGGCATTCAGCAGGTCCTGAAAATCATATTCGTTGAAACCTGCATGTTCGTCGCCTGCCCCAAAGCCCATCGAGGCAAGCGTTTCTTTTTGCCGGGTCAGGGTGCCGGTGATCGTACGATCCGGCACCCACCCCATATCGCGAAGGGCCTGACCAACCGCCGCAGATTGCCGGTGTCCGAGATCCGACAACTTGTCATAGTTGTCGGCCCCGAATGACGCCTGTCCATGGCGGATGACCAAAAGCTCTCCCATAGCTGCTTACAGAACCTCGAACAGGCCAGCAGCACCCATGCCGCCGCCAACACACATGGTGCAGACAACGTATTTTGCACCGCGACGTTTGCCTTCGATCAGCGCGTGGCCAACCATGCGTGCGCCGGACATGCCGTAGGGGTGACCGATAGAGATCGCGCCGCCGTTCACGTTCAGCAATTCGTCAGGAATACCCAAGACGTCACGCGACTGGATCACCTGAACCGCGAAGGCTTCGTTCAATTCCCACAGACCGATGTCTTCGATCTTGAGGCCATGGGCTTTCAACAGCGGTGGCACGGCATAGATCGGGCCGATACCCATTTCGTCGGGCTCACAGCCGGCGGCCATCACACCCATGTAACGGCCCAAAGGCTGCAGGCCCATTTTCTCGGCCTTTTTGGCTTCCATGATCACGGTCGCCGATGCGCCATCGCTCAACTGGGATGCGTTACCAGCGGTGATGAACTTGCCTTCTTTGATGTGAATACCGTCGGAATGCACGGGCTTGAGGCCGGCAAGGCTTTCAGCGGATGTGCCGGGGCGGTTGCCCTCGTCTTTTTCCAGCGTGACTTCGTGCTCGGAAATCTCTTTGGTTTCTTTGTTCTGAACCAGCATCTTGGAGGTCAGAGGCACGATCTCGTCGTCGAACTTGCCTGCTTCCTGGGCCAGGTGGGTCAGTTCTTGCGAACGGGCTGCATATTCGTCCTGACGCTCGCGGCTGACGTTGTAACGCTCGGCCACGGTCTCGGCTGTTTCGAGCATGGTCATGTACAGTTCGGGCTTGTGCTCTTTAATCCAGCTGTCGGCTTTCACGCGCATTTCAGGTGTTTGCACCATCGAAATGCTTTCGACACCGCCGCCAATGACTACATCCATGCCGTCGGTGATAACCTGCTTGGCCGCCGTCGCAATCGCCATCATGCCAGAGGCACATTGACGGTCCAGCGACATGCCCGCAACGGTCACGGGCAGACCCGCGCGGATCGCAGCCTGACGCGCGATGTTACCACCGGAGTGGCCTTGCTGAAGCGCGGCACCGATGATGCAATCCTGAATTTCAGACATGTCTACGCCAGCACGTTTCACCGCGTGGGCGATGGCATGACCTGCCAGTTCCTGAGGTGTCGTGTTGTTGAACGCACCGCGATAGGCTTTGCCAATCGGGGTACGGGCCGTTGATACGATTACTGCGTCACGCATGGTGATCTCCCTTTAAAATTTAGTTTCTTAGCCCCAATCCAGATCAAGACCTTGAGCCTTGGCTGCATTCAGAGCGTATTTCTTGGTTTGGCTAAAGGCATCGGTCAGCTCTTGCTGGCCTGCCGCGTCGGTAATTTTGTCAAAAGCTGCGGCAACACCTTCGGGGGTATTGTCATCGCCGGTCAAGGTCACGCCTTCGGTTTCATAGACACGCGTTTGGGCAAAGCTGCCCGCACCCGCACCCAGGATCACCCGGCTGGGGCCGTCTTCGCTGACCAGATACAGCAAGCCGGGTGTGATGGTTTCGGGGGCCAGCAACTCCTGCGCCTGTTCGGGCAGCAGATCGGCGGTCATCCGTGTTGCAGCCGTGGGGGCCAGCGTGTTGACGCGGATGTTGTCGCGCGCGCCTTCCAGATGCAGCACGTTCATCAACCCCATCATCGCCGCCTTGGCCGCGCCATAGTTGGACTGGCCAAAGTTGCCATAAAGGCCCGACGCCGACGAGGTCAGCACGATGCGACCGTATTTCTGTTGGCGCATGATCGGCCAGCACGCGTGGGTGACATTGGCAGAACCGATCAGGTGCACATCGACGACCTTACGGAAATCCGACATCTCCATCTTGGAGAACGTCTTGTCGCGCAAGATACCGGCGTTGTTGACCACGATATCAATGCGGCCCCATGCCTCCATGACCTTTGCGACCATATCGGCGACGCCTGCCTCGTCCGACACATCGCAACCGTGTGCCATCGCCTCGCCACCCGCATCGCGGATTTCCTGCGCAACGGCTTCGGCGGCGGTGGATGATGCCCCCTGCCCGTCTGTTGTTACGCCAAGGTCGTTAACCATAACGCGGGCACCACGCGCGGCCAGCCCCAAGGCGTGGCTGCGGCCAAGACCGGTACCAGCGCCTGTTACAATCGCCACGCGGTTATCAAATCGGATGTCCATCATAGCCCCTTAATGCAATGCTTGTTCAAAGATGTTCGGCCCGCTCATCACATTGATGCCGCCGCTCACCGGAATGACAGCGCCCGTAACATAGGCCCCGCCGATCCCACAAAGAAACAGCATACAGCCCGCGATGTCAGTATCCGTACCCACGCGACGCAGCGGCACATCTTCGCCGACCTTGCTGCGCATGTCTTCGTCATGGGTGGCAAAGGCGGTCATGCGCGACACAAACGGACCCGGTGCCAAGGCGTTGACGGTGATCGCATCACCCGCCAATTCCTTTGCCAAAATCTTGCTCAGGTGGATCACGGCGGCCTTGGACGCGGAATAGCTATAGGCCCCATCGCCCATCTCGCGTTCACCCATGACCGAGCCCACATTCACAACCCGTGCAGGGTCTTCGATGGTCGCGTGTTTCTTGAGCATGGGCAGCAGTTTTTGCGTCAGGTCGAACAGACCCGCGACATTCACCGCCATCACCTTTTCCCATGCCTTGAACGGGAAATCCCCCAAGGGCGCACCCCATGTAATGCCCGCGTTATTCATCAGGATATCAAGGCGATCCGTGCGCGCCTTTACCGCCTCGACCATGGCATCGACCCCCGCTTCGGTGCCGACATCGCCGGCAAAACCGATGGCTTTACCGCTGGCACCCATCGCGTTCAGCTCTGCGGCGACGGCCTCGCAGGCGTCCCCCTTGCGGCTGGCGATCAAGACAGTCGCACCCGCACGGATCAGCGCTTCGGCAGCCATGCGGCCAATACCTGTGGCCCCGCCGGTAATAAGGGCGGTTTTGCCTTCAAGGCCGAAAAGTGTATTGATATCCATAGTTTAAAATCCTCTGTGCTTGGCGACTTGGGCCGCGTGATAGCCGTAATCGCCGAGCCATTCGGCACCCACACGGGCGCGTTTCATGTAAAATCCGATGTCATAGGCGTCGGTCATGCCGATACCGCCATGCATCTGGACACCTTCCTGAACCGCCAGCTGCGCTGTCGAAGTCGCCCGCGCCTTGGCCAGTGAAACGGCCATCGTCGCGTTATCAGGGTCTTCGTCCAGCATGCGACCTGCGTTCAGGATCGCCGATGCCGTCACCTCGATCTCGCACCACAGATGGGCGGCGCGGTGCTGCAAGGCCTGAAAATTGCCAATGACAGTGCCGAATTGCTTGCGCTCTTTCAGGTAAGCGACCGTCATCCCGAAGGCACCGGCAGACAGGCCCGCCATTTCAGCAGCAAGTGCTGCCTGACCTGCTTCAAGCGCAGGCTTCAACACGCTCATCGCGCTATCGACCTGACCTAGCACATCCTCGCCCGTGGCTTCGACGTTATCAAAATCAACGCGCGCGGAATCCCGTGCGTCGATCATGTTTTGCGCGGTGCGATTGATGCCTGCGCGGTCGGCGGGGATATCGAACAGGGTCAAACCATCATCGGTTTTAGCCAGCACCAGCAAACGATCTGCCAGCGCCCCATCCACGACAAATGTTTTCTTACCACTCAGCCGGAAGCCGTTGCCCTCGCGCGTGGCCACCATCGACGCAGCTTCGGGGTTGAACTTGGGCGTCTCGTCAACGGCAAGCGCATAGGTCACGTCACCCGTCGCAATCGCAGCCAAAGCTTTCTCCGCCCGTGCATCGCTGACATTGCGCAGCGCAGTCGCGGCGATCACGGCGGTCGACAGAAACGGGCTGACGACCAGGGTCTTGCCCATTTCATGTGCCAGCACACCCGCAGCGGCATGGCCCATATCGGAACCGCCAGCAGATTCAGGCACCAATACGCCGGCCCAGCCCATATCGGCCATTTCTTTCCACATCTTCGCATCGTGGGTTTTGCCCGCATCGCGCAGGTCACGGAACGCTTTGACGGGGGCGGATTTGTCCAGAAAACCCCGCGCGGCATCCGCCAGCATGGTTTCGTCTTCGGTCATTACCAGATTTGCCATAATTTATGCCCCCAGCCCAAGTACGCGACGCGACACGATGCTCAGCATCACCTCGGATGTGCCGCCTTCGATAGAATTCGCTTTGGTGCGCAGCCAATCGGCTGGCCGATTGCCCAAGGGACCGTCCCATTCCAACGCATCGGACCCGCCCGCAGCCATCAGCAATTCGTGGCGCTGTTTGTTCAGCTCGGTGCCCATGTATTTCAGCATCGCAGATGCATCACCCGCACCGGTTCCTGCTTCGGCCTGATCCTTATAGCGCTCGAGTGTCAGCCCAATCGCCAGCGCATCCACCTCGCAGCGCATCGCGTCGGCGCGCAGGGTGGTCTCCATTTCCTGACCTTCGCCAAGGGATTCGTTCAAAACCGCCCCCAAAGCACGCCCGCCAGACAGGCCTTGGCCGCCGCCGGAAATCATCTCGCGTTCATGGGTCAGCAGGTATTTCGCCACGTCCCAACCGCGGTTTTCGGTGCCGACAATCTGGTGTTTCGGCACCTTCACATCGGTAAAGAATGTTTCGCAGAACACGGACGCGCCCGAGATCAGCTTGATCGGGCGTGTTTCAACGCCCGCCTCTTCCATATTGATCAACAGGAACGAAATGCCCTTGTGCTTGGGCGCTTCGCGGTCGGTGCGGATCAGCGCGAAAATCCAGTCTGCCTTGTCGGCGTATGAAGTCCAGATTTTCTGGCCGTTCACCAACCAGTGGTCGCCCTTGTCTTCGCCGCGGGTCTGGACGCTGGCCAGATCGGACCCTGCACCCGGCTCGGAATAGCCTTGGCACCAGCGGATTTCACCGCGTGCAATCGGGGGCAGATAATGCAGTTTTTGTTCGTGCGATCCGAAATGCAACAAGGCTGGCCCAAGCATCCAGATGCCAAAGCTGTCCAAAGGACTGCGGGCACCGATGCGGTTAATTTCCTCTTTGAAAATCTTTTCCTGCGGACGCGTCAGCCCGGCACCGCCATATTCAACCGGCCACGTGGGCACGGTGTAACCTTTGGATGCAGCGCGTTCCATCCAGTCGCGTTGTGCGTCGGATTCGAACTCGAAATTCTTGCCACCCCAACAAATGGATGCTTCACTGGCTTCGCCACCGCGCATTTCGGCCGGGCAATTTGCCTCGAGCCAATCGCGTAGTTCAATGCGGAAACCCTCCAGTTCCTGATTGGACTGCATCGTCTTCTCCCCCCTCGTTTTTGCGGATAACAATTCCGCACTGCAAAATTGCATTTCGAAATTCGATTGACAAGACAGTTTCTGAACGCGCCTATTGTTTGCAAATTCTTGAGGAGGAATGTCGAAATGAAAGCCATGCTAAGCACCGCACCAGGCGGCCCCGAAACCCTTGAACTGACCGAGCTGCCACAGCCCGAACCGAAGAAAGGCGAGGTCCGTATTCGTGTGCGCGCTGCCGGCCTGAATTTCCCTGACACGTTGATAATTCAGGATCTTTACCAGATGAAACCGCCGCGCCCCTTTGCCCCCGGTGGCGAAGTTGCAGGTGATGTTGACGCCATCGGCGAAGGTGTCAAAAACCTTGCTGTCGGCGACCGTGTGCTGGCGATGAGCGGCTTTGGCGGCTTTGCCACCGAGATGTGTATCGACGCCGGACGGGTCATGAAAATCCCTGATGCGATGCCATATGACGAAGCGTCATGTTTGGTGCTGACCTATGGTACCTCGCATCACGCGTTGAAAAACCGCGCTGAAATCAAGGCTGGCGAATCCCTGCTGATCCTTGGTGCGGCGGGTGGCGTGGGTGCTGCTGCGATCGAGTTGGGCAAAGCTGCCGGTGCAAAAGTCATCGCCGCCGTATCGTCCGAGGAAAAGGCGCAGTTCTGTCGCGATCTGGGTGCGGATGAAACAATCGTCTACAGCCGCGATATGGACGACCGTGCCGCGCAAAAAGAGTTCTCGAACCAGATCAAACAGCTTGCGGGCGGTGACGGTGTTGATGTCGTCTATGATGCCGTCGGTGGTGCCTACGCCGAACCAGCCGTGCGTGCGCTTGCATGGAAAGGCCGCTATCTGGTCGTTGGCTTCCCGGCAGGCATCCCGAAGATTCCGCTGAACCTGACCTTGCTGAAAGGCTGCCAGATCGTTGGCGTGTTCTGGGGTGCGCATACCCTGCGTGAACCAAAGGCCCATGCGGAAAACATGGCTGATCTGTACCGGATGTATGCCGAGGGTAAGATCAAGCCACGTATCTCAGCCCGTTTCCCGCTGGAAAAGGCTGCTGACGCGTTGACCCTCATGCAGGATCGCAAGGTTCTTGGCAAAGTCGTGCTCGACGTTGCTTGAGCCCAGAAGGACCCTGAAATGACAAACAAACAAATCGTAATTGCCGAGCTACCAACCGACGCGTTGACGCTTGCGCATTTCAAAGAAGCCACAGCCGATATGCCCACCGCTGGCGACGGTCAGGTTGTGCTGAAAGTCATCCTGATGTCCATCGACGCGGCAAACCGATCGTGGATGAAGGGGGCCACGTACCGTGCAGCCGTGAATGCAGGGGACGCCATGCCCACCTACGCGATCTGCGAAGTGACCGAGACCAAGTCGGACCGTCTGGCGGTTGGCGATATCGTCGCAGCCGAAGCAACCTGGTCGAACTACGTCGTGGCTGACGCGCGCAGCTGCGAAAAGCTGCCCAAGGTGCCGGAACTGTCCAACCTGATGTCCGTCTATGGCATCGCGGGCAAGACGGCGTTTCACGGGTTGATTTCAGTGGGCCAGCCGATTGCAGGGGAAACCGTGCTGGTATCGGCAGCGGCAGGGTCGGTCGGCGGCTATGTCGGGCAAATCGCGAAGGCGCTTGGCTGTCGCGTGGTCGGCATCGCGGGCGGCGCGGATAAATGCGCATGGGTCAAAGATGAATTGGGCTTTGACGACTGCATTGATTACCGCGCGCCGGGCATGTCCAAAGCGTTGCGGGCTGCCTGCCCTGATGGCGTCGATGTGTATTTCGACAACGTCGGCGGCAAAGTGTTGGAAGCCGCATTGTTCAGCATGAACGAAAAAGGCCGCATCGTTTGCTGTGGTGCCATCAGCCAGTACGACACCGAAACCCCCACCGGCCCGCGCAATCTGCCCGGCCTTGTGGTGGTAAAACGTCTGCGCATGGAAGGCTTTATCGTCATGGATTGGGCTCACAATGATGCAAAGGCGCTGCGCGCACTGCAAACATGGGTGGCGAATGGCCAGATCAAAGTGACCGAAGACATCGTTGAGGGGCTTGAGAATGCCCCCCAAGCATTGATCGGGCTGTTGGCCGGCGACAACAAAGGCAAGCGCATGGTGCGCGTTGCCGCAGATCCATCCTGAAGGAGCATGTAAGATGTCAGCACTCAAAGACGCCGTGGCGCATAGTGAATCCCTGATCGGAACCGAAGTCGGCGTATCCAACTGGATCACCGTTGATCAGGAGATGATCGACCAGTTCGCCAAAACGACACACGATCTGCAATGGATTCACATTGATCCGGAACGCGCCGCCGCCGAAACGCCTTTTGGCGGGACGATCGCCCACGGTTTTCTGACGCTGTCACTGGCAAGCCGCTTTGCCTATGACTGTTTTGACATGATGCCGGGTCAGGTCATGGGCATTAACTATGGCATGAACAAACTGCGGTTCTTGAAACCTGTCGTCGCGGGTTCACGGCTTCGCGGGCGGTTCACCTTGCAAAAGGTCACGGCCCGCAATGCGACGGATCTTCTGCGCGAAAACCTATTAACGGTCGAGATTGAAGGCGAAAAAACCCCTGCCTTGATCGCTGAATGGCTTGGGCTTGCCGTCTTTAAAGACTAAATCCTATCGCGTTTTCAATCAAAGGCCGTCCGGTGCCGGGCGGCCTTTGATTTCAAGGGCATGCAGGTCTGCGCGCCTATTTGTCCGGGGCCGCGCAAGGTGCGGCTTTGGTAACCATCGGGCCACATTGACCGCGTGTTTCAGCAGGTACCGGCGTGGCCGCAACGGGGCCTAATCTGCGATACACCGCAAACGCAATACAGGCCATGATACCCATGATCGGGATCAAAACCCCCATTGCCACAACAGCATTTCCCATCAACGCGCCCAATGTCCCCATCAGCAGCCCTGACCCCATCTGGATAAAGCCCAGCATCGATGCCGCCGCCCCCGCAGTACGACCAAAAGGTGCCAGCGCGGCTGTGGACATGGCTGGCATCACAAAGGCAATCCCAAAGGAATAAATCCCGACCGGAATCATCACATGCAGGAAGCTGGCCGGCCAGATCAGCAGCGTCGAAGACCCGATACTGCCCACCGCAACAAAGAAAAGACCCGGCCCGACCAAGCGATTTGCGCCGTGCTTGACCATCAGCTTGCGACACAAAAGCGAGGCGGCAAAAAAACTGCCCGATTGCGCCAGCATCGCCACACCGAACTGCGAAGAGGATAGCCCGACTTCGTTCATCAAGATAAACGGCAGGAACGTCGCCTGGGCATAAACGGCACCCAATGCACCTCCCATGACCAGTGCTGCGGTCAGAAAATGCCGGTTGGTCAGTAGCATTGTATAGGTCCGCCCAAGCACCGCGAAATTAAGTCTGCTCCGGTCAGCGACGACAGTTTCCTTCAATCCAAAAATGACGACAGCAATCAACCCGACACCGAATAGCGTCATCAGCAAAAAGATCGACCGCCAGCCGAACAGCGGCAACATCAGCCCGCCAATCGTGGGTGCCAAAGCCGGGCCTATCGCCAGAATGATGCCGATCAGGTTCATGATCCGCGACGACTGGTCATCAGTGAACAGGTCGCGCACTAAGGCCCGCGAAATGGCAACGCCAACCGATGCCCCGATCCCCTGAACGAAACGCGCGCCCATCAACACCTCTACCGACGGGGACAGCATCGCGACGAGACTTGCAATACAATATAGCGACATGAAAGCGATTGTTACGGGCCGCCTGCCCAAGGCGTCAGAAAGCGGCCCCGCGACCAGTTGCGCACAGGCAAAACCACCAAAATACAAGGTCAGCGTCAGCTTTATAACCGATTCAGTAGACCCAAAGTGCTGTACCAGCTCTGTCATGGCAGGCGTGTAAAGGGCCATCGAAACGGGGCCGATTGCCACCAGCATTGCGCCGATGATGCTCACTCTGCGTTCAGTCATCAGCGGGGTGGTCATCTTGCGTCTTCTGTTTTGGCGGCCGCGACGCGTGGGCCATCGATATTGGCGCGCAGCTTGCGTGCGGTTTCGACGAAAGCGGCCCAGTCATCAGGGCACAGACCCGTGGAAATCGTTTGTTCAGTCCGCTCCCCCGCCTGTGCAATCTGCTCCAGTATACCGCCTGCCTTTTCCGTGAGCGTCACGATCTTGGCCCTGCGATCTTTGGGGTCGGCTTCCCGTGCGATCAGCCCTTCGGCCTCAAGGCGGTCAAGAAACCCGGTCAGGCTCATCGGGGTCATGCCAAGGCTTTCTGCCAAAAGATGTTGTCGCGTCGGACCGCTGCGGGCCATGTGCGCGATCACGCGCGCCTCTGCTGCGGTAACAGTCAATTCCGCCGCTTCAATTTCGCGGGCAAAGACGCTCCGCGTGATCCGGGCGATATCGTTAAACAAAAAGCCGAAACTGTCTGGGTCGATCGTTCTGCGCATCCGTGCTCCATCGCTTCTTTATAAGCTAGCCTTATTATATCCAAGAGTTAGCACGTATAGACCCACTGTCAAATTCTATCGTTTTACGTAGCCCAAAGTTTTATCCCCTACTCACTTTGAAACAGGTGCGATGCGTGGAAGTGCGCCCCGCCGATAGAAAATTAGAAGGAAAGCTGGGGTGATTTGGTGTGTCTGGCCAGAATTGCGGTTCGATCGCCAGACCGGCAAACTTCCCATAGGCCCGCCCCTCGTGGCCTTTGAACGCACCGGTATCAATATGTGCTCCATTGTAGATTTGCACACCGGGCTGGTCGGTTTGAACGTCTAGCGTGATCCCCGACGCCTCAAGGCGGCAGGCGGTTTGCAGTGCCATCGTGGGTACATCCAGACAAAAGTTGTGATCCAGCACCGGGCCAATCCCATGCGGGCTGGTGTAATCGAATGCCGTGCCTTTTACGGTTTTGGGTTCACCCAAAGGGATTTGATCAGCATCCACGGGCAAATAGCGGTCAGCCAGCACCGTCAGGCTGTGATCTGACAGGTCGGCACGCCCGGACAGGTTCCAATACCCGTGAAACGCCGGGCTAAAATAGGTATCCCTGTCCGACTGGCCTTTGATCTCGATCTCCAGCGCACCCGAAGCGTCCAGACGGTAGGTGGCCGTCACCACTTGATTCCCCGGAAAACCACCAAGCCCATCCGGGTGGTTTAGCGTAAGCTCGCATTCGGCTTCCGAGACCTTGGTGAATGTCCAGTTATGGCCGTCAAAACCCGCACATCCGGAGTGCAAAGTCGTGCGCCCGTTTTCGTTAGTATCCAAATGATTTATTTCACCGTTCACGCGCATCTGCCCATTGGCGATCCGGTTTGCGACGGGCCCGACAATCGCCCCAAAATATCGCATTGGTCCAAGGTATGCGGCAAGGGTTTCGCCCCCCAGAACAAGGCTGTGATCAACCCCCGCGACTCGGTAGTCCTGAAGCGTCGCGCCCCATGACAGAATTCGGGCACGCGCTCCGCCCGCCCGCAGTTCACAGACAAAAACCTGCTCGCCGTTAGGGCTAACATCAAAGGGTTTGGTCACATTTGCATCCACTTTTATTGCCTTTCAACGCGGTTTCCCCTGCAGTTGCACTCAGAAACATCACGATAAAAATTGATTCTTGCCCATCTTTTGACACCTTTCCCTTCCAAGTTGTTGTCAAGTTCAACGAGCATCTGTTGTCTTGTTGATTAATATTTCGTGGGACTAGATAAATGAAAATTCTTGCGGTTGATGACGATCCGATCATCCTTGAACTGCTTGCGCATTTCATCGATACGTTGACGGATCACAAGGTGGTTTTAGCCTCTTGTGCGGATGAAGCAATTGATGTGATTCAAGCGAATGCCCGTTCACCATTCGATTGCTTTTTGCTTGATATTCAGATGCCGGGAACTGACGGCATCACGCTTGCGGGCAAGATTCGCGCGATGGAACCCTACACCGACACCCCCATTCTTATGCTCACAGCCATGTCTGAAAAGGTCTACATCGATGCTGCCTTTACCGCCGGGGCAACAGATTATGTCACCAAACCGTTCGAGATGTCCGAGCTAAAGGCACGCCTGTCGCTCGTTGAACGTGCCTTTGATCGTCGCAAGGCCAGCACTGGAAAAATATTTGCGACCCAAGCAGTAAGCCCAGAATATAACAAGGTCACGCCGCCGATCAATCTGCATGAGCCAGTGGCCATTTACGATGTCGACAACCTGATTGATTTCATGGCGCTCGAAAACTACATCCAGCAGCTTAGCCGCAACGATTTGTTTGGCTCCACCGCCTTTGCGTTTACAATCCGTAAAATCGAAGAGTTTCACCGAACAATGTCGCCGTTTGAATTCTATTCGGTACTGGTCGACATGGGTGAAATCATTTCCGATACACTTGGCGGCAGTCAGTTCCTGATGGCATATGCAGGGAACGGTACTTTCATCTGCATCACCGAAAGTGGCTGGTGCCCCGATACCAGAGCCCTTGCAAATAGCATCAACCTTACTGCGGCCAAGACTGAATTATTTGACAATCAAGGTCAGCGAATTGAGCCCCGGGTTTGCGCAGGGGAAGCAATCAAATTGATCTGGAAAACCAGCGCATCGGTTATGGATGCAATATCAGCGGCACATGCGTCGGCTGAATCGGCCAGCGCTGCGTATCAGAAAAACCAGAACAATGTTTGGCAGATTGGACTTACAGCATGATCCATCAGAAACTTGAATTACCCGGTATCGAACGCATCCGCACACGTTTCCTTGAGTTATTAAGAGAACGTCAAGTTTCCATTGCCGAACACGCGCTGACCGCATGGGAAAGCGATGAGCTTGAGAAGATTAACGGAAGCCTGGCCAGTGCGCGGACATTGCTCCACCAAATCGCAGGTACCGCAGGGTCGCTTGGCTTTGAAGAGCTGGGCCAGGAAGCGCGCACGGTGGAAACAGAAATTGATGACCATTTAAACGGGGCCGATGCAGATCTGGCGATCTGTCCCGGCGCGTTGATTTATCACATGAGCGATTTTGTCCAGCTTTGCCAGACTTTGACCGCCGCACAGCCCGAAACTGCGCAGTCGGCCTAGTTTAAAACACAGCTTTGATCTGATCACCCAGCGTGATTGGATCAAAAGGCTTGCTGATCACAGTAACCGCACCGATCTGGCGCAATTCGTCCAACTCGTTTGCTTGGGCACGTGCTGTCATAAAGATCGCTGGTATATCCGCAAATGCTGGCAGTTCCCGAAGTTTTTCCAGCGTTTCACGACCGGTCATTCCCGGCATCATCATATCCAGTAGCAGTACATCGGGCGTAAAATCATTCGCATGTGAAAGCGCATCTTCGCCGCATTTGCGTTGAACGACTTCGAAACCGCCTGCCATCTCAAGCGATAGCTCAACGATTTCACGGATCGCTTCATCATCCTCTACGTGAAGAAGTTTGATCATACCTGCCCCTTGTAAAGACTATACTTCTGCCTGATGCAGAAACTGTCCGCTAGACCAACCCTTGATTCTAGTTTGGGTTGATTAGCTTGCTTTCTGAGAAAAATCCATAACACTTTCGATGATGTAGTCCATATCTGCCTGAGCTTTGATGATATGGACACTGATCCGATCATCTTTTTCCCGCACACCATCGGATGATAGGCTGACAAGCCGCGCATCTGGTTGTTGCTGAACGATTTCCTTAAGCAACACCGCCGCGTCCCCGTCTGGTAAGGTCCAGTCCAGAATGATGACATCCCAAGGGCCACCATCCGACAACATCGCTCTGACATCCTTTAGGCGGGTGACGTTTTGCACGTCCGCATAGGGCTTCAGACCCGCGCGGATCACTTCGGCAAAATCTTCATCGTCTTCGAGATGCAAAACCTTGAGCCGCTCATTTTTCTTAGTCCGCAGCTGTTTGATTGCAGGAGGTGCCGGTTTCCGTGAGGGTTCTACGATCTGGCAAGTAAACCAGAATACGGTCGGTCCATCCGGCTTGCTTTCAAATCCGATGTCGCCACCCTGACGCCATACGATCTGGCGGCTGATATTCAGACCCAGCCCTGTACCGCCATTGGCACGTGTGTCTGATCCGTCGGCTTGCGAAAAACGCTGGAAAATGCGCCCTTTAAACGATTCAGGCACCCCTTTCCCAATGTTCTGGACATAGACAATCGCGACCTTGTCCAGCTTTTCGACAGTGATCTTCACCTCTGTACCATCATAAGAATACTTGCATGCATTCGAAATCAGGTTTGCCATTACCTGCATCATGCGCCCCGAATCTGCGATAACGTGCAGCTCTTCCTCGGGAAGCTCGACAACTAACGTCGATTTGTGGGTCACGGCGAATGGCAGCATTTCGTTGTGTGACGATCGTATCAATTCCCCAAGGTCGACCTCGACCATGTTAAAGCTGATCTCGCCCGACGAAATCTTTTCGAGGTCCAGAATATCATTCACAATGTCGGTCAGGCGGTTCGAGTTTGACCGGGCAATCTCGATCAGGCGAAGCGAGGAAGCTGGCAGTTTGTCACGTGCGGCTACCTCGATCAGGCCAAGCGCCCCCTTGATCGAGGTCAGCGGTGTGCGCAATTCATGGCTAACCGTAGAGATAAATTCGCTCTTGATCTGGTCGATCTTCTTTTTATCCGTTATATCAATAACTTGAGCGATAAACACATAAGATCCGGCATTCTTGTCAAACGTCCAGGTAACGTTAAAGAAACCCCAGCGATGCCCCCCGTCTTTGTGAAGTATCCGGAACTCCCCGCGAAAAATATCTTGGATGCCAGACTTCATCGTCTCCTGAACCGCATCAATCAATCCGCCCATCTCGTTCTCTGGGATGACCTTGCTCAGGTTGAAATCCTTCAGCATCTCATCCCGGGAATACCCAGTCAGATCGCACATGGCCGAATTCACGCCAATAAAATATCCGCCATTGTTGAGCGTCGCCATACCAACGGGGGCGGCCTCTTGCACGGTACGGAACCTTTGTTCGCTGGCCTCCAGCGCATTGCGCGCATGGCGCAGATCGGTCACGTCGATTTGCGTACCGACCATGCGCGCTGCTTTGCCATCGGCATCACGCTCAAGGACCACAGCATCCGATTTCATCCAACGCCAGCTGTCCCCAAACCCCATCCGGTATTCCGAGATCGACCGGTCTGTCTCTCCGTTGATGCATTTCCGGTCTACCTCGAACAAAATCGGAAGGTCATCCGGATGAATCCGGTTCATAAAGATGCCCTGCGGATCCTCGGCGTCTTGATCAACGCCCATGATATCCCGCCACGTATGCGACACCACCGATGTACCGGTCTTCAGGTTTATTTCGAACACGCCGATCTGAGAGCCAGACAGCGCCGCATCAAACCGCTGTTTTGTTACGGCCAGTTCGTCCACCACCTCAACGTTGGCAGTTACATCGCGAACAATCACTGTTGTGCGACGTTTTCCATTCAAGGTGACCCAGCGGTTTGTCTGAAGATCAAGATACAGTTCACGCCCCTCAAGGGTATGACCCAATGCATTATAGCCTTTTTGCATCTCGCTTTTTGGTATTTCAGTGACGAAATTCTTGAGTGGCAGTCCGCTTAGACCTTCGCGCTCGCCGCCAAAGCAGGTCGTTGCGGCATGATTTGCGAACAAGATTTTCAAATCTTCATCGAGGATAATCACAGCAACGACCGTATTTTCCACGAGCGACCTGTTTTCTTCTTCTCGCGCACTGATCTGTTTGCCCCGCAGTGCTGCGATCTCGGCCAGGCTTTCATTGCGGGCCCGTAACGCACGCATCGCAAATGCCAACATGACGGATAACAACAGCCCGCCCAACAAGATGAAATACGGTCCACGCAAGTTGAACGACGTGTCAAAAAACTTCGTGCTTTGGTATTCAAGCGTCCAAGGTCGGCCAAATATCTCCAAAGAATATTTCGCAACCTGAGTACCTTGTGAATCAGGCTCCTGCTCGGTGGCATAAATTAATGTGTCCGGGTTAGCCGCGTTCCCGTCATAGACTTGAAAGTCGAAATAATTCTCCAATCCCGGGCTCAGATTTCCCATCAAATTACGCCCGATAAAGGGCGCATAAACCCAGCCGCGCAATTCTTCATCCCTAAAATACGGCTTCAGAATAAGGAAACCGGGCTGTGCGGTCTCATCTTGCACCAACAAAATCCGGGGCGTGATCTGCGGCAAACCCGTTTCGCGGGCACGATTGGCGGCTTCACGGCGGCCTTCCTCGAAACTGATATCCAACCCGACAGCTTGGGCGTTAATATCAACCGGCGCGATATATTTGATCAGGTATTTTACGTCGCTGTCGGTTTCGGGATGCGCCGAAAAATCAGGCGTCCCGTCCGCACGCATCTTCGCGACAAATTCCGCGACTTCGTCTTTTGGAACCAGCTCGATAAAACCGATGCCGTTAATACCAGGTAGTGAATTTTTTATATCAATGGTGCTGGCAAAGATTTCAAAATCATCTGACTCGATATTTTCTGATGCATGCAGCATCCCCGCAGCGCCATTCAGGCTTTGCAGGTAAATATCCAATCGGGTCTTCAGCGCCTGAAGCCCGTCTTCTGTCAGCCGCTGAAATTCAGCATGTGCCGCGACTTGGCCGATGCGTCGACTTTCTGCGAACACTCCCAAAGTCACGAAAATGCAAAATACAACAAGAAGGATATCGAGACGCTTGAACAACCAACAAATCCATTCAAAATCATGCCCATGCCTGCCGCACTTAAGGCTCGGGATAGGAGAAACACCAAATTCGTTTATAGGTTGTGTTTTTTTCTCAAACAACCAAAAAGCCTCCTTGCCCGCAGGGATTGTGGCGAAAGGCGAAACAATTTTACTTATTGCGTTTCGTCCCAGTTTTGCGTGCTTTTGGGAAAGACCAGCATGGCGCGGAAATCATTAACGTTCGTCAGGGTCGGCCCGGTAACGATCTGACCGCCCGCCGTTTTGAAAAACCGATGGGCATCATTCCTCGCCAGCGCCAATTCCGGGTCAACATCCGCCTCTTTGGCCTTGCGTAACGTGGCAGGCCCGATGCACGCCCCGGCCACTTCGTCTGCACCATCGACCCCGTCCGTATCACAGGCCAGCGCCCAAATATCTGCAGCACCGCCCAAGGCCAACGCCAGGGCAAGGCAATATTCGGCGTTTGGCCCG
>Ga0206127_1001012_pt1 | contig 31847 bp, 27 predicted proteins | sample Helgoland_Spring_6_FD_148646 | JGI IMG/M metagenome (GOLD analysis project Ga0206127, IMG submission 148646) | Pelagic subsurface seawater microbial communities from Kabeltonne, Helgoland, North Sea - Helgoland_Spring_Bloom_20160419_1 | ecosystem: Environmental > Aquatic > Marine > Epipelagic ...
CCAAAATAACTTAAATTAACTTAAAATTATTTACTTATCTTTATAAATTATACAGCCTTACAAAACACAATAGCAAGGCCTTCTTATGCAGGCTCTTCCTCTTCAGGTGTTGGATCAAGAATTAAATCAAGTTGAGATGTACTTTTTGATGGCTCATTCAAATTTTTATCTGATCTGAGCATTTCGATTCTATTAAGATAGGCATCATCAATATCGTTAGTAACATATTTCCCATCAAAACATGAGCAATCAAAGTCTTCAATTATGTTTCCCTCTTCAAGAATGTTTCTCTTAAGCTCCTCAAGATCTTGGTAAATTAGAGCATCGGCTCCAATCTCTTTGCAAATTTGCTCATCATCTTTATTAAAAGCTACCAGCTCGTCTCGTGATGGCATATCAATACCATACACATTGGGATATCTAACTGGTGGCGCAGCGGATGCAAAAAATACATTTTTTGCCCCAGCATCCCTTGCCATTTGAATTATCTCCCTTGATGTAGTCCCACGAACAATTGAATCATCTATCAAAAGCACATTCTTGTCTTTAAACTCAACTTTAATTGGATTAAGTTTCTGTCTGACAGATTTTTTTCTTAATTCTTGGCCTGGCATAATGAAAGTTCGTCCAATATATCTATTTTTAATAAACCCTTCTCTAAATTCAGCGTTAAGTACGAGTGCTACTTCATGTGCACTTGGCCTGCTTGTATCCGGGATGGGTATTACAACATCTATGTCAAGATCTGCCCATTCACTCTTAATTTTTTTTGCCAGTGACCTGCCCATATTTAATCTTGTTTGGTAGACCGATATATTGTCAATCATAGAGTCCGGTCGCGCTAAGTAAACATATTCGAATATACATGGTGTTTTCTTAACCACATCACAACAAATTTTTGAATAAAAATTTCCATCGAGATCAATAAAAATTGCTTCTCCAGGCTCTACATCTCTGAGTAATTTAAACCCTAAAATATCAAGCGCGACTGTTTCGGAGGCAACAACATATTCTGGACCATCTTCAGACTGCTTTATTCCAATAACCAACGGTCTAATTCCATGAGGATCTCTAAAGGCAAGCAGCCCGAAGTTATTTATCATTGAAACTACAGCGTAAGCCCCTTTACATCTCTTATAAACAGAGGTAACAGAATCAAAAATAATATCTGACGTTAATACATTTTTTTTTGTTGATTTTTCAATAGCATCGGCTAAAACATTTAGCAGCACCTCTGAATCTGAGTTTGTATTGATATGCCTTAAATCTTGTTTAAACATATCACCCTTCAGCTTTTCAGAATTAGTCAAATTTCCGTTATGCCCAAGGACCAAGCCGTAAGGTGAGTTCACATAAAATGGTTGCGCTTCTGCAGCAGAAGAAGATCCTGCTGTGGGATACCTAACATGTCCAATGCCAATATTTCCTGATAAATGCCTCATATGTCTCGTATGAAAAACATCCTTAACGAGGCCATTATTTTTGTACATTTTAATTCGACCATTATCACATGTCGCGATGCCGGCAGCATCTTGGCCTCTATGTTGAAGGACTAATAATCCATCATAGAGCATCTGATTTACAGGGCTATTTGAAACTATTCCAATTATCCCGCACATATAATTCTCATCTAGATTGAATTCTCTTCATATTTTACATTGTTAACCCAGTCCTGGGGCAAATAAGGAAATGTTTTTTCTACTAACAGTTTTATAAGAACTATTGAATTTGCCTGTTGCCATGATGGTTCTTCGGTGTAGGAAGTTTTTTCGACAACAAAAATCAATAAATAAACAACAATAACTCCTCTCAATATGCCAAACAATCCACCGAGAATAATATTTGATGCACCTAAGCCAATTTTATGAATAAATGTACTTAAAAATTTAATCAATATAGATGAAACAATTAGAACGAATATAAATATTAAAACAAAGCTACTAACATACTTTATTGAGAATTCAGCTTCAAAAGGAAGATTTATTGCGACACTTGAAGAAAAATAATACGCCACAAAGAAAGCAAATGCCCAGGCCATCAGGCTGAGTAGCTCCTTAACAAAACCTCTAAAAAAACCAAAAATTAAGGAGGCAAATAAAACTAGTAAAACTAAGATATCGATAAATGACATAAATCTATGGATGCTTTCTGATAAAACCAGATAAATTTGCCTTCTTAATTTCTTGAAGAATTAAACGCGCCTGTTTTTCGTTTGAAAAAAAATCTGTTGTAAGTCTTATTTTTACTTCATCATCGATCTTTATTGCTTGTGTATTTGTTTTGTAGCCCATTGCATTAACTTGATCCTTCACTCTTTTCATATTTATTTCATCCGAAAAAATGCCTAACTGAACTGTAAAGCCTTTTTTTTTTGAAGAATTATGTTTAATTGTTAGCTCTTCTTTTGCAGGCGAATGCGCACTTTCAAGCTTACTGATTACATTTTCAGAGGTAGCATATTGCTGAGTTGTCTCTAAGAAAGAAATTTTTGGGTTACTCTTTATAGCTTCTGTTTTAGTTTTTACAAAAAAAATAGATAAAGAAAATAAAATTATTAAAATTATTATCGCGCCCACAAGCCTTCTCTTCGCTCTCTTGATTAGAAGAAGATTGGTTACTGAGTCTTTTGAATTTGACATATTGAATTATCTTTTAAAATTTCACTTACAATAAAAAAGGAACCAAACGCTATTATATTATCATTTTCATCACTATTTTTGTATGCGGCCAAAAAGGCCATTTCAGTATTTTTAAAGGAATGATAGGTGACATCCTTTCTCTGCTTTTGAAGTGATGAAATTATTTCTTTTGTTTCTAATGCTCTAGGTGAATCAATTTCTGAAATATACCATTCATCTACATAATCAATAAATTGCTCAGTAATGTCTATAATACTTTTTCCTTTAAGGAGTGAAAAAACACAACGAACTCTTCCTTTAAGCTTTTCCTCTATAAAAAATTGATTTAATGATTCAGCAGATTCTTTGTTGTGAGCAACATCTAAAATGATGAATGGATTTTTATTTATGCAATGCAACCTACCAATTATATCTGCTTCTTTTATACCTTTATTTAAGCTACTATGAGTGATTGGATATTTTTTATAGATAAGCTCAACAACCCTTAAAGCTCCAGATAGGTTTTGAAGTTGTGTTTTACCAAAAAGCTTTGGTAGCGGAAGGTTTAAAAAATTTTTTCTTTGACCATAGAAGTCTATTTTTGAGCCATCTACCCTTATAAAATAGTCAGAATTAATTTGGGACACAACAGCCTTAGAGCTATCTTTAAACTTTTTTATAAATGCTTTCTGACTGTCAAAATTTAAAATAGCATTCTTATTTTCCCTAAAAATCCCTACTTTTTCTTTAAATATTTTTTCAATGGAGTCACCTAAAAACTCTTGGTGATCTATTGATACAGAGGTGATTAATGAAACTTCTGGATCGAAAATATTCACAGCATCTAGCCTACCTCCTAACCCAACCTCCATTACGGCAATGTCGATATCACTCTCAACAAATATCAGCATTGCTGCCAGTGTAGTCATTTCAAAATAGGTTAATGGTATATTTTTTCTTGCCTCATTAACCCTAAAAAGAGCGTTAACAATTACTTTATCTGAGCATTCAGCCTTATTAATCCTTACTCTTTCATTGAATTTAAAAAAATGTGGCGATGAGTAACATGCGACTTTATAGCTAGCACTATGAAAAATAGATTCAAGAAAAGCACACGTAGAGCCCTTACCATTTGTCCCACCAACCATTAAGACTGGGAATGATTGTCTTATGTTTAAATTTTTATAAGCTTGACGGACTCGATCAAGGCCCAACTCTATTTCATCTATGGTAATTTGATCAATGAAATCCAACCATTCATCAAGAGAGTCTGACTGATTTAACTCACGAGTCACTTCAATTTTTAAGGTTTACAATAAGGTCTGCCAAGGTTTTTCTTAACTGCCTTCTGTCCACGATCATGTCGATAGCACCGTGCGTTAACAAAAACTCAGAGGTTTGAAATCCTTCCGGTAATTTTTCCCTAACCGTCTGCTCAATAACTCTAGGGCCAGCAAATCCAATTAATGCCTTTGGCTCGGCAATTATTATATCTCCGAGCATTGCAAAGCTAGCTGAAACACCACCCATAGTTGGATCGGTCAACACGGATATAAAGGGTTGTTTTGCTTTACTTAACTTTGTTAAGGCAGCGCTAGTTTTTGCCATCTGAAACAAAGATAATAATCCCTCTTGCATTCTTGCACCTCCGCTTGAGGAGACACAGATGAAGGGACATTTAAACTTAATTGCAGTATTTACTGCCTCTACAAACTTTTCTCCGACAACTGAGCCCATTGATCCACCCATAAATTTAAACTCAAAACATGCAATTACTGCATCCAATGACTCTAAATGGCCCTTAAAAGTTACTAATGCATCATTCTCATTAGTTTGCTTTTGAGATGATTTAATTCTATCTTTATAGGGTTTGGAATCCTTAAAAGATAATGGATCAACAGGTTTAATCTCTTTACCAAGCTCTATCTGGTCAGGGGTATCTAAAAGTAAACTAATTCTTTTTCTTGCGTTAATGCGATGATGAAAATCACAATTAGGACAAACGTAATTATTCTTTTCTAAGTCAGTACCGTATAAAACTGTTTGGCATGAAGGACATTTTTGCCATAGTCCCTCAGGGATGTTTTTCTTAACCTTTCCTAAGATATTCTTGATTTTTGGAGGGATTGCTTTTTTTAACCAGCTCATATGTATTTAAGCACTAGAGGAATCAATTGCTGCCTTCATACTATGCATCAATTTTTTTACATTTGGAATAATTTCAACTTTGTCAGACTCTTCAATCTCTTTAACAATCCTACTACCAATTACAACACCATCTGAAATTTTGGAAACAGCTTTTGCCGTTTTTGGGTCTCTTACTCCAAAACCTACCGCTACAGGCAGGTCTGAATATTTTTGAATATTCTTTACATTTTCAGCTACTTGCTCAATATCAATATTCGCAGCACCTGTTACTCCTTTTAGTGAGACATAATATAAAAAACCTGATGCTTGCTTTGCAATTAATTTGATTCTCTCATCCTCTGTAGTAGGTGAAAGCAAAAAAATACTGTCAATTTCTTCCTCATTCAGTCTTTGTACAAACTCCCCAGACTCTTCGGGTGGATAATCAACAGTAATAACTCCATCTATCTGTGCCTCTTTGATTAAACTAATAAAATTATCTACACCAATAGCTTCGATAGGATTTGCATACCCCATTAATATTAAAGGTGTTTTTTTATTTGTTTCTCTAAAATTTTTTGCAAGTTTTATAGTGTCTTTAATCCCAACTTTATTTTTAAGTGCACGCTCACTAGCCCTTTGAATAACTGGTCCATCTGCCATTGGATCTGAAAAAGGAATGCCTAATTCAATCATATCAGCCCCATTTTCAACTAAAGTATTCATTAACGCGACTGTGTCATCTGGAGATGGATCACCAGCAGTAATAAAAGGAATCAGTGCACTTTTATTTAACTCTTTTAATTTTTCAAATATAATTTTTATTTTAGACATAGTTATAAAGAAATTCCTGAAATATTAGCTACAGTATTAATGTCCTTGTCGCCTCTTCCTGATAAATTAACCAAGATAACTTCTTCTGGCGACATATCGGCGGCCAATTTTTGTGCATAAGCAAGTGCATGGCTTGTTTCCAGTGCTGGAATAATGCCCTCTACAAGACATAAATTATGAAAGGCTTCTAAAGCTTCATCATCTTTAATTGCAACATAAATTGCTCTTCCTGAATCTTTAAGCCATGAATGTTCAGGTCCAACGCCAGGATAATCAAGTCCCGCAGATACAGAATGTGTCTCAATTATTTGGCCTTCAGAGTTTTGCATCAAGTAAGTCCTATTACCATGAAGGACACCTATTTTACTTTCTGATGTTAAGGGTGCTGCATGCCTTCCTGTCTCAATACCTTCTCCTGCTGCCTCAACACCAATTAACTTCACATCCTTATGTTCTATGTAAGGATAAAAAATACCCATAGCATTTGATCCACCGCCCACACATGCTACAACTGCATCTGGTTGTTTATTGGCAATTTTTGGCATTTGATCCAAACACTCTTTGCCAACAACAGAGTTAAAATCTCTAACCATCATTGGGTAAGGATGCGGCCCTGCAACTGTTCCAATAATATAAAAGGTATTTGAAACATTTGTCACCCAATCTCGCAAAGCTTCATTAAGCGCATCCTTTAATGTCTTTGAACCACTTTCAACAGGAACCACCGTCGCACCTAACAATTTCATTCTATAAACATTTGGAGACTGCCTTTTGACATCCTCTGAACCCATGTAAACAACGCATTCCAGACCTAATCTGGCTGCAATTGTTGCTGTAGCTACACCATGTTGCCCTGCGCCTGTTTCAGCTATAACTCTTGGTTTTCCCATTCTCTTTGCTAACAACGCCTGCCCAACTGTATTATTAACTTTGTGAGCCCCTGTATGATTTAAGTCTTCTCTTTTTAAATAAATCTTAGCGCCACCTATTTGTTTTGTAAGTCGTTCTGCAAAATAGATAGGGCTAGGTCTTCCAACAAAATGTTTAAGGTCACTATGAAATTCTGCTAAAAATTCTGGGTCTTCTTTATATTTTGAATACATCTCTCTGAGCTCATCGAGAGCCTCAATAAGCGTTTCAGCTACGAATGTTCCTCCAAACTGACCGAAATGTCCGAATTCATCGGGTAGATCATAAGGTTGCATCATTTACTCCTATCATAAATTCTTTCATTTTTTCTTCGTCCTTCACTCCCTTAATACTCTCAACACCACCACTAACATCCACACAAAATGGTCTTACTGTTTTAATTAGATCTGAAATATTCTCAGAATTTAATCCACCCGCAATAATGATTGGAAGACTTAACTTCCTAGGAATCTTTTTCCAATCAAAAACTTCACCAGTTCCACCCTTTAATTTTTGACTAAAAGTATCAAGTAAAAGTGCTGATGCAGATTTATAATCTTTACAACATTCTAACAAATTAATGTCTTCTTTCATTGGTATTGCTTTAATATAAGGTAAATTAAATTGATTACAATATTCTTCAGACTCAGCCCCATGAAATTGTATGAGATTAATTTTTGATTTGACAATTGAATCTCTAACGAATTCTGCATCAGCATCCACGAACAAACCCACTCGTAAAATAAAGGGGTGGAGAGATAAAATAATTTTTCCTGCTTCAATAGGGTCTATGTATCTTGGGCTTCCTTTATAAAACACAAACCCCAGTGCATCTACTCCTAAATCAGACGCAAGAATTGCATCCTTCACATTTGTAATACCGCAAATTTTTACTCTCGTTCTCAATATATTAAACAACCTATGTATTAATGCTTATTTTGTTGTTACTCTTTGGTAATCCCCACTTTGAATCATACCTAATATTAGTGAGATATAAACCATTTGGTGAAAAAGTTGCTGGCACTAAACGTCGGTCATTCTGCAGCAAAAGATAATCAATATGATCAGCATCTATAGACCCATAACCTACCTTAATAATTGTGCCCATCATATTTCTCACCTGATGCTGTAAAAAAGCATCAGCAACAAATGTAAATAAAAAATAATTTTTGTGCTGTTTTACATTTATTTTTGAAATCGTTCTCACCGATGAACTGGCTTGACACTCTGAGGATCGAAATGCATTAAAGTCATGTTTTCCTTTAAATTTTAACAAAGATTTTTTTATCAAATCAAGATTTAAATTGTAGAAAGACCATCCACAGTAATGACTCATGATGGCAGAATTTATTGATTGATTTAAGAGTAAATATTGGTACTCCCTCCCTTTGGCAGAAAATCTTGCATGAAAATCAGGAGAGACGTCATACGCCCACTTAATTCGAATTGAATGTGGTAGAAATGAATTGATGCCTTTTACCCATGAATTCATTGGTCTTATTAAATCAGTATCAAAATGAATAATTTGCCCTAAGGCATGCACTCCTGCATCAGTTCTTCCTGCTGCTGTAGTATCAATATTTTCATTGGTTATTGAAAAAATAGCTTTTTCAATTTCGCCTTGGATTGTTTTTATTTTGGGTTGTTTTTGCCAACCAGAAAAATCTTGGCCGGCATACTCTACTGAAGCTGCTATTCTCATTTAGCTTATAACTAAATATTAATTATTAATTTTTTTTGTTCATTGATGCGATGTATCTATCCGTAGGCTTTGAAGGCTCTGATGATTTATTTGAAACCACCTCATGATCTACCTGATTGCTAGAATTTTGAACTAAATTTTCATCAAATAACATTGATGCTTGACGTTTTTTTCTTGAAAGAATGATTAATAAACCAATTATGGTTACTAATAAAAGTGCTAGAAGCAGCATATGCAAAGTATTTAGACCTCCCTCTTCCTTATCTTTAATAATCACCTCAGTAATATTGTCATCAGCACTTGAAATAGAAGATTTAAAGGTTTTTGTATCGATTTCAACGCTAGGCTCTTTCACAACAAGTTTTTTTACAGGCTCAGCTGGCTTAATTTCTTTTACAGGCTCAGCAGGCTCAGCAGGCTTAGCTTCTTTTACAGGCTCAGCTGGCTTAATTTCTTTTACAGGCTCAGCAGGCTTAGCTTCTTTTACAGGCTCAGCTGGTTTAATTTCTTTTTTCTTATTTTTATTTTTAATTGATTTCCACGAGTCGTTATCTTTTTTTAATATCTTTGTTGCATCCACATGGGAAAGATCTTCATAATACGCTCTACTTGGAAGTATTAATTTGTTACCCACTTCCAACCCGTTAATATTGTTATCTGCAAATGCTTTTGGGTTTGTTTGGTAAATTCCTACAACAATTTGTTGAAGTGTCACACCCTCAAGCTTATTATTTCTCGCGATTTGATACAAAGTCACACCTTTTTTTGAAACAACCGTCTTTGCTTCAGGTTCTGGTGCAGGCTCAGGTTCTGGTGCAGGCTCAGGTTCTGGTGCAGGCTCAGGTTCTGGTGCAGGCTCAGGTTCTGGTGCAGGCTCAGGTTCCACCAAACTCTCAACTTGTGATTGACTAGCAGGTAAGGGATCAAGCAAGACTGTATATTCCCTAAAATTTCTTCCTTTAGGTGAATCAATTTGAATGAGTAAATCTAAAAATGGATCAAGGACTGGTTTTTCTGAGCTAAGCTTTAATTTCGATTTTTCTTTATCTTTGATAACAGTAATTTTGATATCTTCATGTACAGGCACTCTTTCTATTGATTGAGCCTGGTAAATATCTTTACCTGCAATTTTTGCTTTTAATGAATCTAAGTTATCTCCACTGGATACTACTAATTCGATTTCAGCATTTAAGGGCTGATCTTGTGTTGAGTTTACTGAAATTTGACCTAATTGAAGAGCTAGAGCGTTAGCTGAAAAAATTAAGAAAAATAAAGTGTATGTAATTTGCTTTAATAAATTTGTCATCTTTATCATTATTTTTTATTCGTTAAAATGTTAAGCATTCGTCTTACTGGCTCTGCTGCACCCCATAATAATTGGTCGCCTACTGTAAATACAGATAGTAAATTTTCGCCAACATTCAGTTTTCTTACCCTTCCAACAGCAATTAAAAGTTTACCTGAAACAGCCGCAGGGCTTAAGTTTTTTATTGATTTTTCTTTATTGTTGGGAACAAAATGTACCCAAGGATTTGCTGAAGCTATTAATTCCTCAATTTCTTTAATTGAAAAATCTTTATTTAATTTAATCGTTAATGCTTGGCTATGAGATCTCATAGCTCCAATTCGAACACACAAACCGTCAACATTAAAAGCTTTATATCCATTTGATTTTAAAATTTTATTTGTCTCGACACTACCTTTCCATTCCTCTCTGCTCTGACCATTCTCTAGTTCTTCATCTATCCATGGGATCAAACTTCCAGCAAGTGGAGCGGTAAATAGTTTCTTTGTAAATTTTTCAGAATTCATTGTCAACTGAACGTCATTATCTAAGTCAAGAATATTTGAATCAGGCTTTATATTATTTAAGGATTCTGACAGTTCACCCATTTGAATTAAGAGTTCTTTCATATTCTGCGCTCCAGCTCCACTAGCAGCCTGATACGTCATGGACGAAACCCATTCAACTAAATTGTTTTTAAATAAACCGTGAATTGCTAATAGCATTAAGGAAACAGTGCAGTTTCCACCAACCCAATTTTTATTGCCAGCCTTAATGGCTGTATTTATTGCATCCTTATTAATGGGGTCAAGAACAATCATGGCATCAGAATTCATTCTCAGGGTTGATGCAGCATCAATCCAATGACCTGACCAGCCATTGTCCCGTAGGACATTGAGTATTTTTTTTGTATAATCTCCACCCTGACATGACAACAAAATATCCATTTTTATTAATTCATGAATATCAAAAGCATCTAATAGTGAAGATTCTTGAAAGTTTAGTATATTAACTTTTTCACCAGACTGTGAAGTTGAGAAGAAGTGAGCATCTATACTTTCAAAGTCATTTTCCTCTTGCATCCTTTGGATTAAAACAGAACCGACCATTCCCCTCCATCCAACTATACCCACCTTAAACATGCTCTAATTCCTCAATAATTTTATTTCCCATCTCCTCACAGCCGACAAGTATATTATCTTTGGAGAAAATATCTTTTGTCCTAAATCCTTTTTTTAGAACATTTCTAACAGCATTTTCAATTCTTTCTGCCTTGTCATTATCGTTAAATGTATATTTAAACATCATTGATAACGACAAAATAGTTGCTAATGGATTTGCAATATCTTTTCCAGCAATATCAGGGGCTGAGCCATGACTTGGTTCATACATCCCCTTATTGTTCTGATCTAACGAAGCTGAGGGAAGCATTCCAATTGAGCCAGTCAGCATTGATGCTTCATCCGATAAAATATCACCAAAGATGTTTCCCGTGACCATCACATCAAATTGTTTGGGTTTGCTAACAAGCTGCATTGCTGCATTATCAACATACATATGACTTAATTCCACTTCCGGATATTCTGAGGCGACCTCGCTAATCACTTTTCTCCATAATTCTGTAGATTCTAGGACGTTTGCCTTGTCAACTGAGCACAATTTTTTTGATCTTTTTGAAGCAGTCTTGAATGCTACATGTGAAATTCTTCTTATTTCAGACTCTGAATAGCGCATCGTATTCAGCCCTTCTAACTCACCCTTTTCATTCTTTGATATTCCTCGAGGCTCACCGAAATAAATATCGCCCGTAAGCTCGCGAATAATCATGATATCAAGTCCAGACACAATTTCTGGCTTTAAGCTGGATGCATCAACAAGCTCAGGAAACATTAAGGCTGGCCTTAGGTTAGCAAATAAATGAAGTGCCTGCCTAATTCTTAGTAACCCTCTCTCTGGCCTCATCTCTCTAGGGAGTTCATCATACTTCCAGCCACCAACGGCTCCGAGTAAAATGGCATCTGCCTCTTGAGCAACTTTTAAAGTTACTTCGGGGAGGGGGTCTTTAAACTCATCATAACCTGCCCCCCCGATTGAGGAATATGACAATGATTCACTTAAACCAAAAAAATTTAATACTTTGACAGCTTGTGCAATTATTTCAGGACCAATCCCATCACCAGGTAAAATCGCGATTTGCATTGTATCTCCTATTTTGTCAACCAAGGGTACTGGCTATAGTAATGTTTTTCAAAGTCCTTAATATCTTCTCCATACTCAAGAGTTAAGCCAATATCATCAAGCCCTTTCAAAAGACAATTTTTTTTAAATTCATCTACCTTAAAATCATATTCGTCATCATCATCAATAATTAATTGCTTTTCTAGGTCAATTGTTAAATTTAAACCCATTTCAGATAATGCTTTCTTAAAAAATAGATCAGTCAATTCATCATCTATTTGAATTGGAAGGATTCCATTTTTAAAACAATTTCCATAAAATATGTCAGCAAAACTTGGGGCCAAGATGATTCTAATCCCAAAATCAAGCAATGCCCAAGGTGCATGTTCACGGCTAGAGCCACATCCAAAGTTCTCTCTTGCTAATAAAATAGTCCCTTCTCGATAATTCTGTTTATTTAGAATAAAATCGGGATTAAGTTCTCTATTTTCTGGATTAATGCCTGGTTCACCATGATCAAGATATCGCCATTCATCAAACAAGTTTGGGCCAAAACCGGATTTCTTGATAGATTTTAAAAATTGTTTAGGGATGATTGCATCAGTATCTACATTCGCTCTATCTAAAGGTATAACGATTCCATGATGTTTAGTAATGGGTAACATTATGGAGCTTCTCGAACATCAACAAACTTGCCATGAATGGCTGCAGCAGCTGCCATTTCTGGGCTAACAAGGTGTGTTCTTCCACCCTGCCCTTGCCTTCCTTCAAAATTTCTATTTGAAGTAGATGCACATCGCTCATGGGGTTCAAGTCTGTCCGCATTCATGGCGAGACACATGGAACAACCTGGATCACGCCATTCAAAGCCTGCATTTATAAAAATCTTATCTAAGCCCTCTTCTTCAGCTTGGTTCTTAACCAATCCAGAACCTGGCACCACCAGTGCTAGTTTAATATTTGTTGCTACCTTTTTTGTCTTGACAATGTCTGCTGCTTTTCGAAGGTCTTCAATTCTTGAGTTTGTACAAGAGCCTATAAAAATTTTATCTAATTTTATGTCTTTTATACTTGTTCCTTGTTTAAGTCCCATATATTCCAAGGCACCTTGGTAACCTTTTTGGTTTGATAAACTCTTTTCTTTAAGCGGGTCGGGTATTTTATCATTTATACTACATACCATCTCAGGTGAAGTTCCCCATGTAACTTGGGGCTCAATAGATGAAGCATCAATTTCAATTTTTTTATCAAATTGAGCATCTTTGTCACTGACTAAATTTTCCCAATCGATAACGGCTTTTTGCCAATTCTCCCCAGAGGGTGAAAATGGTTTTGATTTTAAATAATCAATCGTTTTATTATCAACACCAATTAAGCCCGCTCTTGATCCAGCTTCAATAGCCATATTGCATAAGGTCATTCTGCCTTCCATACTTAAACTCTTAATGGCAGATCCAGCAAACTCAATTGCATGCCCCGTCCCACCGGCCGTGCCAATCTGACCTATTATATGCAATGCTATATCTTTTGCTGAGACATGATCACCTAAAGTACCGCTTACATTAATAAGCATAGTTTTAAACTTTTTTAATATTAAACACTGAGTAGCTAAAACATGTTCAACCTCTGAAGTTCCTATGCCAACCGCTAATGCGCCAAAAGCACCATGAGTACTCGTATGCGAATCCCCGCAAACAATTGTCATTCCAGGGAGTGTTGACCCCTGCTCAGGACCGATCACATGAACTATTCCTTGCCTCACATCATCCATTTGGAATTGCATTAATTTATTTTTTTTACAATTTTCATCCAAAGTGTCTATTTGTATTTTAGAGATAGGATCAAGGATTCCTTTTTCACGATCAGTAGTAGGAACATTATGGTCAGGAACAGCCAGTATAGAATTTGTTCGCCAAATTTTTCTATCAGCTATCCTTAAGCCTTCAAAAGCCTGGGGACTGGTTACCTCATGAACTAAATGGCGGTCAATATAGATCAAATAGGTATCGTTATCCTCACGAACCACATGCCTATTAAAAATTTTTTCGTAAAGAGTTAGTGCCATTAAAGTTAATCTCTGAAGTTACCAAAATTTAAAGGGAATTCATTATGCTCGATCTTTATTAGTGCTATACATTCCTGTAAAACATCTCTTTTTGGACCTTTAACCCTCAGCTCATCCCCCTGGATGCTACATTGCACTTTTATTTTTGAGTCCTTTACTGTCTTAATTATTTGCTTTGATAGTTCCATCGAGATCCCACTTTTAATTGCTTGGGATTGTTTAAGCTTATTACCAGAAACAGTCTCAATATTTTCTGGATTCATTCTTTTAGAGCTATCAGGCTCTTTTTTTTCTAATGCTGGATAAAGGATGTCCTTGATTTGGTCCATTTGAAATTCGGAATCAGCATTAATATCTATTTTCATATCATTTTCGTTTAGCGCTACCTTTGCACTTGTCCCTTTGAAATCATAACGATTTACAATCATTTTCATTGTGACATCAACAGCATTTTTGATATTTTCAAGATTTGCTTTTGAGGTTATATCGAAAGATGGCATTTTTTTTGTGCTCCTATGATTTTTTTCTTTTCTTATTTAATCTTAATCTAAGCGCATTAAGCTTAATAAATCCTGCTGCATCTTGATGATCAAAAGCACCATCGTCTTCCTCAAATGTGGCGACCTCTGAATCAAATAAAGAGTCCTTACTGTCCCTCGCAACTAATATGACATTACCCTTATATAAATTTAATTTAACCCATCCATTTACATTTTTCTGGGTGTGGTCTATGAGCGCCTGTAAGGCGATTCTTTCGGGGCTCCACCAATAGCCATTATAAATTAAGGATGCATACCTCGGCATTAATTCATCCTTTAAATGGGCAACCTCCCTATCAAGTGTCAAGGATTCAATGGCCCTATGCGCTTTTAAAAGTATTGTTCCTCCGGGTGTCTCATAGCATCCTCTCGCCTTCATACCAACATATCTGTTTTCAACTAAGTCCAATCTACCTATACCATTATCGCCGCCTAAGGTATTTAACTGTTCTAATATTTCATGCGGAAGTAATTTTTTACCGTTTAGACTGTTTGGGTCTCCATTTTCAAAACCAACAGTAATTTCTTGCGCTTTATCAGGCGCATTTTTTGGATCTACTGACCATCTCCACATAGATTCTTCTGGCTCATTTTTGGGGTCCTCAAGATGCCTTCCTTCGTAGGAGATATGAAGTAAGTTTGCATCCATACTATAGGGAGTACCTCCAGATTTATGTTTCATTTCTACGGGTATGTTATTTTCAGTCGCATATTTAAGCAGTTTTTCCCTGCTCAAAAGATCCCATTCTCTCCAGGGTGCGATAACTTTTATGTCTGGATCAATAGCGTAGGCTCCCAGCTCAAACCTAACTTGATCATTACCCTTACCCGTTGCACCGTGTGAAATAGCATTACAACCAGTTTGGTGAGCTATTTCGACCAGTCTTTTTGATATAAGCGGTCTCGCTATTGATGTGCCTAAAAGGTATTCGCCCTCATATACGGCATTAGCCCTAAACATGGGGAATACAAAATCCCTTACAAATTCCTCTCTAAGGTCTTCTATGAAAATCTCTTTTACGCCTCCTGACTGTGCCTTAGCTCTTGCTGGCTCAATCTCTTCTTTCTGGCCCAGGTCTGCGGTAAATGTAACAACCTCACAATCATATTGATCTTGTAACCACTTTAAAATCACTGAAGTATCAAGACCACCTGAATATGCCAATACAATTTTTTTTACGTCCTTGATCATGTTTATTGTTTTCCTAATAACAAATACTCTAATAATGCTTTTTGAATATGAAGTCTATTTTCAGCCTCTTCCCAAACGATACTTTGTGGTCCATCTATAACCTCACCTGAAACTTCCTCTCCTCTGTGTGCAGGCAAACAATGCATGAATAATGCATCTTTTTTTGCAACATCCATCATTTTTTTACCAACTTGCCAACTTGCAAAATCCTTCAGCCTTTCTTTATTTTCAGATTCAAAACCCATACTTGTCCAAACATCTGTAGTTACAATATCAGCAGCTTTTGCAGCCTCCATTGGGTCCTCATGCTGAAAAAAATAACTCTTATTATCGATATCATCCAGTTGAACCTCATAGCCCTTTGGTGTAGAGACATGTAATTCAAAGCCTAATAGCTCTGCTGCTTGAAGCCATGTCATGCAAACATTATTTGAGTCACCTATCCATGCCACTCTTTTACCTTTGATTTCTCCTCTTTTTTCAATATAGGTGAAAATATCAGCTAAAATTTGGCAAGGATGAAACTCATTAGTTAACCCGTTTATAACAGGGACTCTTGAATTTTTAGCAAACCTTTCAATAATATCTTGCTCATAGGTCCTGATCATGACTATGTCCGACATTCTTGAAATTACCTGGGCAGCATCTTCAACAGGCTCACCCCTTCCTAGCTGAGAATCTCTCGTGTTTAAATAAACAGCGCTTCCTCCCATCTGATTCATTCCAGCCTCAAAAGAAAGCCTCGTTCTTGTGCTGGCCTTCTCAAAAATCATCACTAAAGTTCTGTCTTCGAGTGTCCAGGTTTTTTTATAGCTTTTATAGTTTGCTTTAATGATTGCGGCTCTTTTAAAAAGATAAGAGAGTTCATCAATATTTAAATCGTTAAGCTTCAAGAAATGTTTAACTTTTGCCATTTTTTTTAATTATGTCTTCTTAAGAAATTCATTAATAGTTTTTACTAGTTTTCTTGCAAGTAATTTAGCTTCATCATTGTTCATTATCAAGGGAGGCAATAGTCTGATCGTTTTGTCTGAAGTTACATTTATTAATAATTTATTATTCATTGCTAAATCAACCAATGCTGCACAAGGATTTTTTAACTCAATCCCTATCATCAGACCCATATGCCTAATGGAAATTATTTTATCATTATGTTCAAATTCTTTGTTTAAAAGTGAAATAATAAGTTGGCCTTGTGTCATGGCATTGCCTAATAAACACTCTTCTTTCATGATTTCTAAAGTCTTCAAACCTGCAACCATTGCCAACGGGTTACCTCCAAATGTAGAGCCATGCTTACCAGGTGAAATTAGGCTTGAAGCTTTCTCATTAGCAATACACGCACCAATGGGTATACCTGAAGCCAAGCCCTTAGCTAGTGTTACAACATCAGGTTTTATACTACTATTTTGATAGGCAAACCATTTTCCAGTCCTGCCAACTCCACATTGCACTTCATCAAATATTAATAGCCAATTATTTTTATCACAAATATCTCTAAGTTTTTTTAAATAACTTTCGAAATCATCAGGTATATTTACACCACCTTCACCTTGAATTGGCTCTACAAATAAAGCTGAAATTTTATTTTTTTTACTAGCAATTTCTTGAATGGCATCAATATTATCAAATGGAACTCTAACAAAGCCAGACATTAATGGCTCAAAACCCGCTTGTACTTTTCTACTTCCTGAAGCGCTCAGCGTTGCCATCGTTCTTCCATGAAATGCGTTATCCATCACAATGATTTCTGGTTGCTGAATTTTTAAATCATGTCCATGTAACCTTGCAATTTTAATTGCAAGCTCATTAGCCTCGCAGCCTGAATTGCAGAAAAATGTAGCACTCAATTCTGATAAAAATGCCAATTCTTTTGCAAGCAAACATTGCTCTTCAATATTGTATAAATTGGAAACATGAATCAAATTTTTTATTTGATCAGATATGGCTTTAACAAATTTTGGGTGACTATAGCCTAATGTATTAACAGCAATGCCCGATAAAGCATCCAAATACTTATCTCCATTTTTTGCATGCAACCATACCCCCACTCCTTTATTAAAGGAGATTGGTAGCCTTTGGTATGTTGACATTAAGCTATTTGTTAATAGTTTTCTCATAGTACAAACAAAAACGGCGACCTAAAGTCGCCGTTAAACCCTTTAGGTATTAATTATAAGCCAAGAAGCGCTCGATGAGATAGTCCGTTCGTCATTAGAAGTAACATAGGTATTGATAGCAATGTATTCGTTCTTGAGGCCAATAAAGCAACCCTCCTAGCTTTTACCTTCTCCTCATCTGTTGCTTTTTTCATTCCTAGAATTTTTTGTTGGTTAGGCCAAATTAAGCCCCAGACATTAAATAACATTATAGTACCAAGCCAAGAGCCAATACCAATAGGCTCCCATCCAGGTTGTAATAAAAAGGCATTAGAAAAATTTCCACCTAACAATGCCGCGCCAGCTAACCAAGTAGCTAAAGCTGCCCATCTGAACCACAATAATGCAAGAGGTGCGACGTGTTTAGTAATTCCACCCGCAGTTCCATCTGCCGCAGCATCCTTCAAGGCTGGAACTTGAACAAAGTTAAAGTAATATAAAAGACCAATCCATGCAATACCGGCAATAGCATGAAACCATCTCATAAATCCAAGGTATATATTATTTGCATCACTCATCAATCCAGGCTCTCCCGAATCAAGAATAGCGATAATTACAAACATTAAAACGACCCCTGCTATTATTGTGCCTTTTATAGAATCTAATGGATTTTTCATTAATTAACTCCTGGTAATATATAATTTAAAAGAAGGTTATTACATTAAATCAGATTTAGCAAGTGGCGAAGCTTTTTATCAACAATATCATCACATTATAATTTTTTTCAACAATTAAGGATTGAAATGCCTCGAGTTCAAAATGGAGTGATTTGGATGATCATAGCTACATTCTTTTTTGCATTTATGGGAATGTTTGTAAAGCTAGGAAGTCCTTATTTTTCTGAAATCGAGCTTGTGTTTTATCGGTCATTTATTAGCCTAATCTTCATTATTTTAATTATAGTGAACAAAAAAATAAGTCTTAAAACAAATTTCAAAAAACTACATTTTTATCGATCCTTTGTTGGGTTTTTGTCATTATTAGCTTTTTTTTATGCAATCAGTCACTTGCCGTTAAGTACAGCAATCTCTTTGAATTACACCTCCCCTCTATTTGTGGCTCTTCTTATTCCCTTTTTCCTGCATAAGAAGCCAAGTTTTTATGTATGTTATTTATTACTGATTGGCTTTTTTGGAGCTTTCTTAGTACTAAAACCCGTTCTTGTTGGAAGCGATGGGTATGCAGGCTTTATTGGTCTGTTATCTGGATTAGGTGCCGGCCTTGCTTATTTGCTTATGGCTCAACTAGGTAAAGTAAACGAACCTGATACCCGAGTTGTTTTTTACTTCACCCTGCTATCTTCATTTGGCGCAGCATTTCTAATGTTGTTTGAAAATATTAATTCAGAAATTTTTGAGCATTGGTGGTTACTTTTAGGGCTTGGTTTATCAGCCACAATTGCTCAGCTAGCCTTAACAAAAGCTTATAGAGTTGGAAATACATTAAAGAATGCAGGGCTATCTTACTTAACGATCTTTTTTTCGACTCTTTTAGGTATTATTGTTTTTTCTGAAACACTTGATGCATTCAGTTTTGTAGGTATTTTACTTATTATCACTTCAGGTATTTTTGTTTCAAAAAAATAACTTATGGTTCAAGCAAACCACACCTAATAGCAATGAGAGCAATTTCTGCCGAATTATTTGCGTTTAGTTTTTGCTTTATATTGTATAGGTGAGTCCCAACTGTCCGCGGACTTAAGCACATTGTATCCGCAATTTCATTCGTGCTTTTCCCTTTCGCAAGCGACATAAAAACCTCAAACTCTCTATCTGATAGAACTTCTACAGGGTTATTTTCACCAGATAACTGCGTAATCGCCATTTGCTGGGCAATAATAGGTTCTAGGAACTTTTTACCTATCTTGATTGTTCTGATGGCTTTAATTAATTCTTCAGCCGCGCTCCTTTTTGTAACATAACCCAATGCCCCTGCCGCTAATACTCTGGTTGGATGCACTGAGTCCTCATGAGCTGAGAGCACTAATATTTTTGCCGATTTATCATGAGCGCAAATGCGGTCAATAGCCTCAATACCTCCGATTCCTGGCATTGTTATATCCATAATAACAATATCTGGTTTATGCTCCTTAAAAGCTTTAATTCCAAGTTCACCTGACTCTGCCTCTGCTATAACAGTCATATCAGGTTCTGCTTCGATAAGCATCTTAAAACCCATTCTGACAACCGCATGGTCATCAACCAATAATATTTTAATATCACTCATTGCTTTTCCTTTTTCTATTTAGTTGGAATGACTATTGTTATGTGGGTGCCATTATTTGCGCTAGATTTAATGTCAAAATTACCATTCAAGGACTGCGTTCTTTCTTTAATTCCCATCAATCCAAATTGTTTGGTTTTTTTTAAGATTTTAAGATCAAAACCTTTACCGTCATCAATACATTCAATTTTAAGGCTATCTTTTGTTTTTAGTAAAGATATTTTTATAGTTGAAGCTGAGGCATGTTTGACAACATTATTCATTGCTTCTTGAATGATTCGATAAACGTTGATATTTACGACCTCGCCTAATAAATCAATTTTACCTTTAATTATTAAATTTACTTTAAGAGAAGGGTGTTGAGATTGCCACTTATTCATTTCATCTTTAATTGTTTCGCTAAGCCCTAAATTATCTAAAGAACCTGGTCTAAGTTGCCTAATGATATTGTGCATACCGTCATAAATTTGATTAGCAGCAGATGTAACTGATGAGGCACTTGTTTCGATTGCTTCGTCCTTACCCTTAGAGCGATTTAGAATGTTTTGTGAAAAAATTTTAATAGCTGATACATACTGTCCTAGTTCATCATGCAGCTCTCTAGCAAGGCTCTTTCTTTCGTCTTCTACATGTTCCTGGATAATCGAGGTTAACTCCCTATTTTTCTGAAGCTCCTCTTTAGATTTTTTTGCCACAATTTTTTCAGAAATGTCCCTCATGCTCACAATGTCACCTATAACTTTTTTTGTTGTAGGATCCATTAGCAATGAAGCGGATATTGAAACATCAACTAATTTACCAGTCTTCGTTTGCCTTTTCGACTCAAAGTTTTGAATGAAATTTTTACTTTTTAATTTTTTTAAATTTTTGTTGAATTCCTCTAATAAAAATTCTGGGACAATTACTTTGGCAGATTTTCCTAAAATATCCTTTTTCTTATATTTAAAAATTCTCTCTGCTGATTTATTCCAAAAAGTTATTTTAAGTTTCTCATCATGAATCATTACTGCATCAGCAGTTTGTTCTGCAATCATTGCAAGTCGCTCATTTTCAAGAATTTGATTTTCTAGCGAGTCGCCCATCATATTAAAGTTATTGGCTATCGCGGAAAACTCTGGGACATTAAAATTAGGAATCCTTGACCCTAAATCACCTTTACCCATTTTTTCAATGGCTTTTATCATTGGTTTTATAGGACGTAGCCATCCACCAAGTGCTTTATATGCAATAAAGTTGATAAAAACAAATAACAGCATAGCTGTAAAAAAAATAGATTTGATTTGAACCCATGCTTCCCTAATTGCCCCAGAAGGGTTTGATGAAACAATCAATCTTCCCGATCGAATATCCCTCGTTACTACCATTTTTTTAGGTGCAAGAAAGTTTGAAAACCATTCCGGTGGATGAACATCTAATCGGTATGTTGACTGAGGCGTTTTATAAACAAGGTTATTTTCGACATCATAAAGATATATATCATTACTTCTTACATAACCCAGCTGAACTAGGAATTGAGCCATCACATTATTCGTTGTTTCCCAGTTTGGATTTTGAGCAGAGCTGACAATCACTGTATCTAATAACTGCATTGTAACCTTATGGGCTGATTCAACGCCTTCAAGGATAGAGTTTTTAGATGATGTCATCATGACAAACATGAGCGTTACGATAAAAACCAACATTATTAATGTAAGCAGGAGGTTAAATCTGTATCTCAATCCCATATAATCTTTTCTTTGAATTAAATTTTATTAATCTTTACATAGGAATCGATTCTGTTACAAGGGGTTTATTCATGAGTTTTTAAAATTGATTAAATTGGAAAATTAATCATATATATGAGTTATAAGAGTTGAATTCGAATTTAATTATGTTAGATTATTAAAGTTCTTAATATTTTTAATCATGGAGAGAATGTTTATTCAGTTAAACCCTCAAGCTTAAATGTCCATAGAATCAATTCATACAGAAGATCGAATCTTTCATCCTAACAAGCAATTATCAAAAAATTCAAGAGTGAAAGACTTAGCTCAATACCAAAAATTATGTGAAAGCTATAAGTCTGATTACGAAGGGACATGGGGCAAACTTGCCAATGATCTTCTAATTTGGGATAAACCTTTTACCAAAATATTAGATGATTCAACTCCCCCTTTTTATAAGTGGTTTGATGATGGTAAATTAAATGCATCTTATAATTGCTTAGATATACATGTTAATACCCAGCCAAACAAGACTGCAATTATTTTTGAGGCGGATGATGGAAACGTCATAAAAGTTACTTACCAAGAACTTTATGAAAGAGTGTGCCAATTCTCAAATGGCTTAAAGACACTTAATCTAAATATTGGCGATAGAGTAATTATCTATTTACCAATGGGCATTGAGGCCGTTGTAGCTATGCAAGCTTGCGCTAGATTAGGTCTAACACATTCGGTAGTATTTGGAGGTTTTTCAGCGAAGAGCCTACAAGAAAGAATATCGGATACCACCGCAAAGCTTGTAATAACCTCAGATGGTCAATTTCGAGGAGGTAAAGTAATTCCTTTGAAATCAGCTATTGATGATGCAATTGAGATGGGAGATTGTGAATCGATTGAAAAAGTCATTGTATTTAATAGGACTAATGAACCCTTCTCTAAAAACGATAGAGATATCATGTGGGATGATTTGATTAGGAATCAATCAACTGAATGTTCACCTGTATCAGTGCCTGCAGAGCATCCACTCTTTATCTTATATACCTCTGGATCAACAGGAAAACCAAAAGGAGTCCAACATTCAACGGCAGGATTTTTGCTTCACGCGATTAATACATGTCGTCTTACATTTGATCTTCAGGATAACGATATTTATTGGTGCACCGCAGATGTTGGATGGATCACTGGGCATACTTACGTTGCTTATGGACCAACTGCGATGGGGGTGACACAAGTTATTTTTGAGGGTGTACCGACTTACCCAGATGCAAGTCGGTTTTGGCAGCTTATTGAAAAACATAAGGTCAGCGTTTTCTATACTGCGCCAACTGCAATAAGAGCCCTAACAAAAGCATCTGATATAAATAAGGAAACACATCCTACCAACTTCAATCTTGGTTCTTTAAGAATATTAGGGACGGTTGGTGAGCCAATCAACCCTGAAGCTTGGATGTGGTACTACGAAAATGTGGGAAATAACCTATGTCCTATCGTGGATACATTTTGGCAAACCGAAACAGGAGGCCATGTAATTACACCTCTCCCTGGAGCCACACCTTTAATACCAGGGTCCTGCACACTCCCATTCCCAGGAATAGATATCGATGTTGTTGACGAAAATGGTGGTGATTTAAAATGGGGTAACGGTGGGCTATTGGTAATAAAAAAACCATGGCCATCAATGATAAGAAATATATGGGGGGACCCAGATCGATTTAAAAAAAGCTACTTTCCTAAGGAGCTCGGGGGTAAACATTATCTAGCTGGCGATGGTGCCGTAAGAGACGAGAAAAGTGGATACTTTACCATTATGGGACGAATTGATGATGTCCTTAATGTATCTGGTCATCGTTTGGGCACAATGGAAATTGAATCAGCACTTGTTTCAAACGAAATAGTAACCGAAGCTGCTGTAGTTGGAAGACCTTGTGAGCTTAAAGGTGAATCGATAGTTGCTTTTGTTGTTTTAAAAGGTGATCGCCCATCCAAACAAAATTATATCTCGATTGTAAATGAATTACGAAATTGGGTTGCACAAGAAATTGGTCCTATAGCTAAACCAGAGGAGATAAGGTTTGGTGACAACCTCCCTAAAACACGTTCTGGAAAAATCATGCGACGCTTACTAAGAAACATTGCTAAGGGTGAAAAAATATCTGCTGATATCTCGACGCTAGAAAATCCAAAAATCCTAGATCAACTCAGCGAAAAATTATAGACAACCCCTCTAAAAGCATTAGAATGTAGAATAAAATTTAAATTAATCTACATGAAAACAGTTCATTTCAAGCTCATCAAAAAAATATTGTTGGGACTATTAGCATTAATCATCAGTCTTTTTATTATTGGATATCTTGCGTTTTATTTTTTTGTTCAAACTAACCTCGACTATTACAAGAATGAACTCGTTAAGGAAATCTCAAAAGCAACTAATAAAAAGGTAACCATTAAAACCTTTGATGCTAGTTGGAATATCACAAACCCTCGATTTATTATCAAAGATTTCTCAATTTATGCCGACTCATCTGAAAAGGCCTTCACATTCGAAAAATTTGAGGTAGATGTGTCTTGGATATCCTTATTAAAATTTGAATTGGTTTTAGATCAGGTTACTCTTTATGATTTAGCTGTTGAGATTCAAAAAAATAGTGAAACAGATTATCTAATTGGTGGATGGAAGGTTTCATACGATCCTAATTCAAATGATGAGTTTGATGGAAAACTTATAAATTGGCTTTTAAACCAAGATGAAGTACAAATGATCAATGCCAAAATTATTTGGATTGATAAAACGAGAGCAAACAGCCCCCCGCTTGTTTTAAACGATATAAATCTTTCCTACAGCACCTCAGACATTTTAAGTTATCTTGATCGCCACTTATTTTACCTTGACTTCTTTTCATCTGCAGGCACAAAAGAAAAAATCTCATTAAGCGGTCATTTTGATGCGGACTCTATTAATGAGCTCCTAAAAGCCGATGGTGCGCTCTCATTTAAATTTGATGCTTTGAATTTATATGCCTTCTCACCATGGATTGATTATCCATTAACGATTAAAGATGGAACCGGATCATTATCTATCAATATTGAATTTGAAAATGGAAGATTAAAGGAAGGAGGAAGCTCTTTTTCTGTTCAAAACCTTAATGCCAATACAATTGATAACCCTAAACAAGGTTTGGTTTTTAAGGATATCAGTGGTGAATTTGAATATAAGTTAGTTAATGATGATATCAACATAATTTTAGATAATCTATTTCTAACTACCAACAGCAAACTTCAATTTGAAGATTCAGCTGCATCAATTAAATACAATTTTGAAACAAACCAAATTAATAAAGCCACATTGGTTGTTGATAGATTTGACTTAGGATCGGTCAAGGAGATATCAAATCAATTTTTACCAGAAGAACATAGAGTGAATTTAATAATCAATGAGCTCCAAGCTAGGGGGGAGATAGATGATTTCAAATTAAAATGGGATAGAACAGGGGATGAAGAAGAGCCCAACTTAAAACTCAAAGCAAAATTTCTTGAACTTGAAATTAATGAATTTGAAAGTTTCCCTGGACTAAAAAATATAACTGGTGAAGTGAATATTGAAAATGAAAAAGGCATTATCAGATCTGTTTCTAGGGACGTAAAAATAACTAAGAAAGATGTCTTTAGGGCGCCTCTTCAATTGAACCAATTTTCAGGATCAGTCAATTGGAATAATCAGAAATATTCATTTAATGAAGTAACAATTAAAGACGATTACATGGAGGCCATATTTAATGGCACCGTTAAATATGAAAGTTTAGATAACCTTTATGTAGATATTAACATTGACAGTCCTATTTTAAATATTCCAAAATTCAAAGTCTATTACCCCAAACAAATTGGTAAAGATGGACTGGGATGGCTGGATACTTCACTTTTGGCAGGGACTGCTGAAAATACGAACATACAGATGAAGGGGGAGGTAAAAGATTTCCCATTTATTGATGAAAATAACGAACCTGACTTAAGCAAAGGCTACTTCAGAGTTCGCTCCTCAGTCAAAAACAGCTTTATAGAATATGGAGATAATTGGCCAGAAGTGGAAAAGTTTGATGCAGAGGTAAATGTAAATGGAGGTGATGTATTTATTACTAGTCAAAAAGGTGAGTTAGATAAAAGTCAGATTAAAATTTTCAATGGTGCCATAACTCCATTTACAGCCGATGAAGTTGTTTTAAATATCGATACAATTCTTGATAGCTCTGCAGAAAATATTATTTATGCAGTTAATAATAGCCCCATAAAAGAGGCCATGAAAGGTATGTCAGATGACATGGAAGGCAAAGGAGATGGTAAGTTAAAACTTGTCCTTAATGTTGGTTTTGATGATCTTGATAATATTCCATTTAAAGGCACTTATGAGTTTCTTGGGAGCACTCTTGAAAATCCACAACTTGAAATACCACCTATATCAGACTTAAGGGGAGTGCTTGAGTTTAATAATGATGATGTAAAAATTACTAATTTAGATGGCAAGCTTTTCGGAGAACCATTAAATTTGAAACTTAAAAATGCTGATGGAGCAACCATTATCGATCTAAAAGGAATCATTGGTGAGAATATGATAAAAGAACTTCTGGGAGAGAATTGGCTTAAAAATATTAATGGGCAAGCCGACTGGAAAGGATTGATTGTCCTGGGTGAGAATAAAAGTGAATTTAAAATTACCAGCGATCTTCTAGGTATCGAGATTAAAAATTTGTCTTTTCTTGATAAAGCAAAAAATAAATCTGAAGACACTGCACTCAAACTCACTATTATTAAAAGGTCTACCGGAGAAGATTCAGATGTCATCAATATTACCTTAGGTGATCATGTTAAAGGCTTAATTAATAGTGCTAATGATGAAAATGGAGATCCGTCTCTTACTAATGGTCTTATTGAGGTCAATTCAGATAAAAAAGCACAAATTCCTGAGTCAGGTATTGTTTTTATAGCAAATCTTAATGAGGTGGATCTCGAAGAATTAGTAGCCTTAATTCCAGATAATAACTCTGAAACCTCTGAGACAGAAAGCGTTAAATCAAAATCTATGACTATCGAAGCGGTTCTAAATATTAATGAACTCGATGCATATGGTTATGTTTTTAATAACTTTAAATTAAAATTAAGGCCTGAAGATTCAGGGTTCATTGTTCAGCTTGATGGAAAAGGCGCCATGGGAAACATACTTTGGAATCCTGAAAAAAATTTAATTAAGGCAAGGTTTGAAGAATTACATCTGATTGGATCTGATGATTCAATTGAAGAATGGGATGGGGCATACGAATCTGAGGATCCTATCATAAAAGATCCTCCTAAAATTGATTTAAAAATTCAGGAGTTTTTATTGCAATCAAAATATTTTGATAATGATTTGAATGGGAATTTAACTTTCCAAGCAAGTAAAAGTAATAACAAATGGTTTATCGATCTATTTAAATTCCTCAACCCAGACTATGCTTTAAAAGTCACAGGGATATGGCACGATGAAGCTCCAAAGCCAGATACAGAAATTGATTTTGATTGGAAAATAACAGATCTAGATAAAACACTTGAGGAATTTAACCTTGATAAGCTCATGACGGGTGGCACAGGTCAATTAAATGGAAAACTTTCGTGGCCAAAAAGTCCTTGGAAGTTTGATAAAGAAAAAGCTTCAGGCTCTGTTTCAATTAATATTGATAAAGGTGTCATACTCGAAGCGCAACCAGGGGCGATGGGAAGGCTCTTTGGCTTACTATCACTTCAATCGCTTCCCAGTCGACTTACTTTAGATTTTAGTGACATATTTGCGGATGGATTTGCTTTTGATTCAATTGATGGTCTAGCTGAACTTGAAAATAGCAATATAAATTCAGATAATTTTGAAATTAAAGGGCCCGCTGCTGATATCTTTATTGAGGGTGATGTCAATATCAAAGATGAAACACAAGACTTGATTGTTACCATCACACCTAATGTCACAGATACAATGTCTATTGCAGCACTCGCAGGAGGACCAATTGTTGGAGCAGCAGCTTTTGTATTTCAGAAACTTCTAAATGATCCTTTGAATGAGGTCCTTACAGATCAGTATAGGTTAACCGGTTCATGGGCTGATCCTCAAGAGACGCCAATTGATAGAGATACATTGAAAAATGTCGGTGAGGGAATTACTGATCAGATAGACGAGCAAATCATCAACCCAACGCAAGAGCTATTTAAATAAGACTATAAATAATATGCAAGACTTTCAATTTTCAAACAAATTTATTATTAATAAAAGTGACCTTAGTCATCAAAACATCATTAAATATCTAGACGATATAAAAAATAATTCTGTTGATTATGCAGATATTTATTTCCAATATAGCAAAAATGAATTTTGGTCACTAGAGGACGGTGTGGTAAAAAATGGAAGTTATTCAATTGATCAGGGAGTGGGTGTGAGATCAATTTCAGGCGAAAAAACCGCTTTCACCTACTCTGACGATATTTCAAATTCTGCATTAAAATCTGCTGTAAATGCTATAAATTCAATGGGCAGTCAAGGTAAGAAGGCTATTTACCAACTGCCAAAAGATAACACCCCTTCACAAAAATATATCAATGAAGACCCGACACAAAGCATCGAAAATAATGAAAAAATAATAATTTTAGAAAAAATTGATAAGCTTGCAAAAACTCTAAGCCCCTTAGTTTCAAAAGTATCCGCCTCACTTGCTTGTAGCTACGATGTTATTTTAATTCAAAATCATTTTGGCCATCTAGTCGAAGATGTCAGGCCTTTAGTTCGTTTATCGGTTTCCGTTATTGTTGAATCAAAAGGAAAGCGAGAACAAGGCTCCTCAGGTGGGGGTGGAAGATATAATCTTAATTATTTTGATGATGAAATATTATCCAAGTATACGAAAGAGGCTGTAGATAGTGCGCTCATAAATTTAGAGGCTGACGCCTCTCCTGCAGGCTCGATGACTGTTGTATTAGGTTCAGGATGGCCGGGAATACTCCTCCATGAAGCAATTGGACATGGGTTAGAGGGAGACTTTAATCGAAAAGGTACCTCCGCATTTAGTAATAAAATGGGGCAACAAATTGCTGCCAAAGGGATTCATATTGTTGATGACGGGACCATTGATGGCCGACGAGGATCATTAAATGTCGATGATGAGGGTAATGCCACAAAAAATACAACACTCATTGAGGATGGAAAGTTAGTTGGATATATCCAAGATGCGCAGAATGCAAAATTAATGAACATGGAAGTCACAGGCAATGGAAGAAGAGAGTCATATGCTCACCTCCCTATGCCTAGAATGACAAATACATATATGCTTAATGGAAACCATACGAAAGAAGAGATTATAAAGTCAGTAAAAAATGGTTTGTACGCCAATAATTTTGGAGGTGGGCAAGTTGATATCACAAGTGGTAAATTTGTTTTTTCAGCCTCTGAGGCTTATTTAATTAAAGATGGTCGTATTAGCCACCCAGTAAAGGGAGCTACGATTATTGGAAATGGTCCAGACATCCTAAAGCAAGTTAGTATGATAGGCAATGACCTGAGTCTTGATTCGGGTGTGGGTACCTGTGGCAAGGACGGTCAAAGTGTTCCTGTCGGCGTTGGGCAGCCTACTTTAAAAATTGATAATATCGTAGTTGGCGGGACAAATTAAAATCTTTATTTAACGCGATTTTTATATTCAAGTGTTCTTGTGTCAATCTCAATCTTGTCACCATTATCACAAAATATAGGGACCATAAGCTCAAAATCTGTACTCAACTTAGCTGGTTTCATAACTTTACCCGAAGTTGTATCACCCTTTACAGCTGGTTCTGTATAGATTATTTCTCTAATTACGGAATTTGGGAGCTCTACTGATATCGGCCTTTGTTCATAAAAAACGATTTCACAGGCCATACCATCCTCTAGAAATTTTAAAGTGCTTTCCATTGCATCCTGATCAATTTCATATTGATTAAAATCTGAATCCATAAATATATAATTTGGATCAGAAAAATAAGAGTACGTTACCTCTTTTTTTTCTAAGATAACCAAATCAAATTTATCAGTTGCTTGATAAATCTTTTCAGCCGCATTGTCAGTAAGCAAATTCTTCATTTTCATTTTAACAATCGCAGCATTCTGCCTTCGGCCTGACTTTGAAATATTATATTCTGACTTGAGAACCACCATAGGATCTCCATCAACAATAATGACATTACCCACCCTTACCTCTTGCGCTGTTTTCATTGCAACCCCTCAAAATAAAAAAATTTTTTTTGATTATACCTTTTTAATAATCAATCTTAATAATTGTATAGGTAGTGTGTACGCCATTAATATCTACACTCACCACCTCTTCCCTTTCTCGACCTAATAACGATTTTCCCAAAGGCGATACCCAGCTTATATATTGTTTATCATGTGTTGTTTCATGCTGACCGACAATCCTAAGATTTATTTTTTTTTTATTCTTTCCCTGGCATAACTCAACATAGGCCCCAAAAAAAATCTTATCTGTATTTATTTGATCATTTGGATGGATAATATCTGCATCTTCAATTACAGAAGTAAGAAACTTAATCCGAGAATCTATTTGTCTTAACTTTTTTTTTCCATAAATATAATCACCATTCTCACTTCGATCACCATTACCTGCAGCCCAAGAGACAATCTCAACAGTCTTAGGTCTGTCATGTTTGAAAAGCTTAGTAAGCTCTTCTTGAAGTCTCTTAAAACCCCCCGAAGTGATGTAGTTATTTCCTATAGCCATGTGGTTCCTAAAATTTTTTCTTTGATTTTGAGTTAAAATTAAAGCCAATGATAAATGAATCTTATACCGCCATAGTCTGTGAGAACGATATCCAAGTAAATGATATTCGGCTTACCTTTAAAAAACAATCAAACAGTAATGTATTAAAAATCCCCAAGATTGTAACAATAGATAATTGGCTTGCCAGTGAATATAAAGACTACCTTATCATTGCAAAGATAGAGGAATTGTATGTACTAAACGGCATTGAGGAAAAAATTATCTGGGAAGATATTATAAAAAGTGACCTAAAGAAAAGACAGGAAAGCAAGGTATCAGATATAACTAACATAGCGCAGCAAGCAATAAACGCCAACAGAATTATATCGACGTACTATATTGATGCTAAAGAATTACAAAAAAATATGGCCTATAAAGAGCCTAAATATTTCCTAGAATGGCGAAATGAATTTCAAAAGGAATGTTTAAAGAAAGGGCTAACGACAAAATATGATTTTATAAATAAATTCACAGAGTTTCAGCAAGAAAAGGTAATCATAAGAAATGAAAAAATATTACTCATTAGCTTCGATGAATCTAAATGCAGCTATAAAAGACTCATTAAAGAGCTCAGTAAAAATAATGAAATTAGTGATGATCTAGCTAATAAAAAAATTAAATGTGTACCCACTCAGAATGCTTATCAGAACTATGATCATGAAATATCAGCAGTTATAGAGTGGATTAAAGAGAAAAAATCAAAAAAACAACATAGATTACTCATTATGTCACCTGCTCTTGAAAAAATACAGGTTAAGCTCCAAAACGCGGTTGATAGAAACATTCAACCATCTATTTTTAAAGATATACAATTAAGAAGCATTATAAATACCAGCCTTAAAAGACCCTTATCTGCTGAACCAATAATACAAGCTGCATTAATTTTAATTAAGATTAATGAAAATAAGCTCATATCAATTAAGGAATTAAGCGAACTATTTTTATTCGATAACTGGTTATCTAGAAATATATTTATTGAAAAGCAATATTTTGCGAGCATGATAAAAGCGAGTAAGAGGAAATTTATCTCATTAACAGACCTCCAAAATTTATTAAAAAAAACATTTTCAGATAGTCGAAATGAAGATATAAATAAGTTGATCAATGCCTTTAATATTTCAGATATGAATAGAGATGAATGGCCTAAGTATAATAACGCGACCGCATGGGGAGAGCTTATATTAAGCTACCTAGATCAAATAAAATTTGGAAAAATAAATAAATTAATATACTTTGAAAACAATAATTTGAAACATTTTTTTAAAGTAATAAATCAATTAAATTTTAGTCATGTTATCCCTAAAAAAATAACGCTAGAAGACTATTCTCGATACCTAGAATACTATCTAGAAAATTTTGTACCCATCCAGCCTAATGAGGAGTCATCCATCGATATTTATGGATTTTACGAAAATCCCTCAAATGAATATGACGGTATATGGTTAATGAATATGAATGATAATTTTTGGCCAAGCAATGATGAATATAATCCTTTTT
>Ga0206127_1001015_pt1 | contig 31828 bp, 32 predicted proteins | sample Helgoland_Spring_6_FD_148646 | JGI IMG/M metagenome (GOLD analysis project Ga0206127, IMG submission 148646) | Pelagic subsurface seawater microbial communities from Kabeltonne, Helgoland, North Sea - Helgoland_Spring_Bloom_20160419_1 | ecosystem: Environmental > Aquatic > Marine > Epipelagic ...
GGCAAATGGGTCGGTGGTTTCGCGCTGACGGAACCCCAAGCTGGCTCTGACGCGTCCAACCTTCGCACGACTGCGGTCCGCGATGGGGATCACTATGTGCTAAACGGGGCCAAACAGTTCATCACTTCAGGTAAGAACGGCAAAGTTATCATCGTTTTCGCGGTCACCAACAAAGAGGCAGGCAAGCGCGGCATCAGCGCCTTTATCGTCGAGACCGACACGCCCGGTTATGAGGTTGTACGCGTCGAAGATAAACTGGGACTGAATTGCACTGACACGTGTCAGTTGGCCTTTAGCAATATGCGTGTTCCTGCAGAAAACCTTTTGGGCGAAGAGGGCCAAGGCTACAAGATCGCCCTCGCCAATCTGGAAGGCGGGCGTATCGGTATTGCCGCCCAAGCCGTTGGCATGGCGCGCTCTGCTCTTAAAGTTGCGCGTGACTATGCGACAGAGCGCACATCTTTCGGCACTGCGATTGCGAACCACCAAGCCGTTGGCTTTAAACTGGCGGACATGGCAACCCAAGTCGAAGCAGGTCGCCAACTGGTCCTGAACGCAGCCGCGCTAAAAGAGGCGGGTATCCCCTGCTTGAACGAAGCGTCTATGGCGAAACTCTTCACATCTGAAATGGCAGAACGTGTCTGCTCGGATGCGATCCAAATTCATGGGGGATACGGTTACTTGTCCGACTACCCTGTGGAGCGCATCTACCGCGATGTGCGCATCTGCCAAATCTATGAGGGAACCAGCGACATCCAACGCCTCGTCATCGCACGCAATCTAGATCAGGTCGCCTGATCTTCAGGCTTGCTCGGCTCTTCATCTGCAAGCTTGTCAAAGGCGCGTTTCATATCCTTGAGCCTGGTGCTTGCGGTGCGCGTCACATGGGTGTCGGCCGCAACAATATGCCCGCCTTTGATCAAAGGTTGGGCTGCTTTCGCTATGCCGCCAAACAAAGGGGCGCGGACAACACCATTCGCTACCATACTTGCATAAAGTTCTGCTGCCGCTGCCTTTGAAATACCCAGCTGTTGCGCAAGCAATGCGGGTGATGCCCTGTTCTGAGCCCGCGCAATTGCGACCGCCCAAGCATAAAGCGGTCCAGTTTTCGCGGCACTTGCAGCTTTAGCGGCTGCAGGTAGTGGAAGCACTGCTGCAACTGCGCCGCCAATGAGTGTGGTGTTAAATGTACGTCTATCCATTCCTACTAGATAAGCATGATCCAAAGTAATTGCGAGTCATTCGCAAAAACTTCTTCCTCTCTTCAAAAATATCCTCGGGGGTCTGGGGGTGAAATCCCCAGCCGGTCGGATCGCTTTAGCGATCCGAAAAACCCTAAAGCACTTTGATAACGTCTTTATCAATCGCCAGCATATATCCCTTGCGCGCGATATTCTTTACCAACAACTCGCTCACCATCTGATTGCCAAGCCCGTCGCGCAAACGCTTGATCCGCGTGGCTCCTGCCGCTTCTTCACAATCCACGGTACTGCGACCAGAAATGACCGCCTCGATCTCGACACCAGTCATCACGTCATCATCCATGCGCGCCTCGGCCAAGACCGACAAAGTCTCCATCGCGGCATCTGTCAGCTTGAAACCCATATTATTGAGATACACCGTCTTCTCCTCCCGAGAGATCAAAAGCGATGATACTTGGATGCCCGAGCGTTCAATCTGCGCCATGCGGCGGTTCAATACTATAAACATCACCAGAAACACGACAGCTGCGATGAGCAATGACGTTGCAAAGAGCAACAGAACGAAAATCACGAAACGGTAGGATGCAAGCGTTTCCGAAAACGACGTGCCCGATTGTGCCAGAATCTCCAGAAGCTTGATCTCGGCCTGACTGCTTAAGTCGTCGTTCTCTATGAAGATCTGCTCAACCCGCAGATTGAATGCATTCGCATCTGGCAAGTTCGCAAACAAAATGATCGCTGCGAAAAACAAAATACCGACAATCGCCGCCAACCCAATGACGACGATCCGGTTCCCTGTGCGCCGCGAGTCGGCTGCTGTCGCTGTTTCGTCTTGCAAAGCCGATCTCCTAATTAGTTTTCGGAGACTGACAAAACCTTGAGCAATGTCCAGCCCCTTGCAGCCAGTTGCGCTTTTACTTTGTCCTCAGCCGCTGCAACCGTGCAAGGGCCAGCGACAGTCAAAGAACTATGTTCAAGGCGCAAAGGGTTGTCCTGCTTGGCTTTATAAACGGCAGTACAGTCGGCCAAAGCAGCGCTTGCTAAAAGCGAAAGCGCAGCAGCCAGAGCGAGGGGAGTGATGCAATGTTTCATGACACTCTAGATGCGCCGAATAGCAATGTTTTTCAATAACATTGAGCGTTTATAGGCATGTTATCGGATAACACTGCGATGATATTGCCTGCCAGAGGGGGGTGCCCCCAGTTTGATCCCATCAAGCCCGCCAATCACTGGAAGGCATCAAACAAGTCAGGATCAAACACATGCACCGTGCTTTTATTTCTACAGTTGTTGCAACCGCTCTCGCTTTCACAGGCATCACTTCGAGCATGGCACAAGCGGGTGAATACCGTTACGTGCCAGCGCCGCAACCGCGCAGCCATAACCATGTCGATCCAGTTGCTGCAACAATTGCAGGCATCGCAGCCTTGGTGATTGTCGGCAAAGCGATCGAGAACACAAGAAACACTCCACCAAAAATCATCGCAATGAAAAAGACTATGCACGTCCACAAGTGACCCATAACCAACAAAAAGCGCAAAAGCGCGGGCACGGAAACGGCCACAAAAGCAATCGTGGACATGGCTCAAAACGTCAAAACGCGCATCGTTCGCAACGAAACAATTGGTACGACAATGATCGCCGCGGTCACGGCGCTCGCAATGGTCAAAACGCTCATCGCCAGCAGCGCGCGCGTAACAACCAGCGTGGGTATGAGTGGCACCGTCACGGCAATGGTCACGGTCACAAGCACCCACACGGCCCACGTCACCACCGTGGTCGTCACTAATATCACTTGAGCAGAGCTTGGCTGCGCCACATGACAGCCAAGCATCAAAGGAAGCGCGCAGCCGGACATGGCTGTGCGCTTTTTTCGTTTGCCCTTTTGGCTTGGTCGCAAGCGGTGTATCTTTTGACCTCTCATCTCCTTTCGAAAGCGATCTCTGGTGACGCACCATTCCTTGCTAGGTCCCGACTATTCCTTTGAGCGCGCAGCACAGGCGCGCGGCTTGTCTTTGGTCGCAGGTGTTGACGAAGTCGGACGTGGTCCGCTTGCGGGGCCAGTTACCGCTGCAGCTGTGATTCTTGATCCGGCGCATATTCCCGAGGGCTTGAACGACAGCAAAAAGCTGAGCGCAAAGAAGCGACAAGCGTTGCATGACGCACTTTTGCTTTGTGCGGATGTGAGCATCGCCCATGCCTCTGTCGAAGAAATCGACGATCTGAATATTCTGCGTGCATCTCATTTAGCGATGGAGCGTGCTGTGGCAGGGCTGAAACAACGCCCTGATCACCTTCTGATTGATGGAAACATGATTCCGCGCGGATTAACCGGATCATCCGAGGCCATTGTGAAGGGCGACAGCCGATCTGTGTCGATTTCGGCTGCCTCAATTGTGGCCAAAATCTGTCGAGATTATGTCATGTGGGATTTGGCGCAACACTACCCTGGATATGGCTGGGAAACGAACGCGGGTTACCCGTCCAAAAGTCACAAGTCTGCATTGGAAAAACTTGGGGTAACCCCACACCATAGACGTTCGTTTAAACCTGTACACAACATCTTGTATCAAGAAAAATAACTAACCTATTGTTTAGAAAAAGAATTTGACCCCGAATCAGCTTTGACTCACATTGGGTCTCAACCACAGAGCGAAAAATCGCCGGGACATGAGGCACGATATGACAGACCAAAAACTAGCGCAGGCGCACGCCGCGCTTCCGATTAATACGATTCAATCTGGTGATTGCGTCGAGGTGATGAACAGCCTGCCAGAGAATTCGATCGATCTGATCTTCGCCGATCCCCCCTATAATTTGCAGCTCAAAGGCGAGCTGCACCGCCCCGATAACTCCCGCGTTGACGCGGTTGACGATCATTGGGACCAATTTTCCTCGTTCGCCGCCTATGATAGGTTTACCCAAGACTGGCTTAAAGCGGCACGCCGATTACTCAAACCCAATGGGGCAATTTGGGTAATCGGTTCTTATCACAACATCTTTCGGGTCGGCTCTGCACTGCAGAACGAAGGCTATTGGATCCTGAATGATGTGGTTTGGCGCAAGTCGAACCCGATGCCGAACTTTCGCGGCAAGCGTTTCACGAATGCGCATGAGACAATGATCTGGGCCTCAAAGTCAGAAGGTGCAAAGTACACGTTCAACTATGAAGCTTTGAAATCCTTGAACGAGGGCATTCAAATGCGCTCCGACTGGGTTCTGCCGATTTGCACAGGCCACGAGCGTCTCAAGGATGAAGCGGGCGACAAGGCCCACCCAACGCAAAAGCCTGAAAGCTTACTTCACCGCATTATTGTCGGGTCAACCAATCCCGGCGATGTGGTTCTTGATCCTTTCTTCGGCACCGGAACGACGGGTGCCGTCGCCAAAATGTTGGGTCGCGAATATATCGGGATCGAGCGCGAAGAAGCGTATCGCAAAGTTGCGACACAGCGCATCAAGTCTGTGCGCAAATTTGATCGTGAAGCGTTGCGGGTGTCTACGTCCAAACGTGCAGAACCACGTGTACCGTTTGGCCAGTTGGTTGAGCGCGGCATGCTGCGTCCCGGTGAAAATCTCTACTCTATGAACAACCGTCATAAGGCAAAAGTGCGCGCAGATGGCACGCTGATAGGCGACGATGTCAAAGGCTCTATCCATCAGGTCGGCGCAGCGCTTGAGGGCGCACCAAGCTGCAACGGATGGACCTATTGGTCTTACAAGCGCGATGGTAAAATGGTTCCGATAGATCTGCTACGTCAGCAAATCCGGTCCGAGATGGCTGAAAAGCCCAGTTAAATAAGACCACATTTTTCAAAGAACACCGCCGGTGCCTGTGTCCTGACTTCGCAGCACCTACTAACCCCGCCTTGTCTACAGGGCGGGGGCTTTTCGTATCTTGTGACCTGACGGTTTTATGCGTCTTTTGCTGCTCTGCGAGCTTGAACGAGACGGCACCACTGAATTTGACGCAAACCGTGTTGGAACTTCCGAGGTCTCGTAGAGATCGTTCAAGGTATTGCGATCAAGTTTGTCGTGGAATGCAATTACGCTGAGCTCACTCATCACGCTCTGCAGCGAAACTGCAAAAACCTGCGATCCTGACGCAAACTGCGCTATGCACATTTCCGATTGCGCGTTTATAGAACCTGCATACTCATCGTTTTGCATCGGAATAAAACGCGCTCCAAACGGGCCTAAAGTGGTGACATGGCCGACAACTTCTGTACCTTCTACAATCAGATTTGCTGGAATTTTGCAGTGCCTTCTGTTCTCTAGAAAAGGGAAGTCAAGCACATAGGCTTTCCAAAAGAAAACAATCAGACTGATCAATCCAAGCAGCACGAAAAAAACAAGCGAAAGGTTGAAAAACGAGCGCACGTCTGCACCTGTCCAGCCGCGAAAAGGATTAGTGAAATTGAAGTCAAACCGCTCTAGGATAAGCCGCTCGTTCACACCTATTGTGGCTTGATTTATCACCTGACTGTTTGCGCACAGCTCTTCAAATATCTGTGCAGTTTTTTCAATATTTCGCACGTTCAAAACCTGAACATCACGCCGACCTGAACGTTGCAAAACCGCAAATTCACTTAGCACTTTGTTCAAAAACGGTGCATGCATTGTTTGATTATTGGCTGCTAGGATTGGAAAAATCGTGAGCAGGTTTAGCTGCGAGAGACCCCTTGCCAGGCCATTATTTTGAGCCGCGTTCAACGGTGTACCCGTCGTGAAAAACGCGTTGGTTTGCGCGCGCAATTGATCAAACACGCGCTTTTCTTCGCATAGCGCCAATGCAGCTGATCCAAAGACTGCTGACGTGCATAAAAACAAGATGAACACGACTGATTGAACTCTCCTCACGCTTTTCCTTTCATTAAAACCTTTGATCTTTTCATGGATCGAAATCGTGAAATTCTGGTAAACTCCTGCCACCGCCTTGAGGACAGAGCCAATAAAATGCAGAAAATTGATTTTAAAAAGACTCTAAAAACACTCTACGCACCAAAGGCGAAAGACTTCGTTTTGGTGGACATACCAAAGATGAAATTCATCATGATTGACGGTGCTGGAGTGCCGGAGGGACCAACCTACACAGAGGCTGTATCATGGCTTTATGCTGTCAGTTATCCACTGAAATTCCTGTCTAAACAGCAGCTTGAACAGGACTATGTCGTCCCCCCGCTCGAAGGGCTTTGGTGGGCCGAAGACATGAGTGCGTTTACGCAAGATCGTAAAAAAGAATGGCTTTGGAGCATGATGATCATGCAGCCCGATTGGATCCGCGAAAACATGTTTGATCAAGCTGTCGAGAAAGCTGCGAAAAAACTGGGGCCAAAACCCGCTACGCTGCGGTTTGAAACGTTTGAGGAAGGGCTTAGCGCGCAAATTTTGCACATCGGACCTTACAGCGAAGAAGGTCCGACGCTTGCGCGTTTGCATGATGAATTTATGCCTGCCAATGGTTTGGATTGGAACGGCAAGCACCACGAAATCTACTTAGGCGATCCGCGCAGGACCGCACCGGAAAAGCTTAGGACGATACTGCGCCAGCCGGTAAAACGGGTCTAGCTCTAACGCGTTTCCATCGACTGGTAGTTCACTGTGATCGTTGGATACTTCCAGTCATTTTGGCCTCTTCGATCCTTGGCAACACGTCTTTGCTCAAGCGCGCCGAACACCATGCCACCCAAACCAGGATTTTCGCCAGCCATCTCGCGGCCCGCTTGTTCAGCCGTCGCATCAAAGGCGTTTGCAGTCACACTGCGCGCGATCCCTTGGTAGGTACAGGTCACCGTTACGGGCTTGGACAGATTGCCGTAGTCAGGCAGCAAAACCTTGCCCGGCGTTCTAAAACTGGCGGTGAAATTCGCGCCCCGCATTTGGCATGGGACACCGCTTTGTGGCTCAATGATGGAAATCACTTTAGACATATCGCGCGGCGCGACGACCTGAACCAACGTTTCGTCATAGCCAAACAGCGCGTTCGGGCTTTGCGATGAAAAGGTCACTTCGGTTACGGCTTGGCGCGGGCCGCCAGACGACACACAGGCCGTCAATGCAAGGCCGGATAAGAGTGCAAATGCGATTTTCATTGGTGTCTCCACTCGTTGTTTTGAGAGACATTAGGGAGTGTTATTTGCGACGCAACGCTTTCCGTTTAAGGCAATTTTGTTAGGCCTGTTTGCGCCATTGCAATGCTCAACTCATCGCTGAAAACGTCCCAAAGCTTGGCTAGGCCAGCCTCACCGCCAGCTGCAATTGCGAACTGCAAGGCGCGGCCAAAGAACACATAGTCCGCACCCGCATGCAGTGCTTTGAGCGCGTCCTCGCCAGAGCGCAAGCCGCTATCAAAGAAGATCGGATAGTCGGGGCCTAGTGCGGCGCGCATCGCAGGCAACAAGCTGAACGGAGAAGGCGCGCTTTCAAGTTGGCGCGCGCCGTGGCTGGACACTTGGACTGCATCAACGCCCGCGTTACGCAGGCTCACAGCATCGTCCACATCGAGCACACCTTTGACCACGAGATTGCCGTCCCACGCATCACGCAGGCGTTTAAGCGTATCCCAATCCGCGCGCGCACGGGATTCAGTGCGATCAAACTCATACCCATCCATGTCGAAATTCGCCATCTGCGGCTTTCCAGCGAAGAGGGCCGATAAGGACCAATGAGGGTGCAGCGCGAAGTCGATGAACTGTTTAGGGCCGATGCGGAACGGCATCTTGAAACCATGGCGTAGTTCGCGAGGGCGGCGGCCCACTTCAGGGACGTCAGCCGTCAAAACAAGCGTCTCATACCCAGCCGCTTTCGCGCGCTCAACCAATTTGAATGTGCCGACACCATCGCCACTAAAGTAAAGCTGAAACCATGCGTGACCTTCGGCCACTTCGATAATCTTTTCCATCGGGGTCGAGGCAACGGTCGAGACCCCGTGGGGGACTTGGTATTTCGCAGCGAGACGTGCGAGCATCAGGTCCGCGCCAACACCAGACAGGTTACACATGCCCATAGGCGCTATGCCAAAGGGGCGCTGAGAAGGTTTGCCAAAGAGAGTGGTTGAGAGCGATCGCTCGCTCACGTTTTGCAAGATACGGGGACGCAGGGTGGCTGCATCAAGGGCAGCGCGATTGCGTTTGGCACCCGTCTCTTCGCCAGCAGATCCATCAATGTAGTCGAAGATCATCCAAGGCAGGCGCTTTTTAGCGAGCCGCCGCGCATCACTCGCAGAGTGTATATGCGCGGCGGCCCAAGTCATTACGCTTTCACTGCTTCCATAAAGCGGTGACGGATCACGACAGGATCAAGCGTGATAACAGGCAGTTTGATGTTGCCGCTGTCGCACTTGCACACGATGATTGTCATCTCATCGCTATCGATCGCAGACTGCAAAACCGGACCCAGATCCTTGTCCTGCACTTCGATCACGTTCTCACAGCCGCATGCTTTGGCAACAGCCGTCAAAGACGTCTTCATGCCTGCATATGTCGGTTGATCACCCGTCGAGCCGTAAGAGCCGTTGTCGATGATCAAAAGCGTGTAGTTGCCCGTCGCGTTGTTCGCGATTGTTGGCAAGGTACCGAGGTTGGTCAGAACAGAGCCGTCCCCATCGATAGAGATCACTGGCTTGTCTTGCGCCAACGCAAGGCCAAAACCGATGGAAGAGGACAGACCCATGGTGCCGAGCATGTAGAAGTTACGCTCGTTGTCGTCGATCATGTGCAGCTCTTGGCTGGGCAGACCGATATTACAAACCACCAAATGTGGATTAAGGATCGGGGCGATTTCTTTTAAGATTTCTGAACGGATCATTGGTCGCCGTAGCCTCCCCAGAAGTTCGCGTCCGTAAGGATCGCGACAGGTTTATTGCACATGAATGTGTACTTCAGGATGTTGTCAAATTCTTCAACATCCTTCTGCCAATGGAAGTGGTATGTGGGAATGTTCAACTGCGCCAAAAGCGCCTTGGTGTGAACAGCCATTTCAACTTGGCAAGCAACGGGTTCGCGCAATTCGCCACGATAGGAAATGATCATCGGCAAGGGCATGCGGTAGAACTGTGTCAGCGTCGCGAGCGTGTTAATTGTAACACCAATCGCCGTGTTCTGCATAATGATCGCAGGGCGCTTGCCACCCATGAATGCACCAGCGCACAGGCCCATGCCTTCGTCTTCTTTGTTGGACGGGATGTGGAAGATTTCGTCGCGGTTTTCGACTTCTTCGATCACACCAGCCAGCTGCTTGCACGGCACTGTAGTGACGAAGGAAACGTCGTTCGCGACAAGATCGTCTACGATCTTCTTGTCGATATTCATGGGCTGGGTTCCTTTGTTAAAGTCCGGTTCGTTTTTCAGTTAATTCCATGGATCAAGGATGATCTTGGGCGCGGCGACTTTGCCTGCTCGCAAGTCTTCGAATGCGCCTTGTCCTTCGTTTAAACCACGTGTCTCCGTCCAATCAAGCGCACCGAGGCGGCCGTCAAAAATCGCTTGTGCGGTATCGCGGAAATCTTGGGAAGTGTAAGTGTATGTGCCAATAAAGGTGATCTCCTGCAACGTCATACGGCGCACATCAAGGCCACCGTCGTCTTCGCCAAGACCCACATGCGCGATCACACCACCGGGCATGGCACAGGCAGATGCTGCTGCGCGCGTGGCGGCGTATCCAACCGCGTCGATGACGATCTCGAACTGACCATCCGCTTGCGCGAGCGTCTTTTGCCCACAAGTCTTATTCAGGTAAGCGCGGCGTGTCTCATTGGGTTCTGCAATCGTCACATCATTCGCACCCATCGCTTTCAGAGCCAGCGCAGCGGCAAGGCCAATCGCACCCCCACCGATCACAAGCGCGCGTTTTGCCATACTCGGATGCAAAGCTTCCAGAGCGAGACGCGCGGCGTGCCAGCTAACAGCCAGCGGCTCCGCAAGTGCGGCTTTGCTCAAAGGTATATCATCAGGCACAGTCACCAGATTGCTATCCGGCATTGTAATAAACTGCGCAAACGCGCCTTCGCGCGGCATCATCGAGATGATTTCGCGGTTCGGACACAGGTTCACACGACCTGCTTTGCAGGCATCACATGTCATGCAGGTCACAAGCGGGTTCACCGTTACACGACGACCATCCATTTCGCCGCCAACAATCACACCAGCTGCTTCATGCCCAAGAATAAGCGGCGCAGGACGCCGCGCATCATGCCCCAAGAACGCATGCATATCAGAGCCACAAATGCCGACGGCCTCTACCTTGATGAGATGCTCACCCGTACCAATGACAGGGTCGGGCATGTCGCGGAAATTGAGCGTCTCGACGCCATCATAAACCAGTGCTTTCATTTCGCCGTAAACCCCCCATCGACCATTAGAACTTGGCCTGTGACATAGCTTGACGCTTGCGAGCAAAGGAAGAGCAAAGGCCCGTCCATATCCTCAAGACGTCCATTGCGCCCAGCGCAGGTTTGCGCGGCATTGCGCGCCGCGCGTGCGTGATCGTCGAAAACGGCAGCGGTGAGCTCTGTCGGAAAGAAACCCGGACCAATCGCGTTGGCTGTGATTCCATCAACGGACCAAGCTTCCGCCATCGCGCGGGTCAATTGGCCAATGCCACCTTTGCTAGCACCGTATGCAACACCACCCGGAAACGCGCGTGTTGTTTGCAAGCTCGCGAAGTTGACGATGCGACCCCAACCTTTGGCCCTCATTGCAGGGACCATCGCCTGAGAGATAAAAAAAGGCGCTGAAAGGTTTAAAGCAAGCGTTTGATCCCAACCCTGTGGCGTCACATCATCCGCGACTTCGCGCGTGTTCACACCAGCCGCGTGCACAACGATATCAGGTGCACCAAAGGGGGCTGATATGGCATCAACCAAAGCTTGAACATTGGCACGATCCGCGACATCCGCGACGACGTAGTCCGCGCCTTCGCCAATCTCTTCCTTGAGACTTAGCAAAGCGTCCTCTCGACGCGCCACGCCAACGACATAAGCGCCAGCCGCTGCAAGCGTGATCGCCACACGACGACCAATGCCAGAGCTGGCACCCGTAACGCAGGCGACGCGCCCCGTCAGGTCGAAAAGATCACGCGGATCGCTCATGTCTTAGCCTTCAGCACTTAGATCGAAGTTCTCACCGGGGAAGTATTTCGCCAAACGCACATCAGCGGCGCGTGCGTGCCCCTCCATGCCCTCAAGACGCGAAATACGCGCGGTTGCTTCTGCGACACGCTTGGAGGCATCACGCGTTGTGCGCTGCCATGTGACGATCTTCATATATTTGTGCACCGACAAACCACCTGTGTATCCAGCAGCGCCAGAGGTTGGCAGTACGTGGTTCGTGCCAGAAGCTTTGTCGCCATAAGAGACAGTGGTTTCTTCACCCAAGAAGAGCGAACCATAGCATGTAAGCGTATCGAGCCACCAATCAAGGTCTTCCGCCTGCACAGTGAGGTGCTCTGGCGCATACTCGTCCGAACACTTCGCCATGTCTTCCCGATCTTCGCAAATGATAACTTCCGCATAGTCGCGCCACGCCGCGAATGCGCTCTCGCGGTTGGTTTCGGGCAGATCGTCGATCAGGGCCGGAACCATATCCATGACAGTCTTTGCCAAGTCACGATCATCGGTGACGAGCCAAACAGGTGAGTTATACCCATGCTCGGCCTGAGACACGAGATCAGTTGCAACGATATGTGCGTCTGCGGTTTTATCAGCAAGGATCAAGCTGTCAGTAGGTCCAGCGATCATATCGATGCCGACACGGCCAAAGAGGATGCGCTTGGCTTCGGCTACAAACTGGTTACCCGGTCCGACGAGGATGTTGGCTTTTGGTAAACCGAATAGACCAAAGGTCATTGCCGCAACGCCCTGAACACCACCCATCGCAAGGATGTTATCAGCCCCACAAATGTGTGCCGCGTAGATGATTGCGGGCGCAACACCGACACCGGGACGCGGTGGCGAGCAAGCCGTAATGCTGTGGCAACCAGCGACTTTCGCAGTCGTCACTGTCATAATTGCAGATGCGATGTGGCTGTAGCGCCCACCTGGAACATAGCAGCCTGCTGCGTCCACTGGGATCGCTTTTTGTCCTGCGACGAAGCCCGGCTCAATCTCCATCTCAACATTTGTGAGCGTGGATTTTTGAATTTCCGCAAAACGGCGCACATTGTCATGCGCGAACCGAATGTCAGCTTTCAGTTTTTCAGGGACCTGCGCAATCGCAGCATCGATCTCTTCCTGAGACAGCAGCACTGCGCCTTCATAGCGGTCGAACTTTGCAGCATACTCCAGCGCCTTGGCGTCGCCGCCTGTTTCGATGTCGTCGAGAATACCTTTGACCGTGTCATGAACTTCTGATGCACCTGAGGTTGAGGTCAGAGTTGCCTTCTTCAAATATTCGCGGGTCATGGGCGGAGATCCTATCAGGGTATGAGCGTTTGATTCTTGAGGGCAACATAACTTTGCCATGTCGAAATGCAAGCGCTTACATTGACCTTTGGGAAATCACTTTTGGCGCATCACTTGCGTGGGGTCGCTTCATCATGCATGGCTAATGCAAATGAACCTGTGACAGCACTGTGGCGGACAAGAGGAAGAGGATAATAGAAATGATTGAACGTATTGGTACGGGCGTGCGCTCTTCCAAAATCGTAAAGCATAACGGCGTTGCCTATATTACGGGCCAAGTTGGCGAAGGTGCGACAATCCAAGAGCAAACGATTGAATGTCTTCGTCGTGTGGATGCTTTATTGGTCGAGGCAGGATCATCGCGTGAAAAGATGTTGCGCGTCACTATTTGGCTCGCCGACATGAGCGACTTCAACGGCTTGAACGAAGTGTGGAACGCATGGGTGCCAGAGGGTCATTCCCCTGCCCGCGCTTGTGGCGAGGCCAAGCTGGCCCGCGCTGAGTTAAAGGTCGAAATGATTGTCGATGCGGCCTACGATTAGAGCCGTTTGAACAGACTTGCTTTTGACAGTGGCGTGGTTAGCCTGACCGTCAAAGAATACGATTTGGAAGGAATAAGAATGAGAACTCGCGCTGCTGTAGCTATTGCTGCTGGAAAACCGCTGGAAGTTATGGAAGTGAACCTCGAAGGCCCGCGCGCGGGTGAGGTTCTTGTAGAGATCAAAGCAACTGGTCTGTGTCACACAGATGAATTCACCCGTTCTGGCGATGACCCTGAGGGTATCTTCCCAGCAATCCTTGGCCATGAGGGCGCAGGAGTGGTGATTGAGGTCGGCGAGGGTGTGACCTCGCTCGAAGTTGGCGACCACGTAATCCCGCTTTACACGCCCGAGTGCCGTGAGTGCGAATACTGTCTGAACCCTAAAACGAACCTTTGCCAAAAGATCCGCAGCACCCAAGGCGCTGGCCTTTTGCCGGACGGCTCTACGCGTTTTTCTATGCTCGATGGCACGCCGATCCATCACTACATGGGGTGTTCCACTTTCGCGAACCACACGGTTGTTCCTGAAATTGCTTTGGCAAAAGTCCGTAAAGACGCGCCGTTCGACAAGATTTGCTACATCGGTTGCGGTGTCACCACTGGCATCGGCGCTGTGATCAATACAGCAAAGGTCGAGATTGGCTCGACAGCGATTGTCTTTGGTCTCGGCGGCATTGGTTTGAACGTGATCCAAGGCTTGCGCCTTGCAGGTGCGGATCAGATCGTTGGTGTTGATCTGAACGATGACAAAGAAAAAATGAGCCGTCATTTCGGCATGACCGACTTCGTGAACCCCTCCAAAGTTGATGGCGATCTGGTTGCGCACCTCGTTGAACTCACAGGTGGCGGCGCAGATTATACATTTGATGCGACCGGCAACGTAAGCGTTATGCGCACGGCCCTTGAGGCAGCGCATAAAGGATGGGGCGAAAGCATCATCATCGGCGTGGCCCCTGCCGGTGCAGAGATTTCCACGCGACCATTCCAATTGGTCACAGGGCGTTCATGGCGCGGTACTGCGTTTGGTGGTGCCTCTGGTCGTACTGATGTTCCAAAAATTGTGGATTGGTACATGGACGGCAAAATCGAGATTGATCCGATGATCACCCACAAACTGACATTGGACGAGATCAACCACGGTTTCGATCTGATGCATGAAGGTAAATCCATCCGTGCGGTCGTTGAGTTTTAACGCAACACACTGACGGCACGACGATGATAGCCGCCGGATCCATTGGGTTCGGCGGTTTTTTTGGGCGCGCTTTTATAGCCTTTTTCTTAGTTGCAGAGTTTTGTTAACCTTTTGTTAACTTTTATTTCCGATTGGTAAACCCGAAGAGGACAGCAGACTATGCAAGCCCTACTTTTGGAAGATGATGAATCCACGCGAACGCTTTATGGGGAATGCATTACAGGTGCAGGTCATAAAGTCATTGAATGCGATACACTCGAAAGCGCGTATGCTGCGCTGCGGACCCATCGCATTGATGTGCTGGTCCTCGATCTGGTGATTGGTGATACTAACTGCCTTAGTCTCGCACAGTTCGCGGGTTATGCTGCCCCAGACGCTGAAATCATCCTTGTCACTGGCTCAGGACGTTTTGCGCAAGGTGAAGTGCTGTCTGAATATCCCGGTATCAATTGGATGCTGCGCAAACCGATCGCAATTGGTGACTTGGAAGCTTTGATCGAACACGCAGACCGACGTAGTTCAAAACTTAACTAGCTAAAAACTGCCTAAGGTTGTATGTCTTGGATTGACATATCAAAAAACGGTAGTTTTTCACTGCCTTTGATTGACGTGCCTTGACTGTTCTCACGAAGGACTTGGCAATGACTATCGATGCGACAGCACCGGCTCTTACGACACACACACAACGTATCGACCCGGAGTATGTTGAACGCGAACGGCGCTCCCTCAGTCGACACAGCAGACTGCGAACGTTTCACTGGCTTGCTGTTTTCATGTCGTTGGTTCTCACATTTTCAATTTGGCAATATTCCCGTACACAAACCGCTTTGCGCACCGAGGCGCGCTTTACGAACGCGGCTGAACAAGTCGCGGAACTGATCCAAGAGAGATTGCAGAAATACGAATTGGCATTGTGGGGTGGCGTCGCGGCGATGCGCACCCATGACAACCTGATTGATCTTCATAAATGGCAAACCTTTGCGGCGAACCTCGAAATTGAACATCGGTATCCAGGTATCAACGGCATTGGGGTCATCCATCAAGTCAGAAAAGAGGATCTGGATACCTATCTGACAGAACAACTCCGTGATCGTCCAGGCTACTATATTTATCCCCCGCATGACGGCAAAATTTATCAACCAATCACGTTTATCGAACCAGTAGACATCAATGCCGAAGCTGTTGGCCTTGATATGGTGCACGAACAAAATCGCCATACAGCACTGAACCAAGCCCGTGATACAGACAGCGCGCAAATCACCGGACCCATTGTTCTGGTTCAGGATGAAAGCAAACAACCCGGTTTTCTCTTCTACGCCCCTTATTACCAGAGTGATGATCACGATACGTTAGAGGCACGACGCGTTCAGTTCACAGGTGCGATTTATGCGCCTTTTGTTGTGCACAAACTGATGAGCGGCACGCTTGATAAAGACAGGCGTTCAACTGCGATCAGGATCACAGACGGCAACCAAGTGATTTACGATGAGATTAGTGATCAAGATCTGGATTATGACTTCAATTCATTGGGCGTGCGGCAAATCACGATGAACTTCTATGGCCGTGAATGGATTCTCGACATTCGCGCGGGTCTCGATTTTCGCGCCGAGAACTCGGGCATTGAGTCAATCGCACTTCTTCTCGCAGGTCTTCTTATTGATCTGGCTTTGCTGCTTCTGTTCATCGTTCTCACCAGAGCGAACCGACGCGGGCTGGCCTTTACCGATATGGCAACAGCTGCGCTGGACGAGGAAGCGCGCGTGTTACAAACCACGAATGCCGAACTCGTCCAAGCGCGCAAAGCGGCCGAAGGTGTGAGCGAGATGAAATCTCAATTCCTCTCGACAATCAGCCACGAAGTGCGCACGCCATTGACTGCGATCAGCGGAATCTTGGTACTCCTAGAGCGTGCCCAATTGCCAGAAAAACAGGAAAAACTTGTCCAAGCGGGCAAGAAAGCCTCTGAGAATTTGATCAAGCTGCTGACCGATGTCCTTGATTCATCACGTCTAGAGGCAAAAGCAGTCGAACTTTGGGAACGTGACATCGCCATCAAACCTTTGGTTGAGGAATGGCAAACCCTTGCGCGGGGCATGATTGGTAAACTTGAGAAAGACATATGCATCGTCGCTGAGATATCAGACGATAGCCCCGACAAATTTTACGCTGATGATATTCGTGTCTCGCAATTGTTGAACAACCTCATGGACAACGCAATCCGCTTTACCAAACAAGGTGAGATTTCCATCAAAACCTATCCGATTGCGGCAACTCCAAGCGACCCTGAGATGCTTGTTATCGCAATTGCAGATACTGGGATCGGGATTGCACAAGACGATCTTGGTCTGATCTTCGAGCGTTTCCGCCAAGTTGATGGATCGATCACGCGCGAGCGTGGCGGTGCGGGGCTTGGCCTTGCGATCAGCTATGACCTTGCTCAACTGATGGGAGGGGACTTGAAGGTGTCAAGCGAACTTGGAAAAGGCACAGTCTTTGAACTGTACTTGCCGACACATGGATCTAACGCAAAAGGAATTGACATTGAGTAACAAAATACTTGTCGTCGAGGATGACGCCCTGTCGCAATTCGTTATCGTAGAGATGTGTAAAGAATTGGGGTTTGAATGCTTAACTGCCGATGATGGTGCAGAAGCGCTTGATCTGATTGCACAGAACGCGACTGACATTAAGTTGGTTTTGATGGATATTCACATGCCCAAAGTCTCGGGACTTGATGCCACAGGCGCTATTCGAAGTACGTCAGAGGACCCGCCAAAGAACCTTCCGGTGATTGCAACGACAGCGGATAGCAACTGGCACGACCTGCAGCGCTGCCATGAACATGGGTTTCAATTCCACGATGCCTCGCATGAATGGGCGATACTAAATCAACATAAAGTCGTACGAAATTACAACGCCTCCATGCCTGATAATCACGCCTAAAGCGCTTAAAAATATGGACTTTTCTTCGAAGCCTTCAGAAAATAGGCCCAATTTCGAAGCCTTTCCTTTCAGTCAGCTAATACAAATCTGCCTTCTTTTTGACATTTTGTGAATTTCGTATATCAGAATGTGAAAATAGTAGTAGATAGCGTTAACCACTATCTACGATAAGTGCTGCAAGAACCCACGACGGGTTCGATTCTTTAGACTTCTGGGAGGAAGATAATGAAATCTCTACGTAACACGGCTCTCGGCCTATCCATGGGTATCGTAGCGGCGTCCACAGCTTTTGCTGACGGCCATGCAAAAGAACTCACAATTGCGATCGTGAACAACGGTCACATGATCAACATGCAGAAAGTTGCAGAAGCATACACAGAAGAGACCGGCGTTAAGCTGAACTGGGTATCCTTGGAAGAAGGCGTTCTTCGTGAGCAAGTAACGTCCGACACAGCAACCGGTGGCGGCCAGTACGACATCATCAACATCGGCATGCAGGAAGCTCCAATCTGGGGTGCAGCAGGCTGGATCGAGCCGCTGAACTTCAGCGCAGAATACGACGTTGACGACATTCTGCCAGCGATGCGCGAAGGTCTGTCCCACGACGGTACTTTGTACGCGGCACCATTTTATGGTGAATCGTCCATGGTTATGTACCGCAAGGACCTGACAGATGCTGCTGGCGTCACAATCGTTGACAACGACAGCTGGGACAACATCACGGCGGCAGCCGCAGCGATGCACGATCCAGAGAATGGCGTATATGGTGCATGTTTGCGCGGTAAGCCAGGTTGGGGTGACGGCATGGCGTTCGTGACAACTGTTGCAAACTCCTTTGGCGCTGCATGGTTCGACAAAGACATGAAGCCAACGCTGGACACGCCCGAGTGGAATGCAGCGGTCACAATGTATGTAAACTTGCTGAACTCCTACGGACCTCCCGGCTCCGAAGGTAACTCCTTCAACGAGATCCTTGCTTTGTACAACGAAGGCAAGTGTGGCCTGTGGATCGATGCGACAATCGCGGCTTCTTTCCTCGAAGTTGACGGCGTAGCATACGCTCAGTCTCCAAACGCTGGTAACCCAGTGGGCGCGAACTGGCTCTGGGCATGGGCGATGGCTGTACCTTCTGGGACAGAGAACGCTGATGAAGCAAAAGCATTCATCGAATGGGCAACGTCCAAAGAGTACGTACAAGCTGTTGGCAACCACCCAGACTTCGGTTGGGCAAAAGTACCAACAGGCCAGCGTGCATCTACATACGCTATCCCTGAGTTCCAGGCAGTTGCAGGTTTTGCAGCGGCTGAAATGGCAGCAATAGACTCTGCGGCTCCAGGCGCGACAGACTTGAAACCATATGTTGGTGTTCAGTTCGTAGCGATCCCTGAGTTCCCAGAAGTAGGTACAGCTGTTTCCCAAGAAATCGCAGCGGCTCTGTCCGGCGCGAAATCTGTAGAAGAAGCACTTGCAGCTGGCCAAGCAGCGGCAGACGCAATCATGAAGGAAGCGGGCTACTACTAAGCCAGCTAACCAATAAGTACTTGGCCCGATCTTAGGATCGGGCCTTTTACGACCTTGCCTAGTTATGCGCGTTTGGCTTTGATCGCGGCTTAAAGAACGCCGCAGGTCGCCAGACACAGCCCCGCCAAAATAAACCGTGCCCCGAAACCCCTGCTTGTAAGGTAACTCGAGCTATGTCTTCTAACAACAGAACGCTCCCGCGAATTCTCCAGACCCCCGCAGTTGTACTGCTGCTGATCTGGATGCTCGTACCCCTCAGCATGACGCTGTACTTCTCGTTTATCCGTTACGTGCTGAACAACACGCGCCGCCCAGAGTGGACCACACCAAGCCCTAGCAACTGGCGCGGCTTCGGAAACTACGAATATGTTTTGAATGCCAAAGACTTTTGGTTCGCTATTCAAAACTCCGTCTTCATCGTTACAAGTATTCTGATTATCACCGTCGTTCTCGGCCTTGGTATCGCAGTACTTGTGAACCGCAAATTTCCCGGTCGCGGTATCGTCCGTGTTCTTTTGATCTCACCATTCTTTGTGATGCCAGCGGTGAACGCGGTTCTCTGGATCAACATGATCCTTGATCCGGTGCTTGGCCTGAACGGTCTTGCGGTTGCGGGTATCAACAGCGTCGTTGACGGGTTGCGCGATTTTCCAGTCCTAGGCTGGTTCTTCAACCTTTGGCCTGTGCTTGAACCGATATCATTCCGCGCCACACAAACCTCTGCTTATGCTGTGATCATGATGGTCGCTTGGCAGTGGACACCCTTCGCGGTCCTGATCTTCATGACATCGTTACAGTCCGAGGACGAAAGCCAGAAGGAAGCGGCAACTCTCGACGGTGCAAGCCCATGGTCACAATTCATCAACCTCACTGTGCCCCATCTGGCCCGCCCTATCGCGATTGTTGTGATGATCCAGTCGATCTTTCACCTCTCGCTTTATGCAGAGATCGAAATCGTCAGCCGCGGCAGTGGTAACAAAAACCTGCCCTATCTGATCGGTGAATTTACCAACAACAACATTGGTGCCGCGAGTGCCACAGGCATCTTCGCAGTCATCCTAGCCAACATCATCGCAATCTTCTTGCTGCGTATGGTTGGCAAGAGCTTGATGGATTAAGGAAAAAGACAATGGCAACAGTTTCTCAAAACTCCCGTCTTAGTAACGTTCTTTGGCCCGTCGCTGCATGGGTGATCGCGCTTATCTTTTTCTTCCCGATCTTCTGGCTCGTGTTCACCAGCTTCAAGACAGACGCCGATGCGGTAAAGCCGGAATTCCTGTTTTTCTTCACGCCCACGCTGGAGAACTACACAAATATGACGGAGAACTATGACTATTGGCGTTTCGCGATCAACTCGGTCATCACGTCGACCTTCGCGACTTTGTTCGCACTGACGGTTGGTGTTCCAGCGGCCTATGCGATGGCCTTCAACCCGTCGCGCCACACCAAAGATATCCTGATGTGGATGCTTTCCACCAAGATGCTTCCAGCGGCGGCGGTTCTTTACCCAATGACCTTCTTGACCAAGAACTTCCTTGGAATTTACGATACGCATTTCTTGGTAATCCTGGTTTTGTGCCTGATCAACTTGCCCATCGTGATCTGGATGCTGTTCACCTACTTCAAAGAGATCCCGAAAGAGATCATCGAAGCGGGTAAAATGGATGGCGTCTCCACATGGGGCGAGATCAAGGACATTCTGATCCCACTCGCATGGGGCGGTATCGCCTCTACAGCGCTTCTGACCTTCATCTTCTGCTGGAACGAAGCCTATTGGACTGTTCGCCTGACAACGATCGACGCGGCAACATTGTCTACATTGATCGAGGGCAACCGCGCACCTGAGGGTCTCTTCTTTGGACGTCTGTCTGCTGTGTCTACCGCTGCGATTGCACCTATCGTAATCCTCGGTTGGTTCTGTCAGAAGCAGCTTGTGGCTGGCCTTACATTTGGTGCGGTGAAGTAAATGACTTTGAACGCCGCCCCTATAAATCTCAGCGGAAAGACAGTGCTGGTCACTGGCGCGGTCGGTGGCATTGGTGCCAGCACGGTTGCTCATTTCACGAGCCTTGGGGCGGTTGTTTATGCGACGGATATTGCAGACAGCTTTGAGGGCGATGCGACGTACAAATCCTTCGATCTTCTGAGCGAGGTAGGTCTCAAAGACTGCCAAGCCTGGATTGCAGAGATCAAGCCAGACGTGCTGTTCAACAACGCCGCCTTGTTCGACATGGGCTCTGTTTTGGAGGCTGACCTCGATCAATTCGACCGCCTCTTTGGCCTAAACGTACGCGCCTTTTATGCAGTGATGCAAAGCGCCGCGAAATCTATGGTCGCAAACGATCAACACGGCTCTATCATCAACATGGCGAGCCAAGCAGGACATCGCGGCGAAGCACTGGTTGCGCACTACTGCGCAACCAAAGCAGCCGTGATCAGCTACACCCAATCTGCGGCCCTCGCGCTTGCGCCCCATAAAATCCGCGTCAACGCGATCAGCCCGGGTGTGATCGACACGCCGATGTGGAAATCCGTTGATGCACTCTTTGCCAAGTTTGAGGGCAAAGAAATCGGTCAAAAGAAACGCGAAGTTGGCGAAGCTGTGCCGCTTGGTTACATGGGCGCGCCATCCGACGTCGCGCGCGCTGCGGTGTTCTTAGCGAGCGATCAATCCAGTTACATGACTGCACAAACCATCGGTGTCGATGGTGGAAATGTGTTGAGGTAGCGCCATGTCAATCATCCTACCTCAAACCGAATTCGTGGACCGCACCACGCGCTCTATCCGTTATCTGGAGCATGGCTGGCCAACAGATTTGTGCCGCTGGCACGCGCATGAAGAGTATGAGTTGCACCTCATCACAGAGACCCGGGGCAAAGCGTTTGTCGGCGACTACATCGGTGATTTTGAGCAGGGGTATCTCTATCTTACGGGTCCAAACCTACCGCACAACTGGGTCACTGACGAACAAGTCTCAGAGCCTGTACACATCCGCGATATGCTCGTTCAGTTCAGCCACAACAGTGTCGAGAGCTTGGCCAAAGGCTTTTCCGAGTTCGCTGAAATTCGCAACATGCTGAAGTCCGCACAGTCGGGTATTTTGTTCGAAGGCTTCAACGCCACTTTCGCGCGTGGCCACATGGAATCGATCCGTGATCATCAAGGTCCTGAGCGCATTCTTGCGTTCATTCGTTTCTTGGTGCGTCTCAATGAACATGCCGAAAAACGCATTCTGTCCGTGACGCGCCTGAAACAGCCGAGTGACGGCAGCAAACACGCGATGATTGGCACCGTGGTGGACTATGTGGTCGAACATTACCGCGAAGAGCTTTCCGTCAAACAAGCCGCTGATATGGCGGGCATGACGCAAGCCACCTTCAGCCGGAATTTCCAAACGGTGACGGGTCATAATTTCGTTGAATTCGTGAACCGTATTCGCATCGGTAAAGCTTGTGGGATGCTCTACGCATCCGATGCGCCGATCATGACGATCAGCGGGCGCTCTGGCTTTCAGAACATCGCGAACTTTAACCGTCATTTCCTCAAGATGAAGGGCATGACCCCTTCTGCGTATCGGGATGCCGCACGCAAAGATCTCTTTTCTCAAACGGAGACGAACTCATGAACAGTGCGGCCCACAGGCACATCGCCGCAACAGGCTACGATCGAAGCGCCTGTGCCCTCGGTGTCGTCCATCTCGGCTTTGGCGCGTTTCATCGTGCGCATCAGGCGGTGTATCTTGATGACTATATGGAGCAAACCGGCGATCTGCGCTGGGGCATCGCTGCGGTCAATCTGCGCGGCTCCGAGGGAGCGCAATTCCAAGCGGCTGCCAAGGATGTTGATGATCACGACGGCTACTTCCTAAAGTCTATTTCGTCTGACGGTAACGTTGAGTTGCGCCGTGTGCGCAGTCACGCAGCCTTCCTTGATTGGAGCACTAACACCGCGAAAAGCGAAGCGCTCTTGGCGCAGGCCTCTGTTCAACTGGTTACCATCACCGTGACCGAAAGTGGTTATTACACCGACCCGAATGGAGACCTTGATCCAGCGCACCCCGTGATTGCCGCCGAGATTAAAGGCGATGCGCCAAGCAGTGTTTATGGCTACCTGCGCGCTGCTTTACAAACGCGTATGGACGCTGGCGGCGCGCCTTTGACAATCGCCTGCTGCGATAACATTCGCCAGAACGGTAAAATGTTGCACCGCAATCTGCTCGCCTATCTCAACGCTTGCAACGATGCCACTCTCGCCGCTTGGGTCGCCGAAAACGCGACGTTCCCTTGCTCCATGGTAGATCGCATCACGCCGCGCAGCCCTGACGCGCTTGCGACAGAACTCACGCAATTGATTGGCCGCGATGTGACGTCGCCCATTATGGCTGAGGACTTCATCCAGTGGGTCCTTCAGGACAATTTCGCAGGCGATATGCCCGATCTTGCCAAAGCAGGTGTTACAGTTACGCCGGACGTGGATCCATACGAGGAAACCAAAATCCGCGTGCTCAATGGCGGTCATACTGCGATGTGCTATTTCGCGGCACTTGAGAAAATCGAAACCTTCGATGAAATCATGCGCACCCCGCATCTACTTGCGCATTTCAACGCTTTTGAAACGGAAGAAGTCCTTCCTGCGATCACGATTGAGCTGCCCTTCTCAAAAGAAGAGTATCTTGGCAAAATTGCTGCACGCTTTAGCAATGTGGCGATTGGTGACACCGTCGCGCGCATCTGCGCCGATGGCATGGTGAAGTTCCCGATCTTTATTCGCCCCACGCTTGAGGGCTGTTTGAAGCAAGGCATCATGCCACTCAACAGCATCCGCAGCATCGCAAGCTGGTATGTTTTCGCGCAACACGTTGCGGCTGGGAACATCCCGTTCAAATACGTCGAACCCAGCTGGGACGACTTGAAAAAAATGTTGGGCACTGATGATTTCATCACCTCGCGCCTGCTCTGGGGCGAGCTTCCAACTGCATATCCTGAATTCGCAGACACTCTGCGCAACGAAATTTCTGAAATGGAGCTGAAATGGCCGGTTTAACTCTACGCGACGTGCGCAAAAGCTATGGTGACGTACAAGTCATGCATGGCGTCGATCTTGATATTGAAGATGGCGAGTTTGTTGTTTTCGTTGGTCCATCGGGCTGCGGTAAGTCTACGCTTTTGCGGATGATTGCCGGGCTTGAGGAAATTTCCGACGGGTCAGTCGCCATTGGGGAACGTGTTGTCAACGACGTTGCCGCGTCCAAGCGTGGCGTTGCGATGGTGTTCCAGACTTACGCGCTTTACCCGCATATGACGGTTTACAAAAACATGGCCTTTGGTCTGAAGCAGGCCAAAACGGATCCTGCCGAAATCAAGCGTCGCGTTGATGCAGCGGCTGATATTTTACAGATCACCGACTACCTTGATCGCAGCCCACGTAACCTATCGGGTGGTCAGCGCCAGCGTGTAGCCATTGGCCGTGCGATTGTACGTGACCCTGATGTGTTCCTCTTTGACGAACCGCTCTCTAACCTTGACGCCGCTTTGCGTGTTCAGACCCGTCTGGAAATCGCACGCCTTCACCAGCGTCTTAACACAACGATGATCTACGTGACGCACGATCAGGTCGAAGCGATGACGCTTGCGGACAAAATCGTTGTTCTTCGCGATGGTCGTATCGAGCAGGTGGGTTCCCCCATCGAGCTTTATGAGCGTCCCGCCAACGCCTTCGTGGCGCAGTTCATTGGTAGCCCAAAGATGAACTTCTTTGAGACGGCTGACATGCCTGCTTCTGCTGCGGCCGTTCTTGGTCGTGAGATTGGCGCGAACGATCAGGTTGGTCTGCGTCCTGAGCACCTCACGCCTGCGGATGCGGGCAGCGCGGTGATCCAAGGCAAGCTTGAGCTCGTAGAAAACCTTGGCGAGTACGCGTTGGTGCATTTGGCCACGGCGAACGGCACAGAGTTCATCGCGAAGACCGAAAAGCCACCGGTTGAAGCGTTGGGCGAAACTCTGAGCTTTACGATCAAGCCAGAGCTTGCGCACTACTTTGCAAAAGACACTGATTTGCGCGCTTAAATTACGCGCACAGGCACGCTCGCAAGCGAGTGAATGCTGCTGTTTACAGAAGAAACGACTGGACCGGACAGTTCAAACTGTTCGATCCGGTCAGCCAAAGCGTTCAAGAGACAGGTGATTTCTAAACGCGCCAGGTGCATGCCAAGACAGGCGTGAACGCCATGACCAAACCCTACATGCCCTCGTACTTTCCGCTCGATATCAAAGCGGTCTGGATCAGGGAATTTGCTCTCGTCGCGATTGGCAGCGCCGTAAACCATCAAGGCGCGTGTCCCTGCTTTTAGCTGCACACCGCCCACTTCGATGTCTTCCCCGATATAGCGCGAAAACGCTTTGATCGGAGTGTTCATCCGCACCACTTCTTCAATCGCATTGGCAATCAGCGAGCGATCCGCACGCAGTTTCTGCCATTGCTCAGGATGTTTCGCGAACAGCATCATCGCGTAGCCAATGGCGGAAATCGTCGTGTCCAAGCTCGGCGCGATATAGTCACGCATCAGCTCAACCGCTTTGTCAGGCTCTAACCCATGGGCAATGCCACCTTGCGTCGCAAGGTTTGCCCAGCCATCAGGCTTGATCGCGCCAAGCGTCTCAGGGTCTTCCAAAAATGCGCGCAGCTTTTTCAGATTACCAAGTGCTGCTTCTCGCCGTTCGCGGGGATCTCCCATGAGTTCAAACGTCGCGGCACCCCATTCGAGCATGTTGTTGGAACCATGCTCGCCCAGCCCCACAAGATCGCGCACAATGGTAAGCGGCAGGTAAGGCGCAAGCTCGCTCGCAGCATCAAATTCACCCGCGTTGGTCATCGTCTCTGCGAGGTTCTGCGCTTCGGTCTCGATCCGGTCTTTCACATCCTTCAACGCCCTTGGCGTGAGCGGAGAGAACGTAATCGCGCGCGTTTCGTCGTGACGCGGCGGATCAGAGTTGAGCGTGCTACCAATCAGAAACGGATTGATCTCTTCATTGATCGACACGCCCTTGCCCGACTGAAACACACGGTGATTGCGCAGGGATTTCGTCAGCTCTTCAAATCCGCAAATCGCATGAAGGTTGTTTTTGGGGAGCCACACCACAGGCCCCAGCGCGAGCATTTTGTGATAGGCATCGACTGGGTTCTCAACATTAGCGTCATCATAAAAATCGACGTCGCAAATCGGAGCACCGCTGGTGTGGATTTCGGTCACTTTATCGCCTCAAGCTAGCCGCGTCGCGCGCGGGCTTTCGTCCATTTGGTAAGTCAAGTGATCCAGCAAACGCATCGACAGCGTCGCTTTCGTCATCGCGTATTCAGGATCTGCCCACAGGTTCTTGCATTCGCGCGGATCTGCGTTGAGATCATAAAGCTCGCCCCAATCCTCGCCCGCATACACAGTCATGCGCCAATCAGCAGAGCGTAGCGTGCGTGCGCGCACCGCCTTGCTGAAACCCATGCGCGGACCGCCATCATTGTGCTCGATCATCACCTCTTCGCGGTGCGCTTGCGTACCGTTCAAGGCACCAAGGAAGCTTTGCCCTTGCATCCCATTGTAAGGCGCAAAACCTGCGCGCTCTAAGATACTGGCAGAGATGTCGATAGTTGATGCCATCGTATCCGCCTGTACCTCAGCGCGCGTTTCTGGGTCAGACCAGATCATCGGAACACGCGTGATCGAGGGCAGCATGATCGGCCCCTTCAACATCAGATTAAAGTCACCCAAATAGTCACCGTGATCGGACGTAAAGATGATCACCGTGTTATCATATTCGCCCGATGCTTTCAGCGCGTCGATCACGCGGCCAATGTGATCGTCGATCATCGTGATCATACCAGCGGTCAGCGCTTTGGCTTCGCGCACTTGTTGATCGTTCGCGCAGAACGGCATCTGCGGGATCGCTGGCTCTATCCCCGCTTCCCACATCTTGCGTTCATGCAGCATCGCGGGCGTGGGGTTTTCATGCGCCGCAAAGGGTAGATCCACATCGAAATCGTCAGGGTCGTACATGTCCCAATATTTGCCCGGCGGATTGAAGGGGTGATGCGGATCAGGGAACGATACGAAGGCAAAGAACGGATCATCCGCATCCTTGCGACCCTTTATATACTCTACCGCCTTATCCGCGATCCAAGCCGTTGGATATTTGTCCTCTGGAACAGGGGTCCGATAAGCTTGTGGGCATGTGTAATCATGCGCAAGCTCATTCACGGGATCATGAAGCTCTTTCCAATTCGGCACAGTTTCGCGGAACCACTGGCCGTACTGACCGCCACATTGATCACCGTGACTCGTCACCATATCCACATGCTGGAAACCATAATAGGGCGTCTCAAACGGCGCATCAGAGGGTTTGTCAAAACTCGCCGGCTCTTCCTTCGTGTAGCTTCCCACGTCGTCTTTCCATGCCTCTGGAATCAGACGCTCAACCGTATCTGGTTTGCGCAAAGGCGGTTCGTCGGTAAAAGGCTGGAGATGGCTTTTGCCAATGCTTGCAGTCGCGTAACCACCCGCCGCCAACACATCAACAAAGGTATTCGCGCGCTCGGAGAGCAAGCAACCATTGTGGCGCAATCCATGCACAGACGGCATACGTCCTGTAAACAACGACGCGCGGTTGGGCATACAAACAGGCAAGGCGACGTGGAAGTCCTGAAACCGCGTTCCCTTGGCCGCAATCGCATCAATGTTGGGCGTGCGAACTACAGGGTGCCCAGCGCACCCAAGCCAATCGGCGCGGTGTTGGTCGGTAATGAACAGCAGGAAATTGGGTTTCTTGGACATTCAAGTCTCTCCTGTTTAGGCGGTCGCGCTTTCACGATGCATTATACGGTGCAAGATCAAGACCCCCACGCCTACCGCAATCGCGCTTAGATGGATCATCTCGGGTTTGGCCAAAATGGTCGCCGCAATCGCGAGACGGATCAGAACCCAAGGCAAGCCAAGCGGCCCCGTATCATAGCGCGCCAAAGCGCTGGCTATGAAATACAGCGCAAACACTAAACGGGCCAATAGCCATAAGAGCGAGACGAAGCTGACGCCGCCCTCATAGCCAGGCAGGAATTCCTTGCTTGGGCTTGTGGGGTCAATGAGTGCTTGATCAATCAGCAAAAGCTCTGGGTAGAAGGCAAAGATGAAAGGGATCACAAACATCACGATGCCAGAGCGCACAGCGCTGAAACCAGTGGCCATCGGTTCGGCCTTGGTGATCGTCGCCGCCGCAAAAGCGGCGAGCGCGACAGGCGGCGTAATGGCTGAAGCAACTGCAAAATAAAAGATAAACATATGTGCCGTAAACGTCGCAAGACCAAGCCCGATCAGCATCGGCCCCATCAGCAAGGCAACGTTGATATAGGCAGGCACCGCAGGCATCCCCATACCAAGCAGAACCGCCAGTAGCATGGTGATTGCGAGCGCAAGGAACTGCATCGAGAAGGACGCGCTGCCGCCTAGATCAAGCGTGAGCAGGAAGCTCAGAATGTCGATGCCAACGAACTTCGACAGGCCCGTAAAGTTCAAGCAAACATCAATAACAGTGACCGCGAGGAACATCAGATACAGCGTTGAAACCGTTATGCCCGCATCAGCCAATGCATCTAGCGCCTTGCGCGGTGTCGCGCGAAAGTCCTTGTCTAGGAACAAAAGCAAGATCACCAAAGCAGCGCCCCACCACCCTGTCGCACCAGCATCGCCAGCGGCGTTTTGGTAAAGCTGCAAGAACCACGGCAATTCAATCGCGCGACACACGCCGTTGTTAACAATGGTCTCAGCGCCAAGCATCCAACCTAGCACACCACAACCGACCGCATCTTTCTTGGTGAGCAGCAAGATCAGGATCAAAAGGATCGGTAGGAAGATTTGCATCAGATGCAGAACATCTGTGCGCGTTATGCGCATATCGTCCGTAAATTCCCCAAACGCCTCGATCCCCTGTTTACGCGATTGGAACATCGCTGTCAGGAACAGACAGAAGAAATACGCAATCGCCGGGATCGTTGCGGCAATGATTACGTCGCCGTAAGGCGTCGCTGTGAGGGCCGCGAGGATGAATGCGGCAACGCCCATGACAGGGGGCATAATCGAGCCACCAGAGGAAGCAGCCGCTTCGACGCCACCCGCGAACACGCGTGAAAAGCCCGCCTTGATCATCATCGGAATCGTTAGAACTCCGGTAGAGAGCACGTTTGTCACAGGACCACCCGTAATCGTGCCAAACATCGCCGACGAAACAATCGCGGCATGCGCAGGACCACCGCGCAGGTTACGCGTCCAGCGAAAGGCGAGCTTGATCAGCGATTGACCACCCGCAGATTTGCCGAACATCGCACCAAGGATAATATAAGGAAACACGAGGTTCATGATAACGTACATGAAGCGGCCAAGCATACCGCTTGAGTTGTTCACCAACGCATCATGCACATTGGGCACGCCGTCTAGGAACGTCCGCGGTTCACCGCCAAGCTTGGTCATGAAGTACTTGTTGATGTCGTTAGGGCCGTGAAAATACCACACCAGCACTGTGCCAATCGTATAGGCCGCAACCAGCAACGCAACGAGCACGAGCGGCAAGCCCCAAACCCGCACATTATAGGCAAGGAAAACAAGGATAGACACGCCAACAATAGCCACCAACCAAACGCCTGTGGTTGCGACGCATTTGGGGTCTTCGACAGTGTCGGGGGCGGGCAGACCCATAGTCTCGGCGAACTCGATTTCTGCCGCCATGGTTTCCGCCATGATACGAGCACGTTCACCTGTGAAGGCGTCAATGATGCAAACGCTATCAATTTCGATAAGATAGGTAAGCGAGATGGCCCCAGCTGCAACCACCAGCGCAACGTCCATAAACGCGCCGAACCATTCTCGTGACGTGCCTTGCCACGCGCGCCACATGGAGTGCTTCATCGCGACGATCACCATCATGATAAAGAAGACGAGCGGATAGAAATACTCGGTCGAGAATGAGCGCACCCGAAGTTTGTCGATGCCCGTAATGTTCTGCCACATCTGATCCCAACCGGGGATCGTTGGCATACTGTTTACGATACCCATCGCCACGAAAATCAACGCCAGACCATAGAGGTACTTATTCGGAAACAGCGTCTTTTTAGGTTTTTGATCAGTCGTGTCGGACATGGGCCACCTATTGGGTCTAGTGTCGCAAAAGGCGCCGCCAGTGTTTGGCGACGCCTCGTTTAGTTAACTGCGGTTTCGCTTATTCAGCAACAGCACAATCGTCGAGCTCGTAACCCGCTTCACGCCATGCGCGCGCGGCGGCAGGGTGATACTTCACAGGGTTCTGACCACACATGCCGAGCATTGGGTTGTCAAAGTTAACGCTGTTACCAAAAGGCGCTTTTGCTTTCAGCTCATCCATGGATGCAACGTAGGCTGCAACGAGATCATAAACGAGCGTGTCATCCATGTCCTTGTGAACCACGTTGCCACCAATGGTCTCGAACGCGCGGAACACGTCGTCCTCAGATACGAACGACCAGCTGTCACCCATGATTTCACGCAGCTCGTTGATGTCAATCTCTGTCGCTGCTGAACCCGGTGCTTTCATGTATTTCTGCATTGCTTCGGATTCGTATGCTTCCTTGGGCATGGACCAACCGGTCATGTTACCCGCAGCAGCAACTGTCGTCAGACGCGAACCAGGGAACAGCTCTGGCAGAACAACCGCATCAGGCTCACCACCTGAAATCACAGACGATGCCTGACCCCAGTTGGACTGCATGCCCTCATAGCCTTCGCCGTCTTTAAGGCCGGCTACGATCTGGATCATGCTACGTGCGTTCGTAAGTGCGCCCCCGCGTGGTGGACCGTTGAAGATCTTTTTGCCTTCCAGATCATCCCAACCGCCAAGGTTTTTGGAATCGTATGCGAAAAGAAAGAAGACACCGAGCGTCACAGGCGTGATCGCGCGCAGGTTACCCGCAAGCTCCGCGCCCTTTTCTTTGCCAAGCGATCCATAAGGACCAACGCCACGGCTCATCAGGAACGGCAGAATATGCGGTGTGCCAGCGATATCTGTCTTGCCTTCAGCGACGTTCTGAATGGAGTTGGTCAGCGTCTGACCTTCTGCAAGCTGAATGTTGGCGATGCCAAGCGTGCCTGCGATCTCTGTCAGGTGCGCGGGTGACAGGTGCACCGCGCCGCCGGGGCTGGCTGTTTCAGCCGTCAAGTTGACCTGCGCGAATGCGGGCATAGCAAGCATCGCGCCACCAAGTAGTGCGCCAATTACAGTATTTTTCATTGTTTCCTCCCAAAAACTTTTTGTCGACATCAGCATTCCCGAGAACAATTAACATAGCAAGCAATAATCAGACCTAACGCGCGTCTTATTTGATGATGCGCTTTACGCCTCAGTCGACAAAATGAAGTCAGCAGCGCGCCCTGCGATCATCATTGTTGGCGCATTCGTGTTACCGGACACCAGCGCAGGCATGACAGAGCAATCCGCGACGCGCAGGTTATCAACTCCGTTCACCCTCAATTCGGAATCGACCACTGCACTGGGACTGCCCCCCATGCGACAGGTTCCAGCGGGGTGGAAAATCGTGCGCGCATGTTTGCGGATCGCGTCATCCAGCGAATTAGAGCCGACGCGCGTGTCGATACTTGCGCTCGGCCACACCTCTTCGCTTAGAACGTCACGCAACTCTGCTTGATCGAATATCTCGCGCGCCAGCCGGATGCCGCGTCTAAGCGTATCAAGGTCGCTGGGGTCTTGCAGCATACGCGCTTCAAAACGCAGATCATCTAGCGGATTCGAAGATGCCAGCGTCAAACGTCCGCGCGATTTAGGGCGCATGGTCATGGGGTGCACTTGAGCGGCATGATAATCGAGCGGCGGCGTACCGGGAGCGCCCGGAGCAAAGGGGGCAAAGTTGAACTGAACGTCAGGCCGCCCAGACCCAGATGTATCCACGCAGGCACCCGATTGGAGCAGGTTCGAGCTAAGCAATCCGCGTTTCCCCATCATGTATT
>Ga0206127_1001017_pt1 | contig 31792 bp, 33 predicted proteins | sample Helgoland_Spring_6_FD_148646 | JGI IMG/M metagenome (GOLD analysis project Ga0206127, IMG submission 148646) | Pelagic subsurface seawater microbial communities from Kabeltonne, Helgoland, North Sea - Helgoland_Spring_Bloom_20160419_1 | ecosystem: Environmental > Aquatic > Marine > Epipelagic ...
AATGTACTAGCAACTCATGGCGTAATTGGCCTTTTGTGGAGCCATAAATGTTTTTTTCGAATTTATCTGCGAATGTATCAAAACTTTGATCATGCCTTTCATTATCCATTTATCGAATCTGCCTCATGCTGGATTATCGATGTCAACAAAGACAACCTCAATTTCTAATTTTTGTTGAATATACTCACCTAACGCTTTTACACCATAACGTTCGGTTGCATGATGTCCTGCAGCATAAAAATGAATGTCCATTTCCCTCGCAGTATGAATAGTTTGTTCTGATACCTCACCGGTGATGTAAGCATCAATACCTCTTTCAGCGGCTAAATCGATATAACCTTGTCCGCCACCTGTACACCAGGCAACTGTTTCAATTTTAGTTTTTCTCGCTGGCTCGTGTAACGGTGTTTTAATTAACACATTACTTAACAACTCAGTCAAGCGAGTCGGGTGAATACCACCTTCAAACCTACCTTCCATAACCACAGACTGAGGGTTGTTTTTTTCTAACGGTGCGATATCCACAATCCCTAATAATTTAGCTAATTGAGCGTTATTACCAAGTGATGAGTGAATATCCAAAGGTAAATGATAGGCATAAAGATTGATATTGTGCTGCAACAAAGTATGTATTCGTTTTCTCTTCATGCCTGTTATACATGGCGACTCATTTTTCCAAAAATAGCCATGATGTACCAAAATAGCATCTGCATTTATTGATATTGCTTGGTCGATTAATGCCTGAGAAGCAGTCACGCCCGTGACTAACTTAGTCACCTTCCTTTTGCCTTCTATTTGCAAACCATTAGGGCAATAATCACGAACCATTTCTGGCTTTAATAACGAATTAAGTAATTCTAATAATTGAATATTTGATACTAACATTGTTGTTCCTACTGATTTACATACGGCTAATTTTGTAAAATTAGACATTATAAATAAAAAAAGGTATAAAACCTCTACACATACTGAAAATAAAAATAGAAAAGGCAAAGACCTGATTATGAGTAAATTGGATAAAGATCAAGTTATAGCGGCTTTTACAGAAGCTTATACTGCAGCAAATGGCAAAGCCCCTACAATCGAAGCAAAAGGTGGCTGGTATAGTGTTGATGGTGGTAAAAATATTCGTTTGGCCAATTTAAATGCAATGATTGCTGAATTAGACACTTCAACTCCAGCAAAGGAAGCCACAGCAGCCGTTGAAAAACCTAAAAATTCCAAACCGAAAAAAGCAGCTCCGGTTAAAAAGAAAGTTAAAAAGTCTGACTTTTCAGTCAAGGCTTTTTGGGCTAAGAAAATTTTAGAAGAAAGCCCTGTGTCTAAACTACCACGATAAGCGACAACATAAAAAAGCCTCATAATGATTCATTATGGGGCTTTTTTATTGCCTTCGTACTGTATAGAAATACTTAACTACTCGAAAGTTCGTTCCCGTTTAATTTCTATTGTATCAATATAACCGTGCCAAGTTGCATATCCAATAAGCGGCATCAGGAAAATAAACCCAACAAACCATGTAGCAAAACCGATAAGTACTGACGTTAAAATGATGAATGCCCATAACATCATCGGGGCTTTATTAGTCCATATTGCGTTCATGTTGGTTAACAAAGCGGTGGCTAAATCAACTTTTCTTTCCATCAATATTGGTTGTGTAAACGCACTGATAAAAAAAACTAATAAAGTGAATGCGGCACCAACTAAAGTCCCAACCGCCAAAAATGGCAAAAGATTAATAAAATCTTTATCCATGAATTGCGGATATAAGGCATGGATCAATGAAGCCACGCGCAGCCAAAAAATCATTAATAACATCAGTAAAATACCTAAACCCCATTCATTTAGAGCGTTGCGTTTTAATGTTTTTACACAATGACGTAAAGTGGGTTCGTGGTTTTTTTCTAATTCCCAACTGACATCGTACATACACGCAGCCAAAAATGGTCCAATCAGCATAAAGCAAACAATTGCAGGCATTATTACTAAATGCCAACCTGTTAATTGCACCAATTCAATAATTAGCCAAGGTATAGCTGCAAATATAAGACCAAAAAAAAGCGTTAGCCCAGGCTCCTGACTCGCGTCCTTAAGACCTAACGCTAACCATTTGATAGGGGCATTCATTGACAACTTTTTACAAGGAATAACTCTTGCAATGTCACTATCGGAAATTGCATTCTGAGGTGTTATTTTGAAGTGATCTGACATGTTTTTAGTCCATAAAAAGTCGAAACGTTTTAGTTTTTTATTATCTCGTTGCATTATTATCTTACTCTTACAATAAAAAAAGTATATAGCGCTTCAACCTTGGATCTGATAAAACCACGTTAATTTAGCGAAGGTAAATATGTTACTGAACCGTAATGAATGACTGAATACCCTCAGAAATTTTCTGGATGACAATGGAGAGTTATCTCAAATTTTTCAACCATCATTTAATCTCGTGTGGAAAATTGTTCAAGTGGTGTTCTTTCGCTTGAGATAAAAGGCTTACAAATTTGAAACAATTATGTTTGATAACGTCATATGAATAGCGAAAAGTTCTGACACAGCTCTATTAGCAATTTTCCACCGTATCAAAAGGATTATTTAACATCGCAAGTGATGTAAATAATATCACCACTGCGTACCTGTAAAAAACCTTTTTGGGGATGCCCTTTTCATTAAACCATTACATTTAAATTCTAAAATATTTTCATCTAACAGTTTACTCATAAAGCCCCTAAACTCCGCAAGTTACGATAGCACCCTTCACAGCTTATTTTCATCTGTTTCGCCAGAAAAGCAACCAACATAGTTATGCGAACCTTTAATTTTTGAGATTTTAACACCAGCAAATATTGTTAAGTCACTTAGATTAAACCTTATTAAAGGGGTCAGCATATGTTTTCATTCGTGAATAGGTATAATACTCACTAAGGTAAATAGTAGGCAGAAATCTTATTTGGGGGGCAATGTGATGTGACAACCTTCTTAACAATCAGCTTATTTAACATTTTTATATAGCATAGCTAATTTAACACTTAACACCCTTGCCACTGTTGGTTTAATCTGTGGCTCCATGTTGGAGGTTATTCACAATCAATGAAAAAAATTAATAAGTCGAACAAGTTAGAAAACGTCTGTTACGAGATACGCGGGCCCATTTTGACCGAAGCAAAAAAAATGGAAGACGAAGGGCATCGAATACTGAAGCTAAATATCGGCAACCCTGCTCCGTTTGGTTTTGAAGCCCCTGACGATATATTGAAGGACGTGATCCATAACCTGCCAAAATCTCAAGGTTATTCAGACTCTAATGGTATTTATTCAGCTCGAGTTGCAGTGATGCAATATTATCAACAGAAAAATATCAAAAACGTCAAAGTAGAGGATGTATTTATTGGTAACGGTGTCAGTGAGCTAATTGTTATGGCCATGCAAGGACTGGTAAATAACGATGATGAAGTATTGATCCCCGCACCGGATTACCCTCTATGGACAGCTGCTGTGAGTCTCGCATCAGGTGTACCCATACATTATCGTTGTGATGAAACTAATGGTTGGCAGCCTGATATAAAAGATATCCGCAGCAAAATTACTGATAAGTCCAAGGCAATAGTATTAATCAACCCTAATAACCCAACTGGCGCAGTATATAGTCCAGAGTTATTGCAACAAATTATTGAATTGGCACGTGAATTTTCACTGGTTGTTATCAGCGATGAAATATACGACAAAATTCTATATGACGACGCAAAGCATCATTGTATTGCATCAATGGCTACAGATATTTTTTGTATTACTATGGGTGGTCTGTCAAAAAACTATCGGATAGCAGGTTTCAGGGCTGGATGGTTAGTGGTTAGTGGCAACAAACTCATTGCCCAAAGTTACATAGAGGGGCTGAACATTCTGTCATCTATGCGAATGTGTGCAAATGTTCCTAGCCAACATGCAATTCAAACCGCTTTAGGGGGATATCAGAGTATTAACGAACTAATTGGTGGGGATGGACGACTAAAGATTCAAAGAGATATGGCGTTTAAAATGTTAAATGCAGTAGATGGCCTTGAGTGTGTTATGCCCAAAGGCGCTATGTATTGTTTTGTTAAAGTTGACGCAGAAAAATTCAATATTACTAACGACGAAACAATGATTTTTGATTTATTACGCACAGAAAAAATATTATTAGTTCACGGTTCTGCATTTAATCTTAAAGAGGGGTGTTATTTTAGATTAGTATTTCTGCCCCATGTTGATTTACTAAAACCAGCATTAGAAGCGATTGCAAACTTTTTCAAAAGTTATAAGCAGGTAAATTAGATACATGAACGACATATCAGCTAATCAAAGTCATTTCTTTGCTCATCTATCACGCATGAAATTGATAAACAGATGGCCTTTAATGCGCAATATAAGAACAGAAAATGTTCAAGAACACAGTTTGCAAGTGGCCATGGTGGCTCATGCTTTAGCTCTGATACGTAATAAATATTTTGATGGTGACTTAGATCCCAATCAAGTCGCCACTATTGCCATGTTTCATGACGTATCAGAGGTGATCACTGGGGACTTACCCACACCGATAAAATATTCGAATCCTATTATACGTGACGAATACAAAAAAATTGAAAAACTTGCAGAACAAAAATTGATCAATATGGCTCCGGATGAGTTTAAAGAAGATTATGCGCAGCTGATTGATCACCATCATCATAATAAAGACGTGGCCTTTATTGTCAAAGCTGCGGATGTAATATGCGCCTACCTTAAGACACTAGAAGAACTTTCTGCTGGAAATAAGGAATTTACACTAGCCAAAAAACGTTTAGATACAATATTGAAAGATTATCATTCAAGCGAAATAGATTATTTTATGACAGCTTATGTGCCCAGTTTTAGTTTAAGCCTTGACGAAATTACCCAGGAAGAACATTAATTAGACGACTAAACAATGACTTGATTAACTCAGCAGCATCTGGTCACATAACTTGAAAGTAATTCGCATCAAATAATTAAGAGTGGAGCAGATGTAAGTTATGGGAATATGGACACAGCGCAGGCATAGTCAAAAAATTCAACGTCAAGGTGATCATCGCACACCTTATCAACGTGATAAAGCCAGAATTTTACATTCTGCTGCATTCAGACGATTACAAGCCAAAACCCAAGTTTTAGGTATAGGCATGAGTGATTTTTATCGCACTCGCCTTACCCACTCTTTAGAAGCATCACAAATTGGCCAAGGTATAGCTGCACAGCTTAAAAGCAAGTACGCAGAATTAACCCAACACCTAGATTTGAATGACACATTAATTGAGGCGTTATGCTTAGCCCATGATATCGGCCATCCTCCTTACGGCCATGGTGGTGAGGTAGCGCTGCATTATATGATGCGCAACCATGGCGGTTTCGAAGGGAATGGCCAAACATTTAGAATAGTCACTAAACTTGAACCATATACGGCTAACCATGGAATGAATCTTAGCAGACGTACTTTGTTAGGTTTAATCAAATATCCCAACTACCTGCCAAAACTTAATCAACCATCTCAAGAGCAAGACACGATGTCCTATAGAGACGTTAAAGCATCTCTTTGGCATCCACCAAAAGGGTTGTATGAATGCGATCAAGCTTCTTTTAACTGGTTGTTTGAAGGGGTGTCGAACCATGATACTCAACGATTTATGCAATTTAAGCATACTGACAAAAGTCATCACAAAACCCTATATAAATCATTTGACTGTTCCATTATGGAGTTGGCAGATGATATTGCTTACGCCATCCATGATCTTGAAGATGCTATTGTAATGGGTATAGTCAACCAGTCGCAATTTTTTCGAGAAGTAGCAGAGACCTTGCTCAAACTGGACATTGATTGGATGGATCAAAATATAGAGGCTCTCAGTGAAAAACTCTTTAGTCAGCATCATCACGAACGTAAAGATGCCATAGGTGCATTGGTTAACTGTTTTATTACTAATATTGAGATAACTGAAATCACACCAGAATTTGAACAAGATTTACTTAAATATAATGCAGTTTTCCCCCCTGCATTCAGTCAGGCTCTGAGTATATTTAAGGATTATGTATATAATCGAGTTATCAGAAAGCCCGAAATTCAAATGCTCGAATATAAAGGCCAACAAATAGTCATGGAATTATTTCAGGCTTTTGCTTCAGATCCTCAAAGGCTACTGCCTGATAATACAAGCCAACGCTGGTTAAAAGCTAATGAAGCTGGAAATGGTCACAGAGTGATTGCAGATTATATCTCAGGTATGACAGATGGTTTTGCTTCTAAGTTGTATAGCACCTTATTTATGCCTTCCTCTGCCGTCGTTGGAGAAAAACTTGGTTAATAATACTACCACCACAAAAACGGTGCTCAGATATGACGAGATGCTTCATTAAAATAGGGGGGTAAAAGTATTAAGTCTGTGCTGCACATATTTTTAACGATAAAAACCTGCGACCACAAAAAAACACTCCGCTAGAATACAGTTTACGCTAAAGTCAATCTTCATTAGCCCCACAATAGAAATCTCGTTGTGCTACTTCTCGCTATAGAGCGGTTTGCAGAGGGCAATAAGTTTTATTTAATCACAATTCAATGCAAAACGGCCAATTCCTAATAAGGCAATACATAGGCCACCTAACAAATGAAATCTGAAATCATTCAGCTAATAATATGTGGGCCAGTATTATTAATTTTATTAAATCCAGGTAAAGCCAAATTTTTTAAACTATCAAAGTAAATGTTTAATAAGAGAATAAAAACTAACCAGAGTAAAAAAAAGCTTGCATGATGATATATACAGTACTACTGTATATAAAACCACTGTATATAACATCACTATTGAGAAATTATTATGGCAAGTTTACATGCGTTTACACACAACTCTACTCCACTAGCCATCATGCAGGTGCCGGCAGATAGAGGGCATCACAACGATATAAATGTTACACATGCAAATAAATGGACATTTTTAGTGGCCAATCATATTCGCTTTTCTGAAAAACAGGTCAACTGCATTCGCCTGATAAAACCCAAACAAAATTGCTTGTCACTATGGCTTGAAAAAATTGTTACTGGCGGTCAATGTTCCAATTTGTTTGTTGAACATCTATCCTTGGATGAAGTAAGCTTTAAACGTTTGAAACAACTATGTATTGATTACAAAGTCGCCCTTGTTAATTTAATGCCAAATAAACAGCAAAATAATAACGTAGTAAAAGGACCTTGGTAAATAGCTAAATTTCACAAACTGCTATAGGTGCTATTGACTATTCTCCTTCTGATCACCTAGGCTACCCCATTTGCTATAGATCTAACACTTTGACCGATATTGATAAAAATTGCTTTTGTGGTAACCACCTGGCATTTGAACAGTGTTGCCAGCCTATTATTAACGACAAAATAAATCCACAAAACGCTGAACAGTTAATGCGCTCTCGTTTTACCGCTTATGTAATCGAAGATTTCCCCTATATTTTACAAACCTATGCATCACAACAACGTTCGGGCTTAACTGTTAGCCAGCTAGCGGATAGTGCACAAGGTACAAAATGGCTAAACCTTAAGGTGTTAGCTCATTATCCACACCCCGACACGGCTCAAGTGGAATTTAAAGCCTTCTACCAAGCAGATGGTCGTTATTATGTGATGCATGAACTTTCAGACTTTGTGCTTGAAGATGATAGGTGGTGTTACACAACAGGTGTAATTCAAAAAGACTCCGGTGAATTTTCACCAGAACGTAATAGCCAATGTTTGTGTGGGAGTGGTAAGAAGTTTAAAAAATGTTGTGGACGATAACGTACTTGGTATTTTCTTATCTTTCACATAAACGAATATCAAGAATAGCCTAGGCTTTATTTAGCTTTGTTCTGTCCCTGTTATTCTGTAGTCTAAACACACGCGTATTCATCTAGGATTAAACACTTATTCAGGTGAGCTTTGCCGTTTTCAATATACATATTCACTTAGTTTAAGCATAAAAATAATGACTTCTTTCAATACTAGCAAAGCAACCCCAACCTTATGGCATTGCTATAACGCCAGATCCTTACGTCCTTTATGGGCGTTAGAAGAGATGGGCATAGATTATCAATTAAACGTTATGCCATTTCCACCGCGGTTTACCCAAAGAGAATACTTAGAAACCAACCCCCTTGGCACTATTCCATTTTTTGATGACGGCAGAAGTCAAATGACTGAATCTTCCGCAATATGTCAATATTTAGTCGACGTGTACGATAAACCTGAATTTGGCATTGCGGCTGACGATCCTGATTATGCTCATTATTTGAATTTTTTACATCAAAGCGATTCAACCCTGACGTTTCCATTAGCGATTGCTTTAAGGTATCGACATTTAGAGCCAGATGACCGCAAGTTACCTCAAGTAGCAGAAGGTTATATTCGATGGTTTTTGGCACGTCTGCGATGGTTAGAACAACACTTATCCACGGGTCGACTATATTTATGTGGTGAGAGATTCACTGTTGCTGATATCACAGTGGGTTATGCGTTACATTTGGCCACCATTATTGGTCTAAACACACAGTTGAATTCTGATATTTCTGCCTACCTGTCAAGGTTAACAGCAAGAAGTGCTTTTAAAAGATCAATGGAAAAAGGAGTTGAATTGGACCCTTTTAAAACCTTAATCTTACGAGCTGAAATGGGAGAGGCTACTTAATTAAACACCCAAAATAATAAAGTACCCAGTCACAGCGTAATCAACAAGTGCATCAAAGGTGTCAGAGCCATTGATAATCAAAATCCTTAAACTGTTCGTTCAATAGCAAACAAGTTATAAAAATTATCGGTTGTGATCTTGGCTAACTCTTCAACTGTTATGCCTTTTAGATCAGCAATAAACTCCCCGACCTCTCTGACAAACCCTGGTTGATTAGGTTTACCTCTGTACGGTACAGGTGCTAACCAAGGTGAGTCTGTTTCAATTAGCAATTTATCTAGTGGGATTTTTGTAACCACATCTTGCAACTCTGTAGCCGTTTTAAAGGTCACTATGCCAGATATTGATATATACATCCCCAGCTCTATTGCAGCTTGTGCCATTTCCCAGGTTTCGGTAAAACAGTGCAGTACACCTTGGGTTGATGGGTCTTTATGTTGTTTCAGCAAATCAATAGTATCGACCCGAGCATCGCGAGTGTGGATGATCAAAGGTTTATTTAATTTATTGGCCACTTTGATATGGTCGACAAAAGACGTTAACTGTACCGCTTTGGTTTCTGCGCTATAAAAATAATCTAACCCTGTTTCACCAATGGCTACTACGTCCTCGCTATCAGCCATTTGCAAAAGGTCAGCATAACTGCAGGCATCTTCTTGATGTAAAGGATGTACGCCGCAAGATACAGACACGTCTTTGAAGCCTTTGACGGTATCTAACATGGCAGGAAAGTCTTTTACCGATACCGACACACATAAAAAATGTTCAACACCGCGGTTTCTAGCAAAATTGAGTACGTCTGACAGTTCTTCTGGGGTTTTATCTAATCTATCTAGGTGGCAATGTGAATCAACAAACACGAGTTTTTTTCCATTTTAATTGGGTTATAAAGTTTATGCGGCTTTAACTAGCGCCAGCTTATTGAGTAATGCGGTTAATAATAAAGTTTTATTCACCCCAGGATTACGCAATTGTTGGGTGACTTTAATAGCTTGTTCACTTAACTGCCAAACCGATTCTGACATTTGTTCGGTGCATTGCTGCCGTGCCCAGTACTGAGTCCATTTAAGCACTTTATCTGCACTGTCTTGCCAATCCATTGCCAGTTGCATGCTATTTGTTTGCCCTTGTAGCAAAGCTTGTAGTCCTTGGCTAAAGATATCATAGGTAAACTTTTGTTCTTCTTGTAGTTCAGCTAATAACGCCAGTGGTCGGGCACTAAACAACTTTACAAAGTTAATATCAATTTCTCCAGCGTATTGGGTTTTCACCCAAGCTAAGGTTGTGTCCAAATCTGGCAAAGGTAAGGCTAATTTTTCACAGCGACTTTTGATTGTGGCTAAGATACGTTCGGGTTTATCTGTTGTAAGTAACAAAAAGGTATTGGCGGTGGGCTCTTCTAATGTTTTGAGCAATGCATTAGCACTTGATTCGGTCATAGTATGTGCATGATAGATGATCAACACCTTTGCCCCAGACATATGAGCAGAGCTATCTAACTTTTTGATGGCTTCGCGTATCTGATCCACACCAATTTGTTTGTCAGATGCCACTAAATGTAAATCAGGATGGGTGTTTGCTGCATTGAGTAAACAAGACTGACATTGACCACAGACCTTGTCACCCTGCCTATCTTTACATAGAAGCAGCTGGCCTAATTGCATGGTAAAGCTGGCTTTACCGAGCCCTGAAGGCCCTTGAATAAGCAATGCATGGTGCAACTTATTCGTTGTAATCCTATGACTTAATTGTTTAAAAGATGCATCTAACCAAGGGAACACCTAATTCTCCAAAAATTGTTTGATACATATATCAACATCATTATGCACCGCTTGCATACTTTGCATGGTGTTAATCACCTCACAATTAGGATCTTGCTGAGCTAATTGTAAATACCGTTCGCGGGTTCGTTCGAAAAAGCTAAGATCTTCTTGTTCAATACGATCTAGCTCTCCACGACCTTTTGCCCGCTTAAGGCCTTCTTTGGGCTCAACATCCATATACAAGGTAAAATCAGGTCTAAAGTCTTTTAGGGTGATGGCTCTTAGGCTTTGAATCATGTTTTGGTCAATCTGACGGCCGCCACCTTGATATGCTTGGGAGGACATGTCATGTCTGTCACCAAGTACCCAATAACCTTTGGCTAAATTAGGCAGTATTACATTTTGCACTAATTGCGCTCTAGCCGCGTACATTAACAACAACTCAGATTCTACTGTGACGTTTTCATCTTGCCATTCATGTTTAACGATATCTCTAATCGCTTCTGCCATAGGAGTACCACCGGGCTCTCTGGTATTGATCACTGTATAACCAGCCGCTTGAATAGATTGAGTCAATATTGCTACTGCAGTACTTTTCCCAGCGCCTTCCAAACCTTCAATAACGATAAATTTACCTGGTTTTTGCAACTAAGACTCTCTTATTTTTTTAACTGGTATTTACGAACTGCAAGATTGTGTTCTTGCAAAGTTTTTGAAAACTTGTGACTGCCATCGCCTTTAGAAACAAAATACAACTCTTCAGTTGCAACCGGATTAAAAGCAGCATCAATGGCTAATTTACTTGGCATGGCGATAGGAGTTGGAGGTAACCCCTTAATAACATAGGTATTATAGGGCGTAGCTGTTTTCATATCTTTGCGCCGAATATCTCCATCAAAATTATCACCCATACCATAAATAATCGTGGGATCGGTTTGCAAGCGCATCTTCAGATTAAGTCGGTTAACGAATACCCCAGAAATTCGCGGACGCTCTTCTGCAATACCTGTTTCTTTTTCAATGATGGACGCCATAATCAACCCCTCATAGGCAGTATTATACGGTAAATCTAGCGCACGATTCTGCCAAGCACTTTTTAAATATTGTTGCATGTTTACATGAGCACGTTTAACGATTTCAATCGCCTCTGTCTGCGCCACAAAATAATAAGTATCAGGTAATAGATACCCTTCAATTGACTGTTTTGGCAATGATTTAATTAGGATCTCAAGCTGTTGGTTGCACTCATCAGTAAATGTAATTTGAGGATGAGATTTTAAAACTAATAACCATTGCCGCCAATTCAGCCCTTCAACTAAACTAATTGAAAATTGTAATTCTTTGCCTCTAGTAAAAAGCTCTAGTAAATCTAATGCACTCATTGAAGGCAACAATTCGTAAGTGCCAGCTTTGACATTCGCAAGTTCAGGTTGAACTTTCAACCTGATTTTAAGGCCAAAATCATCTGAGATAACCCCTTCCTCTTTTAAGCTATTAAGCAGACCTTTGGCAGATTGACCAGGTTTAACTTGGTACACAGTTGCCTCAGTGAGATTAAGTGATTGATGTACTTCTTTTTCAAAATGAATCAGTATTGCGACAAGAATAATGCCCAATGTCACCACAATAATCGATAACCATTTTACAATTTTCATTAAACTTTTTTCGCATTAAGGTTAATTTTATTCTGAACATAATGCTGAATGTGTTTAGCTTGATCCACAAGATAGTCCTTGCATTGCTGATTGACTGGATTGAACAAATTCACCACTGGTACTAACATCATTAAAGAGTTACAAACAAACATCTGATGGGCATCAAATAAAGCATTAATATCATGCTTAACTACCCGGCATTCCAACCCTTGCTCTTGCATAACAGTCAGTACATGGTTACGCATAACCCCTTCAACTCCTGATTCTGTATGGTCTGCGGTAAACCATACATTATCTTTATACCAAAAAAGATTACCTGTAGATGTTTCAATTATTTTTTGTCGGGTATCACACACAACGGCATCATCATAACCAGTTTGTACCAATGCCTGTTTCACCAATACTTGTTCTAAACGGTTTAGATGTTTTATGCCTGCTAGTAATGGTTGGCTAGCTAACCTAATTGGACTTATGGTTAATTTGATACCCTTGGCTTGCCAAGAAGTGTAATGGGCTGGGATAGTATGGTGGGTAATAATGAAGCTAGGGTTTACAGCCCCTTCTGGGCTGTACCCTCTGCCACCTGTTCCGCGAGTAATCATCACTTTCACTACGCAGTCGGAAGTAGCTTTCAATGAATCCACAATACAATTTTCTAAGATTGACCATTTATCAAAGTCTATATACAGAGTTTTACAAGCTAATTTCAGACGAACAATATGATCATCAAAAAGTTCGAGGCAGTCGTTTCTGAACGCCATAGTGGTAAAGCAACCATCACCATATTGAAAGGCTCTGTCTGTGATCTCTATATTTTGCTGCTGTTGACCGTTAACAATCATTCATTCTTGCATCTGGAACTCTAAAATATATTTTAATCATACCCAATAGCTAAATTTTGCCTAGTGTTTTTTAAACAACAATGAGCCATTCGTGCCACCAAAACCAAAAGAATTACATAAGGCATATTCCAATTTCGCAGGTCTTGCAGTATGAGCAACAAAATCAAGATCGCAACCTTCGCCCGGATTATCTAAATTGATAGTCGGTGGTGCAATTTGGTCTTGTAATGCCAATATAGTAAATATAGCCTCTACCGACCCTGCAGCTCCAAGTAAATGCCCAATCATCGATTTGGTGGAACTCACCAAAACACTGTTTGCATGTTCACCAAACACATGTTTAATCGCGGCCACTTCAGCCATATCTCCTGCTGGAGTAGAGGTACCGTGTGCATTGATGTAACCAATTTCGTTCACATCGATTTTGGCATCGTTAATAGCGTTGACCATAGCAGCAGCAGCACCTTCTCCATCAGGTGGTGGCGATGTCATATGATAAGCATCACCACTCATGCCAAAACCTACTAGTTCAGCATAAATAGTCGCGCCACGAGCTACCGCATTGTCATAATTTTCTAACATCAAAACGCCAGCCCCCTCGCCCATTACAAAACCATCTCTGTCTTTATCCCAAGGTCGGCTAGCAGCTTCAGGATTATGATTACACGTAGATAAAGCGCGGGCTGCAGCAAAACCACCAATACCTAGGGCACAGACAGTCGACTCAGCGCCACCAGCAATCATCGCATCAGCGTCCCCGTAAGCAATAATGCGGGCAGCAATTCCAATATTGTGAACACCTGTGGTACATGCAGTAACTACGTTGATGTTTGGCCCTTTAAGCCCTTCGAATATCGAAAAGAAGCCCGATATCATATTGGTAATGGTGGCAGGAACGAAAAAAGGTGATATTTTTCGTGGACCTGATTCAAGCATTCGACGATGATTGTCTTCAATTAACCCCAAGCCGCCAATTCCAGAACCGATAGCAACACCGATTCTTGCTGCATTTTGAGAGGTTATTTTTAAACCTGAATTTACAAGGGCTTGTTTGCCTGCTGCGATACCTAGCTGAATAAATCTATCCATCTTTTTGGTTTCTTTTTTGGGGATGTACTGCTCGGCATCAAAGTTTTTGACTTCACCAGCAAATTGAGTGGTGAACGAAGAACAATCAAAGGAAGTAATAGGTGCAATTCCACTTTTTCCGGCGAGAATGTTTTTCCAACTTGAATCTACAGTATTACCGACAGGTGAAAGCATGCCCAGACCGGTCACAACAACGCGACGTTTAGCCACATTGGCCTCCGATTATTATATGAGAGTGTGTGTGTTTTGTGAAGAAACGGTCCAGAGTGGACCGTTTTTTTTAAAATGTTAAGCGTCTTTATTAGCGTTAACGTAGTCAATAGCAGACTGAACAGTTGTAATTTTTTCGGCTTCTTCATCAGGAATTTCAGTATCAAACTCTTCTTCAAGGGCCATTACCAACTCAACAGTGTCTAGTGAGTCCGCACCTAAATCATCAACGAATGAGGCTTCTGGTTTTACTTCTTCTTCTTTAACACCAAGTTGTTCTATGACGATTTTTTTTACACGTTCTTCGATAGTACTCATAATTCTAGTTATCCTTTAAGTCGCTAGATATAAATTTGTGGGTAGTGTATTCAGCTAAGTCACCCCTTGCAAGTGGCAGGGTCAACTTTTTTTCTGGTCTAACCACTCACAGATTAGTAAATATTTATTCGTTTAATAAAGCATCAACAATTATAAACCTTATTACATTTCACCCCATATACATGCCGCCATTGACGTGTATCGTTTCACCAGTGATATATGCAGCATCATCACTTGCTAAAAATCCAACCGTTGCCGCTATTTCTTTAGGATCACCTAAACGGTTTGCTGGAATATCTTTGAATATACTTTCTTTTTGATCATCTGATAATGATTTTGTCATATCCGTATCGATAAAACCTGGAGATACCACATTAATCGTAATACCTCTAGATGCAACTTCACGGGCCATAGACTTACTAAAACCTATCACACCGGCTTTGGCAGCTGCATAATTGGCTTGACCAGCATTACCTGTAGAGCCAACTACAGAACCAATATTAATGATACGTCCTTTGCGTTTTTTCATCATGCCGCGAAGCACTGCTTTGGACATTTTAAAAATGGCGGTTAAATTTGTATCCATAATACTTTGCCATTCGTCATCCTTCATACGCATCAATAAATTATCACGGGTGATCCCAGCATTGTTGACCAGTATATCCACAGCGCCGTGTTTTTCGGTGATCTCAGCCAGTAAGGTTTGCATTGATTCGGGTATGGAAACATCGAGAACTTTACCTTCACCTTCACCTTGCAGATAATCACTGATTGAATGTGCGCCATTTTCAGAAGTTGCAGTACCTATAACAGTTGCTCCATCTGCAGCTAACCGCTCAGCTATCGCTCTACCTATTCCCCTACTTGCACCCGTCACCAATGCAATACTGCCATTTAAACTAGACATACATTCTCTCTACAAAAAAAGTTTTAAATTAAATCAATGAATTAACAGAATCAATACTGTTTATCGCCTTGCAACTTAAGCGATTATCAATACGCTTAGTTAATCCAGTTAATACTTTGCCGGGACCGATTTCTAATAAATTTTCAACCTCAAGATCAGCTAACATAGTCACCGTCTCTGTCCATCTAACTGGACTATACAATTGTTCAACTAGAGCTTGTTTTATCGCATCAGGTTCATTTGGGGAGGCAACATTGACATTATTAATAACGCGGATATTAGGTATATTAAATTGAATATCAGTCAGTAAACTTGCCAGTTTTTTAGCTGCTGGTTTCATTAGGGCACAATGAGAAGGCACACTAACAGCCAATGGTAATGCGCGTTTTGCACCCTGTTCTTTACATAAATTTGCAGCCAGTTCAGCCGCACCTTTATTACCTGCGATCACTATTTGTCCTGGCGAATTAAAATTAACTGCTGCCACAACTTCATGTGTTTCACCTTGTGCCTGATGGCAACTTGCAATTACCTTGTCATCATCCAAGCCAATAATGGCATACATACCACCTGTTCCCGCAGGTACAGCTTGTTGCATAAATTGACCACGAGCTTCAACCAATTTAACAGCATCACTAAAATCTATAACGCCAGCACAAACTAAAGCGGAGTACTCTCCAAGACTATGGCCTGCCAAATATAGCGGCTGGCTGAGTTCTTTTTCGAGTAAAAGTTTATAAATTGCATAACTTGCGGCTAATAAAGCGGGTTGTGTAATATGCGTTTGATTAAGTTTTTGTTCATCATTTTGTACCACATTCCACAAATCATAACCTAAGACTTCGCTGGCTTGTGCAAAAGTCTCTTGAATGATGGCATATTCAGAAGCTAGTTCACTTAACATACCTAAATTTTGGGATCCCTGACCAGGAAAGACCCATGCTTGTTTACTCATAATTGTTTCTCTAAAAATAGTATTTTAATAACATATTAACGCAAATACATAGGCAAAACCGTCATCAAAAGCCACAAGAAAATATTGTTAGCATTCGATCCTACCATCTATTGTATCGGTGTCTATTGCTGTTGATAATGTAACAGAGGAGGTATTACCATATTTCCCAAGGAGCATAACCGTCTATTCAAGTGACATTTCCAATTTTTTGCCAATGCTTTTATACTTTACATTCTTCTTGGTGCAGCTCTAACCAATACAAAGCACAATTTTCCTTCACTTTAAGACCAATAGTCGCGGCTGTTTTTGATGAACGTCTGAAATTCAATTTCTTTAATCCAAGTGCGGTTGGTAATCCATTCATCTGACGTAACAACCACCACAAGCGAGTTTGCATTGGTATTTATAGCATTAAAAAAGTGACTACCATTGCCAATTATTCTGCAATTCATTTATTCGTGACGTTCCATTAAAACGGCTTCAATTTTATCTTTTATCTTGTCTGGCACTCGCATCTCAACTTGTTGTATCGCCTCACGGATCGCATACAAAAAACTCTCTGACGAGGCGTTACCGTGACTCTTCACCACAATCCCACCTAATCCTATCAAACTAGCGCCATTATACTGGTCGGGTTTCATACGTAAATAAATACCACGGAAAAAAGGAGTGGCTATTTTTGCCACAATTTTAGACAACCAATTATGCTGTGATGCTTTTCTCACTTCTTGAATAACGAAATTAATCAGACCTTCCCACGATTTCATAGCAATGTTTCCGACAAAACCATCAGTGACTATCACATCGGCTTTCTGGGAGAAGATATCGTTACCTTCAACATATCCAATATAATTAATGTGTTGGGAATCAGTTAATAACTTAGCAGTCTGTTTAACTTGGTCGTTACCTTTAATTTCTTCTGAGCCTACATTTAATAAAGCCACTTTTGGCTGCTTGATATCAGCGATTTGCTCAGCCAATACCGACCCCATCACAGCGTATTGGAATAACACTTCTGAGTCACAATTAATATTTGCGCCTAAATCCAAAAAATATACTTTGCCATTGTTTATAGTTGGCACCAGTGAAACAAGTGCTGGACGGTCTATACCAGGTAGGGTTTTCAACACATAATTTGCAATGGCAAGTAAAGCACCGGTATTACCGCTACTGATACAAGCATCAGCTTCATTGTTATGAACTAAATCTAATATACGTCGCATCGATGATTGTTTTTTGTGACGTAATGCATGAGCGGGCGCTTCATCCATAGCCACCTGTTGTGGGCAATCACATAACCTGATACGAGCTTGGATATTGGGTAATTGTTTGTTCAGCCACTGAGACATAATTGTCAATGGACCACATAATATAAGATGTAAATGAGGGGTTTTCTGAAGTGCAGTTAATGCAGCGTCAAAAATAATATGGGGGCCGTTATCGCCCCCCATGATATCTAACGCTAAGGTTAGACGCCTCAAAATTTTGTCACTTTAAATTAAAGGGATAAAACTTTTTTGCCTTTGTAGTAACCATCAGCAGTCACGTGATGACGTATATGTGTCTCACCTGACGTTGAATCTACAGACAAAGTCGCAGTACCAAGTGCATCGTGTGAACGACGCATACCACGCCTTGAACGAGTTTTCTTACTCTTCTGTACAGCCATTACTTTACTCCTAGTCTCGCTTAAGTTCTTTCAAAACCGCGAACGGGTTTGGACGTTCATCAACAGGTTCAATCTTTCCGAAGCTCATTTCATCGCGCTTTTGTTTGCAATCCTTCTCTGCATGAAGGGCTACAATCGGCAATGATAAAATCAGTTCGTCTTCAAGTGTTTGAAATAAATTGATTTCTCCTTGGTCATTAACCTCAACCGGTTCGTAAACGTCCGGTAACTCATCTTTGTCTTTTTCTTTAGCACTCTGCAAGGGGCTAAAACAAAAAGAGACATCCATAGGATATTCAAAGACTTCATTACATCTCTCACAGATAAGTGATGTAGAACATGCCATATGACCTTGAAAATAAGTAAGACCCTGCTCGTCTTTAGCAAACTTAATTTCAACATCAATTTCTTTGGCGATATCAGCAACTGCCCCAAGCAACCTCGGCATTTCAGACGACAGTATAACTCCCCGATAATCGGAGCGTATAGTAGCGTTTTTAACTGGATCAACCAGCTTGGGTAGTTTCACTCTCTGCATAGCGCGCGCATATTATATAAACATCGCAACTTAGTCAAAGAAAATCATAGTTAATGACACTGGGCACTGCATTTTATATGCTTCGACTATTATTTGAAGAGGCAGTATCCAACATCTATGAAAATCATTCTGGCTTCGAGTTCCCCTTACCGCCAAACCATCTTAAAAAAACTGCATATTCCGTTCAGCTGTGCCGCACCCAATATTAATGAGTCCGCGGTATCTGGCGAATCAATTTCTGCTCAAGTAGAACGCTTAGCAAAAGTTAAAGCATTAGCTATAGCTACAATAAAAACTAATATTAAAAGTTATGTTATTGGCACTGATCAATTGGCCAGTTTTAATGGCCAAGTATTAGGCAAACCAGGAGACTTTGCTACAGCCAAACAACAACTGACAATGTTTAGTGGCCAAACTGTCAAGTTTTATACTGGGTTGTGTTTGGTCCATTCAGCTAAAAATCAATTGGCTCAGATAGTAGAAACCTTTGATGTAACATTCAAAACCTTAACCGAGGTTCAAATTTCAACTTATCTGCGCATAGAACAACCTTATGACTGTGCAGGCAGCTTCAAATGTGAAGGATTAGGTATTGCGTTGTTTGAATCACTTAATGGCAGAGATCCAAATACGTTAATTGGTTTACCCTTGATCGCCTTGATAGATTTATTTAATACTTTGTCTGTGGACTTATTTGCTTATATGCACAAAAACAATTCTTAAACATGTAGCAATAATTCATTCAGCGCATCAATTACCGCCAATGGTTTATGTCTTTGTAACGTATCTGCACTATGAACGCCAAAACTTACACCGATACGGTCCATATTTATTGCTTCAGCCATCGCCATGTCATAAGTGGTATCGCCTACCATAAGTACCTGTTCCGCTGACAAATTAAATTCAAACAATAATTGTTGCAGCATATCAGGAGAGGGTTTACTTTGCGCATCATCTGCAGTCCTGGAAGCACTAAAAAAGTGTTTGGTGTTAGAATGATGCCAATTATGATCTAAACCCTGGCGTCCTTTTCCAGTGGCTACCGCTAATATATATCCCTGTTGTTTTAGCTTTTCCAATAATTCTATTGCACCGTTAAAGAGTGGACTACTAATTTGTGCATGCTCCCTAAAATGTTTTTTATAGGTGTGAATAAGCTCCATTGCAGTTTTTTCATCGTGGATATTAAATAATTGTTTTAATGCAGGAAGAAGACTAATCCCGATTACATCTTTTGCTTGGTCGTAGTTAGGAACAGGTAGACCCAGATGTTTAGCTGTGGACTGCATGCTCTCAACAATCTTACTGATAGAGTCCATCAGTGTGCCGTCCCAATCAAACACAATGGCTTTATATTTCACTTCTCAGTCTCTTTAACACACTGATCAGACTTAACTCTAAAGGGGCTTTATACGTCACGCGTTCATCTGTATTAGGATGTATAAAGGCCAATGAGTGTGCATGTAAAAATAATCGTTTAAGGCCTATCTTATATGTTCTTTGGTCAAAGTCTTTATTACCGTATCTATTATCAGACGCGATAGGATGGCCGGCATGTAAACAATGTACCCGAATTTGGTGAGTACGCCCGGTAATAGGCGAAGCCTCGACTAAAGTGGCTTGATTGAAGGATTCCAAAATGCGGTAGCGTGTCTCTGAAGGTTTACCTTCTTCGTCAATCAACACAACGCGTTCGCCAGACTTTAAAGTGTTCTTTAACAATGGCGCTTTGACCTTGAAGCGATTAGCTGGCCATTCCCCAGAAACTAATGCTTGATAACGTTTATCTACCTTTCTATCTCTGAGTTGCTCATGAAGATTTTTTAAAGCGGAACGTTTTTTAGCAATCAATAAACAGCCAGACGTGTCCCGGTCAAGTCTGTGTACTAACTCTAAGAAATTTTGCTTTGGGCGTAACGCTCTGAGAGCTTCAATCACCCCAAAACTTAAACCACTACCACCATGAACAGCCGTGCCTGAAGGTTTATTTAACACAATTAACCACTCATCTTCATACAATATATGGTTTTCTAAGCTCGATACTTTATTGAGATTAGTAGAAGGTAAAGCAGTTGGCTCAGATACTCGGACAGGAGGAATGCGCAACTCATCGTTGGCCTGTAATTTATATTCGGGCTTAACCCGCTTTTTGTTAACTCGTACTTCGCCTTTACGCAAAATACGATAAATGCGGCTTTTAGGCACACCTTTTAAGAAAGTGTGCAAGTAGTTATCTATCCTTTGCCCTTTAAGCTCGGGATCGATAGTAACAAATTGAACTTTTGGGATGGCTAGGTCTTTCATATCCGACCTATTATAGCTGGATTAATGCAGTAAATGTCCAGTATTTTAATGTCTTGCCAGTGTCATAACTTTAATGTGATAATGACTATGTTTTAAAGTATATTTAAAACAAACAGATGGATTAATCAGTTCTGTATGTAAAAACGACCAATTTGTCGTGAAGCGTTTATCTTAGAGCGTAACTTGCAAGCCTATTACGGCTAATCAACTGTGAAGCGAGTAACTTTTCACAAGCTTGATTAAACAGAACCCTTACATCAGCGATACAATTAACCTATTGATCGCCATTGATGTAGAGAATACAAAAGAATTGACAAGATATTTGGATAATGACCAGCCAGACAAGCTCTCATTTTTGAATACAAATAAGTTTTAAATAATTAATAAGTAAGCTAGACCCGTAGTCTTGTTTAGCGCCTATAAAATATAGGTAAAGTGTTTAAAAAATAGTGCTTTAAATAATTAATGCACATAACACTTAGGCTCAAAAAACTTAATTTTAGTATACAGTCGTGAGGCTGAATTGAATAGTTGTCACATTACTGCGTAGTTCTTTACTTGTGGTGATCGGTACTTTACCGAGCTAACAAGAATGAAAAGAATGTTAATCAATGCCACTCAGCTAGAAGAATTGCGAGTTGCACTTGTAGATGGTCAAAAACTGTATGATTTGGATATAGAAAGTCCAGGTCATGAACAAAAAAAATCCAATATATATAAAGGCACGATTACACGCGTTGAGCCGAGCTTAGAAGCTGCGTTTGTTGACTATGGCGCTGATCGTCACGGTTTCCTTCCTTTAAAAGAAATTGCCCGAACTTACTTTCCTCAAGGTTATAGGTTTGAAGGTCGCCCAAATATTAAAGAGGTGATCAAAGAAGGCCAAGAAGTCATTGTTCAAATTGATAAAGAAGAGCGCGGCCAAAAAGGGGCAGCCTTAACCACTTTTATCAGTCTTGCAGGCAGTTACCTAGTATTAATGCCAAACAATCCTCGCGCTGGCGGCGTATCTCGTCGTATTGAAGGCGATGAACGTACTGAATTAAAAGCGGCCTTAAACGGCTTAGATCTCCCAGAAGGCATGGGGTTAATCGTCAGAACCGCTGGTGTAGGTAAAACAACTGAAGAACTTGCATATGATTTAGATTACCTAGTATCAGGTTGGGGCCGAATTAAAGATATGGCTGACTCTCGCCCTGCTCCATTCCTTATCCACCAAGAGAGTGATGTAGTCGTTCGTGCTATTCGTGATTACCTTAGACGTGATATTGGTGAAATTCTCATCGATAATGCCGTTGTACACGAAAGAGCATTAAAACATGTCGAACAGATGCGTCCTGACTATGCTAACCGTGTAAAACTTTATAACGGTGATGTGCCTCTGTTCAGCCACTATCAAATTGAAAGCCAAATCGAATCAGCTTTTCAACGTGAAGTAAGGCTTCCGTCTGGCGGCTCAATAGTGATTGATCCTACTGAAGCGTTGATTTCAATAGACATAAACTCTGCTCGAGCAACTAAAGGTAGCGATATTGAAGAAACAGCCTTTAATACCAATCTTGAAGCGGCAGACGAAATTGCACGTCAATTACGCTTGCGTGATGCCGGCGGATTAGTCGTCATCGATTTTATTGATATGACCCCAGTGCGTCATCAACGTGAAGTTGAAAATCGTATGAAGGACGCAGTCAGGGGTGACAGAGCAAGGGTACAATTAGGTCGTATTTCACGTTTCGGTTTACTAGAAATGTCTCGTCAGCGTTTACGTCCATCTTTAGGTGATTCAGCTAATAATGTTTGTCCAAGATGTAGTGGTCACGGAACGGTTCGTGGAACTGAGTCATTAGCATTATCTGTGCTTCGCATTATGGAAGAAGAAAGTATTAAAGATAATACTGGTCAAATAGAAGCCCAGTTACCGGTTAATGTTGCAACATACTTACTAAATGAAAAGCGTAAGTCTGTTCGCAGCGTTGAAAAACGTCATAGTGTTCAGTTAGTTATTATACCTAATCCTAAGATGGAAACACCGCAGTATAGCGTTGCTCGCAGACGCCCAGATGATGCGGTTCAGGAAATGAGTTATAACCTGCCATTAATTGAGCAAGAAGAAAATATTACTGATAAAAATGTTGCACCAGCGATGGCTAAAGAACAACCTGCGCTGCAAAGTCTTATTGCACCTGAACAGAAAAAAGCATCTACGGGTAAAACTTCATCTCAAACTAAATCAGAAAGTTTATTTGATAAAGTTAGCAAATGGATTTCTCAGTTATTTAAAGCTGAAGAAAAAGTAGTTCCTAAGAAAACGACTCATACACGTAATCAAGGTACTAATCAGCGTCAAAATAGAAATGCTCGCCCAGATAGAAACAAACGTAATAGCAAAAATCATGAGCGTAAAGAGCATGGTGAACAGTCTGCTAATCGTACAGAACGTTCTGCTCGTAAACCTAGAAATGATAACCGTAAGCCCCGCCGCGACGACAAACCTGTAGAGGCAATACAAGATGCAGCTATGGTGTCAAAAAGCACCGCACCATCACCTGCCTCATCTCCGGCACCAGCCAAGAAAAAAGAAAAGGTAGCAGAACGCAGAAAGCGCCGAGATACAAGGCGAAGTGTTAGAGTTGACGATAATAATGATGAACAAAATAAAGTTATCGCCCCTGTTCAAGAAACTCAGACCGACATTATTGAGCAGCCCAAAACAGTCGTTCAAAATAGTACAGTATTAGAGAATACAGCAACTAATGAGCAAAAAACGATTGAAACAGTACCAGTAGACGAAGCATCAGAACTTGTTTCTGAAACCACAGACACACAAGCAGTTACCGAAACCAATAAAGATGAAGAGTCTACAACTCCTACTCGTAGTAGTCGTCGTTCTCCTAGACATATTCGAGCGGCGGGTCAAAAACGTCGTAAAGAAGCGGATGATAAAGACAAACCTTTAAAAACTGAAGCGACGGATGTCACACAAGATGAACTTCAGTTTGATGAACCTGTTGACACACCCGCAGTCGAAACAACACTTGTAGTATCTGAACCTGAAGAAAAACCAGCTCAGGTAGCACTGGAATCAGCGACAAAGTCTGACCAAGGTGTCGATTCACCCGAACCGGCTGCTGAACCTGCAACTACAAGTGAAAATGCAACCGAAAGTATTGTGCCTGCAACTGTTTCTGTAAAAAAACAGATGACTAAGCCAGTCAGAAAAGAGCCCACTAAGAAAGCTCCCAGTAAGACCGCGTCTTTGAAAGTTCCTGCTAAGCCGGCTAAGAAAGAATCAGTGTCTGCTCCTATGGCTCGACCTGCTTCCATTGATGAAGCTTTTGTTGATGTTAAAATCGGTTCTCTGGACGACGCCGCCAGACCAGAAGTTAAACGCTCTGGTAAGTCGTTTTCAAGTTTATCGAATGCAACGGCCGCACCAGCAACACGTCCCGGTTCGTAAACTAGTCAATTAGATACTCGCAAGAGTTTAGAAAATGCCGCAAGACTTCACTGACTTGCGGTATTTTATTGATAGTCTAAGTGCTATTGTGTGTTGTTTACTGTATCCTCCCGCGACTATTTTAAGCTGTTTAAAATTTAAGCTATGTCTGACAATATCTACAATTTTCCAGACAAATAAGCTAATCACCCTATTTGAGAATTATCTATGAGTTTTGCCGACCTAGGCCTATCAACAAAAATTTTATCCGCTATAGCCAGTAAAGGGTACACCACACCCTCACCCATTCAAGCTAAAGCCATACCAGCGGTATTACAAGGTAGCGACGTAATGGCTGCGGCACAAACAGGTACCGGTAAAACGGCTGGTTTCACTCTGCCTATATTACATTTACTGAGTCAGGGGCAATCAGCTAGACCTAACCAAGCACGAGCACTGATACTGACTCCCACAAGAGAGTTGGCAGCACAAATAGCAGAAAGTGTTCAAACTTATGGTAAAGACCTACCTTTAAAGTCTGCAGTAGTATTTGGCGGCGTGGGTATTAATCCACAAATGATCAAATTACGAAAAGGTGTGGATATATTAGTTGCCACACCTGGTCGCCTACTTGACTTATACAACCAAAATGCAGTGAAGTTTTGCGAATTAGAAATCCTTGTTATGGACGAAGCCGATCGCATGTTAGACATGGGCTTTATTCACGACATCAAAAAGATAATAAAGTTGTTACCTCAAAAACGACAAAATTTGATGTTTTCAGCCACTTTTTCTGATGACATTAGAAAACTAGCCAAAGGTTTAGTCAATAACCCAGTAGAGATATCTGTATCACCTGCCAATACTACGGTTGACTTAGTTGAACAGTGGGTGTACCCAGTAGATAAAAGCAAAAAATCCCAACTACTTACCCACTTGATCAAACAGAATGACTGGCAACAGGTACTTGTTTTTAGCCGCACTAAACATGGTGCCAACCGCATAGCCAAGCAACTTGAAGCACACGGCATCAGCTCAGCAGCAATTCATGGCAACAAGAGTCAAGGTGCACGTACCAAAGCACTCGCAGACTTTAAGCAAGGTAAAGTAAAAGCCTTAATAGCAACTGATATTGCAGCCCGTGGTTTGGATATTGATCAATTACCACAAGTAGTCAATTTTGATTTACCCAATGTACCCGAAGATTATGTGCATAGGATTGGGCGTACTGGTCGCGCTGGTGCAACAGGCCAAGCAATATCGATGGTGACACAAGATGAATTCAAGGAATTAGTCGATATTGAAATATTGATCAAACAACTTATTCAACGCAAAGTTACTGCTGGTTTTGAACCCACTCAGCCTCTGCCTGAATCAAAACTGGGTCAACGAGCCATTAAAGCCAAAAAGCCTAAACAAGCTCAATCTGGTCACAGAGACGGTCAGCGTTCTGGTCGTAATTCCTCTGGTGGACAACCGCCTAAAAGTAATCAAGCACGGAATAAAAATAAGAGCCAGTCCAATGGCAACTCTGGTAATCGTTAACATATAGTCCCCCCAAATAATGGCTCAAATTTTAGATTATATTTTAGTAACTTATTTAGGATAGATAATTCAAATATTGAAAGTGAAGGTGTCTAACACCTGCACTTTAATCTCCCCAATCTCTATATATTTGCAGTGAGTATCCTGTCCAGATGATTAGCAAAATTCTGCCTATCACTTTGATTTAAAGGGGCCGGGCCGCTTGACTGTTCACCGCTGGCGCGCATAGTGTCCATAAAGTCGCGGATATTGAGTCGTGCGCGTATGTTCTCAGTGGTAAATAGTTCTCCTCTTGAGCTTAATACTTGGCCACCCTTTTCAATCACTTCTGCAGCTAAAGGGATATCACTGGTGATCACTAAATCTTTGATTTCAATTTGCCGCACTATTTCGTCGTCAGCCACATCAAAACCAGCACTAACTTGCATTGAGCGAATAAAATTAGACGGAGGTGTACGAATATACTGATTAGCCACAAAAATGGTTTCAATCTTTTTACGCTCTGCAGCACGAAACAAAATTTCTTTTATCACTACTGGACATGCATCCGCGTCAACCCAAATTTTCAATTCAACACTCTCTTTTTAAATTATTAATTTTCAGAAACGGCTTTGGTAGCCACTAATTTTAATTGCTGTAATTGTTTTTCTGACAACACACTCCAATACTTTTCAGTTATTTTAAAGTCTGGATGATTATTTTGATACTGGAGCAAATTTTCAAACAAATTTTGTTGCATCTTAGCGCTTAAAGCACTCACTTTTAATTCTGACTTGTTTTGTTTAGTTAGTTCTTGCTTTAAAAACGCTGCAATTTTAGACATATCTGACAATGACATAGGAGATTCTTTTGCATCAATGTCTTCAAGCATCAACTTGTCCAGCATCTGTTTTTCTAACACTTTTGGGACTTGTCTGATTAACATTGCTTTTGTTTCAACTGCAATCAACCTTTTCTCTAACCGCTCCTCAGATTTTTGAGCATAAGCTAGCGTTTTTTTAGTTTCAAAAGACTTAGCTACCGATAACTCCTGAGTAAATCTATCAGCTTGGCTAATATCGGGAGTTCGCATAACGGGTGCATTCAATATGCCAGCATCTCCTGCGACAACATTACTGGGGTTTATAAAATAGTCTTTTTGGGAAATAAACAAAATACCCAAAATTCCAACAGAGGCCACCAATGAAAAAGGCCATTGCCATGTCTTTTTGGTGTTATTTTGTGGGTTTTTATTAGTAGACGATTGTTCTTTAATCAATAATAAAGAATTGTCTAAAAGTTGTTGTTTGGCCATTGCCATTATCTCAGCGTTTATCTGCGCACTAGGCACTTCAGCTTGGCACTCCTTATTATGATAAAGCTCGCTGATTGTTTTTTCATAGACTAATAATTCAAAAGATTCATCTTTATTATCAATACTCATTATATTGCCCTCCCCGTTTTAAGGTGCAAACATTGGCGCAGATTCTCATAGGCATAGCGCAAACGGCTTTTACTGGCCTCAAAACTGGTATTGAGAACCGTTGCAATCTCTTTAACTGACAGACCGGCCTCTTCTTTTAACAAAAAGCTGTCTTTTTGTGCATGAGGTAATTGACCTATACACTGTTTTAAAGATTCAGCGGCTCTAATGCTGGTCAATATACTCTCTGGCTCGTTGTCCATTTGTGACTGTATAAATTCTTGAGGTGACTCATCTACTTCTTCGTCATGGCTGCGAACTACTACTTTATTAACCACAGACAAATGACGCACATGATCCACCAACTTATTGTGGGCTAAGGTGTATAACCAAGTGGTAAATTTTGCCGATGGTTTATAGTGTTTAGCTTGTATTATCACTTTATTCCATATTTCTTGATACAAGTCTTCTGCCGCACTTGGTTCACGAATATGCCGCATAAAATAGCGATACAACCCACCTTTGTGTCTGTTATATAATGTTTCAAACGCCCGCAGATCACCTGACGCGTATAGTTGCATCAAACTTGCATCTGTTTGTTGTTGATAATCTGCTGAGGCAGCGATGGGTTGCACTGACTCAGCATTATTGGCGTAAAGGTTTACAGATAGTTTCAATGGACGTTCAACAATGTAGGCTTAACCTTAATATTGCCGGCAAAACCTTGAAGATTCAATTCTACTAATTGTAAATTTTCATCAGGCTGATTAGATATACTGACTTGTAAACTGGCGCTGCTGCGAACCAAGTTAATAAACTCAGCTCGATAACCAAACTCGTCTTTACCTTTTGCCCCCTGCGCTAACTCAATAATTTGTTGATAACTCATATCTTGCCAGAAATGACTCTGTTTTAACAAATGGGCAAACCCTACTACGCTAGTGGCAAACCTAAAATCGTCAGATTGTTGTTTAAACTCAGTGATTTGATTCGCCATCACTGCTTGGGTGATTAATTGACTTTTTTCGCTATTAACTGGTTTGTAACGCAGTTTTACCAAAGCCAACTCATCAGAAAATTGGTTTATCTGTAGATTAGGATCATTCTTAATTTGTACCTGTTGATAACGTAATGGCTCAAGATAAGTATTGTTAGATGTTTTTAATATCAGCTCATATAAAGCAGTGACTGTATGCCCTGCACCTATTTCACCTGCATCAACCTTATCATTGTTAAAATCTTCACGTTTTAACGCTCGATTTTCATAACCTAACAGACGGTATTCGGCTACTAAGTCAAGATTAAATTCGACTTGGATTTTGACATCTTTAGCAATGGTCAAAAGTGTAGCATTCATTTCATCGACTAATACTTTTCTAGCTTCATGAATATTATCAATATAAGCATAGTTACCGTTACCTGCATCGGCTAATTGTTCCATAAGATGGTCGTTGTAGTTACCTTGCCCAAACCCCAAAGTTGTTAAGGCAATGCCTTTCTGACGTTTGTGTTTGATCAACTCGATTAATCGTTGATGATTTATCACACCCACATTAAAATCGCCGTCGGTGGCCAAGATAACTCGGTTAACTCCGCCTTTTATAAATGCCTGTTCTGCCATACTATAGGCTAACTCAATACCTGCTTGACCATTAGTTGAACCTCCGGCCGACAGACTTGACAGTGCCTGTTTAATTCTGGCTTTGTTATTACCTTGAGTTGGTTCTAACACAACCCCTGACGCACCTGCATAAACCACAATAGATACACTGTCTTGCTCGCTTAACTTACCGGTTAACAGCTCAAGTGAACGGGTTAATAATGGTAATTTGTTTGGCTGATTCATCGAGCCCGATACATCCAATAAAAACACCAAATTTCGGCCTGTAATCTGACTAACATCTGGGGTAAAACCTTTTAGGGCAATACGCATAATATGCCTTTGTTCTGCCCAAGGTGAAGTGGCAATAGCGGCATTGATACTAAAAGGGGCATCAGTTCCACTTCCATTTTCACTTTGCTGAGGATAGTCGTAATCAAAATAATTGATAAATTCTTCAATTCTTATGGCATCTGAAGGTGGCAGCATGCCCTGATTAATCATTCTGCGAATATTACTGTAACTACCTGTGTCGACATCGATTGAGAAGGTTGATACAGGATCCTGCAGCACTGACTTAATCCCATTTTCAGTATAGTGCTGGTAGTTTTCGGTATTTACAATGACTGGTTTATCCGGTCTGAAACGCTGTTGCTGGGATTTGTGAGCAAAGCTATTAAACAAGATCTCCTTGTCAGCCATAGACTCCCGTATCAAGTGCATCTCTATGGTTCGACTCACCGCCACCACTGGCTTGGGATGTTTTTTTAGTTCCTCTGCAGTCTTATTCTCTTTAGTGCCTGAACTACACGCCACCGTCAATATCAGCAATGTTGTGCTAACAATATACATATTGAAGTTGGAAGTTTTATTACTGTGGTTTTTGAAATTTTTCATAGATTCACTCTCTCGATGACCAATTAATAGCTGCTGTGTTTGCCTTACCAACGGGTCAGTTAATCAAAAGGGTTATTTATATTTAGAGTTTTAAGTTAATCATTTAAACCAACAATTGGTGAATATCACTAATGGTTACAATTACAAACTCGCTTTATATTCACACCATTCTACTATCTATCTGTTTTATATAAGCTTTTTTTGATTGGCATAGTCGATGCAATTCGTATCACAACATGTCAGACAACATCTGACAACATGACCAAATTCACATACTCACTAATAACTTTAAACTAGATTTTCAGGGAACCAAAAAATGGAATCAATAATAAATCAAAAGGTTGGCCTTAGACTACTTTCAATACTGCCAATTCTTCTATCAGTTAGCCTACTCAGTGGATGTGGTGAAGCCGAGGCCGTGGCTGATGAAACCAAAGAAGTTATTATATCGGTTCCTGTAGAAGTCGCACCATTGTCGATAGGTCATATTTCTTCAAATTACCCTACAACTGCTGTGTTAGAAGCCAAAGAAGAGGCATTTGTCGTACCAAGAGCGTCTGGGATCATCGAACATATTTATGTAGAAGAAGGAGACTATGTTGAAAAAGGCCAAATATTGGCACAAATAGAGCCCCGTCGTTATCACCTAAATCTAGACCGAGCAAAAGCAGACTTAGTGGGTGTTGAAAAAGAGTTGGCAAAGATTAATAAGGTATACAACAAGCAGTTAGTCAGTGACGATACTTATGACAAACTGACAGCTCAATATGAATCAGCTAAAGCTACTCGTTCCCTCGCTGAACTGGATTTAAATGAAGCGACAATAACAGCACCAATATCCGGTTATATCGCTGAACAAAACGCTAAAGTAGGTAATTTAAGCGAGTCTTTCCAACGTGAAAGAATGTTCCATATCGTTCAACAAAAAGAACTATACGGAATCGTCTATTTACCTGAAAAAGAACTATCTAAAGTGCATAAAGAACAACAAGCCTCTTTAAATCTAACTGCATTTGATGGTGACGACATACTTGCTTTTGTCGAACGTATTAGCCCGGTTATTGACTCAAAAACAGGGACATTTAAAGTCACATTACGGGTATCCAACCCTGATAACTTACTCAAGTCAGGCATGTTTGCCCAAGTTAAACTCAATTACGACACTAAACAAAATGTGATACTTCTTCCACGTAAAGCGTTACTGGCTATAGACGATAGTATTAATGTGTTTGTAGTCAAAGATGGCATTGCAAGCAGAAAAGCCGTCACAGTTGGTTATCAAGAAGGTGAAGTGGTAGAAATACTAAGTGGCTTATCAGGCAATGAAAAAGTGGTTATCACAGGTCATCAGAACCTTAGGGATCAGGCTCCTGTTGACATTGTTAATGATGACGTTAGCCAAAGCGAACCTTTAGAACTAGCTCAGAAAACCTCCAATCAGTTAGTTAAAGGTTAAGGGCGTCTTATGAACATTGTTGAGATTGCTGTCAAACGGCCAGTCACAGTATGGATGTTTACCTTTGCAGTTATTTTATTTGGTATGGTTTCACTATCGCGTCTGGCGATAAATCTGTTACCTGAATTGTCCTACCCGACCCTGACTATCCGCACAGATTATATTGGCGCAGCACCGGGCGAAATAGAACAACTAGTATCCAAACCCATTGAAGAAACTATAGGTGTGGTTAAAGGTGTACGCACCGTCACTTCAACCTCAAAGGCTGGTCAATCTGATGTGTTACTTGAGTTTGAGTGGGGCACAGATATGGACTTAGCCAGTCTTGAAGTGCGTGAAAAACTAGACACGCTACAATTACCTTTAGATATAAAAAAGCCATTATTACTACGCTTTAATCCTAGTTTAGATCCAGTCATGCGATTTGGCTTAGGTGGTGTTGAAGTTACAGATAATAAGACAGGTGCAAAGTCCCTAGCAACACAAGACACCACAAAAACTAAAGACAGCCAGCAG
>Ga0206127_1001025_pt1 | contig 31638 bp, 34 predicted proteins | sample Helgoland_Spring_6_FD_148646 | JGI IMG/M metagenome (GOLD analysis project Ga0206127, IMG submission 148646) | Pelagic subsurface seawater microbial communities from Kabeltonne, Helgoland, North Sea - Helgoland_Spring_Bloom_20160419_1 | ecosystem: Environmental > Aquatic > Marine > Epipelagic ...
ACGGTGTTGATGATTGGGTATGGAGGGAGGATTGGAGGGCGTATTATGCCAAGAGTCCAACTTCCCGCAGTCACCGCAAAACGCAAAGCATGGAACAAAGGGAGGATCATCGGCCAGAAACGACCGCTGCTTCCCAAACAGGTGTGGGCAATCCGCGCGCGGCTCGAACTTGCAGGCTACCTTCGCGACCTTGCGTTGTTCAACGTTGCGATTGATAGCAAGCTGCGCGGCTGCGATCTGGTCAAACTCGCCGTGACTGACTTGGTCAAAGATGATCGCGTTCGCGAACGCGTTTCGGTGATCCAAAGTAAAACCAAAAAACCGGTTCAGTTTGAACTGACTTAAAACACACGAGAGTCCGTCATTGCTTGGGTAAGGTTACCCGAGATGATCGGTTGCCGCTTCATGTTTCCTAGCCGCTTTCATGACCGTCCTCATATCTCTACGCGTCAATACGGTCGGCTTGTTCGTGATTGGGTTACAGCAATCAGATTGGAACCGAGCGGTTACGGCACCCACTCACTCCGCAGGACCAAAGCTGCTGAGATTTACCGCAAGACGGGCAACCGATCCGCGGTGCAGCTCCTGCTTGGCCATACAAAGGTTGATAGCACGGTGCGTTACCTCGGCGTTGAGGTGGAAGATGCTCTAAATATTGCTGAGCGCATCGACCTCTATGCGGTGTCGGCGAACGGTGTCTGCCGTTCGTCGATTTAGAAGAGACCTAAGACCACGCAGCGGCGAAAACGAAGTGCGAGCCCAAACTGCAGTATGCTGCAGCCTGTTCCAATGTCTGCAATGCACAGAACTTGCCCGACCTTTCTTAGGCGTAAGCCGGATTGGGATCTAAAATTCGACAACCGGGGGGCCAAATGCCGCTTCATCGGGAATGATGCCAAGTCCGGGGCCCTTGGGTAGATTGATGTGCCCACCTACAGCCTCTAGGCAAACTTCAGGGCAGTAATGGCCGTCGATATAGGGTGCAGCCAGCCAGACGCCTTCCAACAAATCTGGACGCACTGTTGCCCCTAAATGTGTACAGGCGGCCGCAAGGATATCACCACCCCACTCATCACATGTATGCGGCAAATTCCTCGCGGCACAGATATCGCGAACGGTCGTCATCGGTTGCAATCCACCCAGCCTTGTAAGCTTTAACCCGAACCCATCCACCAACCCGGAACCAACGGCATTGATAACAGTATTAACATCAAATGAACTCTCATCCATATAAAGCGGGTGGCGCAGCAATGGCCTTAACTGGCGTAGTTCATCATTCGTGTTGCAGGGTTGTTCCATGATGAACGGGATGTCGGAACATATATTGCTGATGTGTATTGCATCGCGCGCGGTCCAACCCCTATTGGCATCTATCGCAAGCCGTATGTTATTTCCCTTAATGGCATCCCAAACCTTGCGAATGACCTCAATGTCAACCTCTGGGGGATGCGCCCCGACTTTCAGTTGCAGCCGCGGGTATCCCTCGGCGCGTTTTTCTGTAGCGATCCGCGCAGCATCATCAGGTGTCTCGATCCCGATCGCATAGTAAGAGGGCACGCAATTAGTCGCTACGCCACCCAGCAGATCAGCGACACGTAGGCCAAGTGATTTGCCCAATGCGTCATGCACGGCGATGTCGATGGCAGCTTTGGCGTAGCTGTGGCCCATCAACAGGCGGCCCATCTGTCGATGAACGCTGAGCGGCAAGACATCCGTTCCGATCAAACCCGGGGCCATTTCTGATAGGGCCGCACGTGCCCCCAAGGCATGGGCCTCGGCATAGATCGGCCCAAGCGGGCAGGTCTCACCCCAGCCAATGACACCCGTGTCAGTAACGAGTTTCACCAGTGTTGTGTCCACTGCCGAAATTTCACCATAGGACATCGTATACGGGCCGTTCTTAATCGGCAGATCATATTGGTAGATATGCAGCTGGGCGATCTTCATCATGAAATACTCGGTGGGATCAGAACCAGTTTCCCGGTATGTTTCTTGGCCTGAAAGTCCTCTTGGGCCTGTGCAATGTCATGGAGCGGATAGGTCTTGGCAACGATGGGACGAATTTCTCCAGCTTCGATGTAGCGAATCACATTGGCAAACACTTCATCTTCCTGAAAGGTACATCCGATGAGCGTCAGATCTTTGAGATAGAGCGTCCGCACATCGATCTGCGCGATTGGCCCGGCAATGGCACACGCAAGTCTAAATTTCATGTGATCCTCCCATGTTAATTATTTGTTTGTGATTTGGATGGGATCTTAGGGCGCGCGGCAGATTTCTCGCAAATGAGAAATTCGATCGTTTAGCATGAGGTTTTGGAATGCAGTGCTATGGCAGAAATTTTCAGTTTAATCGGCGCCTGGATACAACGGACCTGGCAGAGAAGAACCGACCGGAACACCGCCAATCTCCGTCATCTGCCAAATATAGAACGGTGCCAAATCCCAGCTAAGCGGTTTGTGCGTCGGATAGGCAAGGTGATAATAGTCTTTGGTCTCAATCCGCTCGGCAAGCGGCGCGATCAATTGTCCTTTGTCAAACTGCTCGCTAAGCATTTTGAGCCACCCCAAGGCAATGCCTTGCCCGGCGACGCAGGGATACTGACATGTCTACGCCATTGAACCCTAACTGCCAAAAACTGCCTAGAGGCCAAGGTTTTGTGATGTTCCTGTGAGGTCACTAATCAAAACGACCGCACATAAAACGGTGTTGTCAGAAAAAGCCTAACATGTCTCAAAGTGCCGCGATCACATAAACCTATGAAGCGCAGATTTGGAACCACTCCGTGAGAGCAGTTGCGCGTTTTTGCTTATAAGTCTGTCTGTTTTGAAGATGTCTTTCATGATTGAAGTGGTTGTATATTTGACTGTGATAACTAACAAACCTCTGGAGCGTGGCTGCTGTTTTAAATAACTGCATTGCTCGCTCTCGCCGTCTAAACGGTAAGTGTGAGCTTTCACACCTGTTGTTGGAGCGGCCTCCAAAAAGCTGTCTATCCGCAACACCAATCTCGCGAAAAGCAGCGCTATAGGATGGTAACTTATCCGTTGTGATGATCTTAGGTGAGCCGTGTTTACGCATTGCTTTTATGAGAAACTTCTTCGCTGCTGCTTTATTACGTCGCTTTGTAACGAAGCATTCAAGAACTTCCCCTTCATGATCAACCGCGCGCCATAAGTAAAATCGCTCACCGTTTATTTTGACAAAGACTTCATCGAGGTGCCATTGCCAGTTTGAGTGTTGACCCGCCCTCTTCTTTCGGATTTCCTTAGCAAATTTTGAACCAAACCTATCAACCCAAAACCGTATAGTTTCATGAGATATATCAATGCCGCGCTCATGCAAGATATCTTCAACTTGGCGGAAACTCAGCGGGTAACGCACGTAATACATAACTGCTAAGCGAATGATTTTGGGAGACGTTTTGAAGTACTTAAATGGGTTTTGTGATGTCATTCATAAAAATTAAGGACTATCCACAACACCGTCAAGTTTGTCTGACAATGCCAATTTTTGCGACAGATCCAAATTGTATCGCCGATTAATAAGCAGAATTTATGGTTTCAGTGAAAGGCTAATTGGTTACTGAATTTGCTTTAATCCGGGGTAGGCTTTGCGAAAGCCTTGGTATGACTCTTCAAATGCAGCACTTAGCTCTTCATCAGGGTGTACTTCGTCATGAATTTCCGGTGGAATGATAATGCTCTCTGGTGAAAAATCAGTAGCTGCAATCATACCTAAACGCGCGGCGCCAAGTGCGGCGCCAAACTCGCCCGAGACCGGCAATTGCAGTGGTACGCCAAAGAGGGTCGAAATCAATTTCACCCAATATCGCGAAGCACTTCCCCCACCGATGGCAATTATCTTTTTAAGTTTCGCATCCGTCGCGGCAAGGGCGTCGTAACTGTCGCGCAACCCATAGGCTACACCTTCTAATACTGCACGGGTGAGATCCTCACGGGTCGTTCCTGCAGACAATCCGGTAAAGCCCCCTCGAATTTCTGCGTCATTGAGCGGTGTCCTTTCGCCGGACAGATAAGGCATAAAACGAACCTCTTTGGGCGCGTGAAGAGTGTTGCCGAGTCCGGAAGTCAGTTTCGATGGTTTCTGGCCAGTAATTCCTGCGAACCAGTTGAGACTGTCCGCCGCAGAAAGCATGACCCCCATTTGATACCAGCGCCCAGGCATGGCATGGCAAAAGGTATGCACAGCAGTTTCAGGTGCTGGCCAGTAACCATCACGTGCAGCCAAAAGAACTCCAGATGTACCAAGCGATACAAATCCCTGCCCCTCGTCTAGGGCACCGATCCCGCAGGCTGCAGCTGCGTTGTCGCCAGCACCACCAGCCACTATCACAGCTTCACTAAGCCCCCATTCTTGGGCTAACTCTTTACGTAAGGTCCCCGCGGCCTCTGAACCTTCGACAAGACGCGGCATCTGATCGCTACGCATGTTGCTTACACTGAGCAAATAGTCCGACCATTCCCGCTTTCCTACATCCAACCAGGACGTACCAGCGCTGTCAGACATATCAGCGACATATTCACCAGTAAGATAAAAGTTGAGATAGGCCGCAGGCAGCAAAACCTTGGCCGTTAAATTGAAAATTTTAGGTTCGTTCTCGCGAATCCATTTCAGCTTTGGCGCAGTGAAGCCCGTAAATACGATATTCCCTGACAAATCACGCACGCCTATCGTTGCATCCAGTTTGGCAGCTTCGCAATGGGCTCGTTGATCATTCCACAAAATGCACGGCCGCAAGACGTCATCGGACTTGTCCAGCAGTGTCGCCCCGTGCATTTGACCTGCCACGCCAATGCCTCGCAGTTCTGAAAACAAGGGGTAAGTGTTCCGCATTTCATTGATCGCAGCGTTTAAAGCAGCAACCCAATCAGCTGGGTCCTGCTCGGACCAACCGTGTTGCGGATGAGCAGTATTATAATGCTTCTGGGTTGAACCAATTGGCGTACCATCTTCACCAACGAGCAATGCTCGCAGGCCAGAAGTCCCAAGGTCGATGCCAAGAAACGTCATTCAAAAGCCTTCCAGATAGTGTTGGAGTGTAGATTCCACACCGTCTTTGTAGATTTTTCCAAGCCAGCTTTCAAAAGCATTGGCAAAACACGGAACGCGGTCAAGGTCACCGTAGATATTGCGCATCTCTAACCATCGCTGAGGGGTTGTGCGGGCTTGTGCTGCCTGGGTAGATAGTTGATCCCATATTGGGTCATTGGGTGCAATCTTGCTACCATCTTCGCGCGTACCCAAACACATTCGTGCCCAGGTTGCCTCTACAAGTGCAAGACCATCGAGCGGTTTACCTGAAGTAATTGCATCGCGCACTGTAGGCAAGACAAACCCCGGATGCCGCGACGAACCGTCAAACGCGATCCGACGAATCGTATCGACGACTGCGGGGTTTGCGAAACGGCGTGCGGTCAACGCCAGATAGTCTTGCGGCGTCATGCCGGGCATATCTTTGATACAAGGTAAAATCTCTTCCCGTTCAACTTTGTCAAAGAAGGCGCTGATTGTTTTATGTTCCATCGCCTGCGCCACAGTTTCGATACCCATGATCTCGGCAACGGCAGCAATTATCTGATGCCCCGCGTTAAGGATACGGATTTTTTGGGCTTCAAATCCATGCACATTGTTCGAAAATATAACCCCGACTTTGTCCCAGTCTGGGCGTCCTGCGCAGAAGTCATCTTCGATCACCCATTGGCGAAAATTCTCATGAGTAACAGGAACCGCATCCGATACACCCAGACCTTTGACCAAAGCATATTCGTTCGGGCCAGTCACTGGGACAATGCAGTCGACCATTGAATTGGGAAAGCTACAATTCATGTCGATCCAGTCAGCAAGGTCTGGTTCACTCAGGCGCGCCAAAGAAACTACAGTTTGACGCAATATATTGCCGTTGCCTTGCAAATTGTCACAGCTCATAACAGAAAAAGGGCCAGTGCCACGATCCCGTCTGAGCTTCAGCGCAGCGACGATTGCCCCAAAGGCTGTCTGCGGGGTTTCGGGTTTCGCTGCGTCGTTCTGTATATCAGGATGGTAGCTGTCAAAAGCCTTTGACACTGGATTAAGATAATACCCACTCTCTGTTACTGTTAGTGAGACGATGCGGATCTCCTCCGCAGCCATCTGTTCAATCAAAGGCTGGTTGCCTTTTTCAACAGCAACATAGCCGAGTATCGAGCCGACGACTTCAGCTGTAATACCGCTGGGATCGAGTTCAATCAACGTGGTCAGATAATCCTGCTTTATAAGCTTGGAGCGCATGTCATTATCACAGGGACGCACGCCAGCCCCTATTATGGCCCAGTCATGCGCACAGCCCCGCTGCATCAGGCGGTGCAGATACCAGGACTGGTGTGCACGATGAAAATTACCCACACCGATATGAACAATTCCTGGTATCAGGTGATTACTGTCATAGAGCGGGCGCTGCACGTTTGTGGGCAGATCATCCAATGTATTGCGCGCCAAAACAATCATCTCTGGGATTCTTTAGATTGGGCCAGAATATGACGCCCAAAATCTTCCAACCGCTCAAAAACATGGGCCGCACCAGCATCTCGCAAGATCGAAGCATGCAGGTCACGCTTCCCTTCCAAATGACTACCACCAACAAATCCGATGGCTGGGATGCCAGCTGCTAATGCGCCTTTCACACCGTGAGGAGAATCCTCCAAAACGACACATTCTGACGGCTTCATCCTGAGCCGATCAAGCGCCAACAAGAAAATATCCGGTGCAGGTTTGCCTTGCGCTACTTCTGATACACTTGTTGCAGTACCTTCAAACCAACTTGTCAGTCCTGATATTTCCAACGTAGCCGCCATTCTTTTCATCGAACCACCAGTCGCAATTGCCATTGCGCATCCCTGCGCTTTAAGGCAACTCAGCAATTCACTTGAACCAGAGATATGGCGCAATTCATTTTGATATGTTGCAAGTAATCGAGTTTCCACACGCTCCACAAAGTTATCGGGGACAGGCGCATCAAGGCGACCAGAAACATAATCTGCTATTAACGGCATGGCAACACCAAGGAACTTATTCCCAATCTCTTGGGCCGTAGCATCCTTGATCCCAAGCATACGCATCTCAGAGGCGATTGCCTCCAAAGACAAGGGCTCGCTGTCGACCAAGCAACCGTCCAGATCAAAAATGACACCCGTGACTAGGGACATCAGATATGCTGCCCTGTCTTGCGGTCAAACAGATGTACGTCATCCGGGTTGATCATGAATCCGAGTTTAGAACCGGGTCGGGCATTAATTCTATCTCTGACAAGTGCATCAATGGTGTCTTTTCCAGACCGTGCAAAAATTTGCGTCTCAGAACCAGTAGGTTCGACCGCAACAACTTCCATCTCTACGCCACCGTCGCCAATCTGAACTAATTCTGGCCGTACGCCATATGTAACGGCTTGACCGTCCTCTGCCGCTGTTTGCGGAAGCGGAAGCTTCAGTCCGCTGTCGGAAAGAAAGATGTAAGAACCTCCTTCAGAAGCGATCTTGCCATGGACAAAATTCATGGAAGGCGAGCCAATGAAACCTGCCACGAAGGTGTTGGTGGGATTGTCATAAAGATCCAGCGGACTCCCGATTTGTTCAACCCGCCCATCACGCATCACGACGATCTTGTCCGCCATGGTCATCGCCTCAACCTGATCGTGGGTGACGTAGACGATTGTCGTGCCGAGACGCTGATGCAGTTCCTTTATCTCAATCCGCATTGTCACGCGCAGTTTTGCATCAAGGTTTGATAAGGGTTCATCGAACAAGAAAACCTGCGGGTCCCGCACAATAGCCCTACCCATGGCAACCCGCTGCCGCTGGCCACCAGAAAGCTCTTTGGGGTAGCGTTTAAGGTACTTGGTCAGGTCAAGAATCTCAGCGGCATTTCTAACCTTTTCCTCAATTTCTGCCTTGGACCGTTTCATCATCAAAAGTGGAAAGCTGATGTTGTCATAAACTGTCTTGTGCGGATAAAGCGCATAGCTTTGGAAAACCATCGCGATGTCACGCTCTTTTGGAAGCACATCGTTTACCACACGGTCACCAATGGAAATCGTACCACCGCTGATTTCTTCCAATCCCGCCAACATTCTAAGCAGCGTGGACTTGCCACAGCCTGATGGGCCAACCAGCACGACAAACTCGCCATCTTCAATGTCGGCGCTGACACCATGCATAACCTGCGTCGCACCATAACTTTTAATTACGTTGTTGATTTTTACGTTAGCCATGTTCTTGATCCTTTATTGTGGCAGTTCGATCTGCATCTTCACGTCCGCCAACGGCGCTGAAGCTGCAATTTCAAAGGCCTGTATACTTTCTGAAAAGTCGAATGTTCGGGTGATGAGGGGTTTGACGTCGATGGCACCAGAACTGAGCATTCCCACACAACGTGGAAAAACATGAGCATAGCGAAAGATGTTTTCGACCCGCGCCTCACGGATCATCGCGGCTCCAGAATCATATTGGATGGGGTCGGATTGTCCGCCAATCATCACAACACATCCGCCAGGGCATAATGGCTCAAACACTGATTTTGCAGCATGTGGGCTGCCCGTGGCCTCAAAAACAATATCAACACCCCAACCGTCAGTGTAACGTTTGATCACATCCGTCAGATTTTGTGAGGTCACATCAACTGGGACAATCGCGGGGCTGAGAGAACCCGCAATATCCAGCTTTTTGGCGGCTAAATCCGTTACGTAAACCTTAGCACATCCAGCCGCAAGCGCTGATAACGCTGTTACCAGCCCAATGGGACCAGCCCCCATAACAACTGCGTTATCACCAGGCTTTACCCGCGCTTTGGTCACTGCATGCACCCCAACGGCCAAAGGTTCTACCATTGCGGCCTCAGCAAAGCTGACATTGTCTGGCAGCTTGAAGGTGAAGGCTTCTGGGTGAACGCAGGTCGGTCGCAGAATCCCGTGTACAGGCGGCGTTGCCCAAAAGCGAACAGCGGGGTCAATGTTGTACATGCCCAGTTGCGTGGCTTTACTGTTTGGATCGGGGATACCTGGTTCCATACAGACCCTATCGCCTTCCTTTAGAGTTGTGACGTCTGTGCCAACCTCGATAACTGTACCCGAGGCCTCGTGACCCAAAATCATCGGTTGATTCACCACAAATGGCCCGATCCGTCCATTTGTATAGTAGTGCACATCAGACCCGCAAATTCCAACTGTGTGCAGCTTAATGCGCACCTCACGCGGTCCAAGAATCTCTTCAGCACGGTCTATCGCAGGAAAGTCCCGCAGGCTGAGTTCGTCTTTTTTTTCCAAAACAAGTGCTTCCATGTCTCAGCCTTTCTTGATGATAATGAAGGCCACCGCAGCGGCAATAGTATTTGAAATCCAGATCGTAAGTCCCATCGGTTCGATAAATCGAAACCAAAACAATGATAGCGCAACCCAAATCACGATCGAGATGAACAGGCGGTCGAACCAATTGGTTTCAATCGACAGAAATCCAGTTGTCTTAATCACAGACTCTGGGGCATTTTCTTCCTCCAGCATGGCCGAGATCAATGATTCTTCATGGTGATCACTCATGGTTTATCCTTTCACCGCGCCAAAGGTTAAACCCGCAACAATGTGTTTCTGCACAAGACCGAAAACAATCAAAGCCGGTATCAGTGTAAAGACTGAAATTGTCGCCATGATGCCCCATTCAGTGCCGGTTGTGGTGACATATTCCGAAAGGCCAGTTGTCAGTGTCCGGGCATTAAAATTTGTCAGCGTAGCAGCCAAAAGGTACTCGTTCCATGCAAAAACCCAGGTCAAGATCAACGTTACAGCAAGACCGGGTCGACACAGTGGGAAAACTATCTTAGTGATTACCTGCCATGCACTTGCACCATCAACAAAAGCCGCTTCGTCCAATTCTTTAGGGATGCCTTCTAGCGTTGGCCGAAGTGTCCAGATCGCAAACGGCAGATTGAAGGTGCAATAAACCAAGATCATGCCGATCCGCGTGTCCAAAAGCCTCCATTCGCCAACAGTGTAGACCTGGGTCATCAATAAAAAGAGCGGCAGCAGGAACACAGCAGGAGGAGCCATACGGTTGGTAATCGTCCAAAAGAAAATCGACTCCTTACCACTCATATTGAAACGTGACAGCGCGTAGCAGGCGAAAAAGCCAAGCACAGTGCAAATAACAGCATTTCCCGTCGAAATAATTACCGAGTTTAGCATATAGCTGCGTAGAAGGCGGTCACCCCAAACTTTAGCATAATTGCCCCAATAGGGATCCGAAAGGATGAGTTCAGGTGTAGAAAATAACTGTACCGCAGGTTTGACCGAGATGACGAACAGCCAATAAATAGGGAACAGTGTCAAAACGCTGACAAGGGTCCAGAAAATAATACCAATGATTGGACTTTGCTTTTTCATAGATTCAATCTTTCTTGTTGCGTGGCGCAAGCATGGTTACATAAAGTAACCAGCACGACACGATTGTCAGGTAGAGTACGATGACGGAGATCGTTGATCCATATCCGTAATTTGTTTTTGGGAATACTTCTTTGAAGATATGCACACCAACGAACCGTGTCGCTGATCCTGGCCCACCTCCAGTAAGCATCCAAACTTCATCTACCGTGCGCAGCGCATCCATCAGGCGAATAAAAACAGTGGCAACCACAGCTGGCGCTATCATTGGCAAAGTAATATGCCAGAAAATTTGCCGCTTTCCAGCACCATCAATTTGCGCCTGTTCGAATGGATCGGACGGCAATGATACAAGAGCTGCAATCAGGGTCAGTGTGACCAGCGGCGTCCAGTGCCAGATATCCATGAGAACAATTGTGGCAAATGCAGTAGGGACCGATGTGGCAATATTCATTGAAATACCAAACCATTCGTCCAGATAGTGCGGTATAATTCCAATGGATGGAGTGGTCATCAGTTTCCAGACAGAACCAACAATGATCGGAGCCATGATCAGGGGCAGAGTATGTATTGTGCGGAAAATCGCCTTGCCAGGAAAATCACGCATAAATGCTTGTGCCAGAAAATACCCAATGATCAATTCGGACAAGACCGCAAAGAAAACGAACATCACCGTCACACTGACAGAATTCAGAAATGCCTCATCAAAAACAATTTTTCGGAAATTGTCTGCTCCGTTGAATATCATCTCGGGATTGACTGCGAAGGGGTTCCAAGAATGAAAAGAGACAAAGACCACGTAGATAAATGGCAAAACCCCAAAAAAGAAAAGGATAACCAAGGTTGGGGCCAATAGTATCCAGCCAAGTCTTTTGGATTGCATGTTATTTATCCTCTTGCGATTCGGTGTAAATATGATTGCACCAAACACATATTGTCAGCAATATTATTTTAAATGTGGGCCGCCGCAGTTACGGCGGCGACCCGAATTGTAGCCTATAGGGAGGATAGGTTACTTGCGGTAGCCAAGTTCAGTCAGCGTTGCTTCAGCTGCGGCTGCCATTTGGTCAAGACCTTCTTGTGGTGCAAGATTGCCCAGCAAGATCTGGTAGAAAATCGGCGCCGTCGCTTCACGCACTTGCGCGTGGAACGGATAAGCCGGCGCACCTGCGAACAGGTAACCTTTGTCCTTAATCAAATCGTAATAGCCACCAAGTTCTTTGTTAAATGCAACAACTTTAGGATCATCATACGTCGCAGTGTTGGTCACACGCGGTGCCGCAACTGCCCAATCAGGCTGAACTTCGTTCTGGCCGATATACTGAAGAAATAAGGCTGTCGCTTCCTTGTTCTTAGAAGAATGTGGCATACCGAATGCACCACCGTCATAGTAACCAATGTAGCCATCACCTGCTTCAGCAGCGGCAAGCACACCATCAGCAAGTGGTGGCAAAGCTACGCCAACATTACCAACAACAAGTGATTTGTCCGAGTCTGCGGCAATCCATCCAGCGTTTTCACCATAAACAAGGCCTTGCGCTGCACGGCCAGCACCAAAAGTTGTACCAACCTCAGTCCAGGTTGACGCTGGGCTTTCTGGTGGTGCAATATCACGCATGCTGAGCCACCAAGTCATTGCTTCGACTGCTTCTGGGCCATTCATGGCGCCGCCATTGGTGATCGATGCAGAATAGTTGTTTTTCGCATCAATACCCCAGCTGTAAACACCAAAGGTTGGCGCGACAGACTCGTAATATTCATACCAAGATGCAACGTGTCCTGTGTGTGCCTGTGCGGTTGTACCCCACAGATCTAAACCCTTTTCTTTACCATAATCAGTAAAGAACTGCGCAATCTCAGCATATTCAGCGTGAGTTTTAGCAGGAATAAGTTCGCGACCAGCTTTCGCCTTGAACGCCGCCTGAATGTCCGCATCGCCAAAAAGGTCTGTTCGATAGAGATATACCTTCAGGAATGCCTCCATCGGGACACCGTAAAGGTTGCCATCGGCATCTTTGAAGTAGTCCGCGAACGTTGTAAAGTTGGCTTCGTCATAGCTTGGAGCGTTAAGGTCCGGGTTAGATTCCAAAAAGCTGGACAAGTCCGTCAAAAAGTCCCTTGCAAGATACGAATAAATAATATCCTGCTCGATATAGACCATGTCATAGATACCGGTGCCAGCCTCCATGTCTTTGATACCTTTGTCGAACATTTGATCCCACGAAGTGGTTTCAACGTCTACGCGAATACCAGTTAGTGCTTCGAACTCAGGTGCAAGAACTTCACGAATATAAAGCGAAGGTGGTGATGATTCTGTCACGCCTCGTATAGTGACACCCTGATAAGGTTCAGCAGCTTTTTTCCAGAAATTAGCATGACCATCTGCTAACGCAGCAGTGGTTGCGAAGGTTAGTGCAAGCGCGGATGCGCCAAGTTTTAATGTAAAGCTCACGGCTTTCCTCCTATATTTTTTTCGGAGCTCAGCGCAAATATTCTACAGGATTAAGTAGTGCGATTCGCGCCTTCTCCTTACAACAACATACAAATGAATATTTTGTAATGCAAGTGTAAATTTTCAAATGTAATACTTGTTAAACAAATGTATTTACGTTACAAATAATCTAAGTTAATGCGCATCATCGCGCGCAAAACAGGGGAGTGTTTTAACTTGGTGCGTGAACAATTCGAAGAAAGCGACGCTTTTGTCACTGAAATTTGCTGGCATTACTATGTGAATGAAATGACCCAGGCTGAAATCGCTCGACTACTTAACGTTACACGCCTTCGCGTGAACCAAGCAATCCAGCGAGCAAAGTCACAAGGGTTTGTTAAGGTACATATTGAATCACCATATTTACCACGCATAGTGCTGCAAGAGAATCTCAAGGAGTGCCTTGGCCTGAAGCGCGCAATAGTCAGACCTTCAAATGAAGCCGAGTACGATTACCACAAATCTGTAGGCGCGGCACTTGCTGAACTTTTGACAGAACGCCTTGCAACAGGCGACTGGACGTCAATGGGCGTGTCCTGGGGTTTGACACTAAATTCCGCAATTCAAAAGCTGTCGCGGCAATTCCATCCAGATCTTGAAGTTGTTTCAATCCTTGGTGGTACAGCGAAAGGTTCAACTTTAAATTCCTTTGGAATCGCTTCAGGCTTTGCACATGCTCTAGGGGCACAATATTCCGTGCTGACGGCGCCAATCTATCTGTCGGAAAGGATTGATCGTGACATGTTTCTATCGCAATACGGGCTTAAGGAACATTTCAAGAAATTCGCATCATTGGATGCCGTACTGCTTACCTGCTCAAATGTCTCGGAGAAGTCCTTTTTGGTGGAGCACGGATTGCCAAAAGGAACGACACCAGAAACGTTAGCCCAAGCGGGCGCAATTGGAGACGTTCTTGGTCAGTTTCTCAATCACGAAGGCTACTCAGTCTCTGCACAAATAGATAGCCAAACGGTTGGAATGCCTCTTGAAGAGGTTATCGACATACCCGAAAAGATAATGGCAGCAGCGGGCTCCCACAAGGTCGAGATTATCAAAGCGGCTTGCCTAAGAGGGCTTGTTGATACGCTTGTCACAGATGATACGACTGCACGGTTGCTTCTTGCGGCCTCAAACACCCAGATCACCAACATAAATAGTGAATGAATCATGAAACTTGCACAGGAAAACTTGGGTCCAACCATTTGTATTGGTGAAATCCTTGCAGAAGTCCTTGTGACGAAGGTTGGAGTAGGATTTGCAGAACCGATGCCCATGATCGGTCCCTTCCCCAGCGGCGCTCCCGCAACCTTTATAGTCCAATGCAGCCTCATTGGTGGGGCTGCTGCAATGATAGGGGCTGTAGGAAATGACGAGTTTGGTCAGCTCAACCTTGATCGTTTGAAACGCGAAGGAGTCGATGTGTCTGGCATAATCACAGATGTGGAATTGCCTACTGGCACAGCCTTTGTGCGCTATCGCCCTGACGGCGCACGCGATTTCGTATTTAACTTATGGACCTCGGCCGCTGGACGTCTTTTCTGGACAAAGGCAATTGACAAGGTTGTATCGCGTGCTGGTCACCTTCATGTCATGGGCACACTTCTGGGAAATCCTGTCATTTGGCCAATGATCGAGCGCGCAGCGAAAGTGATCAAGGCGCGCGGTGGAACTGTTTCGCTTGATCCCAACATGCGAAAAGAGTTGCAGGCTGATGCAGAAACTGATGCACGGATTTCCAAGATGATGGCCATGACTGATCTGCTCATACCCTCAGATGACGAACTTTACATTGCAGCTGGTATATCTCCAAATAAAGATGAGGAAGAGGCAGTTGAACGTCTTTTTTCAATCGGTATTTCAGAGATTGTGATCAAACGTGGTTCACAAGGATCGACCACTTACAGACCGCTAAAAACTATTACACATGTCCCCGCATTTGCCGTTGAGGAAATTGACCCAACTGGTGCCGGTGATTGCTTCGGCGGGGCCTATGTGGCATCGCGGCGACTGGGGATGAATGTCGACCAAGCGCAGATCTATGCCAATGCTGCTGGCGCGCGAAACGTGACCGTGAATGGCCCGATGGAGGGCGCAGGTACTCGCGCCGAGCTTGATGCGTTCATCGCAGCGACGGAGCACAGATCATGACCGCACACAAATTGACTGATCTTGGAGGATTGTACCGTGCTGGAACGCCGTACGGAATAACTTCTGTTTGTTCGGCCCACCCAATTGTCATGCGCGCTGCCTTGCGGCACGGGCGAGAGACAGGAAGTACGGTTCTGATTGAGGCGACCTGCAATCAAGTCAACCATCTTGGTGGCTATACAAATATGACACCTACTAACTTTGCGCAATCAGTATTTAGCCTTGCAAAACAAGAGAATTGCCCACCTACGCAAATCATTCTTGGCGGTGATCACCTCGGCCCAAATCCATGGCGCGATCTACCCGCGAATGAAGCAATGGATCAGGCCTGCGAAATGATTTCAGCTTATGTCTCTGCAGGCTTTGGAAAATTGCATCTGGATACCTCAATGGGATGCGCAGGTGAACCTGCAACCCTCGACGATGAAACAACCGCGCAGCGCGCAGCGCAATTGGCCATATGCGCAGAGGAAACCGCACGAACGACAGGTGTGGCGCTGCCACTTTACATCATCGGAACCGAAGTCCCACCCCCTGGTGGCGCATGCCACGCCCTTGATGAGATCGTACCAACAAACGCCGCGTCCGCCCGCAATACGCTTCAAATTCATCACGAGGTGTTCATTGAAGCAGGCCTATCCCAGATGTTGAACCGTATCATTGCTCTGGTCGTGCAGCCGGGCGTTGAATTTGGCAATCACAATGTCATTTTCTATGACGCCTCAAAGGCAAGTGCACTGACAAAGATTTTAAGTAATCTTGACGAACTCGTGTTCGAGGTGCATTCGACCGACTATCAGGGGAAAAGGTCACTGTCCGAACTGGTGCGTGACGGATTTTCTATCCTAAAAGTTGGGCCAGAATTGACTTTTGTACTGCGCGAAACACTTTATGCTTTGGATCTAATTGCAAGTGATCTTTTGCCAAATTACGGCGACCGACCGCTTTATCATGAGATGGAATCTGTAATGCAATCAGTACCTGAAAATTGGGCAGACCACTATCATGGCAGCCCAGCACATATACGTGTGATGCGCCACTATTCACTGTCAGATCGCATTCGCTATTACTGGAACACGCCGCGCGCACAAGCCGCCGTGAACCGGCTGTTGGAGTGCCTGCGCGGGCAGATCGTTCCATTACCACTGATGCGGCAACACATGTCACACTCCACACATGCCGCTGACCGCGCACTAGAACCCGAGAATATTCTAATTGATCGCGTCCTAAATAGCCTACGGACCTATGAAGCAGCCTGTCGCCAAAGAGACACCACATCACTTATTGAGGATTTAAAAACATGACCACTCAGTTCAAAGGACAAAGCATTATCATCACGGGGGCCGGAAAAGGCATTGGTCGCGCTTGCGCAATTGAAATGGCAAATCGGGGTGCAAAGGTTGTGGCGATGGCCCGCACGCAAGCCGACCTTGATAGTCTGACTCAGGAAACTGGGTGTACATCCATAAATGTCGACCTGCTGGATAACGATGCTGCGCGTACTGCAATGAAAGGCGCTGGTACTTGCGATTTCTTAATCAACTGTGCTGGGACAAATGTGTTAGAATCAGTGCTAGATATGTCGGAAGAAGGGTACGAGGCAGTCATGGGTATTAACCTAAGGGCCGCCCTAATCTGCGCACAAGAATTTGCACGCTCCCGTATCGCCGCGGGCGGTGGTGGCGCAATCCTAAACGTCACCTCGATTGCTGGGCACCGTGGCTTTCAGGAACACATGTGCTATGCAGCCTCCAAGGCTGGACTTGAAGGCGCCACGCGCGTTATGGCCAAAGAATTGGGCGCATATGGCATCAGAGTCAATGCCGTCGCGCCCACAGTTACAATGACGGAGCTCGCTACTGCCGCCTGGTCAGATCCAGTAAAGAAGGATCCAATGATGGTGCGCCATCCCATCGGCCGTTTTGCTGAGGTCGGAGATGTAGCCAAATCCATCGTCATGCTACTTGGAGATGACGCCCCGATGATTACGGGCGCTATAATTCCAATCGATGGCGGCTTTCTCGCCGTCTGAATTTCTCATTTAAACAACAAAGGAGGCCGACATGGTCACAACTCTCAACAGAAAAATTGCTGCTGTAACGGGCGCGGCCTCGGGTATTGGCCTTGCCGCCACTGAGGCCCTTTTGGCAGAGGGCGCAACCGTCATCATGGTAGATTATGACGAAAAGGCATTAGCGAAACAAACCTTGCGACTGGGCGAGAAGGCCATCAGCCAGGTCACCAACCTTCTAGATGCGAAAAGCTGCAAGTTAATGGTCCCTGAAATTCTTGAAAAGGTTGATCACATCGACATTCTACACTGTAACGCCGGAACCTATATCGGCGGTGATTTGGATGAAACTGATCCAGAAACTATCGACCGAATGCTTAACCTAAACGTCAACGCAGTTATGAAAAACGTGCACGGGGTGATCCCCCATATGAAATCACGCGGGACTGGCGATATCTGGGTGACTTGTTCGGTTGCGGGCCATTCCGCAATCCCATGGGAGCCCGTCTATTCTGGCTCCAAGTGGGCTATGACCTGTTTCGTTCAGACAATGCGCCGCCAATTGCGGGAACATGGAATCAGAGTGGGCCAAGTCTCGCCCGGGCCGGTCGTCTCGGCGCTATTAGCCGATTGGCCAGAAGAAAATTTGCTTAAGGCTAAGGAGAACGGATCTTTGATCGAACCATCAGAAGTGGCTGACGCTCTGGTCTTTGCGCTGAGCCGGGGGCGGAATGTAACAATCCGTGACATGGTCATATTGCCAACAAACTTCGATATATGAATGCCAGAAGCTTAAACTTTGGCAACACTTGGTAAAGTCAAATGGGGGCTTTAGGTTTCTGTGGTGTCGACTGACAAAACCTAACACGTATCAAAGTGCCGCGTTCATGCAAGATATCTTCAACTTGGCGGAAACTCAGCGGGTAACGCACGAAATACATAACTACTAAGCGGATGATTTTGGGAGACGTTTTGAAGTACTTAAACGGGTTTTGTGTTGTCATTTATAAAAATTAGGGTCCAACCAATGGGACGTCAAGTTTGTCTGACAGTGCCAAAAAATCCTTCTTCAAAAACCACTTAGGGGAAATTTACACGCGTCGAGTGCTACTAGCGCCAAACGGTATGTTTTACCGGATGAACTGATCGACAAAATCTGCCCCAAGTCCAACCTCTTCAAAGTGTTTTTTACAAAGGTCGATTTTAGTAAAGACATCCTCATATCCAAGGACTTCACCCCAAGGATCCACATAACACATGACACCATTTACCTGAAAATACGTCATCATTTCCTCAACGCCTTTTGGGACCACAAGTGTGTGGGTCTCGCCAGGCGGTTCATAAACATAGCCGCCTTCCTCTGCAGTCCAATCATGTTCAAGATAGTGCCAGCGGCCTTTCAAAACGAACCCATGTACGGGTTGAGGGTGGCGATGACGCGACAACACGCCAGATTTGCGAACCCGCAGAATGTTCATCCAATACCCTTGAGACCGATTGAGGCATAACGGACGAAACCAAACGTTCTTGGTTTGTGGAACCCAAAGGCGCTCATCGTCAGGGATTGCGTCAGGGATAACAATCTCTTTTTGCGCCTCCCTTGGGAACGGCAATTGATATGGTGTGCGTTCATCATAGTTGCTTTTATTGATCATAATGGTCTCCATTTTACATTGCTAGGTATCCGCCATCGACAGGATAGATCGACGCGGTCACAAAACTTGCTTCGTCAGACAGAAGCCATTTGACCAAGGCGCCAACTTCGCTTGTTTTGCCCCAGCGATTCAAAGGTGTTCGGCTGAAGATAGCAGCCTCTCGTTCTGGCGCGTCACGCAGCCCTTGAGTCATCTCAGTTTCAATCCACCCCGGGGCAACTGCATTAACGCGAATGCCATCAACGGCCCACTTGCCTGCCAGTGATTTGGTCAACTGAGCCACACCACCTTTCGATGCTGAATAAGCAGGCACCAATGGCCCCCCAAATGTGCTAAGCATCGACGCCGTGTTCACGATAGAGCCGCTTGATTTTTCCAAAAGTGATCTTGCGGCAAGACAGCAACGCATCGTTCCGGTCAAATTCACATCAATAACCTTCTGAAACACGTCGATGTCATATTCCTTTTCGCGCACCAGGATCCCAGCACAATTCACTAGTCCAGAAAGATTGTGTAGCTTTTTGAACACCCCCTCAACAGAAGCACTGTCTGTGACGTCCATCAGGCAAGTCTCGATTTCAGGTGCACCTTCGTATTGATCAATTTCTTCTTGCGATACTGTTGCAGCAATAACTTGGTAACCTGCTATATTCAGAACATCGGCCACACCGGCACCAATACCGCTGGTACCGCCAGTTACAAGGACAGTCTGTGTCATAGGTTCTTCCCTTTCTCGAAAGCGGTGACAAATGTCTCGGAACGAACTTTGAGCTCAGACATATCATATGACGGTTTGAATAGCGCAGATCCCAACCCAAAACTGTCTGCGCCAGCCTTGCGGTAATCATTCATTGTTTCTGGTGTGATACCACCGACAACAGCGAGAAGTGCGTCTTTAGGTAGGACAGCGCGCATGGCTGAAATTACCTTTGGCGAGACCAGTTCCGCCGGGAATATCTTCAGGACCGCTGCCCCCAAGTCTAACGCGGCAAATGCTTCCGTCGGAGTAAGAACACCGGGGCACCATTTCATATCCAAAGCACTTGCCTGCGCAGCAACGTTCGAGTTCATATTGGGCGCTACGATGATCTGCCCACCTGCACCATGCACAGCAACCACTTCATTCTCTGTCAAAACAGTACCTGCACCAACAACAACACTATCGCCAAACTTTGATGCGATCCGTTCAATTGACGTTAGCGGATTGGGCGAGTTCATTGGCACTTCGATGATGCGAAAGCCTGCGCCCACCAAAATCCCAGCCACATCAAGCGCGCGTGAAGGTTCCAGTCCGCGCAAAATCGCGATTAACGGGTTTGCCACAAATGCCCTGTCAAACAATGTCATGATATCAATCCTGCCGCTTGTGCGATCATAAAATGTCCTCTGGCGACAATGTCGTCAGGTGCGCGGTTGGTTTTCAAGCCTGCAATACTGAGCGCGATTTCGTATCGGTCCGCTAAATCGTCGCGTCCAATAATTGTGACTGGCCCCTTAATCTGAGCCACATCAGCGCCTTTGACTTCGGCACCGATCAACAGACCAGAAAGGTAGTCTTTAACCATTGTCCCAGTGATTTTACCAAACAGCGGCAGAGACCGTACACCGAACAAATCGTGTAAAAAATTACTTCCCTCTGCCAGTCCTACCGCGCACCCTTTGCGAAATGCGTCCTCTTTGAATGGCGCGTATTCCATTAAAGTAGCTAAAATTGTGTGCTTGCTCAGGGCTGCGAAAACCTCCCCTGTCATGTAAGTTGAATAGTCTACGATCTGATCGCAACGTAAAGTGATCCATTTGCTGTGCGTACCCGGCATTACAAAAATACCATTTGACATACCTAGGACGGATGCTCCAATGATCTGTGTTTCTTCACCGCGCATGACGTCTGGCACTCCATTATGATCAGCGGTCATTCCAGTGACAAATGTGATAGTTGTCCCATCTGAGGTCTTATGGGTGACAAGCGCATCAGCCAGTTGCTGAACCCCCGATGGTACTGAAACATAAGGTGTCTCGACCCATCCATTTCGACTGGTGATCATTCCAGATGCAATAATGGGCAAATCAATGGCTTGTTGCCAAGGTCCTACCAAATCATTAAATGACCTTTCAAAATCGCCATCGTTGATCTGCATTATACCCAAAGGTTTGGATATATGATCCAAGACCTCCCCGCCCGCACCAATAAGAAAGGCGCGGAGCGAAGATGTGCCCCAGTCAATTCCAATAAGAGCCGGTTTAGATACGGCCAAATTCATTCAAAAGATCCTCAACAGTTTTTCCTTGGGCTACCCAAGCTCTTGTTGCAACTTCACGATCTGCTTGTTCCTGGGCAAGCCTTACGACTTCTTCAGCACTCTCAAGTGGAACCACAACAACGCCCATTAGGTCAGCAACGATAAAATCACCAGGATTAACAACAACACCACCACATGCGATCGGCACATTAATCGATAGTTCTTCTCTGCGTTCAGAGAACATTGTATGCGTGCCACGCGGCGTGATTGCGCGCGTCCAGATAGGCCAGTCGATCTCTTCTAATTCGTCCGTGTCACGGCCAGCGCCATCAACAATCATCCCCCGAATACCACGGTTCTGAGCCAAACCACCCATCAATCCACCGCAAACAGAGGTGTTTAAATCACCACCCGCATCGACAACAATCACGTCGCCTTGTTGACCCATTTCTAATGCCTTTAAGGGGTCAACTAAATCTCCTTTAGATAGTTGCACTGTGACAGCCTGCCCAGTTACTTTAGAGCGAAACGCTGGTTTAATCGCACTATCCATAACACCCGTGCGATATTGCACGTCGGCGAATATTGCTGCTGCTGAAAGAGCTGAAAGCACCTTATCAAATTTCTTAAGTAGTTCTGGATTTCGTTCAAAGTCGTTAAAGACTCTTAGGTCGTTGCATGCTTCTGGCATTATTGCCTCCTTTTAAGTTATTGATTTAGCCAAAGCTTTTGCGTTGACTGTATAATCTGGTTTCTGACCGGTCAGCACTTTGGCCACCTGTGTGGCTGCTGTGACTCTAGCCTCAAGAATGGATTCCTCAGAGTAGTAAGCGGCATGTGGTGTCACCAAGACATTAGGTAATGTGAACAGTGGATTGCCATCCGGAGTCCAATGCGCCTGTTTTGCTGGTTCTTCCTCGGGATCATCAAGACCAGCAGCCGCTAAGTGACCGTCACATAAGGCACGATAAAGTGCTTTATTATCAACGGTAGGCCCGCGACCCGTATTCACTAGGATTGCTCCAGGTTTCATAGCTAAAAACTCAGCATCTGAAAGGAAGTGATGAGTATCAGGCGACATTGGCGCCTGCATCATAAGGTAGTCAGAACGTACAAGTAAATCCTGCTTATTTACTAACTCGACACCAAGTTTAACAGCAACCTCGGCAGGTAAAAATGGGTCATATGCAATAACATCAACACCGAAGGATTTTGCCCTCATGGCTATAGCTTGTCCAATTTTTCCCAAAGAAACAAGCCCCATGGTGCGCCCACGCAATCTGAAAATTGGTTCACCACTTTGCCATTTCCAAATGCCAGCATGTGTTGCACGATCGTAATTAGGTAGCTTACGGGCCAAGGACAGCCACATGGAAATGGCATGATCTGCAACCTCCTCAGTACAATAGTTTTGTACGTTAGTAACAAGAATTCCATTGCTGGTCGCTTCATCAACATCCACAATATCAACACCAATGCCATATCGCGCAATCACTTCACATCGCTCCATGAGAGAGATTGTTTTGCGCCCTATTTTGGCATATTGATTAATCATCGCGGCACAAGATGGGGCAACACCAAAAAGGTCCTCTTCACTCTTAGCTTGAAGGGCAATTACCTCCGCACCTACTGCCTCAAGAATTTCACTTTCAACATTAATATTTCCATAATCATAATCTGTAATCACAACTTTTGGCTTGTCAGTTCGAGGTTTAAAGTAAATGTTATTAGTCATAAGCACCTGCAGAATATGTTAATTCGTAGGAGTGACTATAAAGCTCAAAAATGTTGCCAAACGGATCTTCCATGTAAACCATGCGATATGGTTTTTCACCTGGGTAATATTTACGCACCTGATTCATACGTTGTTTTCCACCAAGTTTCTCAATGATTTTAATTCGTCCTTCTAAGTCTTCGTCCTGGACACAGAAATGGAATAATCCACGGCGCCAATATTCAAATGGGCGTTCTTCTTCGATTGTCTTTGGGAATTCAAACAATTCGATACCTATACCATCACCCATGGATAGATGGGCTATGCGGAATTGGCCCCAACCTTCACCAAAAACATCATCACACATTTGACCGATTGCGCTCTCATCATGTTGAATTTCTGTTGGTTCCATCAAAACATAAAGATCAAAAGCTTTTGAATAAAATTCTACTGCCTTTTCGAGATCCGGGACTGTAATGCCTATGTGAGAAAATGTGAGTGCTACCATGAGTGGCTCCTTAGTTTATTGTTAAAGAATGTTGCGAACTATGCCGCCTTCAATCCGGTGTGCAGCGCCGTTTGAAGCAGTACTGGCAGAGATTGTGACGATCATACGGGCAACTTCGTCAGGTTGGACGAAGCGTTGGATCAGAGAGGTTGGCTCATCAAATTTAAAATAGTTGTTCACAATTTTGTCTAGTGGTTCGTTTTTTTGATTGGCCAAACCATCGAAATAAGCTTCAACGCCTTCCGTCCAGGTTGGGCCAGGCAGGATAGAATTTACTCGGACTTTTGTGCCTTTAGTCAACTCTGCCATACCACGGGTAAGCCCTAAGATTGCAGTTTTTGTGACCGAATAATGCACCATCTGTGGAAGCGGTTTGACCGCTGCTTCGCTAGCCATATTGATGATTGATCCGGTTCCACGTTCCAGCATTTCGGGGAGGAAAATTCGGCTCATCCGGACAGCAGACAAAACGTTGATGTTGAAGTAATGCATCCAGTCTTCGTCCGTAAGCTCATCGAATGGCTTGACCGAGAAAATTCCAACATTATTGATTAAGATATCAAGATTCCCATGAGACTTTGCAAAATCTGCCAGTCCGTTTGCTTCATCAGTTTTAGCTAGATCACCGGCAAAGCCTTTTACATCACCCAATGAAGAAAGGTCATCTACACAAGAGATAACTTCTGCCTCTGTCAAGCCATGCACAATGAGTCGTGCCCCTTCTTTCATATAGGTTTTGGCCGTTGCCTTTCCGATGCCAGAACCCGATCCAGTTACAAGAACAAGCTTATCTTTCAGTCCTAGATCCATATCAGGAGTTCCTCTTTAAAGTAGCTTTTTTATTTGATGAAAACCGCTTAACAAAGGAGAATATCAGAGTTGATAATTCGGCACGCCACATATCAATACCTACAGCCATAAGGATGATTAGACCCAGTACAACATTCTGAATTGATGATGGTGCCGCATTTAAGTTTAAACCGTTTTGGACAATAACAATTGTCATCGCGCCCATTAACGTTGCAAGGATGTTGCCACGTCCACCTGCAAGGCTAGCACCACCAACTACAGCAGCAGCGATAGCTTGCAATTCAAGTGTTTGACCATAGTTGGGCGAACCAGAGTTTAATCTTGCTGACATCAAGATCGCACCTACTGCAGTCATTAAGCCTGCTATAACAAAAGTCGTTGTTTGTACTTTGCGAACATTTATACCTGTCAATACAGCCGCTGCGGGATTGCCTCCAACTGCATATATTTCGCGACCTAATCTTGTAAAGTTCATGATAAAAGCAGCAAGTGCATAAAAGAATACAAGATAGAAAAAAGGCAATGGAATACCGATTAACTTTCCGTAAAAGATGGGCTCCAAAGCAGGATCCAAAGAAAATATCGGTGAACCATTATTAAAAGTCAGTGCAAGCCCTCGAAATGCAATGAGTGCGGCTAATGATGTTATAAAGGATGGAATTCGCCCATAGGCAGTTAATAAGCCGATAACAAGGCCAAGCAAACCTCCTACTATAAAAATAAGTGGTAAAGCAAATACCAGAGGAATGCCAATAAACTTAAGCATTTGAGCAAGAATCATAGTCAATAACGCAACCATAGAACCGGAACTAAGATCGATACCTGCTGCAAAAATCACAATTGTAGAACCAATTGCAATCAATGCTACTATACTTACTTGCAAGAAAAGGTTTGAAAGGTTGCCTAAATAAAGAAACCGTTCTGTCGTCAGAGCAACAATTATGATGACGAGTAACATTGCTGCAAAAGGTCCAATCAATTGTGTATCAAAAACCCGTTTCATGCTAATACCTCCTGAGATTTAAGATATGAAGTGTTTGCAGAAGCTTGGACAAGATCATTATGTGTCAGATCTGATGCATTAACACTGCGCGAAATTGTACCCTGTTGGACAATTGCAACGCGATCACTCATTGCTAGTAGCTCATCGTGGTCTGAACTAACTAAGATAATAGATTTTCCTGCACGAGTAAGCTTATTAATTAGCTTATAAACAGCAATCTTAGCGCCAATATCAATCCCTTGCGTGGGCTCATCTAGGATTAAAATATCCGAATCTGAGAACAACCATCGTGCAATAACAATCTTTTGCTGGTTTCCACCAGATAAGTAGTTAACGGTTTTTTCTTCAGCCTCGTTTGAAATTTCCAAATCTCGGATCAGCTCATAAGTTGCTTGCTGCTCTGCTTTCAAGTTCAAAACACCAAATCGGCTTAAACCTCCTAAAGATGCAGCAGTGATATTACCACTTGCCTTGAAATTGAAGAATAATCCATCATATTTTCGGTTTTCAGGCACTAATGCTAAACCTGCATTGATAGCATCAATTTCCTGACGAAACCGCACAGGTTTGCCTTTTAGGATGATTTGACCACTAGTTAGTTGGTCTACACCAAACAAGGCATGTGCAATCTCAGTTCGTCCACTACCCAACACGCCACCAAACCCAAGAACTTCGCCACTATGAAGAACGAAAGATACATCAGTTACATTCGATTTCGTCGCAAGTCCTTTTGCTTCTAAAACAACTTTGTCCGTTATGTTATGTTCTTTCGGGTAGTGCTCACCAATATCTTCTCCAACCATTGCACTAACAATTTCCGAAATATTGATCTCAGTCTCGCCACTAGCCCGAACCACGCGGCCGTTGCGTAGTATTGTTACTTCGTCGACAATTCGCTCCACCTCATCTAAACGATGAGATACGTAAAGAATGGCTGTGCCTCGGTTGCGCATATTCCGCAAAAGCGCATGTAAACGCTCAATTTCTTCTTCTCCCAATGCGGCAGTTGGTTCGTCAAGAATGATCATTCGAGCATCCTTCGCTATCGCTTTAGCAATCTCAACAAGTTGTTGATCACCGACCGAAAGCGTTCCTGTTATTGCATCAGGGGATATGTCAATATTCATCTCCGCCAGAACACGAGCAGCATCAATGTCTACTTTGGACCAATCGATAACACCAAACCGGGAAATGGGCATATTACCCAGAAAAATATTTTCACCAACTGAAAGTGTTGGTACTATAGAAAACTCTTGGAAAACTGTCGCGATTCCTAAATCACGAGCAACCTGTGGGTTGCCAATGATCACCGGCTGTCCATTGTGCAAAATCTTACCACTATCAGGATTTTGCACACCAGCTAGCGTCTTGATCATAGTGGACTTGCCACAACCATTTTCACCTAACAGCCCATGAATTGATCCTGGCATTAGTTTGATACAAATTTCATCGTTCGCCAATACACCTGGATAGGCCTTAGTGACATCAACGAATTCCCAGAGGGGCGTTTTGGATTCCATCTCTTTTGCCTTGAATTAAATGTTAAATTGAGAACGAATGCCCTCGGCAACACACAATGTACCGCCAAAGGCAATTTATATTTAGTATTTCTTAGATGGAAGCGGGAAAAGTTTCTCAGGTTCCTGTAGCACACGGATTGCACCATTTTTGTCTTCAATTGAGGTCGGAGTTTCAATCCAGCCGCCTGGGTACGTGCCTTTAAGCGCATCAATTGTTGCACTCATTGCAGCCTTCCCCATCAAGAAAGGTGAGGTATTAACAGTAGCAGTAATATTGCCAGCTGCAATTTCTTCCAAACCAGAAGTATCGCCATCATTTCCTAACAAAACGATGTCACTTCGACCCAGAGCCTTGGCAGCAAATGATGCACCAATAATCATATAATCATTCGCAGCAAAAATCATGTCTAGATCAGGGTGCGCCTGTAAGATATCCATTCCAGCCGTATTACCACCTTCAACATTCCATTTACCATCAATCGATACAACAACTTCAAAATTGTCATTACCTTTTATACCATCAAGAAAACCACCCACACGCTCAGTAGAGTGATATCCCGGTTGTCCTTCAATGATCCCTACTTTTACTGACTTATCACCATAGTTTTCAATCGCCCAATCTGCTATGTTATGTGTTCCGTTACGTTGGGAATATCCAACCACGCCATGGATCGGAGTTGGGAAGTTTGGTATATCCGAATTTATCATCATCACAGCCATGCCTTTGTCGACAGCTTTTTTTATTAATGGAGCTGCAGCAAATTCGTCGTGTGTGCCAAAGATAATCGCATCCACGTCTTGGGTCAGAACGTCTTGTATCATACCCATCTGACCGTTAATGTCTGCGCCCGATTGTGGGGCCAACATAAAGACTTCAACACCTGCATCTGCGGCAACAGCTTTAATGCCTTCGCCAATCGCAATATAATAGTTAAATTCTGTCGCAGGTGGCATGTATGCAATCCGGAACTTTTCATTAATTGGCGCAATCGCACCAATGGGCGCTTGTGCACCATCATTAAGTGACAGCGGCGATGGGTAATTCTCCGCATATGTTACAGATGCCATTACGGCCAATCCTGCGGCAAGAGTAGTATTTATTAATTTATTTAGCATATTGTTCTCCTCCAGAACTTAAGTTGATTATCCTTTAAAAGGCGTGTCGATCACGCCTTGAATGCCGGGCTTTACGGCAAAAATACCGCCTGAGCTCGGTTCTTTTATTATTGTCGCTTCGTCACTCATGAAGCGCGAAGTTGTAATAAAAAGTGTATCAAGATTTGGCCCACCAAATGCACAACATGTAGGCTTCCAGACTGGCACTTCGATCACTTGGTCAATTGTGCCATTTGGCGCCATACGAACAACGCGGCGACCTTCCCATTCAGCGTTCCACACGCCGCCCTCAGCATCTACGCACGAACCATCTGGCAATCCAGGTTCATTGGCAAATGAGGCATGTAGGCGTTTATTAGATAACGATCCATTTTCTATATTGTAGTCAAATGCCACGATCTCTTTGGTTGGCGTATCAGAGAAAAACATAGTTGTGCCATCTGGTGAAAAGCACGTTGAATTTGCACAAGACACCTTCTCTATGATTGTTTGAACAGATAGATCTGCGTTGATACGGATAACTGATGAGTCGGCCTTGCCTGATACCTCATTCATCCCACCTACAACGAATCGGCCCTGCCGGTCTGTACGACCATCGTTCAATCTTGTTTCATGGTTATTTTTTTCAAAACTTGTAACGAGTGTTTCTGTTTTGGTATCTAAATTATAAAGTATAACGCGGTCTGCATAAGCAATGATGAAACCACCAGATGCGCGCGGTGCAAAGCAACAGACACGATCAGGCATCGAATGTGAAATTGTGCGATGCGTTAACGGGTCATATGAATGGAGTGCTTTTCCTTCAATATCTGTCCACCAAATAAAGCCATCAGTAGGATTCCAGAAAATACCCTCACCATGTTCATTTTTGCAATCAAGAATTAGCTCTGCACGCATTATCTAGATTTACTCCTAATAATAACTGATATCTGATATACCAGCTTGTGCTTTCTGTTATATCAGTTATCATCGAACATGCAATACTTAATTTTAAGAGATATATCATGCCTATTAAAAGACCTAAATCACTTAGAGAACTAGCCCTAGAATATTTAAGAAAGAGTATAATTGATGGTACATTAAAAATGGGCCAGATACTGTCAGAGCGAAAAATATCTGAAGAGCTTGGTGTTTCAAAATCTCCAGTTCGCGAAGCGCTAGCCCAGTTACGCGACGAGGGTTTAATTAATATTGAACCCCAAAAAGGTGCACGAGTATTTTCATTATCCGATGATGAGGTTTCGCAAATCTGTGACTTTAGACTGGCAATTGAAATGGCTGCTTTTGAACTTGCTCTTTCAAGAAATAATAAAGCGCTTTCAGAGGATATGGCACAGATTGTAAAACGCATGATAACCGAACGCTCACGTGGTAATGAGAAAGCCTACCTAGAACTGGATAATACTTTTCACCAAATAATATTTGAACATGCAGGTAATGACTATCTGACTTCTAGCTATACGCGTTTCATAGGTAAAATTGCTGCATTGCGTACCCATTTATCAAAACTTCCAAAACATACTGATTTATCATTCGAAGAGCACCAAGATATATCGATTGCAGTCCTTAAAGGCGACTTGTCACATATCAAATCACTTTTAGTCAAACATATTGATCGAACTCGAAGCGCATATAAAAATGCTTCGATTGTACATGAAGTTATGTCCACACATTAAAAATAACATTTATAATAATATTATAGGTAGCATTTAATATTGCTACCTTTTTTTTGCAAATAACTCTACATTGTTTACTATTGACATCTGATATATTAGATGTCACTTAATTGATGGGAGATCTTACATGTCAGAATTTTCGATTTTTGATAATAAAGGAATGAAACCACTAATCCAACTGGATGGGGTAACTAAAAACTTCGCCAAAAATGTAGTTTTGAGCAATGTTGATTTCAAACTTCGCGCCGGTGAGATACACGCATTATGTGGTGAAAATGGTGCAGGTAAATCAACCTGTCTTGGTTTATTATATGGCCTTCATCAACCTACAAAAGGAAACGTATATGTTGATGGTGAATTGCAAAATATCGAAACTCCATCCCATGCACAAGCATTAGGTATCAGTTGTGTTTTCCAAGAGTTGAGTCTTGCCGGTGCTCTTTCGGTAGCTGAAAATATTTTCGCAGGTAGGGTTCCATCACAATATGGGTTGGTAAATTGGCAAGAACTTCACCGACGCGCAGAAGCTCTTTTAGATGATTTTGGTTTGAATATTGATGTTTCAATGCCAGTTGATAATTTGCCAATCAGCTCTCGTCAAATTGTTGAAATTGCTAAATCACTCTCTTTAAATTCGCGGATCTTGTTGCTCGACGAACCAACATCTGCTCTTGCTCCTGATGAAGTCGACGCACTTTTTGAAGTACTGCGTAAATTGACACGCAAAGGAATTGGAATTGTGTATGTCAGCCATCATATGTCTGAGATATTTCGCATATCAGATCGCGTAACTGTTCTGAGAGATGGTAGACAAATTAGTACACTTCCTGTTTCAGAAACCTCACAAGAGCGTGTTATCTCCGAAATGATTGGAGGCGCACAACTCAAAGATATCAAACATTTCAGCAACACCAAGGGTAAAGTGGTCCTAGCAGTCAATAAATTATCTCAGCCTAAAGAATTTAAAAATATTACCTTTACTATCAAGGCAGGTGAAATCGTCGGAATGGCCGGATTGATGGGTGCCCGCCGCAGCGAAATCGTTCGATCTATCATCGGACTTACACAGGCGGCAACTGGTAGCATCGAATTAAATGGAAATCTGGTTAAGTTCAAATCACTTCGTCATGCGATGCGACATGGTATTGGGTTTGTTCCTGAGGAAAGAAAGACTGAAGGCCTTTTTTTAGAACAGTCGCTAAGCAATAACCTGATCTCAGCTAGCCTTCAAGAACACGCAACATTGGGAATGATACATCAAGCCTCGATAAAAGACGCCAGCAAAGCGGCAATTAAGGCTTTTAGTGTGAAATCTAACGGAATAGAAGAAAATGTAGGCGCATTGTCGGGAGGCAATCAACAAAAAATTATGTTGGCCAAATGGCTCAAGCGCGTTCCTGACCTTCTAATCATAGAAGAGCCCACAAAGGGCGTTGATGTTGGTGCTAAATTTCAAATTCATACAGAATTACTTCGCCGAGCTGCAAAAGGCATGGCTATACTGATTGTTTCTTCTGATATTCCAGAGTTAGTTTCACTGTGTACCCGCATTCTTGTCATACACGAGGGTAGTATGATGGGGAACATTGCCGCAGCTGATGCAAGCGAAAATTTGCTCCTGCAAATGGCCACAGGCTATGGAGACATCGCCGTCTCTAATTCACAACAAACATCAGGAGCAGCAAAATGACAATTTCAACTCAATCCAGTACTACACTAAATAAGCTATTCTTGCGCCGCATTCTTCAAGCATTCATTGACATACGTGAATTAACATTAATTGTGTTAATTACAGCTATCATCATAGTAATGTCGAATATCAATCCATATTTCTTCAGCTTTCCAAACTTTCGAGCAGTTATGGTTGGTATGGCTCCAAATGCAATCATAGTAATTGGTATGGCAATCCTATTAGCTTCCGGTGGGTTTGATTTGTCTGTAGGTTCCGTAATGGCACTCTCTTCTACAGTTGTGGCCATGTTACTCCTGTCTGGCATGCCCATTTTCCTTGCAGTGATCTGTAGTTTGATCCTTGGTGGTGTTGTTGGTGTTGGAAATGGTGTCTTAGTAACAAATTTAGGTATAAACCCATTAATAGCAACACTTGGAACAATGTCGATTGCGCGAGGCATTGCACTTGTTTTAACCGAAGGTTTTTCTGTCTCCAGTCTGCCATTATCTTTTTCTTGGATTGGCAAGACAAACTTTGGTGGTTTTCCCGCGATCGTTATAATGACAATAGCAATAGTTATATTCTTTGACCTAGCGGTGCGTCACACTCGATTTTTTCGACAGGTCTACTTCATCGGCGCAAATGAAAAAG
>Ga0206127_1001030_pt1 | contig 31465 bp, 26 predicted proteins | sample Helgoland_Spring_6_FD_148646 | JGI IMG/M metagenome (GOLD analysis project Ga0206127, IMG submission 148646) | Pelagic subsurface seawater microbial communities from Kabeltonne, Helgoland, North Sea - Helgoland_Spring_Bloom_20160419_1 | ecosystem: Environmental > Aquatic > Marine > Epipelagic ...
TGGTAAAAATCTTTATTTAAACCTCGAAGAATATTGCGCCACTTTTGATCATTATCTATGAGTTGTCTTAGGGTGTGCAAAATATTAGCTCCTTTGTAATACATATCATTGCTGCCGCGGTTGTTTTTATTATAAATGCCTATAAGTGGAGTGTCGTTTTGTATCATTTTTTTAGTTCCAATAACATACTCACTTGCTGCTTTTTTGCCAAAATGATAGTTGAGGTATAGGTTTTCTGAATAGGCTGTAAACCCTTCATGAATCCACATATCTGCAACATCTTTGTTGGTGATGTTGTTAGCAAACCACTCATGGCCTGCTTCGTGTATAATAATAAAATCAAACATAAGCCCCCAGCCAGTTCTAGAGAGATCTCTACCTAGATACCCATTGTTATATTTATTTCCATAGGTAACGCTACTTTGATGTTCCATACCCAGGTAAGGAACCTCCACGAGTTTAAAACTATCTTCATAAAAGGGGTAGGGGCCAAACCAGTATTCAAAGGCCTCTAGCATCAAAGGAGCCTGTTTAAATTGCGCTTTTGCTTTGTCTAGATTATCTCTTAACACCCAATAACTTACATCTAGTTTTCCCTTAAGGCCATTGTATGTTTCAGAAAAATTAACGTAATCTCCCACGTTTATATTTACCCCATAGCTATTGATAGGATTTACTACTTGCCAGTGCCATGTTTTTGTGTCTTTGTTTTTTATTTCTTGTATAAGTCTTCCATTACCAACACCTACCAACTCTTTTGGAGTTGTAATCAATAAATCAATCCCTTTGTCTGGCTCATCTTGGGGGTGATCCTTCACAGGCCACCAAACACTCGCGCCAATACCTTGGTTTGCACTTGCTATAAAATCAATACCATTATTATCCTTGCTCCATACAAGGCCTCCATCCCAGGGAGCATTTAAAGCCTCTCTAGGAGCCCCAGAAAAATGAATAGTTAATTTGTTTTCTGCACCTATTTTTTGCTCTTGCTTTAGGCTAAGAAAATGCGCGCTGCCAATGCTTTGAATTTTAATTTTCTCACCATTTTGAGTAACAGAATCTATTTGCATGGGCTTTTGCAAATCTATTTGCATTGTATTGTTTTGGGCTACCACTACATAGGTAATAGTATTGGTGCCAGACAAGGATTTTGTTTTAGTTAATACATCAACTTCTATTGTGTAATGTTGCAAATCCCACCAGGCTCTTTGGGGGGTTATAGATCCTCTCAGCTCATCTGCTTGGGTAAATTTTTCTTGTGCCGTAATATTTACACTACAACCCAACACTATGAAAATAAATAGAAGTTTTTTCATTTAAATATTTGTCTAGTATTAATAAATTACTTGGTTTTTATCTAAAAATTGCACTAGGAAACACAACCACACTCTCATGCCCATCTTCTGCTATACTTGCAACTCCAAAAAAGAAATTATCTATCACAACTCCATCTAAAGAGAAATGATCTACATCACCAACAACTCTGCTGTAATCCCAGGTTGGTGATGTGGTGTCTCGCCAATATATCTTATAGCCCACTGCATTTTTGGATTTTTCCCATCTTAGTTTTACAGCTGGCGCTACCATTCCTCCAATTGCAACATTTGTTGGAGCCTTTGGAGCCCAGGCTAAGCTTGCCATGGTAATTGCGTTTACGGCTGTTAGCTTTTTTGCATAATTAAAATTCACAAATTTGAGTTTATCTCCATATTCAATACCCTCTTGAGTCCTAATATCTTGGTGTTGTTGGGTGTAGTTTTCATGAGCTTCCATAATACGGATGGCTGGATATCCTAGATCGTTAAAAGGCCTGTGATGTCCTCCACGGCCAAAACGATCTAGCCTGTAAATCATCATTGGGTTTAATTGCGGCATATACGTTTTGGTAGTTTTAAACACATAACGCGCCAATTGTCTTGAAATTCCGTCTACTTCACCTCCATAAAACCTTCTTAATCTTCTTTGTTTTTGAGTTTCAGTAGGGGGAACAGGTTCAGAAAAAATTCTAAAATCTACATTACTAATAATACCATCCACGCCTTTTATATTGCCAATCATATCATTGTTTAACACCCCAATAATATCCCAGTTATTGTCTTGGGCATACCTGGCAAATCCAGCACCACCAAAAAGACCTTGTTCTTCACCACTTAGGCCCAGATATACAATATTGGCATCAAATTCATAGCTGCTTAAAACTCTTGCGGCCTCTATAGCACCTGCCATTCCGCTTGCGTTATCATTTGCTCCGGGTGCGTCTTTGGTATAATCACTACCATCGCTATTTCTAGAATCTATATCACCACTGATAATGATATAGCGGTTTGAGCCTGTCTTACTTTTTTGTATGGCTACTACATTGACAACCCAGGTATCTTTGGGTACTCTCTTGCTAGATGCAGCTTTAACTAAGTCTTTTTGATAAAACACATCAAGACAATCATTACAGTTTAATGATATTTGATCAAACTCAGCTTTAATCCATCGGCGGGCAGCGCCGATGCCTCTTGTGCTGCTTAAGGTGTCACTAAAAGTATTTCTTGTGCCAAAATTGGCTAAGGTAGTTATGTCTGCCTCTATGTTTTTTGCAGAAACTTTTTGTATAATATCATAGATGCGCGTGTCTGTTTGGGCAAGTGCTGTAGTAGTAAAAAAGATGAGTAAAGCAAATAAATAGTTTTTCATAAAATTTTTTTAGTTTAAAAATAAGTAAACAAGCTTAGCTTTTAGTGCCTACTAAAGCTATTTTATTACCCTGTGGGTTTACAGTAATGCGGTTAATATCTGAAATGTTATACCCAGAGAGATCTGCTACCTCTTTCCACTGTTGGGAGCCAAACATATCATAGAGGTATATTTTGGAACCGCTTCCAAGTAAAAGCTGATGATCATTAATCCAACAATGATCCTGGATTCCGACTGGTAATTGGCATACAAAAAAACTCTCTGCGCCTTGATCTAGATCAAGGATGTACACATCCATATTTTTGTCTTCATTACTAAGGGTATAGCTCACAGAAGTACTTTGAGGTATGTTGTGGATTGATCTGCCTGAGTTTTCTATATAAGGCGTTACTTTTTTTGTTTTAAAATTGGCAACCACCAAGTTTAATTGATTTACCCCTAATACAGACGCCACAATACGGTCATGATCAAAAAAAGCAAAATAGGCAACCTCTAGGGTGTCTAAAAGCATTTTAGAATCGCCTTGGGTTGTATCTGTTTGGTTGTAGAAGTAAAGCCGCTGTAAGCCATTTGTGTCTAGGCGCACTGCAGCGATATCTTTAGACCCAGGGATTTGTTTGGGAGAATACTCACCACCAGGAGTTGTTGTATTAACAACATTAGATGTGCTATTTGTAAGATCATACATAACAATATCTGTCTGTCCATTTTGGTTGCCAGCATACAATAACTGTTTGTTGTTTGTAAAAAAGGGTTGGCTATCATACCCTGGGTTGTTTGAAATATTTTTGAACCCTGAGATGTTCATTATCTGGTCATTTAGAGTGAAATCCATCACAAACACATCTACATCTGTTTGAGAAAAACCTAGATTGGTGCAGAGCAATAATAAAAAAACAAAATTTTTCATAGCGCATAATTTATAGCCCCAAGGTACAAAGTTTGGTTATTTTATAACACATAGTTTTTGGGTAACTAAAAGAAAAATGAAATACGTTTTAGATAGAAATATTTCAAAAAAAATAAGCCCACCTTAAAAGGTGGGCTTAGTAAATGTGTAAATTAAATAAAATGAACCGTGTTAGTCAAGCTTTGCCTGATTCCAAAGTTCATTTTGTCTTACAATTTTACCTTCATCATTAAATCCATGATTAAGCATTACAGGAATCACTGTTACTTTTTTATCAGACTTACGAGTAAGGGAAACACGCCACCATGATTGAACATAATCTCTCTGGCTATCAAATTCATAGTATTTAATCCAAGCACAATCAAAACTATTGACGGTATAAGAGGCTAAAAATTCCATTTGTAAGGCTTTAAAATCTTCTTTATTTAAAGGGTCATTGTCCCAATCGTTAAACAATCCATCAAATTGAGCAGTGTCGGCAAATGCTTCGTAAAAAGCATCCATATCGTTAAACTCTAATGCATGGATCGCTTTTCTAACGGTATTTATATTTGGATGATGAGAATAAATTTGTCCGTCTTTTAATTTTCTTTGACTTCTCCAACTCTCTGTGAAAGGCATTTGATTTTGATATATGCGTACAAACACAATTTGATTTTCATCTGTTACCCCATATTGTACATGTCTTGGTTGATTAAATTTCACTCCAGTGGTTCCACCTATACCTGTCATTTTTTCCCAAGCATATACCCAGGTTAAACTACTGAAAGTTTCATCTTTGTATTCAACAGCATCGGGGTATCCGTTGTCTGTTTGTTTTAAAGTAAAATATCTATTGTAGGTTTGCCATGCAGATACATTTTGAAGAAATTCTTCTTTCGTTGTCGCTTCTGCATCTTTATTCATTTCTTCTCCACTATACCCTTTAAAATCATCAGCAATGAGACTAGCCAACTTTAGAGAGTCTTTTGTGTTTACAGCTTCATACATTTGATTTATTACGTCAATTGCAGGGTGCTCAATGTATATTGTACCGTTTTTCTTTTTTTGCGCAAATAGTCCCGAGCAAAGTGCAAGGGTTACTAAAGTTAATTTGATTTTCATAAAATGTTTATTAAGTTAATATTAGTTTTTAAACACAACCAATTTAGGAATTTTATTTTTAAAATAAAAACAACATTTTTGCATGTTTTTTTTAGCCTAAGTGTACTCCATGAAATAGCTGGTTTAATGTTTATATTTGCAGTATGCTTAAAAGGTACTTGTTTTTTGTTTTACTTATACCATTTATCGGATATGCCCAAAGTTTGGATGATCTCTCCTTTGGCAGCGATGACAGCTTTGAGGTTGTTACCTGGAATATTGAAAACTTTCCTAAAAATGAGTCTGCAACCCTGCAATATGTCTTGGAGATCATCGAGGCCATAGATGCAGATATTATTGCAATACAAGAAATCCAAAATTATCCTATTTTAGATAATCTAGATTCCTTTTTGGACAACTACACACTCTATAGCCAATCACTGGATAGGGCGGGGCTTGTGTTTTTATATAAACATGACGCTGTCCAGCTCAATAGCGCCTATGAGCTTTTTACCCAAGCTCCTGAGTGGAATAATTTCCCTAGATTTCCTATGGTAATTGAGGTTACTTATGCAAATCAGGATTTTGTAATTATTAACAATCATTATAAGTGCTGCGGAAATGGTCTTTTGGATTTAAATGATCCCTGGGACCAAGAAACTCGTAGGTACACAGCCAACCTACTTTTAAAACAATATATTGACACCAACCTATCCAACGCTGCTGTATTTGTAGTGGGAGATTTAAACGACATCTTAACAGATCCTGATATTCAAAATGTGTTTTCCCCTTTTTTAAATGATTCATCCTCTTATCTGTTTGTTGATATGGAAATTGCCCAAGGGAGCATTTCAAATTGGTCTTTCCCAAATTGGCCCTCACATCTAGACCATATTTTAATCACAGACGAGCTCTTCGATTTGTATGCAATGCCTGGAGCTATTACCCAAACCATCAAAGTAGACTCTTATCTTCAAGGTGGGTTTAGTGAGTATGATCAAAATGTTTCAGACCATCGCCCTGTAGGTATTCGTTTACCTCTTGCTCAAGAATTAGGAATCTCCTCCGCTGTAAAAACCCCCGTTAGAAGTTATCCAAATCCGGTAGAAGATTTTTTGTTTATCAATACGGCAAGCTCAAATAAAACAGATGCTGTCTTTGTCTATGATATGCTAGGTAATTTACTTTTGCAAGAGAGTCAATCTACCAATGGGCTTTTTACCCTAAAAGTGTCTTCACTCTCAAGTGGGCCGTATCTTGTAAAAGTTTACCAACACGGTGTTGTAGTTAAAACCATAAAGTGTATTAAAAAGTAAATGCGCCATAATTATGACGCATTATTATTATTGCATTATGAAAAATAAATATTTAATTATTATTTCCCTTGGTAGTTGGGCAAACATCGGTTTTTTCTATTTACTACACTTAAATGAAATATACACCACTTTGATTGGTGTTTTTAAAGAACTCACAATGATACCCTCTTTTTTATGTGGCATCATATTTCCAGTGTGGTTGTTAATTAAAATAATATTTAACAAAAAAGAATCTAACAAATAGAAAAACCTTGTAATACCTCTTTTTAAAATTAAAAAGGGTATTGGTTTTCTAAAGCCACCTTTTCTGCAATTGTGTTACGCAGCCCAACAATATTTGGCATATTTTGGTATTTTGTAAATCTTTTAAGCCCCATAAGCATCATGCGCTGTTGGTCACCCTCTGCAAAAGAGATAATTGCCATTTTTGCTTTGGAGGTTATAGTATCTACTGCATTGTATAAATACAACTGAGCCATAGCCACTTGATAGTCTGCATTGCTAGAGCTGTTTTTTGTGCTTTTTTCTGCACGCAATACAGCACTTTCTGCCATATAGATTTCAATTAAAATATCACTGGCTGCTAAGAGCATTTGTTGATGTTGTTCAAGTTCTGGTCCGTATTTTTGTACAGCAGCTCCGGCAACCATTAAAAACACTTTTTTCAATTTAGCAAGCATGTCTTTTTCTTCACTTAGTGTCTGAGAGAAATCTGGCGTGTCAAAAGAAGGAATCCCTAGTAGTTCATCTGCAACTGCTTGTGCTGGACCCAGTAAATCAATATGGCCCTTCATAGCCTTTTTAACTAACATACCCACACATAACATGCGGTTAATCTCATTGGTTCCTTCATAAATACGGGTGATACGCGCGTCACGCCATGCAGACTCCATGGGTGTATCTTCAGAGAAGCCCATTCCCCCAAATATTTGAATCCCTTCATCGGCGCAATTCTGGACATCTTCAGAAACAGCTACTTTCAAAATTGAACACTCAATGGCGTATTCTTCTACTCCTTTTAATTCTGCCTCTTGATGGGTGTTTCCTTGTGCAATTCTTATGTTAATTCTATCTTCAATATTTTTTGCCGCTCTATAGGTTGCAGATTCTCCAGCAAAAGTATTGGTGCTTGTTTCTGCAATCTTAGCTTTAATTGCTCCAAATTCTGAAATAGCAGTATCAAATTGTTTGCGTTGATTTGCATATTGTACGGCGCCACTAACTAGACGTCTTTGAGAGTCTAAGCAGGCTGCAGCTAATTTAATACGGCCAACGTTTAGAGCGTTCATGGCAATTTTAAAACCTTCACCACGACCAGCTAGCATATTTTCTACAGGCACTTTTGTGTTGTTAAAAAATACTTGTCGAGTAGAAGAGGCTCTAATACCTAGCTTGTGTTCTTCATCACCCATGGTAATGCCATTTTCTGGGTTATTCTCCACAATAAACCCCGTAATATTTTTATCATCCTCTATGCGGGCAAAAACAATTAGTACATTGCAAAATCCTGCGTTGGAGATCCACATTTTTTGTCCTGTTATCTTGTAATGTGTTCCATCATCACTCAGTACTGCCTTGGTTTTTCCTGAGTTTGCATCACTACCTGCGCTTGGTTCTGTAAGGCAATAGGCTCCAAACCACTCCCCGCTAGCTAGCTTTGGCACATATTTGTTTCTTTGGTCTTCAGTCCCATAGAGGGTGATTGGCATAGTTCCAATACCTGTATGGGCTCCAAAAGCAGTGGAGAAAGACCCTGTTCCGCTAGAGATGTAATCACAGGTAAGTACTGTTGATACAAAACCCATACCCATGCCGCCAAATTTTTCTGGAACAGCAACGCTTAAAAAACCAAGTCCTCCAGCTTTACGCATCACCTCTTCTGTGAGTGCAAAATCTTTTGCTTCAAAACGTTCGCGGTGAACAATAATCTCACGATCATTAAATTCCATTACCGCCTCTTTCATCATGCGCTGCTGTTCACTAAAATCCTCAGGAGTGAATATATCATTGCAATCTGTTTGTTTTACTAAAAATTGCCCTCCTCTAAGGATGCTCTTATTTTCTTGTGTTGTCATATTTTTTCTTGTAATTTCCTTTGTAAAGGATACTGTTGTTATTTTAAAAATTCAAATATTCCTGCTGCTCCTTGCCCTGTACCTACGCACATTGTAATCATACCATACTGTCCCCTCATGTCTCGTTTTCTCATTTCATCAAAAAGCTGCACAGATAATTTAGCTCCTGTGCACCCAAGCGGGTGGCCAAGGGCAATAGCACCTCCATTTACATTAATAATGTCAGGATTTAGATCTAGTTCTCTTATCACTGCAAGTGATTGTGAAGCAAAGGCCTCGTTTAGCTCAATGAGCTTGATATCTTCTTGTTTGAGTCCAGCTTGTTTTAAAGCCTTTGGAATTGCCTTTACAGGACCTATCCCCATTATGCGAGGTTCTACTCCAGCGGCGGCATAGTTTGCCATTCTAGCAATGGGCTCCAGGTTTAATTCTTTAACCATTTCTTCGCTCATTACCATTACAAAAGCAGCGCCGTCACTCATTTGAGAGGAGTTACCAGCTGTCACACTTCCATCTTGAGCAAAAACTGCTCTAAGCTTCGCCAAAGCTTGTTTGCTAGTTCCTTGTCTTGGCCCCTCATCTTTTTGTACTACATAACTTTTGGTTTGTTTTTTGCCCCCCTCATTAATAAATGTTTGGTCTACTGTAATTGGCACAATCTGATCTTGAAAACGATTTTCTGCCTGTGCTTTTAAAGCCTTCATGTGTGAGTTATAGGCAAAAGTGTCTTGATCTTCTCTAGAAACATTAAACTGTTTGGCAACTGCTTCTGCGGTATTTCCCATACCCCAGTAATAGTCTTCATGTCCAGATTGTATGACATCGTAATTTAGTTCCGGTTTAAAACCTGTCATAGGGACACTACTCATAGATTCTGCTCCACCTGCAATAATACAATCAGCCATTCCAGACTGTATTTTTGCCACCGCCATAGCAATGGTTTCAATACCGCTTGAACAAAACCTATTTACCGTTACACCAGGAACATCTACAATATCTAGCCCCATCAGAGATATAAGACGTGCCATATTTAGACCTTGTGCTCCCTCTGGCATTGCATTACCTACAATAACATCGTCAATTCGTTTTGGATCTAGACTTGGTAGTTTGTCCATCATAAATTTAATGGTTTCTGCTGCAAGCTCGTCAGTTCTTTTAAATCGAAAAACTCCTTTAGGGGCTTTTCCTACCGCGGTTCTGTATGCTTTTACTATGTATGCTGTTTTCATTTTTATTTGTGTATTACAAATGTTAGTTTCTAAGTGGTTTTCCTTTTTGTATCATGTGTTGTAAACGCTCTAATGTTTTGCGCTCTCCGGTAAGACTCAGAAAAGCTTCACGTTCTAAATCCAAAAGGTATTGTTCACTTACTAGAGTAGGTTCACTTAGATCGCCACCAGCCATTACATAGGCTAATTTGTTGGCAATTTTTTGATCATGTTCACTAATATACTTGCTTGCATTCATTGAATCTGTTCCTACTAGAAACATCCCCAGGGCCTGTTTGCCCAATACTTTCACATCATTTCTTACCGCTGGTTTGGTGTATCCCATGTCTGCCATCTGTCTTGCTAGTGCTTTTGCCGTTGCAATTTGTCTAGAGGTATTTACCACCACAATGTCTTTACCGGGTTTTAAAATATCTAAATCATAGGCCTCATGCGCTGAGGTTGAAACCTTAGCCATACCAATGGTCAAGAAATGTTCTTGCAGTACATTTAGCTCAACGTCCCCTTTTTGAAAAATATCACTAGCTCTAAGGGCCATTTCTTTAGAGCCACCACCGCCAGGAATCACACCAACTCCAAACTCAACGAGTCCTATATAACTCTCTGCAGCAGCAACCACACGATCTGCATGGAGGGTTAACTCACAACCACCTCCAAGGGTTAGGCCGTGGGGAGCCATAATTGTTGGTATGCTTGAGTATCTAAGGCGCATTACTGTGTCTTGGAAATACTTTATAGCAGCATTCAGCTCGTCATACTCTTGTTCTACCGCCATCATGAAAATCATGCCAATATTGGCACCCACAGAAAAGTTAGCACCTTGATTTCCTATAACCAAGCCGTCAAAATCTTTTTCGGCAAGATCTATGGCTTTATGTATACCTGCTAGCACATCACCACCTATGCTATTCATTTTTGATCTAAACTCACAGTTTAAAATACCATCACCTAGATCTTCTATCACAACACCACTGTTTTTAAATACTTTGCTAGATTCTCTAATGTTGTCTAAAATTATAAAAGCGTCTTGCCCCGGCACTTTTATTTGTTTTTTGGAGGCTATATCATAATAATAGGTAGCGCCCTGTTTTACAGAGTAAAAACTACTACAACCAGCCTTTTGCATGTCTTCTATCCAAGATGCTGGCTGGTGTCCCTCTGCTTTCATTATTTCAATACCCGCCTGTAGACCTATAGCATCCCAAATTTGAAAAGGACCATGTCCCCAACCAAAACCTGCTTTCATAGCATCATCTATTTTATAGAACTCATCTGCTATTTCTGGAATACGATGAGTAACATATCCAAATAAAGCAGCCAATGTTTTTCTGTAAAATGTACCAGCCTTGTCTTTACCGTTTACTAAAACTTTAAACCTGTCTGCAACATTTTCTATGGATTTAGTGAGCTCTAGGGTAGCAAACTTTCCTTTTTTTGCTGCTCTGTATTCTAGGGTGTTTAAATCCAGGCTTAAAATTTCTGTTTTACCATTACTATCTTTTGTCTTTTTGTAAAACCCTTGCCCAGTTTTGCTTCCAAGCCATTTGTTGTCCATCATCTTAGTTATGAAATCTGGCAACTCAAACAGCTCTAAGCGCTCGTCATTGGGGCAGTTTTCTCTAATTCCGTTGGCTACATGTACCAAAGTGTCTAGACCAACTAAATCTACGGTTCTAAAAGTGGCAGATTTTGGACGTCCAATAACAGGACCAGATAGCTTGTCTACTTCCTCTATGGTCAAGCCCATTTGTTTAACGGTATGAAACAAACTCATGATTGAAAAAATACCAATACGATTACCTATAAAGGCAGGAGTGTCTTTGGCAATAACTGTTGTCTTACCCAAAAACTGTTCTGCATAGGTGTTGAAAAATGCTAACACTTCTGGTTTGGTTTTGGGACCAGGAATGATTTCAAACAACTTTAAATATCTCGGCGGATTGAAAAAATGGGTGCCACAGAAATGTGCTTGAAAATCTTCACTACGCCCTTCACTCATAAAACCAATAGGAATACCAGAGGTGTTTGAGGTGATTAAAGTTCCGGGAGTTCTGTGTTTTTCTAAATTCTCAAATACTTGTTGTTTGATATCTAGCCGCTCAATAACAACTTCTATGATCCAGTCTACACTGGCTACTTTTGCTATGTCGTCTTCAAGATTTCCAGTAGTAATTCTTTTTGCAAAGGCGCCATTGTATAAAGGAGCCGGTTTAGATTTAATAGCGTTTGCAAGTGCTTGGTTTACAATACGGTTGCGCACAAGGGCATCTTGTAGGGTTAATCCCTTTGCAATTTCTTTCTCAGTTAATTCTCTAGGTATGATATCTAGCAACAAAACCTCGACACCAATGTTTGCAAAATGACAAGCAATTGCGCTGCCCATAATTCCTGAGCCTACAACGGCTACTTTGTTAATTCTTCTTTTAGACATACTATTAATTATATTATCTTTTTATATATGCTTTTATTGCCAATTAGCTCCGTAATGGTGCTAGCAACTTTTTTAAATATTTTTATATCCTCTTCAGAAATCTGTTCTTTAACAGTCTCATCAAATTTTAAAACAACGCCCTTAGAGAATTCTCTCATTTCTTTGCCAAAGGCAGTAAGGTGAATTAGTACCCCACGACCATCTTCTGGATTTGGCTTTCGGTCTATAAGTCCTTGCTGCTCCATTTTTTTCAGGGTGCGAGATAAAGAAGTAGCTTCTATACCCATTTTTGGCCCAAGGGCAGTAGAAGGGGTCCCTTTTTCTGGATCAATACTTATGAGCGCAAAACCTGTAGCCATTGTGCTGCCCTTGGTACCCGCCTCTTCATTGTACATTTTTTGCACAGCCATCCAGGTAGCTCTTAATACATAATCTATTGTTTTTTCTTTCAAGGGAATGGCGTAAAAGTGTTTATTGTGATTTCAAAGATACAACTAATTTACTATGCATGCATAGTAAATTAAATAAAAATATGTTTAAAAAAAATTAGTGTTTTAAGTGTTGAGAATTTTAAAGTAAGTCTAATGCTATTATTCAGATGTAATTTCTAGAAACATCTTTTTAATATAGGGGAGTATAAGGGTAAAGAATTCCAAAATAGTTTTTTATAAATTATGAGTTTAAATTCATTCAAAAAAAAGATAAAAAGTTGTTGCAGATTATCTAAATATATCTATTTTTGCAAACGCATTTATTGAAAGGTCAATAGTGTCAATATACTAAAGAGATTTAAGATGAAAAAAGGTATCCATCCTGAGAATTATAGATTAGTAGCTTTTAAAGATATGTCAAACGATGATGTGTTTTTAACAAAATCTACTGCAAATACAAAAGAAACAATTGAGGTTGATGGTGTAGAGTATCCAGTGGTTAAAATGGAGATCTCAAGAACATCTCACCCATTTTACACAGGTAAATCTAAGTTAATTGATACAGCAGGACGTATCGATAAGTTTAAAAACAAATACGCAAAATTCAAAAAACCAGCTGCTGCTCCCGCACAGGACAAAGAGTAGTTTTTTGTTATTATAATATATAAAGCCTACGAGTAATCGTAGGCTTTTTTTGTTGTCACTTGCCAAGGGGTAGTCTTGGCATTGGCTTATGGGTGCTATGTTATGTTTAATTGCTATTTTTGATCTTTATGTTTAATACCTTGCTATGAATTATATTCTTTTTGACGGCGCAGTGCGCAACCAATTATTGCCCTTTACCTTTACACGCCCAGTGGCAGATATTAGAGTAGGTATTTTAACTATTCGTGAAAAATGGGAAAAATTTTTAGGATCAACCACTACAACCGTGACCGAGGAGTACCTCTCAGATAAATTTCCTATGGTAGAGCTGGAGCAAAATGTGCTTATAAATGCCTCTTTTTGCCCATCAAAAAATTTAGTGTTATTGATCAAAAATTTGCAAGAGAATCAGGCTATTTTCTTTAATGATGAGCCTTTGGCTTTTTATGCTACAGAAGATCAAGAAATAGACTTTACTACCTTTACAATTACTCAATACACAGATGATGATGTACTTCGAATAGAGAATACCTGGGATATCTTTCAGAAAAATGCACAAGCAATTCAAAGAGATTTCGAGCTATTGACTCAAGGCAGAACCTCTGAAGCTATACCAAAAACCACAATAGCTTATAATCCAAAACATATATTTATTGAAAAAGGTGCTAAGGTTATGTGCGCCTCTTTGAATGCAACAGATGGTCCTATATATATCGCAAATGATACCTTGGTTATGGAGGGGGCAACCATACAAGGGCCTTTTGCTCTTTGTGAGCATTCAAGTGTTAAAATGGGTGCAAAAATATATCCTGGAACCACCATAGGGCCGCACTGCAAAGTAGGAGGAGAGGTATCCAACTCGGTATTGATGGGCTTCTCAAACAAAGGGCATGATGGGTATTTAGGTAATTCTGTGCTTGGTTATTGGTGTAATCTAGGTGCAGACACCAATACTTCAAATTTAAAAAATAATTATGCCGAGGTTCGTCTTTGGGATTATGATAGCGAAAAATTTGCCAAAACAGGAACTCAGTTTTGTGGTCTTATGATGGGTGATCATAGTAAATGTGGAATCAATACTATGTTTAACACTGGAAGTGTAGTGGGGGTGAGCGCAAATATTTTTGGCGCTGGCTATCCTCGTAATTTTATTCCAAGTTTTGCTTGGGGTGGATCTAGTGGTATGCAGGTTTACAATACTAAAAAAGCCTTCGAGGTTGCCACTGTTGTAATGGCTAGGCGTGGCCTTGAGTTTGATGCTCAAGAACAGGCTATCTTAAATCAGGTGTTTGAAATAAGCAAACAATGGAGACGCTTTTAAGCAATAAGTATTCTCTTTTAAAAATTAATACCAGTACACTTAATTTATAATAACATATGGCTGTCTTAAAAAAAGCTGCTTTTTACACCTTAGGCTGTAAGCTTAACTTTAGTGAATCTTCTACCATTTCTAGAGATTTTACCAACCAAGGCTTTGAGCGTGTAGATTTTTCTGAGCCTGCAGATGTCTATGTTATAAATACTTGCAGTGTTACCCAAAATGCAGACAAGCGCTTTAAAAGTATAGTTCGGCAAGCCCAAAAAAGTAATCCAGATGCTTTTGTTGCAGCTATTGGTTGTTATGCTCAATTAAAACCAGAAGAATTAGCAGATGTAGATGGAGTAGATTTAGTGCTGGGCGCCACAGAAAAATTTAATATTACTTCCTATATAAACGATTTGTTTGCCAATCCAGATCGAAGGACCTCTAGTGGCGCACAGATTCATTCCTGTGAAATTGAAGATGCAGATTTTTATGTGGGATCTTATGCAATTGGTGATCGTACCAGGGCATTTTTAAAGGTACAAGACGGTTGTGATTATAAATGTACTTATTGTACTATACCACTAGCTAGAGGTATTTCTAGGAGTGATACTTTAGAGAATGTTCTAAAAAATGCTGCTGAAATTTCTGCCCAGGGAATTAAAGAGATTGTACTTACAGGTGTAAATATTGGAGATTACGGAAAAGGTGAATTTGGGAATAAAAAGCATGAGCATACTTTTTTCGAGCTTTGCCAAGCATTAGACAAGGTACAAGGTCTTGAGCGCCTTAGAATTTCATCTATAGAACCTAATTTACTCACAAATCAAACCATTGATTTTGTAGCAAAGTCTAATATTTTTGTGCCCCATTTTCATATACCCTTGCAAAGTGGTACTGATACGCTTTTAAAATTAATGCGTAGAAGATACATGACAGATCTATACCTTGATCGTGTTGCAAGAATAAACAAGACAATGCCAAATGCTTGTATTGGCGTAGATGTTATTGTTGGTTTCCCTGGCGAGACTCAAGAACTGTTTCTAGAAACGTATAATTTTTTAAACCAATTACAGGTTTCTTACCTTCATGTATTTACGTATTCTGAAAGAGAAAACACCCCTGCTGCCACTATGGATGGAGTTGTTTCTAAAAAAACACGCGCCAAGCGAAGTAAAATGTTACGGGGTTTGTCTGCTAAAAAGCGTCGAGCTTTTTACGAGTCGCAGTTAGGTAATTCTTTGATAGTATTATTTGAGGGTGAGAATAAACAAGGGTACATACATGGTTTTACACAAAACTATGTAAAAGTAAAGCATCCTTGGAACCCAGATTTGGTGAATACCTTAAGAGAGGTAACACTGCTTGAAATTGATGAAGATGGTATGGTGAGATTCGAGTTTAATTAATTAAACTAAAGTATCAGGTTAATTTGTTTAATGTATTTATTATAAGTAGTTTAAATATTTATTCCTACAGGAAGTAAATCTCTATAGGTACGTCTGTTTTTACGTAAAAATCCAACTACTTCTGGGCTAGTTGGCATTACACTAATACCGCGATCACGCACTTCATCAAAAACCGCTTTAATAAATATATCCCTGAAACCCTGATCTTCCAGATCTTCGGGCATTTCATATTTTGTTAAAAATATCTTGCGGTCTTGCAGGGCGTATTCTATACGTGCCATATTATCCCCAATTTCGAGTTCAAACTGGCGTAAAAATTCATTATCGGTAATTTCTACATCTTCTATCATAACTTTATTGGTTTACTGTTTTCACATTTTTTATTAAATCATTGGTACCTCTACAACGAGGACCTTGCTGTTTTTTGTAATGGTCATGTCAATGCTTTGCGTATTCCAGAGTCCAATTGCATCTCTTTGCTGTAATGTTTGATCTGCAACCACTATAGACCCTTTTATAACCATGATATAAACGCCGTTTTGGCTTTGTTGCATACTGTAGTTTATCTGGGTTTGATTACTGAAATTTCCGATACTAATGTATGCTTGTTGGTGTATCCAAATATCATCCTTTAAGGCCTCTTGTTTTGGCTTTACGATGGTCGTAAACCCATTTTCTGTAAGTAAAGGTGCAATTTTATTTTGCTCATACCTAGGTGTTACATCTAGCGTTTGAGAATGAATCCAAAGTTGAAACAGTGTAAGGCTATTTTGAGAGCTTGCATTAACCTCACTGTGCTCTATGCCACTGCCAGCGCTCATCACTTGGATGTCTCCCGCCTCTATAATACCTTTATTTCCCATGGAGTCTTCATGCTTTAAGGCTCCAGATTGAACAATGGTGATAATCTCCATGTTTTTGTGTGGGTGTTTCCCAAAACCCATGCCAGGAGCTATTGTATCATCGTTGAGCACTCTTAACGCTCCAAAATTCATTTTGTCAGCATTGTAATAATTTCCGAAACTAAACGAATATCTAGCTTCCAACCAGCCAAAACTTACAAGGCCTCTTTCATTGGCAATGTGAAGAACTTTGTTCATTAGTTACATGTTTTGTACAATATGTGTACAGGTTTTGATTTTAAAAAACACTATCTTAATTTTTTATATCTAAGCTAATAATTTGATTTGTAAATTTACGAATAATCTGTGTGTTTAGCTTACTTTGAGACATAAAGCAATGAATAACAAAAAAACGCATATTTATTTTGTGCCTGGTTTGGCAGCTGATAAAGAGATATTTGAAAATATAAGCTTGCCAAAATCGGAGTATGTTTTACATTTTATTTCCTGGTTAGTGCCTAAAAAAAATGAGCCAATAGACCAATATGCCAAACGAATGGCAGCTTTTGTAGAAGAAAACAACGCAGTGCTTGTTGGTGTCTCTTTTGGTGGTGTGGTGGCACAAGAGATGAGCTTTTTTTTAAAATTAAAAAAACTTATCATTATCTCAAGTGTTAAGACTAGGTTTGAATTACCATTAAGACTCAAAATAGTAAAACTATTAAAACTATATATTTTTATACCAACAAGTTTGTTTCTTAGTTCCAAAGATCTAACTCAATTTTCCTTAGGACCAAAATCTAAAAAACGATTACAGCTCTATCAAGATTATTTGCATATTCGTGATAAGGATTATTTGGACTGGGCAATCAAAAAGATGATTACTTGGAATCAAGAGATGCCTTTACCTGGTGTGTATCATATTCATGGAGATAATGACTTAGTGTTTCCAATAAAAAATATTAAAAACTGTATTGCTGTTGCCGGGGGCTCTCACATCATGTTATTAACCAAAGGCCCACTTTTGAGTCGAAAAATTGTTGATATTATCTCCCAAAACTAGTTTGTTTTGCTTTATTTTTTGGAGCATTATTGAGTATTTTTATAAAAAATAGGTACTATGCATTTTCTTTCAAAAATTGGCTTGGCTGCTACGGCGGTTTTTATTTCTGGACTTTTTATTGCCGCCATACAATCTCCTAAAGTGGCTGATCAAACAATAGAGACCTCTGTGTCTGAGCAGCAACAAACTCCTCAAATACTTCGTGTAGAGGCCCTGGATATTCCAAGGGTTATGACATTTGCTGGTGAGAGTGTCCCTTTGCAAGATACCGATGTAAGAGAGCGTCTGGATAGAGAGATTCATGTAAATACGTATTGGCACTCTAACATGCTGCTTATGATCAAAAAGGCCAATCGGTTTTTCGCAGAGATAGAGCCTTTGTTAAAAAAATACAATCTCCCGGATGATTTTAAATACTTAGCCGTTGCAGAGAGTGGTTTAGATAATGTAACCTCTTCTGCAGGAGCTTCTGGTTTTTGGCAATTTATGAGGGCAACAGGTAAGCAGTACGGTTTAGAAATTAATAGTTATGTAGATGAGCGATATAACTTAGAATTGGCGACCAAAGTTGCTTCTGAGTATCTACGTAATTCTAAGGAATTGTTTGGTAGTTGGACCAATGCTGCTGCTGCTTACAATGCTGGTAATGCAGGAATTTCCAAACAAATGAAGCGTCAAGACGCCACAGATTATTACAATTTGTTGTTAAACCCTGAAACGGGCAGGTATGTCTTTAGAATACTTGCTTTTAAAGAAATTTTGAGTAATCCAGAAAAATACGGCTTTTTTGTAGATCAAGATGATCTATATCAGGCCATTCCTACCAATACAATTGTTGTAGATACACCAATTGAGGATTTTGCAAAATTTGCAAAACAGCAGGGTATTAATTATAAAATTTTAAAAATACACAACCCTTGGCTACGAGATACTTTCTTGAAAAATGCCTCAGGGAAAAAATACCATATAAAAATACCAAAACCTGGGTATTACATTTTATAGCATCTAGACTCTTTTTCTTTTAACGTCTGCTACCACGACCAGATCTACCACCTCCAAATTGTTGTTTTGGTTGTCCAGAGCGTTTCATTTGGTCTTTCATCATTTTTATTTGATCTGCCATCATGTTTTGCTTGTCCAACTTTTTAGCCTCAGAGAGAAGTACTTCTGCTTCGCGTTTTCTGTTTTTGGACATGGCAATACCAGCAAGGTTTAATTTAGTCATTGCCATATCTGTATCCATGGATAAACCTAGGGCTACCGCCTTTTTAAAATATTTTTCTGCTTCATTCATGTTGGTTTGAGAAAGCATAAGTCCATTCAAATAATTGTAATATCCTTGTTGTTTAGTAACAAGTGATGCTTCTGGATTTTTAATTTTGTCAAGCCACTTTTTGGCCCCAGGAAAGTCTTGTTTGCGCAACCTTAAAAAAGATAATAGTATGATTTCATTTTTGAAATACAAGAACACAAAAATAGAAGACAGGAGTATGAACATTATACCGTTACCTATGTAAGATTCTATAAATTGCCAAACAGCGGCCCCAATAAGAAGTGCTGTAATAATAAGTTTTAAATTTTTATGAAACATATTGCCTGTATTTTAGGGTCAACAAAGGTACTAAAAACAATTAAAAATATTTCACATTTTGATGTTTGACGTTTAAAAAAAGATTGTATCTTTGCAGCCGCCTACACAGTATATATTGCTGTGTTAATTTTACAAAGCATACTATAAAAAAGATTTCAAGACGATATAATACAATATACCATGAGTAAAAGAACATTTCAGCCATCAAAGAGAAAGAGAAGAAACAAGCACGGTTTTAGAGAGCGTATGGCATCTGTAAGCGGTAGAAAAGTGTTAGCATCTCGTAGAGCCAAGGGAAGAAAGAAAATTTCTGTTTCTTCAGAAACTCGTCACAAAAAATAAATGTTGATAAGTAATAAATAAAAGGTGTTGTTTTTATAAGCAACACCTTTTTTTTATACCCCATTGAATCGTAATTTTGAAACAGTCAAAAATTTGTTACCATGCCAAAAAACAACGCACTTAAATCTATTTTAATTATTGGTTCTGGCCCTATTGTTATTGGACAAGCCTGTGAGTTTGATTATTCTGGATCTCAAGCCCTTAGGTCTTTGAGAGAGGATGGAATAGAAACTATTTTAATAAACTCAAATCCAGCAACAATCATGACAGACCCTACCATGGCTGATCATGTATATTTGTTGCCCCTTACTACTAAATCTATTCTTCAAATTTTAAAAGAGCACCCACAAATTGATGCGGTTTTGCCAACTATGGGAGGTCAAACGGCTTTAAACTTGGCTATAGAGGCAGATGAGAAAGGTATTTGGGAAGATCATGGTGTTGAAATTATTGGTGTAGATATTGATGCTATAAATATTACAGAAGACAGAGAGAAATTTAGAATTTTAATGGATGAGATAGGGGTTGGTATGGCACCTCAAGCAACTGCAACTTCCTATTTGCAGGGTAAAGAAATTGCTCAAGATTTTGGATTTCCATTAGTTATAAGAGCTTCATATACACTAGGTGGAGCAGGAGCCTCTATTGTTTACAAAGAAGAAGATTTTGATGATTTATTACGCCATGGTTTAGAGGTTTCTCCAATACATGAGGTAATGATAGACAAGGCCATGATGGGCTGGAAAGAATATGAGCTAGAATTACTTAGAGACAGAAATGACAATGTAGTTATTATTTGTGCCATAGAGAATATGGATCCTATGGGGATTCACACCGGAGACTCTATCACTGTTGCGCCAGCAATGACCTTGAGTGATAAAACCTATCAAAAAATGCGAGATATGGCCATTCATATGATGCGCAGTATTGGTGATTTTGCAGGGGGTTGTAATGTGCAGTTTGCGGTTAGTCCAGATATTAATGAAGAGATTATTGCCATAGAAATTAACCCTCGTGTTTCTCGCTCTTCTGCCTTAGCCTCAAAAGCAACAGGTTATCCAATTGCAAAAATAGCATCAAAACTCGCCATTGGGTATCACTTAGATGAGCTAGATAACCAAATCACTAAATCTACCTCGGCTCTTTTTGAACCTACATTAGACTACGTAATTGTTAAAATACCACGCTGGAATTTCGATAAATTTGAAGGAAGCGATAGAACACTTGGTTTGCAAATGAAATCTGTAGGAGAAGTAATGGGTATCGGGCGTAGTTTTCAAGAAGCCCTCCACAAGGCCACGCAGTCTCTAGAAATTAAAAGAAACGGTTTAGGTGCAGACGGAAAAAGCTACACCAACTACGAACAAATCCTTGACAAATTAAAAAATGCAAGCTGGGATCGTGTTTTTGTGATATATGATGCCATTCAGATGGGAATACCCCTGAGCCGTATCCATGAGATTACAAAAATAGACATGTGGTTTTTAAAGCAGTATGAAGAGCTATACCTGTTAGAAAAAGAAATCTCTAGTTTCACGCTAGATACACTACCCAGAGAGCTATTACTGGAGGCCAAACAAAAAGGCTATGGAGATAGACAAATAGCTCACATGCTAAAATGTTTAGAGAGTCAAGTATACAACAAAAGAGAGGAGTTAAATATACAACGGGTATATAAACTGGTAGACACCTGCGCTGCAGAATTTAAAGCTCAAACGCCCTATTATTACTCTACTTTCGAGAACTCTATTGAACTCCCTGATGGAGAAACCTATGTAGAAAATGACAGTATTGTAACAGATAAAAAGAAAATTATAGTGCTAGGTTCTGGGCCAAATAGAATTGGACAGGGTATTGAGTTTGATTACTGTTGTGTTCACGGAATATTAGCTGCCTCAGAAATCGGTTATGAAACTATAATGATTAACTGTAATCCAGAAACTGTTTCTACAGATTTTGATGTAGCAGATAAATTATACTTTGAACCTGTTTTTTGGGAACATATTTATGATATCATACGGCATGAAAAGCCAGAGGGTGTTATTGTACAATTAGGAGGACAAACCGCCTTAAAATTGGCAGAAAAGTTGGAGCGTTACGGCGTTAAAATTCTTGGAACAAGTTTCCAAGCACTAGATTTAGCAGAAGATAGAGGGAGTTTCTCTACGATTTTAAAAGATCTAGGAATCCCTTACCCAAAGTTTGGTGTAGCAGAAACTACAGAGGAAGCACTGGCCCTTGCAGATCAATTAGATTTCCCACTTTTAATTAGACCTTCATACGTATTAGGGGGGCAGGGCATGAAAATTGTTATCAATAAACAAGAACTAGAAGAGCATGTGGTAGATTTATTAAGAAAGATACCAGACAATAAACTTCTTTTAGACCATTACCTAGATGGAGCCATAGAGGCAGAGGCAGACGCAATTTGTGATGGAGAAGATGTATATATTATTGGTATGATGGAACACATAGAGCCTTGTGGTATTCACTCCGGGGATTCTAATGCAACACTACCGCCTTTTGATTTGAGCCAAGATGTTATGCAACAAATAAAAAATCACACCATAAAAATCGCAAAAGCGCTTAATACCGTAGGCTTGATAAATATACAATTTGCTGTAAAAGATGATGTGGTATATATCATTGAGGCCAATCCAAGAGCCTCTAGAACTGTTCCATTTATAGCAAAGGCCTATAAAGAGCCCTATGTTAATTATGCAACCAAAGTGATGTTAGGACATAGCAAAGTAAAAGACTTTGATTTTAAACCTAAATTAGAAGGTTATGCAATCAAGCAGCCTGTATTTAGTTTTAATAAATTTCCCAATGTTAATAAACAACTAGGGCCAGAGATGAAAAGTACTGGAGAGAGTATTTTGTTTATTGATAATTTAGAAGATGATCAGTTTTATGATTTGTATTCTAGAAGGAAAATGTATTTAAGTAAGTAAACTTATTTTTAAAATAATAAAAGCCTATATAGCCACCTAGTAGCTGTATAAGCTTTTTTTGGTTTCACCTCTATGGGTGAAAATGGTTTTTAACCTTTAATCTATTTTTTGTCAAATGATATAGTTTAACTTTTTACATATATTTGTTAGGTAGCTATGATAAAATATATATTTTTTTTCTTTTTTTGTTCCACAGTCGGATATTCACAATCCATCCATGATTTTGCAAAAAATGGAGACGTGCAAGCTATAAAAACATTAGATATTAAAGATCAAAAGGTGTTTGATACACAAAATGAGAATGGTTACACACCACTAATGCTCGCTGCTTATTACAACAAAACAGATATTATTTTGTATCTTTTGAAAAACAAAGTAGATATTAATGCTATAAGCCCTTATGGAACTGCTCTTATGGCAGCTGTTTTTAAAGGACACAAGCAGGCAGCATTGCTGTTATTACAGCAAGGTGCAGACCCAAACATATGTGATGAGAACAAAGCTACAGCCCTACAAATGTCTGCCTTGTTTAATCACGATGATATCGCCGCCTATCTTTTAGAGTTTGGAGCAGATGTAAATGCAAAAGATTTTAGAGGAAACAAAGCATTAGATTATGCCATATTAAAACAAAACGAAATAATTATTAAACTTTTAAATACTTACCAATGAGAAAAATTACTTTATTAGCAGCCCTTTTAATTGGTTGTTTTGCCCAAGCACAAATTAGTACTGGATTAATTCAAATTACAGACACCTACACCATTGGTATTGAAATTGACCAAGACAATGTTATTGTTGCTATGATTGGAGAACAAGATAGGTGGATGGGTCTTGGTTTTGGTGTGTCTTCTATGACTGCTGGTGGTGATGTTATTAGTTTTGATAGTACTGGTTTAAATGACAGAGCATTTTTGGGTATAGGACAAACCCCACAGTTAGATACCCAAGATTGGACATTAATCTCAAATGACGTTTCTGGTGGTGTTAGAACTGTTGTTGCTGCTAGAGATCTCTCTGGAAGCGATGCTACAGATTTCACCTTTGATCCAAATGCAAATACTTTAGATATTGTATGGGCAAATGGGGTGTCAGCAAATTTTCAAAATCATGGATCAAGTAATAGAGGGTCAACCACACTTGCTTTTTCTTTAGGGGTAGATGGCCCGCAAACTCAATCCATCTCTTTGTTTCCTGTACCAGCAAATGACGTTTTAAGTGTAAGTCTGCAAAACGTTATGTTAGACAACACAACAATTAAAATATACTCTGCTCTAGGTGCTTTAGTGCTCAGCCAAGACATAGATCATAAAAGTAGTGTTTTAAACGTCAGTAGCTTAGCAAAAGGAGTTTATGTTGTGAAAGTTAACGCATCTAGTGGAACCCTAACAACTCGTTTTGTAAAAGAGTAATTTAAAGCTCCTTCATCAATAAAAAAAGTCTCGATATATTCGAGACTTTTTTTATTTTACTTTTTAGATACTAACCCTAGTAATTGTGAGGGTATTATGTAATAGAAAAACGACCTGTTTTTTTATCAAATACAACTATTTCATTTGGAAATAAATCATCAAATGCCCCTTGACTTATAAGATTGCAAGGGCTTTCAAAAGCAATATTATTTGGGGTCATCACTAGCATTTTATCTGAAATCTGAATAGCTAAATCTATCTCATGGGTGGAAAATAAAATAGTTTTGTTTTTCTCTAGGGTTAATTTTTTAAGTAGTTTAACAATAGATGCTCTATGGTATAAATCAAGATGGGTAGTGGGCTCATCTAATATAATAAGGGGCGTGTCTTGCGCCAGTGCTCTTGCGATATAGACACGCTGGAGTTGTCCATCACTGAGCTCAAAACAATTTTTATTTTTTAAACTAGCCAAATCTGTATCTTCAAGGGCTTGTTGTATACAGTTTTTATCTTTTTGTGTCAAGCTTCCCATCCAATTTGTATGGGGTTGTCTTCCCAAACTTACCAGCTCTTGGACCGTAAGATTTTTTGATGCAGGAGCCTCTGTAAGTACTACACTTAATTTATTGGATAGGGCTAAGGCGCTATAGTCTGTTATTTCTTTTGCGTCTATTTGTAGGCTACCAGATAGAGTTGGTAGCATAGCAGTTAGGGTTTTTAAAAGGGTAGATTTACCAATACCATTACTTCCTACTAGTGCCACCAGAGTGCCCTGAGTGATAGAAAAGTGTATGGCATTTGCGATAATTGAGGCCTTCTTTTTGCTTTTATACCCTATAGCGAGGTCTTGGCATTTAATAACGGTATGTTTAGATAGAGGAGCCATTAAAAAATAAGTTTTCTTTTGCGAACCAATAACCATATAACTACAGGGGCTCCTATGAGGGATGTAATTGCATTAATGGGCAGGGTATACACCGTACCAGGTAATTGGGCTATGGTATCACAAACGAGCATTAATATAGCGCCACTTATGGCCACCGCTGGTATTAATACAAAATGATTTGATGTTTTTATAAACTGCCTAGTAAGGTGTGGCACCGCAAGACCAACAAACGCAATAGGACCTACAAAAGCAGTGATACCTCCTGCTAGTATGCTAGTGGCTACAATTATTACAAGCATGTTCTTCTTAATTTTAAGTCCCATACTTTTTGCATAGTTTTCCCCTAGTAGTAATGCGTTTAGTGATTTTGCGCTATAAATACTTAATAGTATACCTATAAAAAAGCACAACGATATAATAGCAACACCTTGCCATGTTAGGTTCCCTAAAGAACCCAAAGACCAAAACACAAATTGTTGTAGCTGTTCTGCATCACTGAAATAGGAGAGCACCGCTACTAAAGCTCCGGTTAGAGAACCAAACATAAGTCCAATAATGAGAATAGCCATGGTATCTTTTACCTTTAAGGTAACTCCTAGCACTGCCAGTAATACTAAAAAACTACCCAGTGCACTTGCCATTACCAGACTCCAAGGGCTGAGTAAAAAAGTGCTAATAATACCCGAAATTACACCCGCCCCTAAAATAAGTATGGCTACACCCAAACTAGCGCCACTACTGATTCCTAGAACAAAAGGTCCAGCAAGTGGGTTTCTAAAAAGCGTTTGCATAAGTAGTCCAGAAATTGCTAAACCACCCCCAGCAATTATAGCTGTGATAGCTTTTGGTAATCTGTAGTTTGTTATGATATAGTGCCAAGAACTTTTACTTGAAGTGCCTATAATACTATTAAAAATCTCTTGTAGAGGAATATCTACAGAGCCTAAACTAATATTAATAAACACAACCCCTACTAGAAGTAAACATAGCAATACAAAAAAGCCGGTATGTTTTTTTTGTACCATCATTTTAGGGCTTCAAAAAAATGAGGTTGATAATCCTTTAATAGTTCTGGATGCAATATACTTATGATGTCTTTTAATACCAAATCTGGCCTATTGGGCGCTAATTCATAGTATAGAACACCACCACTAGCTCCTTTTTTAGTAGTAAAAGAAAATATTTTATTGTTTTTGTAAGCATCAAAGGCGCCATACACCTCATTATATTCAACCAGTTGCGCTTTGGAGGTGAACTGCCCAGGCGCAATCCAAAAATCTGCCTTTTGTCCTTTTTCTAATACACTTTCTATATTAAGTGCAAAACTACCGGTACCCTTAGTCTCTTTCCAAAGATAGTCTGCATTGGCATCTTCAATAAAACCAGCGGCCCAGCTATTACCCTTTGGCATATACCAAATATCTTTATACATCGCGCCGCTTAAAACTGTTGGTCTTGTTTTTGTGTTTTGTGCAAGTTTTTTGGCCAAGTTGTAATTGGTTTCAATGGTGTTAAAGATACTGTCTGCTTGCTGGGTTTTGTTGTACAGCGCCCCAAAAAATTTAATCCATTCTGCTTTTCCAAGTGGGTGGGTTTCTCTCCAATCTGTATTAATAAGAACAGGTATACCTGTTTTTTCTATTGTTTGCAAACTCTTGTTATTACCATCTAAGGAGAAACCTACAACCAACTCTGGGGCTAGTTCTAGTAGGACCTCTGTATTTATATCTTGGTTTTTACCGAGTTCTTTAATGTTGCCTTTTGAAATATTAGCACGTGTTTTTTTTGAAGAGATATATTTTAAATTAGGAAAACCGATAAGACTATTTTCAACCCCAAGCGCTTCTAGAGACGGAATATGGGTGGTTGAGGTAACTACTATTTTTTGGACAGGAACACGTAGTACTGCATCATAGCTCTCAGGGTTTTTTATAGAAACATCATTTTCTATAAGTGCATAACTAAGCTGCTTTTTGGTATTAATGCTTGTATCAACAATACTGATAACGGTATGATTCTCAACCTTAGATATTGTAAAGCCTGTTGCATACTTTACTCCATTATTGGCAGCGGTGATTTTTGGTGGTGTTGTTGGTTGTTTGCAACAAACCAATGATAAAACACCAAGAAAAACTATTGCTATAAACCTAAAAAGAGAAGTCCTATTCATTACTTTTTATTGAGACAACAAAAGTAGTGAAACTAATATCAATTTAGTATTCAATTAATGCGATCATTAGTTTTGTATATAAAATTTTGTTGTCTATGTTCGCGTAGAATTTTGGTTGGTACATTTCGTATCATTAAAAGGGAATTTTGTGAAATACAAAAGCTGTTCCCGCAACTGTAAGTCATCCATTTTTTTGGATCGTGTTTTCTTATACCACTGTTTACTATCGTAAACGGGAAGGTTACACAAAGACAAGCCAGGAGACCTGCCAGATTCATTACCACAAACCTTCGGGATAAAGGATTGTATGGTGTATTCTGTTTTGGGCTTCGCTGTACCTTATTTTTTCCTAATTTATTAATGTAACATTTCGGCCTTGACCGAAAAACCTATCTATGAAAAAATTAGTACTTGCCTTATGGCTTTGCGCAACTTGCATTCTTACGGCACAGCAAACACAAAAAGCAGAGGCCTTAGATTCTGTAATGATTACCACTAAAATCAATATACCTGAAAAAAATAGTGGTAAGGTAGTAACGACCATAACTAGAGCACAACTTGCAAATAAGCAAGGACAATCTATAGCTCAGGTATTAAATCAAATTGCTGGTTTTGAAATTAATGGTAGCCGTAGTAATGATGGGCAAAACTTAGGTTATTACATTAGAGGCGGAAGAAATAGACAGGTACTTATTGTTGTGGATGGTGTTGCTGTAAATGACCCTTCATCTATTGCCAATGACTATGACCTGCGTTTGATTGCTGCGCAAACCATTGAGCGTATAGAGATTATCAAAGGAGCCTCCAGTACATTATATGGATCTGGAGCTGCAACGGCTGTAATTAGCATCACAACACTTGCCGATAGTAAAGAGACCCTACATGCTATATTTTCTTCTTCTGTCTCTACCAACCGCTCTGCAGAGGATAACCAGGGAGATTTAAAAACCCCATTTACCTTAACCTCTCCTGGAGCTCATACCTCATTATTTGACCTAAGCGGGACTCTAGCAAAGGTATCTTACAATGTAAGTTTTACCTCTCGCTACGCCGATGGATTATCTGCGGTAGAAGCCCCTCAAGATGCCCCACAGGCATTTCTGTCTGACCGTTACACCCAGTACCAAACCCGCGGAAGAGTAACCTACCAATTCAATAAAAATATTTCTTACAGCCATAATTTTAGTTTTGGTAAAGTAAAGGCAGATTTTGATAGCTTTAATTACACAGATGCTTCAAATCAAAATATTACAAAACAAGTTACAACCGGTGGGCAGCTTTTATGGAAGTATAATAAAGGAATGCTTGTGGTTAATGACTCCTACACGTTTATAGACCGCGAGTTTTATTCTAGTTTCCCCTCAAAATTCGAGTCTAAGGCTTATGGGCTTGATGCCTATGGTACTTATAAGGCTAGTAAAAACCTCACACTTCTAGTTGGTCTGGGTTATAATAGTAGTAGTTTCACTTCCTATAGCGTTCCCTTTGGAGCTACGCAGCTAGTGAAAGGCTTAGATGACAATATTGCCAATTTCACTATTGTTGATCCTTACCTAAACCTACACTATATATCTTCTTTTGGATTAAACATTAATGCGGGAGCACGTTTAAATAACCACAACCTGTATGGTTCTCATGCGGTTTACAATATCAACCCATCATACAATTTTAACATTGGTAAGGCCATCTTAAAAGTATTGGGCTCTTACAGTACTGCGTATATTACTCCCTCTTTATTTCAAATACATGCCCCAGAGTATGGAAATCTGGAGCTTGAGCCTGAGCAAAACGCAACCTTAGAGAGCGGTTTTGAGTTTACCAAAACAGATAAGCTACGGGTAAGTGTTGTTTATTTTGATAGAACTGAAACTAATTTTATAGATTTTGTTACTGTAGATCCAGACAATTTTGTGTACCAATACCAAAACATTGATACGCTCTTTAATGCAAGTGGGCTAGAGGTAGAGGCTATGATGTCTCTTACAAAGCAGATGTCTTTCAACGCTAATTATACAAACACACAGCCAGATGCGCGTTTTGTAATGAGAATACCAAAGCACAAGGCAAACGCACAACTTTCATATACTACAGAAAGAGGATATGTTAGCTTTAATTACCAGTTTGTTGGAGACCGCGAAGATTATTATTTCAACAATGATACTTTTACAACAGATACAATAACCCTTGATAGCTTTTCTACTCTAGATCTTTCTCTTGCAAGAGAACTAAGCTTTACAGATGATATGCGTATTTTCTTAAACATTAGTAATATATTAAATCAAGATTATCAAGAATTATATAGATATCAAACCCGCGGACGTAATATAACACTAGGCTTTACCTTAGGATTATAACAAGCACCATGTATTGAGGCCACTGTCTATTTTGCAGTGGCTTTTTTTGTTTGTATATTTATTTTTTATTCCCTGGTTACAGCATATAGATACGTTATATATGCTTACAAAAGTTTTTGGTAGTGCCGTCTTTGGTGTAGAAGCTACCACCATTACCGTTGAGGTTCATGTTAATACTGGTATAGGCTACCATTTGGTGGGTCTTCCTGATAATGCCATAAAAGAAAGTAATTTCAGGATTGCTGCAGCCCTACAAAATAATGGGTATAAGATACCGGGTAAAAAAATTATTCTTAATATGTCTCCTGCAGATCTAAGAAAAGAGGGCTCTGCTTATGATCTAACTCTAGCCATGGGTATATTGGCTGCAACACATCAAATATCTTTAAAGCATCCCTTGGATAATTACATCATTATGGGAGAATTGTCCTTGGATGGAAACCTGCAACCAATCACAGGAGCACTTTCTATTGCTATTAAGGCCAAACAAGAGGGGTTTAAAGGCTTTATTTTGCCTGAGCAAAATGCCAAAGAGGCTGCCATTGTTGAAGGGTTAAAGGTGTATGGCGTTACTAATATTTCTCAAGTAATTGCCTATTTTGACCTAGCAAGCCCACTTATTGAGACCACCATAGATTTGCAGGCAGAGTTTTACAAGCATCTAGAGCGTCCAGCTTTTGACTTTGCAGATGTAAAAGGTCAAGAATCTATAAAGCGGTGTATGGAGATTGCCGCAGCTGGAGGACATAATATTATATTAATTGGTCCACCAGGTTCAGGAAAAACAATGTTGGCCAAAAGACTACCCTCTATATTGCCACCAATGACCCTTCAAGAGAGTCTAGAGACCACAAAAATACACAGTGTAGCGGGTAGAACATTACAAAAATCTGGTATTATGACCTCTAGGCCTTTTAGGAGCCCACATCACACTATATCTGATGTGGCTCTTGTTGGCGGAGGCCAATACCCAAAACCCGGAGAGATTTCTTTGGCACACAATGGGGTGCTATTTTTGGATGAATTGCCAGAATTTAAAAGAGGCGTATTGGAGGTAATGCGTCAACCTCTTGAGGATAGGGATGTGACTATTTCCAGAGCTCGTTTTACAGTTACCTACCCTGCAAGTTTTATGTTAGTGGCTAGTATGAATCCAAGCCCAAGTGGTTATTTTAATGATCCAGATGCGCCTGTGCAATCATCACCTGGGGAAATGCAACGCTATTTGGGTAAAATTTCTGGCCCCTTATTGGATAGAATAGATATTCATATTGAGGTGACTCCTGTAGCCTTTGAAAAACTGAGTGACAAGACTAGGGCAGAAGCAAGCTCGGCCATAAGAACCCGGGTAACAAAGGCAAGAGAAATTCAAAGCATTCGGTTTAACGCTAATGAGCATATTCATTACAATGCTCAGATGGGGGTGCAACAAATCAGAAATCACTGCACCCTTGACAAGGAGTCTATGACACTACTTAAGACTGCCATGGAAAAATTAAACCTATCGGCCAGGGCATATGACAGAATTTTAAAAGTAGCACGGACCATTGCAGATTTAAATAGCTGCAATGCCATAAGCCCTGATCATATCTCTGAGGCCATACAATATAGAAGTCTGGATAGAGATGGCTGGTTTGGATAGTATTTTTACCTTTACTAACAGTTGATATAACAGTAGTATAAATTATAGTTCATTTTAAGGGATGTGTATATTTCTGAAGTAAAAAAAATATACCTTTGTTAAATACGTTACTGCAACATGAAACAATTTTTTTCATTAGTTTTTCTTTGTCTTTGGGTTTGTAACACAGCCGCTCAAAGTCAAGACACACCCTTAGATGAAAATAAAATTGAAAACAAAAAACCGCCCATATCTCTTTATAAGTTTGTCTCCCACCAGCGAGATACTACCTATCTAGACACTACATTAACTATTGAAAAAAGTTATAAGTTTAACTATCTGCGTAGTGATACTTTTGAGTTGTTACCTTTTTCTAACGTAGGGCAGACCTATAACGCTTTGGCTGTAAACACCACATCCAACAGGCTAACCCCTTTATTTGCAGCGCAATCTCATCATTATAATTACAAGCAGATTGCGGATGTTAGTTATTTTAACGTGCCTACTCCTTTAACCGAAATTTATTTTAAAACTGCCTTTGAGCAGGGACAGCAATTAAATGCTTTTTTTACCATAAATACCAGCAAACAATTTAATTTTTCTCTGTCTTATCAAGGAGTTCGCTCTTTGGGTAACTACCAGCAAAGTCTTACTAGCACCGGAAACTTATTAATCACATCAAACTATTTTTCAAAAAACAACCGGTACAATGT